>JABLTR010033720.1_pt1 | contig 21112 bp, 14 predicted proteins | sample 7160071 | NCBI WGS metagenome assembly JABLTR01 (sample SAMN14651230, study PRJNA627086) | human gut metagenome | isolation source: feces | host: Homo sapiens | reverse complement strand
TTCAAATCCTCCTCCGTCAGATGGCAGGCATCCAAAAATTCCTGGTAGGTCAGATAGGGGTACATGGGGTCCAGTTCCCGGTTGAACAGGTCGTGGAGGATCTGGTCTATGGCCTCCTCGCCGCCCGCCAACTGCTCCGCCTTCAGAATTTTCAGGGGCATCTCGTTGTATTGCCGCACCTGGGACAGGCTGTTGGAGATGGCAAGCTGCACCTGCTCCGGCAGCATCTCCAGATACTCCGGGTGGCGGACGTAGAAATTCAGGTAGTAGTCGTCCACCGCCTGCTGCCACTGGTCCACATAGTGCTCCCGGGCATAGTCCTCGCCGTACAGCTCCTTGACGATGCGGTAGGTGGTGTAGACGGTCAGGCCCTCGGCGGACCAGGGGTTGGTAGAATCGACCGTATCGAACATATTGCCCAGGCCCCACCACTGGTGGACCAATTCGTGGATGAAGGTCTCGCCGGGGACGGCCCCCTTGCTGGTATCTTCCAGGTTGGCGATGGTGAAGTCCGCCTCGTCCAGCAGGCTGGCCCCGCCCACGGCGTAGCCGCCGCCGGCCACCCGGCTCTGGATCAGCTTCAGGGTCTCCCCGGTTCCGAAAGACAGCGTCCCATAGTGCTCGGTGCAGTAGTCCACCACTTCCTTCACCGCGTCCGCCGCACCGGCCGCCTCCATGACGGCCTGGTGCTTGCGGCCGTAGTAGAATTCGATGGTCATGCCCCCGGCCTCGATCTGCTCACAAATATAGTCACCGGCATACAGAATGCCGCCGGCGCTGTTGGCCTCATAGCGCCAGGTCCTGGTGCCGTCAGCGTTCTCTGATATGACCTCCGCCTCGCTGGAGCTGAAGGGAATGGCGATCATGGAATCAGGCAGGGTAATCTCGATTTCGGCGGGATAGCCCGCCTCTCCGGGCATGACATTCATCACCCGGGGCGAGAGGGCCGAGTTCTCCAGGCAGAGGTATTCACTGCTCAGCTCCTTGCCGCCCTGCATGGTTGCCATGCTCTCCTGGGGGAACCCGCTGTACTCCATAGTCAACTTTACTTCCTCCTCAGCGGGAATGGTGACTTCCAGCAGGGCCTCATTGTACTCCTGGTAGTCGCTCACTGTGAAGGGCACGTCTGTACCGCCCACCTGGACGTTGGAGATGGTGTATCCCGGGTTGATGCCGAAGGAGATGCTCTGCTCCTGGCCGGAGGTATTCTGGAACCGGTAGGAGGCCCGGCCTGTCACCGTACCGGCATCCGTGTCCGGGAACACCTGGGCGGTGCGGCGGACAAAGGTGACGCCTTCGGCGTAGGGGATCTCATAGAAGGACATGACTGTCAGATCCGGGTTGCTCTGGTCAATGAAGGGCTGAGCGGCATACGCGGTACCGGAGCAGGCCAGCAGGGCCAGGGCAACGGCCGGGCGGTAGATCCGCCGTACGCTCCGGGCCAGGGAGCCGAAGATACCCTTTCCGTACTGCCGGATGCAGAGATAGGAGACTGTCCACACCCCGGCCAGAGCCGCCAGCCAGGTGAGGCGCATCCAGGCCACCGACCGGAACACCCGGAAGTTGGAGAAATCGTCGGACAGGGCCCACACGCAGGGGTTCAGCCAGCACAGCTGCCATTCTGCCGCCCACACCGTCAGGCTCAGGGCGCAGAAGGCGATAAACAGCACCATGGACAGGTCCGCCCGACGGGTGAACTGGTACGCGGCGGCCGCCGCCAGGATACCCAGTGGCAGCGCCAGCCCCATGAGCAGCAGATAGGCCAGCAGAAAGTTTACGCCGGTGAACACGGAACCGATCAGCCCCGCACTGATAGGGAGCCAGACCAGCATGGTGAGACCTGCGGTCAGCACCGCCGCGGTAAGCAGGGCCAGCAGGCGCGTCAGGGCCGTGGTCAGGGGAGACACTACCGCGTCGGTGAGGATGTCCACCCGGCTGCGGCGGGCCCGGTCCAGCTCAAAGATGGCCAGCAGGCCGAAGAGGATGGCCCCGGCCGCACCCCCTGCGATGGCAGGGTTGGCCAGATACATGGAGAGCATGGTGGTGGATGTGGCGGGCTTGTAAAGCACCAGCCCCAACACCGGGGAGAGGACCGTCAGCGCCATGATCAGCCAGGTCAGGCGGCTCTGAAGCAGCCGCCGCAGTTCCAAAGGGAAAAGCCGCATCGTCTTCATTGTGCCGCCTCCCGGGAGATGAGATAGAGGTAGGCGTCCTCCAGCGTGGGCTCCTCCGCCTGGACATAGGGCGGCAGCTGGTCCGCCACGGCCCGGCACCGGACGCCCTGACGGGTATTCACCCGGGCGGTGATATGGAGACCCTGCTCCTGTGTCTCGTCCTTCTCCCAAAAGACGCCCACATGGCCGGCGGCAGACGCGATCAGCTGCTCCGGCGTGCCGGTGAAGCGGATCTGCCCGTGGTGGATGACCACGATCTGGTCGCACACCGACTGCACATCCTCGATGATGTGGGTGCTGAGGAGCACCAGCCGGTCCTGGGCGGTGCGGGAGAACAGGTTGCGGAAGTGGATACGCTCCTCCGGGTCCAGACCCACCGTGGGCTCGTCGAAGATCAGAAAAGGCGGGTCCCCCAGCAGGGCCTGGGCGATGCCCACACGCTGGCGCTGGCCGCCGGAGAGGGTGCGGATCCTGGCCCTGGCCTTCTCCTCCAGATTGACCGCCCGGATCACATCCCGGATGGCCGCCTGGGGGCTGCGCAAACCCTTGAGGGCGGCCATGTAGTCCAGAAACTGCGTGACGGTCAGCTCGTCAAAGAGGCCGAAGTCCTGGGGCAGGTAGCCGAGGCTGGCCTTCAGTTTCCCCTCGACCTTGTTCAGGGGCGCCCCGTCCACCAGGATGCTCCCCTCCGTGGGCATCAGGGCCGCCACCAGCAGCTTCATCAGGGTGGACTTGCCCGCCCCGTTGGGGCCCAGCAGGCCGATGAGGCTGGGGGATTTCAGGTCCAGGTTCAGCCCCTTCAGGGCCTGCTTTCCGCTGGGATAGGTCATGCTGACGGTTTGAATGCTGAGTTCCATATCTGTGGTTCCTTTCTGCTTGGGATGGAGAAAGGATACCAGCGCTGTGTGGAGGGGAGGCGGAGGGAATGTGTGGTTTGTGTGGAGATTTGAAAAGCGGCAGGCTTTGATGGCCTGCCGCTTTTCAGATCGGATGAATGGATGGTTCATCTGATATTCCTGATTTTTCGGATGTTTCGATTCATCAAATGTCGTCCCCAATTGCGATAGACAAACCCTTTTAATGTCGAGAGCTGCTGGCGATGCTGCCTGAAAAAATCATCCGGACAATCATAAATGCCAAAATCCTGACAAATTGCCTCGCTCTGGATGTAGGTGTTGTTGCGGTCAAAATCGATCACAGGATCGCGAAAATTTTTTACGGCTACACCATATCCGCAAAACGCACCTGTGCAAGCCGGGTTTAGACGCTGCAGCTGTGACAGATAGGCCCTATCCAGAATGAATGCCTCCAGCTCATACCAAACACCGTCTAAATAGACTTCTACCCAGCTGTGGACGATCTCTCTGGGAGCACGCTTATAAACAATACCTGTCATAGCGCCTTTTTGCAGCTGCTTGTCAACAGTGAAGCCATGTATCCGGCACGGGATTCCTGTTCCGCGAAGCAGGGCCATCAGCAGGATTCCCTTCGTATTACATTGCCCATATCCATCGGCCAGTACAGCAGAAGCTGGGATATTGTCGTCCACGTTATAGCCAAACAGAATTTCATCGCGCACAAAGTCATAGATTTGCCGAATACGGAGATAGGAGTCCAGGGATCTCCAGTTTCGGGATCTTATTAACTGCTGTATAGATGAAGCGGAAAAATTCAGCAGAGGAGTCTCTCTTAAAAACTGCTCCATCAACTGGCAACTCCCTCCAATATGACGGTTCCATTCTATCACGCAGGGGCTCAAAATCCACTGAGGCCTTTAACTGACAAACAGCACCTGTGCCACCCGCAGCGGCGGTAAAGTCTCCATACGGCCCGGAAGGCCGTCAGGGGTGCGCGGCATAAAAGGCGTTCAGCCGCTCCGCCAGCGCCTTCGGAGCTTCTTCATTCACCACATGGCCGGTATTTGTCAGGATCTGCAACTCCGCGCCCTGGATGTTTTGGGCCAGGAAGCGGGCGGATTTGATGTTCGTACTGTCCTTTTCTCCGCAGAGGATCAGGGTCGGACACCGAATTTCATGCACGCTTCCGCTGAAGTCCAGATTTTTCATAGAATTTCCCAAGGCAAAGGTATCCCTTTTGTCAAAGGCCATGGACGCAAACATGGACTTGGGAAGAAGGCGAAACACTATATTCTGAAGCGCAAAGGCTGCCCGGGGAACCTTGTGGGGGGTACCGATCAGCACCAATGTTTTGACGGTTTCCGGGTGCTCCAGCGTGTAGTCCAGGGCCAGGATGCCGCCCAGAGAGAGCCCGCATAGGTTGACCGGACCGTCGGCTTGGGCACAGTATGCCGCAAAGGCGGTACGGAGGCTGGAGTAACTGGCCTCCCGCCCGTCCAGAATAGCGGACAGCTCCGGACACAGGATGTCCTCTCGGTGGTGCAGATAAGAGATGGTCTCTTTCCAACTGGCTGCCTTGTGGCCGGAGCCGTGAACTAAAATCGTCTTTTCCATGGGTGTCTCCCTCAGATTGATTTATTCTCAGTCAGCTTTTTATAAAACTTACGCTCCCTTTGGCCCCGTGTCCTGTAACAGTAAATGTGTAAGTATCGTCTTGGGAAATTGGAATTTCAAACTCAGAAGTAGGGACATCTGTTTCTGAATAGATAGAATCACCCGCACTGTTTTCCACCTGAATGTCCACACTTCCAGCGTCGCTCACGATGGTTGTATCAATGACATCTCCCGTCTTCAAAGACATCTCTCTATGATCGGAAGTATTTAAGATACGATATTCCATGATAAACTGGGTGTCATTCCCGGTGCTGCTGCCATTAAACGTGGCGTTGCCGCAAGCGTTCAACAGCACCAGAGAAAAGCATAAGATACAAGCGGAACCTAATTTTTTCATCATTTTTCCTCATTCGCAATGTAATCATTACAGTTTATCATATCATGTCCATAAAATCCACCATACCCTCAACCAGAAAACCGCACTGTGGCCCGCACCCCCTCCTCTGTATTCTCAATGGCACACACCGCCCCGTGCCGGTCCAGGATCATCTTCACCAGATAGAGTCCCAGGCCGCTGCCTCCGGTGCTCCGGCTTCGGGACCCCTCGGCCCGGTAAAAGGCATCAAAGAGATGGGGCAGGGCTACCTCCGGGATCCGGGTCCCGGAGTTCTCCACCGTCAGGGCGGGACGGCCGTCCCGGAGACCGCACCACACCCGGATCTCCGCATTCTCCGGCGAGTAGAGGGAGGCGTTGGACAGCAGGTTCCCCACCGCCCTGCCCAGCAGGGCGGGATCCCCGGTGACCATGGTCCCTGTGTCCAGCTGAGGCAGCAGCACCTGCCCCCGCTGGCGGAACAGCTCTGCGTCCTGCGCCAGCCGCTCCGCTGTCAGGGCAGCCAGGTCCACCGGCTCCCGCTTCACCGGGACAGTGCCGGCCTCCATCCGGGAGATGGCCAGCATCTCCCGGATCAGATTTTCCATCCGCCCGGTGGTCTGGAGGGACCGCAGCAGGTACTTGTCCCGGTCCCGGTACACCCCCACCCCCTCCAGCATGCCGGAGAGCTGCCCCTTCAAAATGGTGACTGGGGTCTTCAGCTCATGGGAGGCGGCATTGAAAAAGGCCATCCGCTGCCGGTCCAGCTCCCGCTCCCGCTCGACCTCTCCCAGCAGGGCCTGGTTGGCGCTCTCCAGCTCCGTCAGAGCTGCGGAGAGCTTTCCCGCCATCTCGTCCAGGCTCCGGCCCAGCTGGCCGATCTCATCCGGCCGGGTCTCTCCGCACTTCCACTGGAAATCCAGCTCCGCCATCTTTCCGGCGATGGCGCTGATACGGACGATGGGCTTTGCCAGACAGCGGGAATACCCCACTGCGCACAGCAGCGAGAAGGCCAGCAGGGCCAGGGCCAGCCAGGGCGCCACCCGTCCCAGGGCTTCCACCGCCTGATTGGCCAGGCGGAGCTGGGGAGAGACCAGCAGCTGATAGATCCCCTCCTGGTCGGCGAAGGTGACCTGGGCAGTGAGGAGCCCCGTCTGTGTGGCGGTCACCACACGGTCGGCCCGGTCGATCTGCACCTGGTAGGTGTCGGCGTCATAGGTCTGGACCGAGTTATCCGCCCCGGACACGGTGACGGACACCTGCCAGTCCTCCGCCGGCAGGACCAGCAGGGAGCCGGTGTCCGCCTCCGCCCCGCCGGGGGCCGCCAATGCCGCCTCCGCTCCGCTCTCCCGGACAAAGGCGTCCAGAAGGGGGCCCGCGTCGGTCAGGTCGGTCTGCGCCAGCCGCTGGGTAAGGTCGTCCACCTGTGCCTGGAGCCGGTCACTGATCACGGCGGTGTAGGTGATGGGGGTGGCCCAGGCGATCAGGGCAAAGGTGAGTCCCCCCGCTCCCAGCAGCAGCAGGAAGGTGAGCAGGAAGATACGGACCGCCAGACGCTCACGGATTTTCTTTCGCAGCACGGTAGCCCACCCCTCTCACGGTTTCGATGTAGTCTCCACCCAGCTTGTGGCGGAGGTTTTTGATGTGGCTGTCCACCACCCGCGTGTCGCCGAAGAAGTCATAGCCCCACAGCTTGGCCAGCAGCATCTCCCGGGTGAATACCCGGCCCGGCGCAGAGAGAAAGGTATGGAGCAGCTCGAATTCCCGGGCGGTCAGGTCCAGCGAACGGCCCTCCGCAGTGACTTCCCGGGTGTCCAGATCCATTTCAAGCCCCCGATAGCGCAGGCGGCTGCTGCTCCCGGCCCCGCCGCTGCGGCGCAGGATCACCCGGATCTTCTCCAGCAGGACAGGCATGGAAAAGGGCTTTGTGATGTAATCGTCCACATCCAGGCCAAACCCCCGGAGCTGCTGGTCCTCGCCGTCCAGAGCCGTCACCATGAGGATGGGCACCTGGGACTGGCGGCGGATCAGCTCGCAGACGCCAAACCCATCGATCTTGGGCAGCATGACATCCAGCAGCACCAGATCGAAATGCCGGGAGCGGAACAGCTCCACTGCCAGCACGCCGTCGCCGGCAGCGGCGGTCTCATAGCCCGCGTCCCGGAGATAGGTGCACAGCAGTTCCTGGATATCCGGCTCATCTTCCACGATCAGAATCGTTTTCATCATCGATCACCTGCCAGGAGTATACCATGGAAATGTGAATTTATCATGGAGATTCCACACATTTTGCCGCCTGCAGGAGAACTTTTTCAAAAATACCTGTTCAGTGAAAACCCATTACAGGTCCTGCTGCACATGAAAAAAGTGATCTGGGAGAAAAGTTCACAGCCGGCGCGTCCGGTATCCTGCGAGGGGAGGGAGGTCCTGCGACCGCAGATGCGGAGCAACGGCAGTGAGAACGGTCAACTATGGTAAGCGTTTACGAAATGCTGGGATCAAAAATTCAAAGTCGCCTTTAAAAATCCAACAAAAAACAGGAAAGATATTCGATATATCTCACAAGAATGTCTGAAATGAACAAAAATGTGGTTGATAATCCAAATCTGGAGGTATATATTGAAATCAACAGTTACGCAAGCGTTTTCGAAAAACGGCGGAAACTGAAATCAAAAAATGGGAAAGGGGTATTCTTATGAGTGGACGATCCTTCCAGAGGACCCGAAAACGGCTGTTGAGCCTGCTTCTGTGCTTTGCGATGGCCTCTTCGCTGCTGGTGACCACAGCGGCAGCCAAGGGGCCGGAGGATGCCGTGGCGCCTGTGTACAACGCGGCGGAGGATGTCTATGAGATCAGCACCCCCGCCCAGCTGATGTATCTCTCCGGCACCTGGAAGGAGGGCGCCCCCCGAGACGGGAACTACGTGCTGACAGCGGACATCGACATGGCCGGGTGGGAGGGCTTCCGGCCCATCGCCTCCGAGAAGGAGGAGGGCTATCTGGGCACCTTCGACGGCCGGTACCATGTGATCCGCAACCTGACCATCGATTACCCCAAGAAATACGTGGGCCTGTTCGGCTACGTGGGCAATGAGAATGACCAGGCCTACGTGAAGAACGTGGCCATGCTCGACTGTGAGATCCGGGGCCAGCAGAACGTGGGCGGCATCGCCGGCGTCACCTACGGCACCATCACCGGCTGCGTGGTCACCGGCCACGTGTGGGTGGACGACCTGTCCAACTCTCACACCAGCGGCGGCATCGCCGGAAAGGTGAAAGAGGGCGAGGGACCGATCATCGGCCACGTGGAGAACTGCTATGTCAATGCCAACGTGGAGGCCCCCTATGACGTGGGCGGCATCGCCGGTATCCAGGACGGCGGCGGCTTCGTAGGCAACAGCTTTGCAGCCGGCACGGTCAATGCCTATGGCGAGAACGGCTCCGCCGGCGGCATCGCCGGGTCCTTCAACGCCGGCGACCGGATCATCGGCTGCGTCTCCGCACAGACCTCCATCTCCGGCACCCGGAACGTGGATAAGATCGTGGGCCAGCTGGACGACGAGGCGGCCACCAACATCTCCGGCAACATCGCCTGGGAGGGGACCCTGCTGGCCGGCAACGAGCCCGCTTTCCAGCCCATTCAGTGGGAGGATGTCTCCGCGGACGCTCTGCATCAGAAACAGACCTATGTGGACCTGGGATGGGATTTCAACAACGCCTGGACCTGGAGCGACAGTCTGCGCCAGCCCATCCTGAAGGGCTATGACCCCGCCATCTTTGCGGCGGTGGACTTCACCGCGGACGGCCCCCGGATCATCTCCCGGGCCGTGAACGACGTGGACCAGAATGCCAAGACGGCCGTGACCGCCCGTGTGGCGGGTGCCTCCAGCGTGACGAGCGCGGTGCTGCACTACGGCTATGCGGCGGACGACCTGTCCCAGGAACTGCCCATGACCATCTCCGGCACCACCTGCACGGCGGATCTGCCCTCTGACAAGGCGGGCGACCTGTTCTATTACCTGGAGATCCAGGCGGATGGCCAGACCCTCACCAAGCCCTACGACAAGACGGCACCCATCCAGGTTTTTGTGGATGACGGCAGCATCCTGGGCGAGCCCAGCCAGATCACCATGACCCCGGACACCACCCAGGGGAACCTGCGGTTCAGCTGGATCACAGTGCCGGAGGTCACCGCCTCTGTCATCCAGTACAAGAAACAGGGGGAGAGCAGCTGGAAGACCGTCCGGGGCACCAGCTATGTGGACGCCGTGACCCCGGGCTGGAAGGAGCTGGCCACCCATCAGGCGGTGCTGAAGGACCTGGAGCCCGATGCCATGTACGTCTACCGGGTGGGCGACGGCGGCCAGTTCATGAGCGAGGAGCACACCTTCAAGGCCCCTACCTCGCCGGACGCTGATGAGTTCTCCTTCATCTTCGTCTCCGATCCCCAGTCTGTCTCCACGGACGACTACATGTCCTTCAAGAAGAGCCTGGACTATGCCACCACCCTGGTGACGCCGGAGTTCATCATGAGCGGCGGCGACACCACCCAGGACGGCTACAAGGCCACCGAGTGGGAGGCCTGCTTTGAGGTCATGGGCGACTACTACGCCGCCATCCCCACCATCACCGTCCCCGGCAACCACGAGATGAAGGGCGACTGGGGCTTCGTGTCCTTTGCCCAGCGGTTCAACATGCCCGGCGGCGACAGCGGCACGGAGTTTGACAACACCATCGGCTGCATCGAGTACGGCGACGCCTGCATCGTGGTCATCAACACGGAAGTGACGCCGCCGGAGGAGAAGGCGGACATCATCGCCAAGCAGCTCCAGTGGGCCAAGAAGTGCTATGAGAGCTCCGACAAGAAGTGGCGCGTCATGCTGACCCACGCCGGCCCCTATACCTCCAACCATCCGGCCTCCGAGGTCATTGACTACTTCATCAATGACTCCGAGTGGTCCATCGATGCCCTGGGCGTGGACCTGTTCTTGAACGGCCACGACCACATTTACATCCGGGCCACCGCCGCCAACGACATCAAGGCCAACACCGGCGACGGCACCACCTTCATCACCGGCGGCACCGTGGGCAACAAGTACTATGAGTACCTGCCGGACCGCAGCGACTACGCCACCGACTGCTATGTGGATGACGAGGACCAGCAGGTGTTCTCCATCATCACCATCTCCGAGGACGCCATCACCGGCACCGCCTACCAGTGCGCCGACAGCGACACCGACGAGAAGGAAGAGATGGACGCCTGGAACAACTGGAACGTGGTGGATACCTATGAGATCCGCAACACCGTCCGGGACGGCAAGCAGGTCACCGACTACACCGATGTGGACAGCGCAGACTGGTTCTACGACGGCGCGGCCTATGTGACGGAGCACAAGCTGGTCTCCGGCGAGAAGCCCTACGTGTTCGGTGGCGGGGAGGTCATCACCCGGGCCGAGGCCGCCCAGGCCATTTACAACCTGGCCGGTCAGCCGGACTGCGAAATGACCACGGCGTTCACCGACGTGGATGAGCGCAGCCAGCAGCGGGACGCCATCTCCTGGGTCTCCCAGCAGGGCATCATGCAGGGTACCGGTGCGGGTGTGTTCTCGCCTGACCGGCCGTTGACCCGGGGCATGTTCGCCACCATCCTGGCCCGCTATGCCAAGCTCAAGGGGATGGACATGACCTCTACCGTGGAACTGAGCACCTTCAGCGACGCGGCCAGCATCCCCGGCGCCTATGCCGACGGCATCTGCTGGTGTGCGTCCAACCATATTGTGGAGGGGCGCTCTGACGGGACCTTTGCCTCCCAGGCCAGCCTGACCCGGGCGCATATGTCGGTCATGCTGATGCGGTTTGCCCAGATGGGGGAGACCGCAGACTGAGCGCCTGACAAAAATATAACGGCATCACAAAGGGCCGCGGGATCATCCGATCCCGCGGCCCTTCCGCATTGCAGGACCCCGGTCCGGCGGCGCAGTCGTTTTCAGAAAGTTCACGATTTTTTCATGAAATCCATACAGACGAAACCGTCTGAAAATACGATACTTTCAAAATATAGACGATATCGTCTATAAAATAGACGCGGACGAGACCGGCGGAAGGGAGCTGTGCGGAATGACACAGAAAGAGCGGCAGGAGCGCAGCAGGGAAGAGATCTACCAGGCGGCACTGGAAGAGTTCGGGACCTCTGGCTACGACAACGTGAATATGGAGCGGATCTGCGGCAACCATGGGATCTCCAAGGGCATGATGTACCACTATTACTCCAGCAAGGATGCCCTGTTCCTGCTGTGCGTGGAGCGGACCTTTGCGGAGCTGAAGGACTATGTGGAGCAGCATGCGGAACTGCTGGACGGGCAGGACACGCTGAATGACATCCGGGAGTACTTCCTGATCCGGGAACACTTTTTCCAGCAGAACCCCAGAGAGAAAATGATTTTTGAAACAGCCATGCTCCGGCCGCCCAAGCTTCTGGCGGAGCAGATCCACCAGCTGCGGGCCCCCATCCGCAGCATGAACCGGGAGTTCCTGCGGCGGCTGGTAGGAAAGATGCCGCTCCGTCCCGGATTGGACCAGGAGAAGGCGACCCGGTATCTGGAGAGCGTCGGATATTTCTTTCAGAATGTCGCGAGCTGCTATTACCAGAGCGGAAAGACCGGCACAGATCTGCATGCCGTGCTGGAACAGGCAGGGGAGATGCTGGACCTGTTCCTGTTCGGCGTGCTCAGGCAGCCGGGCTGTCCGGCGGATCCGCTGCAGCCGGGGGACGGACCGGACCCCGCAGGATCCGGCGGGGCGGCCTGAAAGATGCCGCAGCTGGCGCCGCCTCGCTGCCTTCTGCCGGGGCGGGGATATCTCACCGGTCCCGGGGACCGCGTTTTCCAGCCAAATCACTGATCGGGGAGGATCGATATGCTGAAATTGCTTCACAATCTGCGGCGGCGGGAATGGACCATGGCCGCCGCCTGTGCCGTGCTCATCCTGGGACAGATCTACTTCGACCTGTCGCTGCCGGATTACATGAGTGACCTGACCGTTCTGATCAAAACACCGGACAGCACCCTGGCGGACATCCTGCACACCGGACTGGAGATGCTGGGCTGCACCCTGGCCAGCGCCGTGCTGTGCGTCATCTGCGGCTATCTGACGGCCAAAGTGGCCGCCGGGTTCAGCTTCTCCGTACGGGAGGCGGTGTTCCGCAAGATCGCGGATTTCAGCCAGCAGGAGATGATGGCCTTCTCCGTCCCCAGCCTCATAACCGCACCACCAACGACATCACCCAGGTGCAGATGCTGACGGCCATGGGCCTGCAGATCCTGATCAAATCTCCCATCATGGCGGTGTGGGCCATCATCAAGATCGTGGGCAAGAGCTGGACCCTCTCCGCCATTACGGCGGGCTTCGTTGCAGCCCTGCTGGTGATGATGGTGGTCATCATTGGCGTGGTGGTGCCCCGGTTCCGCCGGGTGCAGAAGCTCACGGACCGCATCAATCTGGTGGCCCGGGAGAACCTGAACGGCATCAATGTGGTCCACGCCTACAACGCCGAGGACTACCAGAATGCCAAGTTCCAGAGGGGCAATGAAGAATTGATGCACACGCAGCTGTTCAACCAAAGGGCCTTCGCCTTCCTGATGCCCGGTGTCACCCTGGCCATGAACGCCCTGTCCCTGGTGATCTACTGGGTGGGCGCCTCCATTGTGAACGGCGTCTCCGCAGCGGACACCGCCGCAAGGCTTGCCACCTTCAGCAACATCGTGGTGTTCGGCACCTACGCCACCTACGTCATCATGTCCATCATGATGATGGTGATGATCATCATGCTGATCCCGGCGGCCCAGGTGTCCGCCCAGCGGATCAACGAGGTGCTGGAGACCCGGAACAGACTGACCCAGGGCACCCGCACCGACGCCCCGGAGGCCGGCACCGTGGAGTTCCGGGATGTCTCCTTCCACTACCCATCCTCTGACAAAAATGTGCTGGAGCACATCAGCTTCACCGCCAGGCGGGGAGAGACAGTGGCCTTCATCGGCGCCACCGGCAGCGGCAAGACCACTCTGGTGAGCCTGGCCGCCCGGTTCTACGACGCCACGGAGGGCCAGGTGCTGGTGGACGGAGTGGACGTGCGGGACTACACCTTCGACGCCTTGTATGACCGTATCGGCTATATGACCCAGAAGGCCGTCCTGTTCTCCGGCGACATCCGAAGCAACGTGCTGTTCGGTGCCAGCCGGGGCGGGAACTCCGACGAGGACGTCCAAAAGGCCCTGGACCTGGCCCAGGCCAGCGAATTTGTGGACAGGATGCCCGGCGGCATCCGTGCCCCCATCGCAGAGGGGGGCACCAACGTCTCCGGCGGGCAGAAGCAGCGGCTCTCCATCGCCCGGGCTTTGGCGAGACGGCCGGAGATCCTGGTGTTCGACGACTCCTTTTCCGCCCTGGACTATCGGACGGATGCAAAACTCCGTGCCGGCCTGGACCGGGAGCTGAAGGACACCACCCGTCTGATCGTGGCCCAGCGCATCGGCACCATCCGGAACGCGGACAAGATCATCGTCCTGGACGAGGGGAAGATGGTGGGGATGGGCACCCACAGGGAACTGATGCAGACCTGCCCCGTCTATCAGGAGATCGCCCGGTCCCAGCTCTCCCGGGAAGAGCTGGGGGCATAAGGAGGGATACAAGATGCCAAATATGATGCAGAACAGGATGCGGGCGCCGGCCAAGAGCAGGCGGGGCATCGGCGGCGTGCTGAAGGAGCTGTTCACCTATTCCAGCAAACTGAAAGTGCCCTCCGCCGTGGCGTTTCTCTTCGCCGTGGCCGGCGCGGTGCTGACCATCATCGGCCCCAACCTGCTCAGCCAGATCACGGACCTGATCTCCGACGCTCTGGGCGGGGAGATCGATATGGCCGCCATCGGCCATATCGGCGTGATCCTGCTGGTGATCTACGGTCTCAGCGCCGTATTCACCTATGTGGAACACTATATCATGGCTACCGTCACCCTGGAGCTGTCCCGGGACATGCGGCAGGACCTGTCCCGGAAGATCAACCGGGTGCCTATGAGCTATTTCAGCAAGGTGTCCTACGGCGACATCCTCAGCCGGGTCACCAACGACGTCAGCACCCTGCAGCAGGCTCTGGCCAACAGCCTGCCCTCCATGATCAGCGCGGCGGCGCAGTTCATCGGCTGCCTGGTGATGATGTTCGTCACCGAGTGGCGCATGGCCCTGGCGGCCATCGCCGTCACCCTGGTGGGCTTCCTGATCATGGCCGCGGTGATGCTCCGGTCCCAGAAGTACTTTTCCGCCCGGCAGGAGAATCTGAGCGTCCTGAACGGCTACATCGAGGAGATGTACTCCGGCCACGACGTGGTGCGCCTCTCCCGGGCCAATGGACAGGTGAAGGAGACCTTCGGCAGCATGAACGCCGCCCTGTACGACGCAGAGTGGCGCAGTCAGTTCCTCTCCGGCATCATGCAGCCTCTGATGACCATCATCGGCAACCTAGGGTATGTGGTGGTGTGCGTTCTGGGCTCCGCCCTGGCCATGAGCGGGGAGATCTCCTTCGGCGTCATCGTGGCCTTCATCCTCTATGTGCGGCTGTTCACCTCGCCTCTGAGCACGCTGGCCCAGGGCATGACCCAGATGCAGACGGCGGCCGCCGCCGGCGACCACATCTTCGACTTCCTCCACGAGGAAGAGCTGTCCGACGAGACCGGCAAGCGAACCGCCCTCACCGATGTCCGCGGCGAGGTGGAGTTTGACCACGTCCGGTTCAGCTACCCCAACGACCCGGACAAGATCATCATCAAGGACTTCTCCGCCCACATCCGGCCGGGCCAGAAGGTGGCCATCGTGGGCCCCACCGGGGCGGGCAAGACCACCCTGGTGAACCTGCTGATGCGGTTCTTTGAGATCAACAGCGGAAGTATTCGGATCGACGGCGTCCCCACCTCGGAGATGACCCGGGAGAGCGTCCATGACCTGTTCAGCATGGTCCTGCAGGATACCTGGCTGTTTGAGGGCACCGTCCGGGAGAACCTGGTCTACAACAAGACCGGCGTGACGGACCAGCAGCTGGAGGAGGCCTGCCGGGCCTGCGGCATCTACCACTTCATCGAGACGCTGCCCCAGGGGTTCGACACCGTGCTGGACGACAGCATCGCCATCTCCGCCGGGCAGAAGCAGCTGCTGACCATCGCCCGGGCCATGATCCAGGGCAATCCCATGCTGATCCTGGACGAGGCCACCTCCTCGGTGGATACCCGGACGGAGCTCATCACTCAGCAGGCTATGGACCGGCTGACGGAACACCGCACCAGCTTCGTCATCGCCCACCGTCTGTCCACCATCAAGAACGCCGACCTGATCCTGGTGCTGAAGGACGGCGACATCATCGAGCAGGGCACCCACGACCAGCTTCTGGCACGGGGCGGCTTCTACGCAGACCTCTACAACAGCCAGTTTGAAAAGGCTGCCTCCTGAGGGGGCCCTGCAGCGGGAGCGGAGCGGCCGGTCTCCGGCAGGGGGAGCTGAGTCCTGCAAAAAAGCCAGCGTTCCATTGGAACGCTGGCTTTTTCAGTGACTGAGGCGGGAGCGGGGAACATCTTCCGGCAGATCCGGATCACGTAAGCGCGGCGATGATCTTTTCCATGGTGGCGTAATTGGGCATGGACACGACCTGGGTGATCTCTCCGGCCAGGTGCGGGACCTGGAAGTGGACCGAACCGCTCTCCGTGCCGGAGACCTCTGTGCGGAAGCCGTGCTTTTCCCAGGCCAGCTGCTGGACCTGGTCATCCAGCAGGGCGTCGATGCCGGCGGTGCCGGCCTCATCCGTTGCGATATAGATGTGGGAGGACCAGACAGTGGGCGTCGGATAGACCAGCACGATGTCGTCCTGCAGCTGTGCCCAGTCATCCGGATTCTCCGCGGCAAATTCCAGCAGCTGGTTTTCATAGGCGGCGATGATGGGCTTTGCGCCCATGCCGGTCTTCAGAAACTGATCGAAGAGGTCGGAAGAGGAGGCCTCCATGTATCCCAGCTTCTCAAAGATCGTCTGGAGACGGGGAAGGACCGCTTCCACAGACGCCTCGTCCGCCACCCCTCCGCACAGCACATTGGCCAGCAGACCGGCGAACATGTTGCCGGAGTTGGAGCGCACCGGGTCCGTGGTGCTGACGGCCACCGGCCCGTACAGCTCCGGCAGGCCCAGCTCCGCCCAGGAAGTACCGGCCTCCATCAGCGCCGCCAATCCGGCCATATCCATGTAATAGCAGCCGTCCCGCTCTGCTGCGAGACCGCGCGCCAGGAAGGCCTCCAGGACCGGCATGTGGGTATAGAGGACCAGCGGCGTGTTGAAGATGATCTCGCTTTTCACAGGAGCCCCGTGGATCTGCTGATAATATTCCAGCGCGTTTTGACTGGAGGGAAACAGAAAGTCCCGCCCCGTCTGATCGGCAGCCACCATGTCCAGGGAGCCGGCCTTTGCATAATCCAGCGTCAGGCGATAGTCGTCCGCCAGGATCGCCTGGACCTCCGGGTCCTCCAGCAGGCCGATTTTCTCTCCGCCCACATAGCCCCGGAGAGCAGCCGCGGCCGCCGGAGCCGCACCGCCTCCAAGAAGAAGATAGGCGGCTCCGATTCCGATGACTGCCAGCAGGATCAGCAGGCCGATCACTCTTGACTTGTTTCCCATGTTGGAAATCCCTCCGTTTGCAGCAGCGTCTCCATGACCTTCATGTCTGCCTCGGTGTCAAAACGCTCGTCAGCCATGAGCTGTGTCAGCTGCTGATCGAATCCCTCTTTCAGCTTGGGAAGGGCGGCGCGCACCTTCCGCTGAAAATCCAGCACCTCGGGTGTCCGCAGGCCGGCCTCCTGGTAGGCGACATACTGGACCAGGATCCTGTCCATTGTGTCCAGACAGTAGGTGAGGAAGCGGTGGACTGACGGGATCTTCTCCGGATGCTTCCGGAGATAGTCATAAATGCGGGAGCTGGTGTCCGCCAGATGCTCGGCAGTCTCCCGGGTCTTGATGTCCGTGATCCTTCCCGCGGAGAGGCGCACTTGTTTCAGATCCCGGGCAGCCTGCTCCATGACCGCGGACAGCTCTGCGCCATCCGCACGTGAGGCAAAGAACCTGGCGTTGCGGTCCCGCCTGGGCGAAAGGAGCAGGGACAGCCCCACATAGACTCCCACGGCCAGGACCGCGCTGAGCAGCAGATCCCATCGGAGCCCCAGGACCAGGGCGAAAAACACCAGGCAGGCGGCCGCCAGAGCGGCCGCTGTCTGAAGCAGCGTTCCTTTTTTCATCAGTTATACCCCTTTACGCTTCGGAATGCGCCGATCAGGTCCTCACGGCCGTCAAAGACCCGGGCGTGTGTCAGCTCTGCCAGCGACTCCAACTGGGTGGGGTCTGCGCTGCCGAACATAATGGAGAACACCGGAACGTCTGCATCCAGGTCTTCGTAGACCTGCCGGAAATCGTCCGGACTGCCGTCGGACACGCCGTCCGTCATCAGGATGACGGCAGGTGTATAGCGGGTGAGATCGTATGCGGCCAGCTGACGCAGGCCCTCTGCCGCGGCTGCGTAAATATCCGTGCCGCCGGAGACCTCTTCGGCCTCCACCCGGTCATAGAGCCCCTCCAGCTCGGCTCCGTTGCCGCTGGCAGTGAACACGTCCCGGGGGATGCCGGAGAAGGGGATCAGGACATTGACTTCGTTTTCAGAGGCCTGAAGCAGATTTTGGGCCGCCTGCTCCTGGATCAGGATCTGCCGCATGGCCTCCACCATCTGATCCCGCCCTGCGCCCAGCATGCTGCCGGAGTAATCCAGGCAGTAGACGGTGAGAGATGGTTTGCGGAACTCGGTCTGATACAGGTCCAGACACTCCATCAGCACATCCGCGGAGGGCATGCGGATGGGGGAGAGGACGCGCTGAGGCTGCACGCCCCAGTCTGTGCGGAAGACGTCCTCATTTTCCGGGGAGACGCCGTCATATCCGGTCCGCCGGCCGGTGCGCTGGATCGCATTCTGCACCTCATCGGACAGCAGATATGCCTGGAGGGCCAGAAAGGCCGCCTCCTTGCGGCTGTCCCCGCTGTCGAGATACCCGAGCGGAGAATCCGCCAGAGACAGGCCGTCGTATGGATAGACCACGTACAGCGGCTCCTCGCCCCGCGCCTCCAGCTCCTGGTTGGCGCTGATGATGAGGCACTCATAGTTGACCATGGCGTCATAGCCGCCGGTGAGAAACAGGTCCTTCAGCCAGTCTGAACTGCCGGAGGACCGGTCCACGCCGGAGAGCAGTGATGTGATCTGCGCGGCCAGGCTGGGATCCTGCAGGGCCTCCGATGTGATGACGTCGGGGCTGCCCAGCAGGGCGTAGAGAAAGCCGATGTAGGCGCTGCATCCGGAGTTGGACTGTGTGGCGGAGGTCATGCAGAATTTCAGCCGGCCGGAGCGGATCGCCGTGAGCAGGTCGGAGACGGAGACCTCCCGCCCCACGAATCCCAGATCCTCCGCCAGGCTCTGTCGGATGCCGAACACCACGGGGGTGACAGAGATGGACTCTGCATGCTTCACCCGGTATTGCGTGTCCCCTGTGGTGAGCCACAGGCTGCTGGCCGGCCAGACTGCGTCATAGTCTGCGGCCCCGCTCTGCAGGATGCGCATGATGTCCAGAGAGCCCTGGTACGTCATCTCGATCCGAACGCCGCTCTCCTGTGAAAAGGCATCCAGGATCTCTTCCAGCTCCTGGTTTTCCGAGCCGGACAGTATCCGCAGCGTCACCCCGCTGAGATCTGCGGGCGGCTCCTCCTGATCCGCATGCGGGATCGCCTCCGGACCAGCGGCTCCGCAGGCTGTCAAAAAGACAAGCAGCAGCGCCGCACACACCAATCGTCTCATAGAAAACCCCTCTTCTTCCCGGAAAGGCGCCGGCGCATGGAAGACCATGCCCACAGCACCTGCGCGGCATAAAATGACCCAAACGAACTTATAGCACGGGAAGAAAAAGAGCTGGTCAAACTGCTGTAAAATCTGCGTAAAATCTGCAGAGAACCGGTCTGCGCTTTCGGCAGGGGGCAGAAAAAGGACCCGGCACAGCGGATCGTTCCGCCGTATCGGGTCCCTGTCAAGGCTCAGCAGAGCCGCAGAGATGCGGATCAGGAGAAAGGGTCCTGGATCGTCAGGATCTCTGCGTCAAAGGGGACGATCAGGAAGGTGTTGGGGGCAACTCTGCGGATCTGGTTTTCGTTGTGATAGGCCACGCCGGCCACAAAGTCCAGCAGGCGCCGCGCGACATCGTAGCTGTCTCTTTCCAGATTGAGCACCACGGAGCTGCCGCTTTGAAGGATATCCACCACATCTTCCGTCTGATCCAGCCCTCTGGGCGCCTGGACCACGATCCTGGAGCGGGGAGAGCGGTGTGCCGGCGGCAGATCCGCTTCCAGATCCGGTGCAAACGGAGCATTTCCGTGAAGGGCTGCGGACCAGGATGCGATCCGGTCCCGGACGGCAGACAGAAAGGACATAAGGCCACCTCCAGTTTTCCGCACGGGCCCTGGCGCACACGAGGCCGGACCCAGTCTGGGATGATGGTTCTATTATCCGCCCTGCGGGACAATATGTCAACCACCTGTCCGGCCCGGCGCACAGATCTGCCGGCCATTCAATAGAGCTCTGCGTGCGGAACATGGCTGATGGGGGACGGATCGGCAATGATCCGGCTGGGAGAGAGCATCACGGATTGCAGCTCTGTCAGGTTTGACAAGGCGCTGATGTCCACGGTGGGATTGCCGTCGTCGAAATACAGCTCCAGAGACCGCAGCTGTGTCAGATCCCGCAGCGGTTCCAGATCCCGGATGCTGGAGCCCTCATTGCAGGATATCGCCAATTCATCCAATTCCGTCAGATTTTCCAGGCCTGTATAGCTCTCCAGCCCGGAGACATTAATGTGCAGTGACCGCAGCTTTGTCAGGCCGGAGAAGTCCGACATGTCGGAAGTCAGGCAGAGGCTGGAGTTTCCCATATAGAGGACCAGCGACTCCAGCTGCGTCAGATCCCGAAAGACAGCGGTGCTGTCCGCATACAGGTCTCCGTTCATTCGGATCTCTTTCAAGCTGGTGAGCCCCGCAATGGGGGACAGGTCACAGCTTCTGACGGAAATGCGGAGCCGTTCCAGGTCCTTCAGATTTGTGAGAAAATCCAGGCTGTCGATGCTGTTGGTCCCATCGGACTGGGAGCCCATCATGATCAGCTCTTTCAGGTGGACCATTCCGGCCAGCGGCGAAAAATCGGTGTAATTTGACTTGGCGGGGATGTAGAGCCCTTCAAGATCCGTCAATCCGGCCAGCGGAGACAGATCTGTGATCGCACTGGAGACCATGTTTCCATCGTCCAGATAAAGGATTTTCAGACCGGTCAGTCCGGCAAGCGGGGAGAGGTCGGCCAGATCCGGATTGGCCAGATCCAGTTCTTCCAGGCCGGTCAGCCCGGAGATCGGCGTCAGATCAGTGGCGCCGGTGCCCATGAGGTTCAGCGCAGTGAGCTCTGTCAAACCGGCCAGCGGAGACAGGTCCGTAATGCCGGGGTTATCCTCCAGAGAGAGGACCTGCAGATTTTTCAGCTGCCCCAGGTCCTGGATATCCGCATCCGTCAGTCCCTGGTCCGCCAGCTTCAGCTCTGTCAGTGCGGTGCTGTACGCCTGCCCTCCAATCGTCACCTTGGGCGCCAGCGCCTCCGTGATGGAGCTTCCGCCGTCACCGCCCGAGCTGCCGCCCCCGCCGATGGCGATGCCGATGCCTATTGCAACGACTACAACCGCCGCCAAGCCCGCAATCAGCCCGGGCCTGACCTTTTTCTTCTCCGGAGCGGAGGAGGCGGTATTTCCTCCGGAAACAGGCACCTCCACCACCTGCTGGGACTCGATGGCGTCCAGGAACTCGGCCGCAGACTGGAACCGGTCCTCCGGCTGGACGGCCAGACCTTTCAGAATGGCCTTGTCCAGATACTCTGGAATTTCAATGCCGCACTGGGAGACCGGCACCAGGTCATCGTGTTCCAGCCGTTCCAGCGCCTCCGGCGGCAG
>JABLTR010088813.1_pt1 | contig 21120 bp, 17 predicted proteins | sample 7160071 | NCBI WGS metagenome assembly JABLTR01 (sample SAMN14651230, study PRJNA627086) | human gut metagenome | isolation source: feces | host: Homo sapiens | reverse complement strand
CCCTTTGGGGTCTGAGCAAACCACTAGTTTACTAGTGGTTTTGATTTTAGCAATTATTCAGCAGTATTAATTTCAATATGTTCAATTGTAACAGGGGATAAAGGCTTATCAAAATGATCAGTTTCAACTCCGGCAATAGCATCTACAACATCCATACCATCATAAACATAACCAAAAACAGTATGTCTAAAATCAAGATGAGGAGTACCGCCGACTTTTTTGTAATTATCAATAGCTGATTGAGGAAAACCACTATCTTTAAGCTGTTCCATTTGAGGAATAAGACCTGCAGGGACATCTTTACACTGTACAATAAAGAATTGGCTTCCATTTGTATTTGGACCGGCATTAGCCATAGACAATGATCCTCTTATATTATGCAATTGAGGATCAAATTCATCTTCAAAACTATTTCCCCATATAGATTGTCCACCAGTACCATTACCATTTGGATCGCCGCCTTGTATCATAAAGTTATCAATAACTCTATGAAAAATAAGACCATCATAATAACCGTTTTTTGCATGGGTTATGAAATTTTCCACTGTTTTAGGCGCACGGTCGGCAAATAAGCGTATTTTTATATCGCCCATATTAGTTTTCATAATAGCAATGGTATCACCGGATTGAGGATTATCCATCTGATTAAAGCTCATAAAAATTTTCCTCCGTTTAATTTTAATAACATTATTATAATTGTGTTTGAAATAGGTTGTCATGCTATAATTAGTCGTCGCTAAAAAGCTCTACTGCCATTTTTTTAGCATGTTTTATTGAATCTGAACCTATTTTATCAAAATCAGTACCTGTCCATGTTATAATACCAGAAAATTTTGTATTAATAACACTGAAAAATTGTCTGCATTGTTTTTCTATTATATTTATACCATCATAATTATCAGCTCCGCTGCATGCAAGCAGTATCCCCTTTTTAGATTTTTTTATCGGTGGATATTGATTTTGCAAAAATCTTGCAGACCAATATACCTGCATCCTGTCAACTATAGCTTTAAGAGGGGCTGGAAATGATAAAAAATAAACGGGAGTAGCAACTATAATTACATCAGCATTATTGATTGAATTTGAAATAAGTTCAAAGTCATCTAATTTACATTTTTCATGATTATGACAATAATCACAAGCAGTGCAAGGTTTAATATTTTTTTCATAACTGTTTATAAAGGTCATATTAAAATCAAATGGTAAAGAACCAAGAAAACTCTTTAAGAGACGGCCTGTCGTTCCATACTCTTTTGGAGAACCATATAATATCAAAATATCCTTACACTGCTCAGAGCAAAATTCGCTCTTCACAATATTTGCATACAAGTATATCACGGCTTTCCTTGAATATTTTAGGCAGATATTTTTCTGTTTGTGTAATACAATTTGAATTTGTACATGTTTCACTATGTGTGGAAACGGGAGCTCCATCAACCTTATGAATATTTTCATCAAGCATATTCATAATAAGAGCCATACGAGCATACATACCATATTCAGTCTGTTCAAAATATACAGCACGCGGGTCGTCATCCACATCAATAGTAATTTCATCAACTCTTGGCAATGGATGCAATATTTTTAAATCGCTTTTTGCCAATTTCATTTTTTGTTTGTCTAATACATATACGCCTTTTTGGCGTTCATACTCTTCATCTGAAGAAAAACGTTCTCTTTGTATTCGTGTCATATATAAAACATCTATATCAGACATTGCTTCTTCAAGCGTATTAACCTCACAATAATTTGCCCCAACTGCATTAAGTATATCCTTTATATAACTTGGTATTCGAAGTTGCGGGGTAGAGATTAATACAAAGCTATTGCCTTTAAAACGGCATAAAGCTTTTATTAACGAATGAACGGTTCGGCCATTCATAAGATCTCCGCACATACCTATGCGCATATCGGTTAATTGGCCTTTTTCTTCATATAAAGTAACTAAATCTGTTAGCGTTTGTGTTGGATGGAGATGACCACCGTCACCTGCATTAATAACAGGAACTTTTGAATAAAATGATGCGGCTTTTGCCGAACCAGCTTTTGGATGACGTATTGCAATAATATCTGAATATCCGCTTACAACACGTACTGTATCTTTTAAACTTTCACCTTTTGAAACTGAAGATGTAGCAGGATTGTCAAATCCTATTATACGCCCACCAAGTCTGAGCATAGCAGTTTGAAAGGACATTTGTGTACGGGTTGACGGTTCATAGAATAGTGTAGCTAATACCTTTCCATGACATGCATCAATATATCGGTATGGATGCTTCTTTATTTCATCCGCAGTTTTTATAAGCATCATCCATTCGTCAATATTTAATGAATTCAGATCAAGCAAATGTCTCGACGTCATTTTTCAAAATCCCCTTTTAAATAATATTTTATAGTATTTTTATCCATATATGGACAATATTTTTATATAAATATAATTTTATCAGTTTTATGCTGTTATGACAATATAAAATATTATTTAATTATATATCTTTTACGGATATATGACTTCCACCGTTTATATCTGTATTTATTTCTATCCTGGCAGCTATTCGATTTTTTAATTCGCTTACATGTGATATTATACCAACCACTCTACCTGATGATTGTATATCGTTTAAAGCCCGCATAGCTGTTTCTAAAGTTTCTGAATCTAAGCTGCCGAATCCCTCATCAATAAATATTGAATCAAGATGTATTCCGCCGGCAAACCGTTGGACAACATCAGATAAACCAAACGCTAATGATAATGAAGCTAAAAATATTTCTCCTCCTGATAAAGTTTTTACATCTCTTCTTCCTCCTCGATGTGCATCTATTACATCCAATTCCATACCCATATAACCTTTACCGGATTTCTCACGGTCTACTCTTAATAGGCTATATTGTCCGCGGCTAAATCTTAATAAATATTGATTAGCCGATATAATAATTTCTTCAAGCATTATACCTAATACAAATTGGTGTATAGGGGTATTAAACTGGTTTTTCCCTGAAAGAAAATTGGATAACTGTTTCATTTTGCCATATTGTTTATCTAATATTACTTGTTTTTGCTCAATAGAAGATAAAGTTATAATCGTTTGCTCTAAAGATTCTAACTGACGCTTTATTGTGCCATATTGCATATCACATTGTGATCTTTGCTGCATTATATCATCATAATTCTTTTGTATGGCTAGAATATCTGGTTTTGCTATGTTACCATATAATTCGCTTTGTTCTTTATATATTTTTGCATAAGTTTTATAAGTATCTTCTTTTTCAGAAATATCTTTTTCCATTTCAGAAATACTTTTTTCTGTAAGATTAAAATTAATTATATCGTTTTCATTTGCAATACCAAGAGCTTGACATTGTTTTAAATAAGTATTTAAAGCAGTATTATATTTTTCTGTTAATTCTTTATTTAGATTAGTATTAAATTTAATTTGTGACAATACGTTTTGATATTGTTCTTTTAAAACAGAAAAATTTTTTTCAGTTAAATCACACCATGATGTTAATTGTTCAGTTTCATTTATAAGATTTTGCAGTGATTTTTCAAGCGTTACAATATCATGATTATTATCTCCAATTGTTGTTTTAAGACGTTCAATCTGATTATTATTTGATAATAATTGAGCTTTAAGATTTAACTCCTGATTATTAGCCTGGGTAATATTTTTTTTAAGGGTTTCTATTTCATCTATAAGTTTTAAACGTTTAGTTTCTACTAGATCTATTTGTGATTCCTTTTTGCGAGCAAAATTTAATTGTTCCTGATATTTTTTTAATTCAGGTTCAATATCATCTTTTGCAATATCTCGTATATCGCAATTTTTTTTCGCAGTATCCATTAAAACTTTTGCGCTGTTGATTTCAGTCTGTAGACTTTCTAATTTTAGAGTATTTTCATGGGATATTTTAATAGCGTTATCAGCTTCTTGCCGCAATTGCAGATATTTTTCTTTATCTATTGCTTGTCCATCATGAGGTTGTGCAGGAAAAGGATGCTCAATTGAACCGCATACAGGACATGGTTTACCATCGTTTAAATTAATAGAAAGCCTATAAGCCCAATCAGCTAACATTAATTGTTCAGCTTTATCTGCTATTGCTTTTTTTTGATTAGCTATCAATAATAAATGTGAAGTTTTTATCTTATGTTGTGAATATTTATTACATATATTATCGTAGTATTTTGTCTGTTCGTCAAGCACTTTGTAATCGATTTGAGCAGATTTTAAAGAATTTATTTTTGCTTCGAACTGTGGAATATTTAAAATATAATTTTTTTGGATATCATTCCATGTTTTTTCGCCTTCAGAAAGCTTTATTTGATTATTTTCAAGCTCACGATTAAGATTTTTTATATTATCCTGTAATATTGTTAAATCATTATTTAATTTTTTTGAACTTTTGAATAGATTAGATAATAAATTTGCATCAGAAATTGACTGCTTAAGTTTTTCCTGGGCAATAATATTTTCATTGATTTGTTTTCTTTTATTTGGTATATCATCAGCTTGAATTTTTGCCTTATTAAGATTCTGCTTTAATGAAGATATATGTAAAGTTAATTTATCAATTTCCTTTTTATTATTATTTAAGTCGTTATAAACGGAATTTTTAGTACTATAATAAGGTAAAACAGATAATATTTTTCTTCCGTTTATTACTGTTTGTTTTTTATCAGCTACAGATTCCAATTCATCTTTACTTTTTTCATATTTTTGCTTTAATATTTCAAGATGTTCGATATTGTTAATTACACTTTTAGCATCTTGCAACTCAGTATTTGCTTTATTTAATTTATTGTTAAGTTCAATAGATTGTGTTGATAGCTCTTTAAGGTTTAAATTAATATTATTTTTTAAATCATATAATTGCTGAAAATTTTCTGTATTATGATTTTTTAATAATGTTTCGCGCGTAGCGCTGATAGAATTAAGTTCTTCAGATAATTTTGAACATTGATTAGCAGCGTTTGAAGCTATCATTTTCCATCTTGAGGCAGAAAATAAAGTTTCAAGTATTTCACTTTTTTCAGTGGATTTTGCCACGAGCAGTTTTTTAAATTCTCCTTGAGGAAGTATAATAACCTGGACAAATTGATCGCGATTAAATCCAAGAAGTTCAGTTGCTAATGCTGTTGCAGCTTTACCGGTTGAAGCTATCTTTTCCCATTCATCTCCATTTTTTTTATATGCATAAACAGTAGTTTCCAATTCCTGAGGTTTATCAGATTTTCGTTTGCGTATTTTATATGATCGGCTGCGTTCAAATTTATAAATATCATTACCTATAGAAAATTCAAATTGCACATATGTTGCAATATTATCTTGAGCAGCAGTATTACGCATTAAATCCCACTGACGGTTTTCACCGGTCGCCATACCATATAAAGCAAAACACATAGCGTCAAGAATGGTAGTTTTACCGCTGCCAGTTGGACCGGTTATCAGAAATATTCTGTTTTTATTTAATTTATCAAAATCAACAGTACATTTTTCAATATAAGGACCAAAAGCCTGCATAGTAACTTTTAATGGTTTCATATGTTTTGATCATCTCCTGAAGTGAGATCGTTAAATATTTTTATATCTTCCGGTGTTGCATCATATCCGCACATTTGAGATAAGAACTGTTCAAATATTTGTATATCATCAATTTTATTTGATTCTATACTTTTACGCAGCATATCTCTATTATTTTGATTAGATTGTTTATACATCCAACTGCTTTCCAATCCTAATATATTAGGATAATATTCACGCAGTCTTGCAACCGGTTCAAATATTGGCACATCATCAAGCAATACTGCAAATATATAATCATCATTATGCTTATCATGTTTTGCATTTTCAATAAGCTCATCAAATTTGCCAATAATTTTTCTCATATCATGCTGAGCAGGTACTGGTATTTTTTCAACAGATATATTTTTATTATTAATTTCTACTTTATTAATACATTTAGTATGTTTTTCTTCATCAAATGAGTATTTAAGAGGGGAGCCTGAATAATATATATTGTTAATACATTGAGGAGCATGCAAATGTCCAAGAGCGACATAATCAAACAGGCTGAAAATATCCTTATGAACTTCTCCGCTGCCGCCTATATATAAAGGAGATTCCGATTCACTTGTTTTACCACCTGTTACAAAACAATGCGCTGTTAAAATATTAGTTTGATTAAGTGACATTTTATCACTTATGTATTTAATGTAACTTTTATATGAATCATTAAAGCTATGTAACTTGTCATTATTAAGGTAATCACGCATATCAACCGGTTCAAAATATGGTAATGGCCAAATATTAACGCATTCATTTTGATTATTAATAACAATCGGCTCAGGGGTTTCTGGTATACGAGAAATAAAATGTACTCCCATATTACTTAATAATTTTGAACCTAATGTAAGACGGTCAGCTCCATCATGATTGCCTGATATTATTATAAGTTGTGTATTACATTCAAGACATATTTCCGTTATTGTATTATCAAATAAACGAATAGCCTGAGAAGGAGCTATCTTTCTATCATATATATCACCGGCTATAATAATAGCGTCAGGTTTATAATTTTTAATATATGGAAGAAAAAAATTATTTATAAAATATTCCTGATCATTTAAAAGAGACCGGCCATATATTATTCTTCCTAAATGCCAATCTGATGTATGCAATATTTTTATCATATAATTAAACTTCTCCTTATAATTTTGGAGTTTATAATATTTATTAAGAAATATTCAAAATGGTTGTATAAACAGCCATTATATTTTATAATTAATTGTATATTTTACTAATTAAATATGAATTTAATTATATCATATCAGGAGAGAAAATACATGTTAAAAAGAGCATTTTCAATATTAGTTGCAATACTTATCATTTTAACAATCCCAACATTTCAGGTTAACGCACAATATGCACCTGATGAAGAAATTTATTCTCAATGCGCTTTACTTATTAATTTAGATACAGATAAAACTATATATGAAAAAAATGCTGATAAGCATATGCCGCCAACAGCATTTAATAAAGTTATGACAGCTATGTTAGCTTTTGAAAATACAGAAGATATTAATACAAAAATGGTAACAGTATCTGACGCTATATTAGAAGATAAGAATTTAGTATATAATTCTTCTGGTTTAGTAGCAGGTGAACAAATATCAATGAAAGATCTATTGTATAATATATTAGTAGATTCGGCTAATGATTGTTGTGCAGTAATAGCGGAAGAAATAGGCGGTACACAAAGCAATTTTGCTAAAATGATGAATGAAAGAGCTGAACAACTAGGCTGTGAAAATACAATATTTGTTAATGCTCATGGTATGGATGAAGAAGAACAGCATACAACATGTAATGATATGGCTAAAATAGCAAAGCAAGCAATTAAAATACCGGGATTTTTAGATATGTGCAGCCAGACAAGTTATGTAGTTCCGGCAACAAATAAAAATCAGGAGCATAAAATCAGAACATCCAATCAGATGATGGTGAGCACCAGCCAATATTATTATAGTCCGGTAAAAGGAATAAAATATGGCTCTACCGATGATGGCGGAAGATGTTTTATATCAACGGCTACAAAGGATGGATATAATTATTTATTAATTTTAATGGGAGGGCCTATAGAAGATTCTCAGGGAAATGACTTGGACTTTAACAGCGTATTTAAAGATGCAAAAACATTATATCAATGGGCCTTTGATAATTTTAAAATTAGGCAATTAGTTGAAGAAAATACACCTATTGCAGAGATAAAAGTTAAATCATCATGGGATGCAGATGTAGTACATGTTATACCAGAATCAACTGTAACAGCATTAATTAATAAATCTATTGATATTAATGATCAGCAAAGCGTACAATTTTTGAAGAATTTACCTGAATATATAGAAGCGCCGATAGAAAAGGGTCAAATACTGGGAAGTATGGAGATTGTGGCGGATGGGGAAACACTCGGACAGGTAAATCTAGTAGCCGCTGAATCAATAAAAAGAAGTGGTTATTTATCATTCCTTGATAAGGTTAAAGAGGTTATAGGACAGACATGGTTTAAAATAACAGCTATATCCATAGCAGTATTGCTTATAGCATATGTTATTACAACTATTATAATCAACTACGTTAAAAAGTCTAAAAAACGCAAAAGTAATGGAAATAATAAAAAATAACCTTTAATTTACTTTGAATATTTGAATAATTGTAATATAAAGCTGTGCCGTATATTTAATCAGCACAGCTTTATATTTTTGCTTTTTTTGGTTGGATTGCTTAGTATGTAAAAAAGCCATTAAATTATTTAGAATTGTAATCTTTTCATGAAAATTTAATGGTAGTTTCAAGTTATACAAAACACATTGACTATTAAAGCTCATGTGATATAATATCACGTGGAATGTTTTGCATTGACTTGAGCAGAAAGGATGTTGTTCATGAAAGTGTCAAAATACTATATAGAATTTCCAGAGGAATTAAGACATATAAAAAGGATCGTTTACGGAGATATAGAAATTATAAATCTTTGCTATATTCCTCGACAATCTGACGAATCTGATCAACCTGACCAGAAGTAAGTTCGTCGGAATCTTCATCGATTTGTACATATGCCTCAGTGCCGTCACGCATTGGGGCATTTTCAATTCTCTGATTTGGATCATTACTAAGACCTAATAAATAATCAGTTGTACATTTAAAGTAAACCGCTAGGATGCAAAGCATTTTATTATCAGGTTCCCGTTTACCTGTCTCATAATTATTATACCTCTGAATGGAAATTCCAAGATCAGTTGCAACCTGCTTTTGAGTCAATCCGCGTTCTATTCTAATTGCTCGTAAATTATTATACATATCCGTTCACCTCAAGAAAAATTGTAATCAACTTTATGTTGATTTTCAATCGAATCAACAAATCGTTTAAAAAAACACGAAATATGTATTATATATATTATACTCTATTGTGCAATAGTTATAAAGTAGTTCTTATTAAACTAATATAACGGAATTTGCGTTACATAATGTGGACATAATACATTTATAGGGGAGATGATTGAATGTTCCGAAGAATGTCAATAGTATTTACGGTGATTATTTTATGCTTCTCAGTATTATTTACTAGGTTATTATATTTATCAACTGATAATGGAATGATGGCGGCAGCAAAATCACAAGGTACAGCTACACTTACAGTAGCTAAAGAAAGAGGAAATATATATGATAGAAATTATAATAATTTAGTTAATGAACAAAATAGGTATGTAGCTTCGGTAAATCCGATTCCAAAGGCTGTTAATACAATTGCTAAACAATTAGATGAGAAGGATAGAGAAGATTTTTTACAAAGAATAAATACAGGCAAACCGCTTACAATTGAATTAAATAAATCAATAAATGAAGAAGGAATTAATACTTTTTTATTGAAAAAGCGATATTCAGATAATCAATTAGCAGCACATATTATAGGATATACAGGATATGATGATTTAGGAATTACAGGTATTGAAAAAGTATATAATGATTATTTAACAGAACAGGATGCAAAAATCACAGTATCTTATCCTGTTAACGCAATAGGTTCTCCTCTTACAGGTATTGAACCTAATATAGTTAATACAATAGATAATACAACACAAGGTATTATGCTCACATTAGATAAAGAAATACAACAAATTGCAGAAGATGCCGCAGATAAATATATAGAAAAAGGAGCAATAGTAATAATGAAGGTTGGTACGGGAGATATAGTAGCATCAGTAAGCCGGCCAACCTATTCTCCCAATAATATTGCTGACTATATAAATGATGAAGATTCCCCTCTTTTAAATAGAGCATTTTCTGCATATAATGTTGGATCGGTATTTAAACTTGTTACCGCAAGCGCAGCATTAGAAAGTAATATTTCACCTGATTTTAAATATGAATGCAAGGGTAGTATTACAGTAGGGAGTAATACATTTGGATGCCATAATAGGGCGGGCCATGGTGAACAAAATATGGCAGAAGCTTTAGCTCATTCATGTAACCCATATTTTATTAATATAGGACAGCAAATAGGAGGAGATAAGATATATAATTTAGCGGTTTCATTAGGATTTGGCAAAGCTAATTATTTTGCAAAGGATTATTCATCAGCTTCAGGTACTTTACCAGAAAAAGATATGTTAAAAGGCCCTGCGGTTACAGCAAATTTTTCATTTGGACAGGGTGAATTAACAGCTACTCCGGTACAAATATGTTCTATGATAAATACAATAGCGTCAAATGGAGAATATTATACACCAAGGTTAATAGCAGGAAAGGTAGATGTAAATAAAAATTTAATAGAAGAACCAACAACACCGCCTGTACAAGTAATACCTGAAGAAATAACAGATACAGTAAAAGAATTTATGTCTGAGGTATTAAAAGAGGGCGGTACAGGCTATACAGCAGCACCGTATAATGTAATTGCAGCAGGTAAAACTGCAACAGCTCAAACTGGTATTATGGATGGCGACAGAGAAATAGTGCATTCATGGTTTGGAGGATTTTTCCCATATATAGCACCACAATATGCAGTAGCAATTATAGCGGAAGATTGTGAGGATGGTAAAATATCAACCTGTCCGGCATTTAAATATATAGCGGAAAAAATTACCGAACTTAATGATAAGTAAAAATTTTGTATAAAAACTTGCTTTTTTGTTGTATTTAATGTATAATCAACACAGTAATCAGAAGGCAGAAATTAGAGTGTTATATATCAGTATTGCCTGATATATAATAGCTTCCGCCTTATCTCAAAGCAAAGAATAATTTTGACCGTTTCCGCGCACAGTATGCTTTTTTGCATTCTTTAAAGTTTAATCCCCGCGGAGGAAAAAAGGCCATACGGACAGCCGGGTCAAATGCCGAATCGGCAACTTTCGTTGCCTTATTGATTGAGCTTTTATGCTCAAATTTTATAAGTTGGTTACTTACAACCGTGTGCCCTATGAAGCACATCACACTTGTGAAACAATCAATAAGAGTAGTAAAAGTAATTCTTGCTATATAGACTCTAATTTCTACATTTTCTGAATAAATAAAAAGTAGCGGCATATTTATTTATCGTAAAGAAAAATAAAAGTAGAAAAAAGAAACTCAAGTGGATCTTGTGCGCATGGCATTATATTATCCATTTGAGTTTTTATTTTTATTGAAAATAAGTAAAAAATCATATAGATTTGCAGCAGCTTTTATTTAGGAAGGACTGATTCGGATATGGAAAATAAACTTAAACTATATGGCTTTAATAATCTTACAAAGTCTCTTAGTTTTAATATATATGACGTATGTTATGCAAAAAGCGCGCGTGAACAGCGCGATTATATAGAATATATAGATGAACAGTATAATTCTGAACGTCTGACAAATATATTATATACAGTCACTGAAATGATAGGAGCGCATGTATTAAACGTATCAAAACAGGATTATGATCCTCAGGGAGCAAGCGTTACCTTCCTTATTGCCGAGGATTCTATTATTTCATCAATAACAGATGAAACATGTAATCTCGGTAATATTGCCGCGCTCAAAAACAGGGATACTGTTGTAGCGCATTTGGATAAAAGTCATGTAACAGTTCATACATACCCGGAATATCATCCTGATAATTGCCTTGCAACATTTAGAGTGGATATAGATGTTGCGACATGTGGAGAAATAACTCCGCTAAAAACCCTTGATTATTTAATAGGCAGTTTTGATTCAGATATTATTACAATGGATTACAGGGTTAGAGGGTTTACACGCGATATAAGCGGAAAAAAACTGTTTATTGATCATAAAATCACATCAATACAAGATTATATAGATAATAAAACATTGCAGAAATATGATGCTATTGATATAAATGTTTACCAGTCTAATATGTTTCATACAAAGATGCTTATAAAAGAAATTGATCTGCAAAATTATCTGTTTAATACAGACGCATATGAATTACAGCCGGCAACGCGCCTTAAGATTATAGATAGTTTGCGCCGTGAGATGATAGAAATATTCAGCGGCAGTAATATTTATTGATAAACAAAAATGGAAGTGTATTAATAATGTCTTTATTAAATCAGGACAAAGCCCCTATACTGGAAGCTTTAGAACAATTTAAACGGGCTAGGGTAGTACCTTTTGATGTACCAGGACATAAAAGGGGTAAGGGTAATAAGGAACTTACAAAATTTTTAGGCGAAAAATGTATGACAGTAGATGTAAATTCCATGAAACCATTGGATAATTTATGTCATCCGGTATCAGTTATACATGAAGCTGAATGTTTAGCAGCCGATGCTTTTGGAGCAAGCCATGCATTTTTTATTGTTAACGGTACTACTTCTGCAGTACAAAGTATGATACTTACAGCATGTAAAAAGGGCGATAAAATAATATTACCAAGAAATGTACACAGAAGCGTTATAAATGCACTAATATTGTGTGGAGCAGTGCCGATATATGTAAATCCGGATGTGGATAATACTTTAGGTATCGCATTAGGTATGTCGTTAAAAGATGTAAAGCAGGCTATATTAGATAATCCGGATGCAAAAGCAGTATTGGTAAACAATCCAACATATTATGGGATATGCTCTAATTTAAAAGCTATTACCCAGTTTGCACATGAACATAATATGCTTGTGCTTGTAGATGAAGCGCATGGCACACATTTTTATTTTGGTGAAAATATGCCGGCGTCCGCTATGTCGGTCGGAGCAGATATGGCATCGGTAAGTATGCATAAATCTGGCGGTTCTCTTACTCAAAGCTCATTTTTATTAGTAGGAAAAAATGTTGATCCGGGTTATACCCGTCAAATAATAAATCTTACGCAAACTACCAGCGGATCATATTTGTTATTGTCAAGCCTGGATATATCAAGAAAAAACTTAGCCTTAAACGGTAAAGAAATTTTTGCCAGGGTAGCTGATATAGCTCAATATGCAAGAGATGAAATAAATCAGATAGGGGATTATTACGCATATTCAAGAGAACTTATAAACGGAGATACTATATATGATTTTGACATAACAAAATTATCTATATATACTCTTAATATAGGCCTTGCAGGTATAGAAGTCTATGATATATTAAGAGATGATTATGATATCCAGGCTGAGTTCGGCGATTTAGGTAATATTTTAGCATATATTTCGGTAGGGGACAGGCGGCAGGATATAGAACGCCTTGTTAGTGCATTATCAGAAATAAGACGCAGGTTTAAACGGGATAAAACAGGTATGTTAAATCATGAATATATTAATCCTTACGTTGCTTTAGCGCCGCAGACAGCATTTTATGCTGATAAAGAATCGCTTCCGATAAATGAAAGCTCAGGAAAAATATGCAGTGAATTTGTTATGTGTTATCCGCCTGGAATACCTATTTTAGCTCCAGGGGAAATGATAACAAATGAAATATTGCAATATATAGCTTATGCAAAAGAAAAAGGATGTTTTTTAACTGGTACTCAGGATATGAATATAGAACATATAAACGTAGTAAAAGGAGAGTGATATAATTGCAGTTATGGTTTACTGAAAGGCATACTCCTAACGTAAAATTTTCCATAAAGGTTGACAGGCAGCTTTACAGTGGACATAGTGAATTTCAACGTATTGATATATTTGATTCAAAGGAATTCGGCCGTTTTTTAACATTAGACGGTTATATGATGTTGACTGAAAAAGATGAATTTATATATCATGAAATGATAGTACATGTACCAATGGCGGTTCATCCGACAGCTAAAAATATACTTGTAATCGGCGCTGGAGACGGCGGTGTTATACGCGAACTTATGCAGTATAATACAATTGAACATATAGATGTAGTTGAAATCGATGAATTGGTTGTAGAAGTATGTAAAAAATATTTACCTAAAACATCCTGTTGTATGGGAGATCCAAAAGTAAACATACATTATCAGGATGGGCTTAAATATATTAGACGTTGTGAAAACCGATATGATTTAATAATAGTTGATTCAACCGATCCGTTTGGCCCAGGAGAAGGGTTGTTTACCAAAGAGTTTTATGGCAACTGCTTTAAAGCGCTCAAAGAGGACGGTATAATGGTAAACCAGCATGAAAGCCCATTTTATAGTGAAGACGCCCAAGCTATGCAGCGCGCTCATAAACGTATAGTAGAATCTTTCCCAATAAGTAAGGTTTATCAGGCGCATATCCCGACATATCCGTCTGGGCATTGGCTGTTTGGATTTGCATCGAAAAAATATCATCCAACGCATGATTTGAATCAAGCTAAATGGAATACATTAGGTATACGCACAAAATATTATAATACTCAGCTTCATATTGGAGCTTTTGCTTTGCCTAATTATGTAGAGGAGCTATTGAGGGATGTTGAATAGAAATATAGAAACTTTTTTAGGTTGTGATAATGAATATAACGAGTCAAATTTAGTTATATTTGGAGCCCCATTTGACGGTACAACATCATATCGGCCAGGAACCAGGTTTGCAAGCAAGACTATGCGTGCGGAATCATACGGCGTTGAAACATACAGCCCATATCTTGATGCTGATTTGGAAGATATCCCGGTATTTGACGGCGGAGATTTAGAACTTCCGATAGGCGACGCTAATATGGTGCTTGACCAGATAGAAGAATATGAAGCTAAGTTATTAAATGATAATAAGCTTCCGGTTATGATTGGCGGAGAACATCTTGTAACATTAGGAACTATGAGAGCGGTTGCTAAGAAATATCCGGATGTTCATATTATTCATTTTGATGCACATGCTGATTTAAGAGATGATTATTTAGGCGTAAAATTATCCCATGCAACGGTAATGCATAGAGTATGGGAATTGACAGGGGATAATAAAATATATCAGTTTGGTATCCGTTCAGGCGACAGGCAGGAATTTTTATGGGGAAAAGAACATGTAATAACTAAAAAATTTAATTTTGACGGGTTAGAAGATACTATAAAAAAATTAAAAGATAAACCTGTATATTTTACTTTAGACCTTGATGTATTAGACCCGTCAATATTTCCAGGGACAGGTACGCCTGAAGCTGGAGGAGTAAGTTTTAATGAGTTGTTAAACGCAGTAAATACTGTTATATCTAATCTTAATATAGTTGCTTGTGATATAAATGAATTATCGCCGCCATTAGATCAAAGCGGAGTATCAACTGCGGTTGCATGTAAAATATTGCGTGAAATGCTGATATTATTAGGAACAAAAAATAGAATTAATCTTATAGGAGGAAAGTAAAAAATGGGAAAAGCTTTGATTATAGGATGCGGCGGCGTAGCCAGCGTAGCTATTCATAAATGCTGTCAAAATCCAGATGTATTTGAAGAAATATGTATAGCAAGCCGTACATTATCAAAATGCGAGGCATTAAAAGAAAAATTAAAAGATAGTAAAACTAAAATATCCACAGCTCAGGTTGACGCCGATAATATTGATGAACTTGTAGAGCTTATTAATAAATTTAAACCGGATGTTGTTATGCATCTTGCATTGCCATATCAGGATCTAACTATAATGGAAGCATGTCTTAAAACAAAGACAAACTATCTTGATACTGCTAATTATGAACCTCTTGATACAGCTAAATTTGAATATAAATGGCAATGGGCTTATAAAGAAAAATTTGAACAGGCTGGGATAACAGCTTTGCTTGGAAGCGGTTTTGATCCTGGTGTTACAGGAGTATTTTCTGCATATGCATTAAAGCATCATTTTGATGAAATTAATCAAATTGATATTTTGGATGCAAATGCCGGAGACCATGGTTATCCTTTTGCGACAAATTTTAATCCGGAAATTAATATACGTGAAGTAACAGCTAACGGAAGCTATTTTGAAAATGGTAAATTTATTGAAACTGAGCCTATGAGTATAAAACGCGTTTATAATTTCCCACAAATAGGTGAAAAGGATATATATCTTCTTCATCATGAGGAATTGGAATCGTTGGCAATTAATATCCCAGGTATTAAAAAAATGCGTTTTTGGATGACATTTTCCCAGAATTATTTAAATCATCTTAAAGTGCTTGAAGATGTTGGTATGACTTCAATTGAACCTATAGATTTTCAAGGACAAAAAATAGTACCGTTACAATTCCTTAAAGCAGTATTGCCTGATCCTGCTTCATTAGGTCCTCGTACAAAAGGCAAGACTAATATAGGTTGTATTTTCCAAGGCATAAAGGATGGAAAAAAGAAAAATTATTATTTATATAATGTTTGCGTGCATGAAGAGTGTTATGCTGAGGTACAATCTCAGGCTATTTCTTATACAACCGGCGTACCTGCAATGATAGGCGCTATGATGCTTATCACAGGTAAATGGAATAAACCGGGAGTGCATAATATTGAAGAATTTGATCCGGATCCATTTATGGATGAACTCAACAGATGCGGTTTGCCTTGGCATGAAAGTTTTGACCCGGAATTGGTCGATTAAGGATAGGTATATTTAATGGATAAATTTAGATTTGATATAAGTAAATTACCAACGCCATGCTATCTTGTGGATGAAAGCCTTATTGAAAAAAATATGCAGACAATGGCAAATATTCAGGATAGAACCGGGTGCCGTATATTATTAGCCCAAAAGGGCTTTAGTATGTTTTATTTTTATCCTCTTATAAGTAAGTATCTTTATGGAGTTACTTCCAGTTCACTATTTGAGGCTAAACTCGGATATGAAGAGATGGGGAAAGAAGTACATATTTATGCTCCGGCTTATAAAGAATCAGAATTTGATGAAATAATAAAATACTGTGGTCATATTGTGTTCAATTCCTTTTCACAATGGGAAAAATTCCGTTCGGTTATACAAAAAAGCGGTAAAAATATAGAATGCGGTATACGTATTAACCCGGAATATTCAGAAATTGAAACAGATATTTATAACCCATGCTTTAAAAATTCCCGTTTAGGAACAACTTTAGCTAATTTTGATCCGGATAAACTTGACGGTATAGACGGGCTGCATTTTCATACAATGTGCGAACAAAATTCTGATACTTTATGGCGTACAATACAGGTTGTTGATGAAAAGTTCGGACAATATTTAAAACATATGAAATGGGTTAACTTTGGCGGTGGACATCATATTACAAGGCCGGATTATGATATTGAACTTCTAATAAAATCAATTGAATTTATTAGGGATAAATATAATGTAACTGTATATCTTGAACCGGGTGAAGCTGCGGCTTTAAATACTGGATATTTAGTAGCCCAGGTATTAGATATAGTATCAAATGGTATGAGTATAGCAATTTTAGATACGTCTGCCGCATGTCATATGCCGGATGTTTTAGAAATGCCATACCGTCCAGAGATTATAGGAGCAGGTAAGCCAAATGAAAAACAATATACATATCGTTTAGGCGGGCCTACTTGTTTGGCTGGAGATATTATAGGAGATTATTCATTTGATATGCCTTTAAACCCTGGTGACAAACTGATTTTTTGCGATATGGCTCATTATACTATGGTTAAAAATAATACATTTAACGGGATAAATTTGCCTTGTATAGCAGTTGGAAAAAAATCAGGAGATATTCAAATAATACGGACATTTAATTATGATGATTTTAAAGGACGATTATCATAAATTAAAATAAAACCTTAATTAGAAAGCTATTTAAGCAATATGATTATATATAATAATGCCTATAGGATGTTAAAAAACCTATAGGCATTATTATATATAAAAGGAATTTAAATATTTTTATTATGATATGCATAATACATGCTACTGCCAAATTTTATAATATATAAGCTTATAATCATTGACCTATTTTGATAAAGATGATAAAATAAAGCCGGTAAGTTAGCTAAAGCTAACTATAAGTTAAATGTTAAAGCTGAATGATTTTATTATGATAATAACAAATAATTTAAATGATATTATATTAAAACGTTATGGTCATATAATATAATTTGTTTATTATCTGAAAATCTTCTATGCTGTCATTTTATATAATTATTGAGATTATAGCGATATAGAACGCTATATTATTCTAAATCATGCAATATATAAAAAATAAAAGTACAAATATGCAATATAATATTAAAGAAAACATTTAAGGTTACGTTACCGTAAAAAGGGGGGCGCCTGCGTGCAATCATATTTTATATGATTGCCAAATGCAAAATAATTTTCTATATAAAGATGATGAGTATTTAAGGAAATATTAGCTTCTCTTTTTAACTCAGCCTGAGTATTAAAAAATTATTTTGCGTAAAGCGCATCCAAAGGATGCGCTGCGCAGGCGCCCCATAATCGGTACTTTTTACATTATATTTTGCTTTTATACTAGATTTATTATTAATTCTTTTGTTTTGAGTGATTTAAATTATCTTAGAAACTATAACTTTCAGCTACAAAGATAAAATATTTGAATTATTATAATAAAGAAAACATCTGCCATAATATAAATGGAGGTGTTTTTGTGAAATTTACATCTATTTATTATGAACCTGATATTTTAGATTATCCTCTTGGACAAAAATTGTATAATGATTATTCCAATTTACCATGGTATAAGATAGACAATCATAACCGTATTGAAGAAATGACTAATAGATCAAATAAAGAATTTGTTAATATGAAACGATATCTTATAGTCGGGACACGTAAAACACATAAGTATGTTATAAATCATAAAATATCGGATTATCTTGTACCGTTTACATCTTCAGGTTGTACCGCTATGTGTTTATATTGTTATTTAGTATGTAATTATAATAAGTGTTCTTATTTAAGATTATTTGTAAATCGTGAGTACATGCTTAATAAACTGATTAATACATCAAATAAATATGAACGGCAGCTTACATTTGAAATTGGATCAAATAGTGATTTAATATTAGAAAATACTATAACACAAAATTTATTATATGTTATTCCTGAATTTGCAAAAAATGGCAATGGATTTATAACATTTCCAACTAAATTTGATATGACAGAGCCTTTATTAACACTTGACCATAAAGGAAAAACTATATTTAGAATGAGTGTTAATCCTAAAGATATCATCAGAAAGATTGAATTAGGTACTTCATCACTTGAAAAACGTATAGCTGCAGCAAACAATATGTGTGAAGCGGGATATCCTGTAGGAATATTAATCGCTCCGGTTATTTTATTAGATAATTGGCAAAAACAATATGAAGAATTATTTGATTTTTTAGCTGATACACTTACAGATAAAGTTAAAAAACAGTTATCTATTGAGGTTATTTTTATGACTTACAGTTATATACACCGAGCTATTAATAATGATGCTTTTCCTAATGCTTTAGAACTTTATAATCCTGAGATGATGACAGGTAGAGGACGAGGTAAATATTGTTATAGAGAAAATATAAGAATACCAGTGGAAAGCTTTATAAGAAATCAAATTAAACAAAAATTACCTCAGGCTAAAATTATTTATATAAGTTAAAAAAAGACGGTATAGATAAACTTATCTATACCGTCTTTTTTTATTCTTTTTTATCATTAACTGTTATTTTTATTTCAAGCACACGCTTATAATCAGTTTTTGTAACAGTTACTAAAAGATTATCATATTCAAAGCTATCGCCAACATCAGGTATACGGCCAAACTGTTGTATAACCCAACCGCTGACGGTAGAAATATTACATTTATTATTAATACCTAGCATTTCAAACATATCATCAAGATCAGCGCTGCATAATACTTTATATTCATTATCAGATATTTTAGTGAATTCTTGTATTATTTCATCATGTTCATCCCATATATCGCCGACAAGTTCTTCTAAAATATCTTCCATGGTAACAATACCGACAGTACCGCCAAACTCATCTATAATAACTGCAATATGTGATTTTGTCTGTTGCAGCATAGTAAGTAGTTCAGAAATTTTCATTGATTGAACGATAAATACTATAGGCTTAATAATACTTTCAATGGTTCTATCTGTATTAAAAGTATAATTATAAAAATCTTTTTGATTTATTACGCCGACTATATTATCGATACTATCTATATATACAGGTAAACGAGAAAAACCACTGTCAGCAAATATTTTTGCAACATTAGCCTTAGACTCAGATTTTTCTACAGCTATGATATCGACACGTGGAGTATAAATATCTTTTACTTCAAGGTCATTAAACTCGATAGCGCTTTTTATTAAATCGCTTTCTTCTTCGTTTATACCTCCATCATTGTGCGCTTCATCAACAATAGTAAGTAGCTCTTCTTCAGTAATACCTCTTTTTGATTTAAATTTAAATATTTTTGATAAAAGTTTTTTCCATTGTACAAATAAAAAATTTAATGGAGTTAATATTATTATTAAAAAGTTTAATATAGGCGCTGAAAACATAGCAAAAGTTTCAGGCGATTCAGTTGCTAAACTTTTTGGTGATATTTCACCAAATATTAATACTAGCACCGTCATAACAACAGTTGACAAAGTAACGCCAATATCACCAAAATATTTTGTAAAAATAATTGTAGCAAGCGATGCTGAAGTAATATTTACTATATTATTACCTATTAGAATAGTTGATAATAATCTATCATAATTTCCAGAAACCTTTAAAGCTAAATCAGCTTTCTTATTACCGTTATTTGCAAGGTTTTTCATTCTTACTTTATTCATTGAAGTAAAAGCGGTTTCACTTGCTGAAAAATATGCGGACATTAAAATTAAAACAGCTAAAACTAATATAAGAATTAAACTGCCACCATCCATAAAAATATAATTCCTCCTAATTTATTAACAGATAAATTTATAATGTTTTAACATAACAAATAAATACTGTTCAGCATCTGATAATAAACCAGGGCATGTTAATATGTATTGTTTTAATGATATAATCAAAATTAAAAACATATGACATATAAGGTAAGGGAGGGTCGTCCAAGTTTATTCCTTCCTTTCAATATAATATTACTTTATATCATAACATATATACATCACAATTGTCACTATTAATAATAATATATTAAAGGCTAATTATCCTAAATCAAACAATATGTAAAAACAAAAGCAAAAATACGCAGGATACTTATAATAAAAACATTTCTGAAACATTTCCTCAAAAATTTCCTGCTGCTCCTT
>JABLTR010033629.1_pt1 | contig 21168 bp, 19 predicted proteins | sample 7160071 | NCBI WGS metagenome assembly JABLTR01 (sample SAMN14651230, study PRJNA627086) | human gut metagenome | isolation source: feces | host: Homo sapiens | reverse complement strand
GTCCTGCCGGAGCTGCCGGCAGGGGCCTTTGCGGAGAATATCCTGACCGAGGGCCTCACGCTGAAAACGCTCCCCATCGGCACGCGCCTGCGCGTCGGCGGGGCGCTGCTGGAGGTGACGCAGATCGGCAAGGAGTGCCACAAGGACTGCGCCATCCGCCAGCAGGTCGGCGACTGCGTCATGCCCCGCGAGGGCGTTTTTGCCCGTGTGCTCGTGGGCGGCGCCGTCCGCCCCGGCGACCCGATCACGATCGAAGGAGAAGACCATGGAACTGACAGCGAAAGCGCTTGACGCCCTCACGCCGGGCAGCTATACCCTGCTCGACCTGCGGGACGCGCGTTCCCGCGAATATGGCGGCATTCCCGGCGCAGTCGCCGCGGACGCGGACGCGCTGCTGGCCGATCCGCCGCTGGACGGGAAGACGCTCGTGCTCTACTGCGCGCGCGGCGAGATCAGTCTCGACGCCGCCGAGGCTCTGCGCGAGCAGGGTGTCGACGCCTATAGCCTCAAGGGCGGCTATCCGGCCTGGATCCGCTATGACATGCAGAAAATGGCGGATGCCGAGGTAAAAAGGCGCGTCGAGACGAGCCTCCGCAAGCGCTTCCGCGAAAAGCTCTGGTGCAACTTCACCAAGGCCATCCAGCGCTATGAGCTGGTCAAGCCGAACGACCGCATCGCCGTCTGCATCTCCGGCGGCAAGGATTCGATGCTCATGGCCAAGCTCTTTCAGGAGCTGCAGCTGCACAACAAGTTCCCCTTCGAGGTCAAGTTCCTCGTCATGGACCCCGGCTACAGCCCGGCCAACCGCGAGATCATCGAGTCGAACGCCCGCCGTCTCGGCATTCCGGTGACGATCTTTGAGTCGAACATCTTCGATTCGGTCTACCACGTCGAAAAATCGCCCTGCTATCTCTGCGCCCGCATGCGCCGCGGCTATCTCTACCGCTACGCGCAGGAGCTCGGCTGCAACAAGATCGCCCTCGGGCACCACTATGATGACGTCATCGAGACGATCCTGATGGGCATGCTCTGGGGCGCGCAGATCCAGACCATGATGCCGAAGCTCCACAGCACGAATTTCCCGGGCATGGAGCTTATCCGCCCGCTCTATCTCATCCGCGAGGACGACATCAAAGCGTGGCGCGACGCAAACGACCTGCACTTCATCCAGTGCGCCTGCAAATTCACCGACACCTGCACCACCTGCAGCAACGAGGAGACGCGCTCCAAGCGGCAGGAAATCAAAAATCTCATCCGGGACATGAAGGCCCGCAACCCCGACGTCGAGGCCCATATCTTCCGCAGTGTGGAAAACGTCTGCCTCGACACCGTCGTCGCCTATAAGCAAAAGGGCCAAAAGATCTCCTTCCTCGACCATTATGACGATCCACGCAATGAATCCCCAGAAAAGTGAGGCCCCATCATGCAGCAAAACCTGACCACCGGCAGCGTTTTCCGCAATGTCGTCCGTTTTTCGCTCCCCTATCTGCTCGCCTATTTCCTGCAGACGCTCTACGGCATGGCCGATCTGTTCATTGTCGGCCAGTACGAGGGCGTCGCCGCGACGACGGCGGTGTCCATCGGTTCGCAGGTCATGCACATGCTGACGGTCATGCTCGTCGGCCTCGCCATGGGCACCACGGTCTCCATTGCCCGCGCCGTCGGCGCGGGGGACCGGGCTGCCGTCTCCCGGGCCACCGGCAATACTGTCACGCTCTTTGCGGTCGTTTCCCTCGTGCTGACGGCGGTCCTGCTCCTGCTCGTCCGGCCGATCACGGCCGTCATGTCCACGCCTGCCGAGGCCGTCAACGGCACGGCCGCCTATCTGACCATCTGCTTCTGCGGCATCCCGTTCATCACGGCCTATAATATCCTGAGTTCCATCTTCCGCGGCATGGGCGACAGCAAGAGCCCGATGTGCTTCGTCGCCGTGGCCTGCGCGGCGAACATCGCGCTGGACTATCTGTTCATGGGCGCGCTGCGCATGGGCTCCGCCGGGGCCGCCCTCGGCACGACGCTCTCGCAGGCGCTCAGCGTCCTCATTGCGCTGCTCGCCATCCGCAAACGCCGCATGATCTCGCTGCAAAAGGCGGATCTCCGCCCGCAGAAGGCCGTCATGGGGCAGATCCTGCGCATTGGCCTTCCGGTGCTCGCGCAGGACGGCCTCGTGCAGATCGGCTTTCTCATCATCACGATCATCGCCAACCAGCGCGGCCTGACCGACGCGGCGGCGGTCGGCATCGTGGAGAAATTCATCTCGTTTGTCTTCCTCGTCCCGTCCTCGCTGCTGTCCACGGTCTCTGCCCTCGCCGCGCAGAATCTCGGCGCGGACAAGCCGGAGCGGGCGCAGCAGACCCTCTGGGATTCCATCGGCCTGGCCTTCGGCTTCGGCGTCGTGGTGGCCATCGCGATCCAGTTCTGCGCGGCAGGCGTCGTCGGCCTGTTCACGCCCGACGCGGCGACGATCGCCGCCGGCGCGAACTATCTGCGCGGCTATATCTTTGACTGCATGTTCGCAGGCATCCATTTCTGCTTCAGCGGCTACTTCTGCGCGCGCGGGAAATCGGGGCTTTCGTTCCTGCACAGCATTTTGGCCATCGTGCTCATCCGTGTCCCGGGCGCGTATCTGATGTCGCGCCTCTTCCCGCAGACGCTGCTGCCTATGGGCCTCGCCACGGCGGCAGGCTCGCTCTTCTCGGCCATCCTCTGCACGCTGCTCTACCTCGGCCTCACCCGCAGAGACAACGCCTCCCGGTAAGGGCGGCCATTGGCCGTCTGCATACATAAAAACCCGCGGCTCGATGAGCCGCGGATTTCGTTTACTGTTCAGGATCAAATTTCTCAAAAATGCCGATCGAGCCGAACTTTTCACACGCAAGCAGATCCTCCTTGCTGCGGATCGTCCAGCTCACCTCCTGCACGCCCCAGACGCGCCGCGCGAGGTCCAGACAGAAATTGTCCCGGTCAGAGAACTGATACGCGAGAAAATCCGGCCGCGTGTACCAGTTCAGCAGGACGTTCGTCATCAAAAAACGCTGATACCACGGCAATCCCGACGGCTCCTTCAAAAAGTTCATGGAGAGCTGCCCGCGGCAGATGCCGGGCCGCAGCTTCCGCACGTCCGCGACCGCGAACGGGTCGAACGACTCGATGCAGAAATCGCCCTGATATGAATCCAGCCGCCTGCAGACCGCCTCGGCCAGCGCGCGGTGGTTGCCCTTCGCGGTCTTCAGCTCGATGATCAGCGGCTGCTTGCCCTCAAAGAGCGCGAGCACGTCGTCAAACAGCGGCACCTGCTCGTCCGTCCCCTCGAGGCGCAGCTTGCGCAGTCCCTCGAGGTCGAGATCCTCGATCTGCCCCTCGACGTTGGTGCAGCGCTTCAGGTCCGAGTCGTGGAACACGGCGAGCGTCCCGTCGCGCAGCAGATGCACGTCCAGCTCCGCGCCCCAGCCGTGCTCGATCGCCCGGCGGAACGCCGGCATCGAGTTTTCCGGGATCGTGGGCTTGTCGTGATAGCCGCGGTGCGCATAGCGCTGCGGCTTCAGCTTTGCCCAGTTCGGGTTGCCCTTCCGGCAGCGCAGCAGAAGCAGCAGCACCAGATACAAAATGAGCGATACCGCGAAGATCCATACGATGACCATACCAACATCTCCTTCTTCGTGTCAGTCATCCAAGGCTTTTGTGACGGGGTCCCAATTATCGGGCGCATCCTCCGGATGCGCCATCCAGTCGTGGAACATGTGCTGTTCGCTCATCGTGCGGCAGCCCGCAGGCGGGCTGTCGTAATACGGCGAATGGAGGCCCAGCTCCACGATGTTGTCGTCTTCATCCAGCTGGAGCGAGAGCGTGTCGGCGAAGCTGCCGTCGTAGATCTGCTCCGCCTTTTCCCACGGGTCGCCGGGCCGCAGGCCGCGCGGCGTGGCGATGTTGGGGTCGGACGTATACACGCCGACGATCGCGCCGTCGTAGTCTCCGGAAAACTCCGTCCCATCCGCCATCGGCCGCAGAACATGGACGCTCAGCCCGCCGCGCGTATAGGCCACGATGTCATAATCCCCAATCGAGAGCGGACCCGGCTGTGTCTCCGCCTGTGCGAAGCCTTCCCGCTGCGCCTCCGGCAGCTTGTCCCAGTTCTGCCAGATGTAGAATCCGCCGAGGCCTGCCTCGTTCCGCTGCCCGTTCAGGATCGCATAGCCCGTCTCCGAGTCATAGGTGCTGCTGCCGAACAGCCACGGGACGGACTGCTGTCCCTCTCCGTCGGAAAACGTCAAAAAATCCAGCGGCAGGAATACCACGCCGTCCCGCCGAACCGGCACACCCGCCGAGCAGCTCTCAACTGCTTCGCCGTTCAGAGTAAACGCCCGTTCGCCGACCGTCAGATGCAGCGCCTGCGTGACCGGCTCGCAGGGGCGAAGGAAATATCCGCCGTCCGGCGCAAAATCAACGCCCCATTCCCACGTCTTCGCCGCCGAGAGCGTGATGGCATCGCCGTCCTCTGCATAATGCCAGCCGAGCGTCTCCGCCGCGAAGCGCAGCGGCACGTAAAACTCGTCGTGCTCGAAGAACGGCGCGCCCTCCATCGTCACTTCCTCGCTGTTTACAAGGGCGACCGGATCGCCTGCAAACAGCGTGATCCCGCCGCAAAACGCAGCGTCTCCATAGTATGGCTCCTCCGGCGTTTCAACTGGCTCCGGGGTTTCTGCAGTTTGCACTTCTTCCAGATGCCTATGCGCCGGCTCCAGCTCCTGCGCCGGGGTGGCGTGTTCCGCGCACCCGGTCAAAAGCAGCAACAGCAGAAATACTGCGGTCAGAGATTTCATCAATCATCCATCTCCTCAAACGCTTCCAGACCGCGCTTGCCCTCGGCCTTCGCGTCGCCGTGGCGCACGAAGCACATCGTCACGCCCGAGAGCGCCACGAAAAATGCCGCATAGGGGAACAGTACGCGATAGTCGATGTGGCGCATCAGCGTCCCGGCCACGACCGGCGTGACCACCTGCGCGGCCATCGACGCCGTGTAATAATAGCCTGTGAACTTGCCGATGTCGCTGCCGCGGCACATCTCGACGACCATCGGCAGCGAGTTGACGTTGATGGCTGCCCACGCGAGGCCGACGAGCGCGAACACGACGAACATAATCACATTGATGCTCTGATATGCGGTCGTCAGCACGTAGCCGAGCGCGAAGCACACAGCCAGCAGGATGACGCCGCCGAGAATGGTCTTTTTCCGCCCGATCTTCGAGGCGATCTGCCCGACCGGGATGTAGGAGACGATGGCGCCAGCCGTTGCGATGAGCAGACACGTCGACGCACCCCCAAGCCCCTGTCCCATGACCTCGCTGACATAGGTCGTGAACCACGTCGTCACGCCGTTGTAGCCGATAAACCACAGCGCAATGGAAGCCAGCAAAAAACCAAGGCTCCGCTTGACCGGCGCGGGCAGGACCTCATGCCCGGCGGAGTCCTCGATCGCGAGGTTCCATTCCGGGTGCGCCGCCTCGAGCGCCTGATTTTCCGCCGTCAGCTTCGGCTCTTTGATCGTCAAAAACAGCACGCCGATCGAGACGAACATGATGGCCGACACGATCATAAACAGCGGCTGATAGTTCACGCGGCCGCCTGCGGCCTCAATGGCCTCGAGCCGCGACTGCGAATAGAGCACCGACGTGATGGCCAGATACAAAATGCCGCCCACCGCGCCCATCAGATTGATGATCGCGTTGCCCTTCGAGCGCAGCGGCTTCGGCGTCACGTCCGGCATCAGCGCCACCGCTGGCGACCGATACGTCCCCATCGCGACGAGAAGCAATCCCAGCACAATGACGAACGAGACGGTCTTCGCCGTGCTCGGCGCGGCGTAGTAGCTGTTTTCGATCAGCGGCAGCAGATTCATCAGGATCATCGCGCAGCCCGTGCCAAACAGGATGAACGGCATCCGCTTGCCGATCTTCGTGTTCGTCCGGTCGGACAGCGACCCGAAGAACGGCAGCAAAAACAGTGCGAGAATGTTGTCCGCCGCCATGATGAGGCCCGAGATCGTCTCGTTCATGTGGAACGTCCGCGTCAGGATCAGCGGGACGATGTTGTCGTACATCTGCCAGAACGCGCAGATGGAGAGGAACGCCAGACCGACGAGGATGGTGCGCCTGTTGTTGAGCTTCATACCGCTTCTCCTTTTTCCAATTCCGTCAAAAATGCCCGGATGTTCTGAAATACATAGCTGGGGTGGACGTTGTATTTTTCAATGTCCGCCATCACGCCCTCGCCCGAGAGCAGGAAGACCGCGTCGATCCCCGCGTTCACGCCGCAGGCGATGTCCGTGTAGATGCGGTCGCCGAGGATGCAGGCCTGTTCCGGCGCATATCCCGTGCGCCGCATCGCGGCAAGGGCCATATCCGGCTGCGGCTTGCCGAGAATCTTCGGCCGCCGCCCGGTCGCGGTGAACAGCATTTCAATGAAGCTGCCGCAATCTGGCGCACTGCCGTACCATGTCGGGCAGACCATGTCCGGATGCGTCGCGATGTAATCCGCGCCGCGCCCGAGCAGAATGCAGCAGTCCTCGAGCTTCTGATATGTCAGCTCCGTATCGTAGCCGAGCAGCACGGTCGAAACCCGGTCGTCCGTACCCGCCGCGACCGGCAAGCCCGCCGCGCGGAGCTGCCCCTTGAGCGACTCTGTCCCGCAGACGTAGATGTTTCCCTCCGGTGGATTTTGGTGAAAATAGTCCACTGCCGCGTCGGCCGACGTCAGAAAATCCTCCGGAAACGCCTCGATCTCGAGCCGCTTCATTTTTGCGATGTAGGCGTCCGTTCCGCGCGAGGAATTGTTCGTCAGAAACAGATACCTCCCGCCGATGCGCTTCACGTAGTTCAGAAAATCGATCGTCCCGTCAAATAGCTGCTCGCTCAGATAGATCGTCCCATCCATGTCGAGCAGAAATAACCGTTTGTCCTGTAATGCCAAAAAATCACCTCAGATCTGCTTCCATTATAAACCGCCGCATCCCATTTGACAAGCACCGCCGCAATGCGTACAATGTAAAAAATGCAATTCAAAAAGGAACTTCCAATATGCGCTTATCTCCCGCATTTCTCCCGCCCCTGCTCGGCTGGTATGAACAGAACAAACGCGACCTGCCGTGGCGGCGCGACCGTGACCCCTATCATGTCTGGCTCTCGGAGATCATGCTCCAGCAGACGCGCGTCGAGGCCGTCAGGGGCTACTATGCCCGCTTCCTCGCCGAGCTGCCGGACATTCCGTCCCTCGCCGCCTGCGACCCCGATCGGCTGCATAAGCTCTGGGAGGGCCTCGGCTACTATTCCCGCGTGCGCAACCTGCAAAAGGCCGCGCAGCAGATCGTCTCTGATTATGGCGGCGCGTTCCCGACGGACTATGACAAGATCCGCGCCCTGCCCGGCATCGGCGACTATACCGCCGGCGCGATCTGCTCCATCTGCTTCGGACAGCCCACACCCGCCGTCGACGGCAATGTCCTCCGCGTCGTCTCCCGCCTGACCGCGGACGAGCGCCCCGTCACGCAGCCCGCAGTCAAAAAGGACTATACCGCCGCCCTCGCGGAGATCTATCCCGCAGGGCAGTGCGCCGAGGCGACGCAGGCCCTCATGGAGCTTGGCGCGACGGTCTGCGCGCCGAACGGCGCGCCGCATTGCGATCTTTGCCCGGTCGCGGCCTTCTGCCGGAGCCGGGAAGCGGAACTCTGGCGGACCATCCCGGTCAAAGAAGCGAAAAAGCCCCGCCGCGCGGAGCAGAAAACGGTTTTTCTCCTGACCTGCGGCGACCGTACCGCCGTCCGCAAGCGCCCTGCAAAGGGCCTGCTCGCGGGGCTCTGGGAGCTGCCGAACGTCGACGGCTTTCTGGAGCCGCAGCCCGCGCTGGAGTTGCTCGAAACCTGGGGTCTCCGGCCCGCGGAGCTGAAAAAGCAGCTGGAAAAGCAGCATATCTTCACGCACATCACGTGGCAGCTGCGCTGCTACTACGTCGAGGTCAGCGCCCCGGACGGCGGCCTCACGTGGGGCGACGCCGCCCGCTTCGACCGCGACATCTCCCTCCCCACCGCTTTCCGCCAGTTCTGGGAAAGTCCATAACCCACAACAAAAGGCCCCCTCTACGAAGAGGGGGCTGTCATGCGAAGCATGACTGGGGGAGAACTCTCCCTCAATGCGCAAAATATCCCCGGTTTCCATCGGAAACCGGGGATATTTGCTATGCAAAAGCATAGTAAATTAAGAAATGTGCCATTTCCTCGCCACTGCGGGGCAACCGGAAATGATGCACAAAAGCTTCATGCACCGACATTTGCACATTTTCGTGGTGCGATATACGCATGCATGAAGTTTTTATGACTTTTATTTCTGTTCGTCCTGCGGAGCCTCGGCCTGTTTTGCGGCTTTCTTCGCGCGGCTCTTTTTCACGCACCGCCGCACGATCACGACCACCACGACCACGATCACCGCCAGCAAAATCAGCGACGGCAGCGCCTCGGTCAGATTCAGAATGAACCGCTGGAAGCTGCGCCCAAAGCTGCGCCAGCCATCGGAGAACGCATCGGCGAACTTCTCGCCGAACGTCCGCTGCACGGTCACGGTCGGCGTGTAAACTTCGACCTCGTCCAGATCGATGGAGACCGTCGAATACCGGATCTGCATGTCCATGTTCCGCAGGTTCCGCTCGATGGATTCTGTTTCGTACCGCACGTCGGCCAGCCGTTCCTCGAGCGCGACGAGGCTCTCCACATCCTCAGTCTTCTCCAGCATGGCCAGCAGCCGCTCTTCCTGCGTCCGCAGAGAAGAGAGCCGCGCCTCATAGTCCGTATACGTCGAGGTCACGTTTTCGGCGTAGCGGTTTGAGGACAGAACGTTGCCGATGGACGACGTCTCGGACATGAACTGCTCAAATCTGTCCGCCGGGATGCGCAGTGCATAGCTTGCGTGCCGGTCGACCACGGTGGTCGTCCCGTCGTCGTTGTAGCGCGTGCTGCCGTAGACGTTCGAGCTTTCCACGAAGCCCTGATAGTCCGCCACCATCGCCTCGATGCGCGCCACGGCCTCGTCAAACTGCGTCGTCTCCGCCGAGATGTTCGCCGAGTAGATGATCTTCGCCGCGTAGTCCGAGAGCGACTGATTGTCGCCCGTGTCCAGTTCCGCGTTCCCCGCGGCGCTGGTCGTAAAGCCCGTGTCCGCCGCGTCATCCCAGGCCGTCTCCGTCTCCGCCGGCGCTTCCGCCGGGGTGTCGTAGCCCCACTCTTCCGCAGCGGCAGCGCTCTCCGTCTTCCAGTTTTGCGCTTCGGACGGAGCCGTGTCGGCGGCCATGTTTTTGCTGCTCGCGGCGCATCCGGCCAGCAGGGCCGTAAGCAAAAGGACGCTCAAAAACAGTGCAAGAATTCGATGCATTTTCATGTCGGGGTTCCCCTTTCTTTTGTTGGGTTTTCTGTTCGGTCATCTATCCAGACGAAGAATTTGGGAAAGCGTTGCAGAAAATCAGAAATTTTCTTCCAGAATTTCCAGCTCCATTGCGGACAATTCGTAGGCCGTGCGCTCCTCGGTCCCCTCGGGCAGGACTTTGACGTAGCCCCGGCTCTGCAAGCGCCCGGCCAGCGTGATCTGCGCCCCGACGGGCAGCTCCGCGGCGCACTGCGCCGTCCGACCCCAGAGGATGCAGGGGATGTAGTCCGTCCGCTGATACTGCCGCGGCACGGCGAGCATCACGTCGCAGATCTCGCGGCCCAGCGGCGTCCGCCGGTAGATGGGCGGCTTGCAGATCGTGCCGGTGAGGACGGCGTCGTTCTGCGGCGGCTGCTCCGTCGTCGTGACAGACTCGGCAAAGACCGAGATGATCAGCCGCCGCCCGCTCTCGGCCCGCGAGTTGAACGAGCGGATCTGCCCTTCCACGAGGAAGCGCCCGCCCGCAAACAGATCGGCCTCCATCAGCACGTCTTCCGCTGCCATCACCGGCAGCACGTCCGCCGTCCCGGACAGCCGCTCCACCTCCAGCTCAAAGCGGAAAAAGCGCCGCTCATGGTTGCTGTGCGAATATTCCGGCAGCGCCCGCAGCGTGCCGCAAAGGGTGATATGATTGCCTGTATGTTCCATGTTTCCACCTCGTTTTGTTCGTCTGGAACACTATATGAGGGGAAAACGCCGCTTAGTACAGGCTCCGTTCCGCCCAAAGGCCCCCTCTTGGCAGAGGGGGCTGTCTGCGCGCCGCGCAGACTGGGGGAGAAATCCCGCCGCAGCGGGCAAAGCCTCCCTTGTGTAAAGGGAGGTGGCACGGCGAAGCCGTGACGGAGGGATTGTCAACCACCGATGGCCTTAATCCCCTCAGGCGCTGCGCGCCAGCTCCCCTTGATGCAATCAAGGGGAGCCTTTCGGGCGGGCAATGCCCGCCCTACGGATCCTATCGCACTGCCGTTTATGAACGTAGGGGCAACCATCGGTCGCCTGCTGCATCTATTTTCTGCCGCGCCTCGCGGGATCCTTTTTGGGCGGGGCTGCTTTTCTGTCTGTGCTCTTTTTTGGGGCGGCGGGCTTTTTTGCCGTTCCGCCCGCGCCGCGCGGCGGCCGGATGAGACATTCCGGCCCGTATCCGATCAGATCCTCCCGCTCCGCGAGGATCAGCGCCTCGCGCACCAGCTTGTAATTTTTCGGGTCTTTATATTGCATCAGCGCCCGCTGCATTGCCTTCTCGTGCGGGTCGCGCGGGACATAGACCGGCTGCATCGTCCGCGGATCGAGACCGGTATAGTACATCACGGTCGAGAGCGTGGACGGCGTCGGGTAGAAATCCTGCACCTGCTCTGGCTGGTGGTGGATGTCGCGCAGATATTCCGCCAGCTTCACGGCCTCTGCCATCGTGCAGCCCGGATGCGACGACATCAGATACGGCACGACGTACTGATCCTTATGCTCGCGCTGGTTCAGCTCCTGATATTTCCGCACGAACTGCTGATAGACCGCATGGCGCGGCTTGCCCATGTATTTGAGCACTTCGTCCGACACATGTTCCGGCGCGACCTTCAGCTGCCCGGAGATGTGATAGCGCACCAGCTCCTTGAAGAATACGTCCGACGGGTCTGCCAGCAGATAGTCGAACCGGATGCCGCTCCGGATGAAGACCTTCTTCACGCCCGGCACCTTCCGCAGCTTCCGCAGCAGCGCGAGATAGTCGCTGTGGTCGGCGACGAGATTTTTGCACGGCGCGGGGAAGAGGCACTGCCGGTTCGGACAGGCCCCTTTCGTCAGCTGCTTTTTGCACGCCGGCTGGCGGAAATCTGCCGTCGGGCCGCCCACGTCGTGGATGTAGCCCTTGAAGTCCTTCTCATGCGTCAGGCTTTCCGCCTCGTGGATGATCGACTCGTGCGAGCGCGTCTGGATGATGCGCCCCTGGTGGAACGTCAGCGCGCAGAAATTGCACGCGCCGAAGCACCCGCGGCAGCTCGTCAGGCTGAATTTGATCTCCGAGATCGCGGGCACGCCGCCGGCCTTTTCATAGCTCGGGTGATACGTCCGCATGTAGGGCAGGCCGTAGATATGGTCCATCTCGGCCTGCGAGAGCGGCTTCTGCGGCGGATTCTGCACGACGAATTCGCGCTCGCTGTACGGCTCGATGAGCCGCTTGGCCGAGAATGGGTCGGTGTTCTGGTATTGCAGGTAGAAGCTCTTCGCGTAGACGGATTTGTCGGCCTGCATCGCGGGATAGGACGGCAGCGTGATCGCGGGCAGATCGTCCGGGGCCTCGCGCGTGCGGAAGACCGTCCCGTCGATGTACGTGACGTCGCGGATGTCCATTCCGTCGTTCAGTGCGTTTGCCGCCTCGACGATCGCGCGCTCGCCCATTCCGTAGATCAGAAGGTCGGCCTGAGAATCGAGCAGCACCGAGCGCTTGAGTTTATCCGACCAGTAGTCGTAGTGCGCCAGCCGCCGCAGGCTCGCCTCGATCCCGCCGATGATGACCGGCACGTCGCGGTATGTCTGCCGGATGAGGTTGCAGTAGACCGTCACGGCATAGTCCGGCCGCCGGCCCATCGCGCCGCCCGGCGTGTAGGCGTCGGTCTGGCGGTGCCGCTTGGAGACGGCGTAGTGGTTCACCATCGAGTCCATGTTCCCGCCCATCACAAGGAAGCCGAGCCGCGGCTTCCCCAGCGCCGAGACCGACGCCGGGTCCTTCCAGTCCGGCTGGCTGATGATGCCGACTTTATAGCCCGCGTCCTCGAGCACGCGCGAGATGATGGCGTGGCCGAACGACGGATGGTCGACGTATGCATCGCCGATGATGTATACAAAGTCGCACTGCGCCCAGCCGCGCCGCCGCATATCCGCTTTCGAAATGGGTAAAAACTCCGCCATGACCGGCCTCCAAAGTATATATTGCAGTTTATTATATCAGAGTTTTTCCTAAAAAGATAGTCAAAGCCTTACTGCATCCCCATCGCCGCTGACCAGCGCGTAGAGCTTGCAGAGATGATCCCACGTCGTCTGGTCGACGATTCCGCTTGCGGGCAGCCCGCAGAGCTGCTGGAGCTGCCGCACGGCGGCGACGGATGCCGCGCCGTGCGTCCCGTCGACCGGCGGGGCAGACAGGTTGCAGTAGCGCGTCGGCAGCGCCGCGAGCATCGCCTGAATCGGGAACAGATGCAGATTTTCCTCCCCGGCGTCGATGCTTTGCTGCGGCTGCCAGCGGATGCGCAGCGCCTCGATCGGCAGGACGAAGCTGCCGAGCTTCAGATATGCATCCACGACCTGGTTCCACGTCGCCTGATCGGCCTCGCCTGTCGGCGGCAGGCCGGAACGGGCCTGAAACGCCGTCACAGCGGCTTCGGTATCCGGGCCGTAGATGCCGTCCGGCACGACCTGCGGGATCGTCCCGTCTGCCGCCGCGATCACGCGGAGCATCGTCTGCAGGCTCCGGATGGGCTTTCCAATGTAGAAGTCTGCGTCGTTCATCCGTTCACCTCCTGGTCGCGCATCCCGTTTGAGAGTACCATGCCCGGATACTGCACGAAGCGCGTCGAGTCCTGATACCGGCTCCGCACGGCATTTCTGTTTTGACGTGCGAACGCGGGCACAGCGGCCTCGCCCGGAAACTGTGAAAACGGAAACAGCTCCCCGTCGCCGAACACCGTTACGCGGATGCCCTGATACTGCGCGTAGATTTCGTCCCACGTTTCGCGGTCGACCGTCCCGGTCGCCTTGCGGCCCGCATAGGTCTGAAATGCCGCGACGGCCTGCTCCGTCTCCTCGCCATAGCGGCCCGTGATAGTCGGGGCGGGTACTTCAGGGATGAATTCCGCGATCACCGACAGCATGTATTGCAGATGTGTCACCTTGCCGCCCGTTTCGCCCGGCTCGATCGACTCCGGATATTCCCACGAAAACCCGAGAAACGTCTGCCCCTCCGACCGCAGCTCCCCGAGCTTATTGACCGCCACATAGAGCAGGATCAGCTTATACCACGTCGCCTGCCCGACGATGCCGTCCACGGTCAGCGAGAAGATCGACTGGAACGCGCGCACCGCCGCGTCCGTCGCCGGGCCGAACACACCGTCCACCTCGACCTTCGGAATGGCCGGATAATTCTGCGAAATGCGGTTGAGCTCGATCTGGATGCGCGATACATTCTGCCCGATGTCCCCCTGCCGCAGCGGCGAACCGGGATAGGAGTTGCCCACATCCTCGACCGGCACGTTCCGCACGATCTCGATATTGTCCCCATAATAGTTCCGCAGGATTTCGGCGGTCGTCGCGCCATTCTGCGCAAGGCCCTGCGAGCCCCACTGGCTCAGCCCGTCGCACGTGCTCGTCGTCCCGTTGCAGAATTTCGCGGCCAGCGGCTCGATGAAGCCCGCGTAGCGCAGATAGCTGTTGAAAATTTCGTCCACGATCTGCACCACGTTTTCAAACAGGCTCCGTCCCTGAATATACTTCTGGTCGATGGCCGTTGAGTTCGTGATGTTGAAGCTGTATCCCCGGCTGGGATAATACTCGGTATACACGCGGTTGAGCGCGAACGAGATGATCGCCAGCGTGTTGGCCACGATGGCGGCCTCCTCCCACGTCGGGTAAATTTCGCTGCAAACCACGTTCTTGATGTAGTCCGGAAACGCCACCGTCACATTCTCGGCATACGCCGTCGGCGCGCCGAGATGCACGACGATCGTCTCCGGGATCACCGGATAAACGCTCGGCAAGCTCCCACCTCCCTTATAGATCCTGCGGCGTCACGTCGACGATCTGCGTCCGCGTATAGCTCTCCGGCAGCGACGGCGTCGGGATCAGGCGCAGCGGCTGCACGGTCTGCCGGTCGGCAAAGACCTGTGCGTTGCGTATAAAGATGCGTCCATAGCCCGTTGCCTCCGCTTCAATGTCCAGGTTGGCGAACGGCTGCTCCGCCGCGCCGGACTGCTGACTCTCGGAAAAGTCGGGCGTCTCCACGCGGATCGGCTCCGTCATCCCGTCGTAGTTGCTCACGCGGAACGCGACCAGCTCCGTGCCTGCCGCGCCGTGCCGCGTCACCGCGATCGCGGCCCCCTGCAGCGGCAGCCGCGCATCCGATGTGTAGATCTGTATCACAATGGTCCCGGAACTCGCCATCGGCATCCCTCCCTGCCGATTATCGTATGCCGCCCGCCCCTGTTTGGTGCCCCCTGCCGCACCCTGCAGGGGCCGATGCCTTCATCGGCCCTCATCCCCGCCGCAGCGGCTTGTAGGGGCGGACGACTCTGTCCGCCCAATGCCTTCCCCTGGATGCGAATCAATAGTAGACTGCAAAAAAGATGACAAAAGGCGCAAGAAGTGAGATAGTTAAGTGTGAAAAAACTCATCAAACTATATTGCGCGATTTGCCATCACAGTCAGGATACCTCAAGGAGAACACCTGGACGGAGCTCCTGCCCGAGAGCACGAGCCCTGAACTGCTGGTCGGCAGCTCGGTCAGGGTCTACGCTCCCGCGATCGACGGCTACACCTGCGTGTCTGCGAACCCGCAGACCATCACGCTGAAGACCGAGGCGGCGGAGAACATCATCACGTTCTACTACCGCGAGGCCACCAGCACCATCCCCGCCGGTGAGCCCGCGAAAGAGCCGTTCAACAAAAACGCCAACCCGCGTCAGCTCAACCGCGACGACCACTTCGCCTACATCAAGGGCTATCCCGACGGCACGTTCCGCCCCGAGCAGACCATCAAGCGCGCCGAAATGGTCGCCATGGTCAACCGCGCGCTGGGCCGCGATCCGCAGTCTGAAACTGACATGCTCGCGGGCATGAAAACGTGGAAGGACAATGCCGATGCCGTTGTCTGGTACTATCTGGACATTCAGGAGGCCACCAACGGCCACACCTATGCCCGGAAGACCGGCGGCGAATACTGGACGGGACTCCTTGCGGATACCGTTTCGTAAAAAATATTTCCCGGACCGGGGCTGGCATCGCCAGCCCCGGTTTTTCATGGCCAAATGCGCAATATGTGAAAAATGATATATATCGGAATCGCTTCTGAAATACCACAAAAACCGGAAAGTGTGGCAAAAAGAATGTGGTATTTGTGCGTTTTGGCGGATTTGATCCGACAAAAACGCACAGAATACAGAGGAAACCGGCAGAATCCATAAAAACGGAGGGCTCAATATTTTTCTAGTGGAAATCCTTGAAATTTTGTGCTATACTGCTACTTGGTGAGGATTGGGATTTTACCCATTTCGATAAATCGAGTCTCACTTTTGAGAAGGAATACTTTAGAAAAGAGGTTATTTTGATGGCTGAATTGAATCTGGAAAAGTACGGGATCTCCGGTACGACTGAAATCATCCGCAACCCCTCCTACGAGGCGCTGTTCGCGGAAGAGACCAAGGCTGGTCTTGAAGGGTACGAAGTCGGTCGGGTCAGCGAGCTGGGCGCGGTCAACGTCATGACCGGCATCTACACCGGCCGCTCCCCCAAAGACAAGTATATCGTCATGGACGCGAACTCCAAGGACACCGTGTGGTGGACCTCCGACGAGTACAAGAATGACAACCATCCCATGACCGAGTCCACCTGGGCCACCGTCAAGGACATCGCTGTCAAGGAGCTTTGCAACAAGAAGCTGTACGTCGTCGACGCCTTCTGCGGCGCGAACCACGACACCCGCATGGCCATCCGCTTCATTATGGAAGTGGCCTGGCAGGCGCACTTCGTCACCAACATGTTCATCCGCCCGACCGAGGAAGAGCTCGCCAACTTCGAGCCGGACTTCGTTGTCTACAACGCCTCCAAGGCCAAGGTCGAGAGCTACAAGGAGCTGGGTCTCAACTCCGAGACCTGCGTCGCCTTCAACATCACCAGCCGTGAGCAGGTCATCATCAACACCTGGTACGGCGGCGAGATGAAGAAGGGCATGTTCTCCATGATGAACTACTATCTGCCGCTCAAGGGCATCGCTTCCATGCACTGCTCCGCCAACACCGACATGAACGGCCAGAACACCGCCATCTTCTTCGGCCTGTCCGGCACCGGCAAGACCACCCTCTCCACCGACCCGAAGCGTCTCCTCATCGGCGACGACGAGCACGGCTGGGACGACAACGGCGTCTTCAACTTCGAGGGCGGCTGCTATGCCAAGGTCATCAACCTCGATAAGGACTCCGAGCCTGACATCTACAACGCCATCAAGCGCAATGCCCTGCTCGAGAACGTCACCCTCGACAAGGACGGCAAGATCGACTTCGCCGACAAGTCTGTCACCGAGAACACCCGTGTCTCCTATCCGATCGACCACATCAAGAACATCGTCCGCCCGGTCTCCGCGGCGCCCGATGCCAAGCAGGTCATCTTCCTGTCCGCTGACGCGTTCGGCGTTCTGCCTCCCGTCTCCATCCTGACCCCGGAGCAGACCAAGTACTACTTCCTGTCCGGCTTCACCGCGAAGCTCGCCGGTACCGAGCGCGGCATCACCGAGCCCACCCCGACGTTCTCCGCCTGCTTCGGCCAGGCCTTCCTCGAGCTGCATCCGACCAAGTACGCCGAAGAGCTCGTCAAGAAGATGGAAAAGAGCGGCGCCAAGGCGTACCTTGTCAACACCGGCTGGAACGGCACCGGCAAGCGCATCTCCATCAAGGATACCCGCGGCATCATCGACGCCATCCTGAGCGGCGACATCAACAAGGCCCCGACCAAGACCATCCCGTACTTCAACTTCGAGGTCCCGACCGAGCTGACCGGCGTCGACACCGGCATCCTCGACCCGCGCGACACCTATGCCGACGCTTCCCAGTGGGAAGAGAAGGCCAAGGATCTCGCCGGCCGCTTCATCAAGAACTTCGCCAAGTACGAAGGCAACGAAGCCGGCAAGGCCCTGGTTGCCGCTGGCCCTCAACTGTAATTCTTAGAATATTCCCAATATTCTGAACGGACTCTTTATTTCCTATCGCGCAATTCTCATGTAAAATAGCAGAGAGGGACGCGCTGCGTCCGCAGTGCGTCCCTCTTTTGTGATTTTGGGCGGCGGGGCCGCCCTGCCTTTCCACGCGGGAAAGCGACTGTCAATGAAGGAGCACGCCCAAGGGCGTGATAATGATGGAGGATCACAGATGAAAAAAGTACAAATCACGGAAACCGTCCTGCGCGACGCCAACCAGTCCCTGATGGCGACCCGTCTGCCCTATGCCGATTTCGAGGCCATCCTGCCCGAGATGGACAAGGCCGGGTATTATTCCGTCGAGTGCTGGGGCGGCGCCACGTTCGACTCCTGCCTGCGGTATCTGAGCGAAGATCCGTGGGAGCGGCTGCGCGGCATCCGCAAGGCCATGCCGAACACGAAGCTGCAGATGCTGCTTCGCGGCCAGAACCTGCTCGGCTATAAGCACTACCATGATGACGTCGTCGAGAAGTTCGTCGAGCTGTCCATCAAGAACGGCATCGACATCCTGAGAATTTTCGACGCGCTCAACGACTTCCGCAACATCAAGACGGCCCTCGAGGCGACCAAGAAGTACGCCACCAAGAATACCATTGCCTCCGGCTGTATTTCCTATACCCAGTCTCCGGTGCACACCGTCGAGAAGTACATCGACATGTGCAAGGAGCTGAAGACCATGGGCTTCGACACCATCTGCCTGAAGGACATGGCTGGTACCATGAGCCCCTATGAGGCCGAGCACCTCATCAAGGGTATCAAAGACGCCGTCGGCGATATGCCCCTTATTCTGCACACCCACTGCACCACCGGCATGGCCTACATGACCGTCACCAAGGCCATCGAGTCCGGCATCGACGTCATCGACTGCGCGTCGAGCTGCTTCTCCAACGGCACCTCCCAGCCCGCCACCGAGACCATGTTCTACGCCCTGCAGCAGTACGGCATCCAGACCGGCCTGAACGAGGACGTCATCAACAAGGTCAACGACTTCTTCAAGCCCGTCAAGCAGAAGTATGTCGACTCCGGCCGCATCAACCCGAAGTCCATGGCGACCGACGCGCAGGCGCTGGTCTACAAGGTCCCCGGCGGCATGCTGTCCAACATGATCGCGAACCTGACCGATATGAAGGCCATGGATAAGTTCGACGCTGCCCTGGCTGAGATCCCCGCCGTCCGCAAGGACCTCGGCTATCCTCCGCTGGTCACGCCGCTGAGCCAGATGGTCGGCAACCAGGCCGTTACCAACGTCCTCCTTGGCGAGCGCTACAAGCAGGTCTCCAAGGAAGTCAAGAACTACTTCAAGGGCGAATACGGCATCGCGCCCGCGCCCGTCTCCGAAGAGCTCCAGACCAAGATCCTCGGCGAGGGCGGCAAGCCTGTCGACTGCCGCATTGAAGACTCCAAGCGCACCGGCGAAGAGTTCAAGGCCGCGAAGGAAGCCCTCGGCGATCTGGCCAGAAGCGAAGAGGACGTCATGAGCTACATCTGCTATCCGGATCAGGCCATGAAGTTCTTCGAAGCCCGCAAGGCCAAGGAAGAGAATATCTGCAAGTACTCCATCGTCGAAGCGTAAGGAGGCTGCATCATGTTTCTGGTAAATCAAGCAATGGTTGACCTCAACGTCGGCACCGCGGGCCTCATTGCCCTGCTGGGCTATGTCGTCGTGTTCGTCGGCCTGATCGCGCTGATGGTCGTTGTCATCGTCGTCGGCAAGATCATGGTCGCCAAGAAGAGCAAGGCTGCCGCGCCCGTGGCCGCTCCGGCTGCCGCCGCTGCACCGGTCGCAAAGCCCGTTCTGGCCGCTGCCGCTCCTGGTACTGCTGGCGAAGTCAAGCTCTTTGACGTGGCCGATAAGGAGGCCGCGATGCTCATGGCGATCGTCGCCAACAAGCTCGGCAAACCCCTGAACGAACTGCGCTTCAAATCCATCAAGGAGGTCAAGTAAGATGAAATATAAAGTTACGCTCAATGGCAAGACCTATGAGGTCGAAGTCGAGGCCGGCCAGGCCATGCTGGTGGATGAATACGAAGCGTATGCTCCGGCGCCCGCCGCTGCACCCGCTGCCGCCGCTCCCGCGGCTGCTCCTGCTGCGCCCGCAGCAGCCCCGGCTCCCGCTGCCGCCGCTGTCACCGCTGCCGGCGAAGTCGTCGCCGCTCCGATGCCCGGCAACATCCTCAAGGTCAACGTCTCTCAGGGTCAGGCGGTCAAGGCCGGCGACGTGCTGGTCGTGCTCGAGGCCATGAAGATGGAAAATGAGATCATGGCTCCGCGTGACGGCTCCGTTGCGCAGGTCGTCGTCTCCAAGGGCGCTGTCGTCGACACGGGTGCTGCTCTCGTCGTTCTGGCGTAAGGAGGGGCACTATGGGATTTTTGACTGCTGCTGCCGGAACCTTCAGCGTGGGCGATACGCTCTATAAGCTGGCGGTAGAATCCGGCTTTGCAGGCCTGGTCGTGGACGGCGGTTGGAGAAACCTCGTCATGATCATCATTGCCTGCGTGCTGCTGTATCTCGGCATTGTCAAGGGCTTCGAGCCGCTGCTGCTCGTCGGCATCGCGTTCGGCTGCCTGCTCGCCAACATCAGCTATTTCCCCGGCCTGTCCGCCGATCTGAACGCGACCAACGCGCTCTATCATCCGGAGCTTTGGGACGCCTTCCTCGATCCGGCCAGCCCCTACTATCACAGCTACGGGCACATCCTGACGAATGCAGGATTGCTTGACGTGTTCTACATCGGCGTCAAGGCCGGTATCTATCCGTCCATCATCTTCATGGGCGTCGGCGCGATGACCGACTTTGGCCCGCTGATCGCCGATCCGAAGAGCCTGCTCCTCGGCGCGGCGGCGCAGCTCGGCGTGTTCGTCGCCTTCTTCGGCGCTGTCCTGCTCGGCTTCACCGGCCCGCAGGCGGCCTCCATCGGCATCATCGGCGGCGCGGACGGCCCGACGGCCATCTTCCTGACGACGAAGCTCGCTCCGGAGCTCCTTGGCGCGATCGCCATCGCCGCGTATTCCTACATGGCGCTGATCCCGCTGATCCAGCCGCCCATCATGAAGCTCATGACCTCTGCGGAAGACCGCAAGATCAAGATGACGCAGAGCCGCCCGGTCAGCAAGACCGAGAAGATCCTCTTCCCGATCATCGTCACGATCTTCGTCGTCCTCCTGCTCCCGTCCACGGCTCCGCTGATCGGCTGCCTCATGCTCGGCAACCTGTTCCGCGAGTGCGGCGTGACCGACCGTCTGTCCGACACCGTGCAGAACGCGCTGATGAACATCATCACCATCATGCTCTCCACGTCCGTCGGTGCGACGATGGTCGCCTCGAACTTCCTGAAGCTCGACACCATCAAGATTGTCTTCCTCGGCCTTGTCGCCTTCGGCATCTCCACCGCTGGTGGTCTGATCGGCGGCAACATCATGTGCAAGGTCACGGGCAAGAAGGTCAACCCGCTGATCGGCTCCGCCGGTGTTTCCGCGGTCCCGATGGCGGCCCGTGTCTCCCAGGTCGTCGGCCAGAAGGAAAATCCGGCCAACTTCCTGCTGATGCACGCCATGGGCCCGAACGTGGCCGGCGTCATCGGCTCCGCCATCGCAGCTGGCTTCCTGCTGGCAGTGTTCGGCTAAATCCTGCATAAGAAGAGCGGCGCTTCGCGCCGCTCTTTGAGACTGTCAAAAAACTATGATACGCAGTTTCGCAACAGAGTCGCTGGGAATGGCCCAGGCCAGCTTCTCTTGCCCTTCGGGCAATTCACCTT
>JABLTR010009863.1_pt1 | contig 21189 bp, 21 predicted proteins | sample 7160071 | NCBI WGS metagenome assembly JABLTR01 (sample SAMN14651230, study PRJNA627086) | human gut metagenome | isolation source: feces | host: Homo sapiens | reverse complement strand
TTTTCAGCAGTTTCCAGGTATCATGGTACAGAGGGTTCTCTGCGACATCTTTTTCAACAAATTTCTTCATGGTAAGACCTCCTGTTCAATTCTCCACCGAGGGAGAGAGTGTAAGTTCAAAAGTGGCGACCTGCTAGTTTCTGTACAGAAGAGCAAGCCCAAAGCGCATCAAGTACTGTTCATGCGCGTGGTGTAGTAAACCTTCCCGGCGGCAGCCCGAAAAGGGATCTAACTTGTAATGCGTGACAATCGAAAGTGCCGCAAAAAAGGCCGGAGCCTCCGCTTACGCGAATGCTCCGGTCCTCCATCAGAAAGCGGACAAACTGCCGGTAGATCCGGCAGCGTGGGTAGTCCACAATCTGTTTAATTTGTAATTGATAGGTTGGCATGGCTTTCTCCTTTTTATATATAAGGTATGAAATTGAGTGCGCCAACGAAAAAACCGTTGACTTGAACATCTTTGAGGCTTATGCTATACTTGTTTCTGTATGAATCTGCAAGGCAATCCTGTGCGGGACTCATACAGGCTTTACTGCAAATGGGGCAATTTTACAATGGCGTCTTTTCAAACAATGCAACCATTCGCTGTGCCAATACAACTTTCTACAATTTTTTTACAACTTTTACCCCGAACCAGACGGCACAGGAGGACATCCTATGGAACCCCAAAAGTTAGAAAAACCTCGTAAAAATGGTGTGTTTTCAACACGTCAGGCCGTGATGAAACCGGATGAAGAGACCGGAGGGGTGTTCCCCACCATGAAACCGTTGGATTGACGCAAATATGGCATACCAATGGGAAAGTTTCCCATTGGTATGCCTTTCTGCGCATCCCTGGAGAATAGATAGAAGGAGCGACCCAATGGAGCGGATCACCAGCCGGAAAAACCCCCTGCTCACCCAGATTCGGAAGCTGGCCGCCGGAAGCGGCCGGGACCGCCGGGCGGCGGGGGAGTACCTGGGGGACGGAAGGAAACTGTTGGAGGAGGCCCTGAAGTGGCACGCCCCCCTCACCACCGTGGTGGTGTCGGAGGGGGTGGAGCTCCCCAACCTGCCCCCAGAGGTGCGGGCGGTCCAGGTGCCCAGGGACGTGATGGAGACCATCTCTCCCATGAAGACCCCCCAGGGGGCCCTGTTTTTGGCCCGCCTTCCGGAGACGGGCCCCCCGGAGACGCTGGCCGGGGACCGGTATCTGGTGCTGGACGGCGTCCAGGACCCGGGCAACGTGGGGACCATCTGGCGCACCGCCGACGCCCTGGGGGCGGACGGCCTGATCCTGGTGGGGAACTGCGCCGACCCGTACAGCCCCAAGGTGGTGCGCTCCTCCATGGGGGCCTGCTTCCGCCTGCCGGTGTATGAGACGGACGCCGGCGGCCTGTGCGCCCTGCTGGAGCGCTCCGGCATCCCCCTGTCCGCCACCGCCCTGCGGGAGGACACGGTCTCCCTGGAACAGGCGCGCCTGGACCGGGCGGCGGTGGTCATCGGCAGTGAGGGGAGCGGGGTCTCCCCGGAGCTCCTGGCCCGCAGCGGACAGACCATCAAGATCCCCATGCGGGAGAGGTGCGAATCCCTGAACGCGGCGGCCGCCGCCGCCATTGTCCTGTGGGAGATGGCCCGGAACCCATAAAAAAGCGGGCCGTGGGGCCCGCTTGAACGGTCAGGATTTTGTGGGACGTTTCCCAACCCCCAGCTTGTAGTACACCCCCTGGATCAGGGCCATGGAGCACACCAGAGACGCCAGAAACAGCAGATAGGCGGGAACATAGCTGCCGAACCGGTCGGCCAGCATCCCCGGCATTGGTCCCGTGAGCAGGGAGCCCAGCATGTAGGCGGAGGACAGCCATTTGACCAGCCGGTCGTAGTCCGGCCCGGCGCTCAGATCACCCGCCCACACCGACAGAGACACCGAGGACAGGGGCATTCCCAGGGCGGTGAAAACGAAGGCTGCGAAGGCCAGCGGGATACTTCCGCCGGGAGCCAGGCAGCACAGGGAGAAGCCGGTGAGAAAGACGGCGTAGACCGACCAGTTGGCCCAACGGCTGCCAAGGGTGTCGCTGAGGCTGCCATAGAGTACCTTGGAGAGCATGAGAACCAGCCCAAACAGGGACATGAGGAGAGCCACAGTTCCGCTGTCATAGTTCTCAGAGGTATAGAGAACGCTCAGGTGGGAGAAACCCGGGCCGCAGGGGCCGCCGGTGAGAAAGGCGGCCGCAACCACTACCCACCAGAGAGGGCGGGAGAGTCGGGGCGGGGCGGGCCGTTCTGCCGGTACGGAAGCTCCGCTGCCGCCGGACGCAGTGTAGGGGACGAGCCCCAGCTCCTCCGGCCGGTCCCGTACCAGAAGGAACATGCACAGGGTCAGAAGGATTCCCATGCCCCCTTCCAGCCAGAAGGCGGCGGTCAGACCCAGGTGCTGAATAGTTTCCTCCAGCAGAGGGGGCGCCAGTACGGTGGACAGACCGCTTCCTCCGGCGGCCAATCCCAGGGCCAGACCCCGCCGGTCCTGGAACCAGTGGGAGAGGGCCAGCGTGAGTGGGATCATCCCACCGAAGCCGTAGGCCAGCCCGGACAGGGCGGCGCAGGCGCACAGGGTGGGGAAGGCGGAGGCCGCGCCGAACAGGGCGTAGGAGATCACAAAAAAGCCCAATCCCAGGGTCATGGTCTGTCGGATGCCCAGCCGCCGGCACAGGGCGTCCGCGCTGAGCATGGACAGCAGGGAGAACAGGCTGCGCACCGTGGTGATCCAGGAACCCTGCCCGTTGGTGAGGTGAAAGCGCTCCAAAAGATAGGGCTGGTAGACGGTAAAACCGTTGATCCCCAGGCCCATGACGGTGAACAGGGCCAGGCCGCACCCCAGGCATACCAGCCAGGCCCGCCGGGCGGATGCACGCCCGGTCCGAGAAGGGACAGAATTTGACATCGGAAATCCCTCATTTCTTGTGCCCAATGTACCACACAGGTGATGAGATTGTAAAGCATTTTGTGAGGTCCGTGAAATGAAAACCGCTTCGAGCGGGAGAGGAGGCGCGCATCATGTTGAAGGATTGGATCTGGCTGACCACCCGAAAGGGGCTGGGAGCCCGGGGCGTGCTCCAGGTGCTGGACTACTTCGGGAGCCCGGAGCGGGCTTTTTATGCCGATCCGGAGCAGTACGACCAGATTCCCGGCCTGTCCGCCCTGGCCCGCAGCTCTCTGCGGGAGAAGGGGATGGAGGGCCCCGACCGCATCCTGGGGGAGTGTGACCGCCTGGGCCTGCGGGTGCTCACCCTCCAGGACGGCGACTACCCGGAGCGGCTCCGGGAGATCCCCGACCCGCCGGCGGTGCTGTACATCCGTGGCACCCTGTTCCACTTTGACCAGGAGGCGGCCATCGGCATCGTGGGCGCCCGGGAGCCCTCCCCCTACGGGGAGAAGGTGGCCGCCCAGCTGGGGCTGGAGCTGGCCAGGAACGGGGTGCTGCTGGTCTCCGGCATCGCCCAGGGCATCGACTCCATCGCCCTGAAGGGGGCGCTTCAGGGCGGAGGCCGGGTGGTGTCCGTGCTGGCCGGCGGGGTGGACGTGCCCTACCCCTGGCAGAACCGGTATCTCTATGAGGACGTGGCCGCGGCGGGAGCCCTCATCAGCGAGTATCCCCCGGGGACGCGGCACAACGGAGAGCACTTCCCCGTCCGCAACCGGATCATCAGCGGCCTGGCCCTGGGTGTGGTGGCGGTGGAGTGCGCCCGGCACAGCGGCACCATGCTGACCGTCAACCACGCCATGGAGCAGAATCGGGATGTGTTTGCCATCCCCGGGAACATCGACGCCCCCATGAGCGAGGGGCCCAACTGGCTGCTGCGCCAGGGGGCCCGCCCGGTGACCTGTGCCCAGGACATTTTGGAGGAATACGTGGACCGCTTCCCGGAAAAGCTCTCCAAGGCGGTCCCACTGTCCCCGGAGGCCGCCCAGCAGCGGCTGGAGCAGATCAGCCCCCGGGAGGAGCGCCAGGAGCCCTCTGCCAAGGCGGAGGTGGTGCGGGAGGTGGTCCCCAAGGAGCGGCAGAAGGCCCGCTTTACCGACGACCAGCTCTCCATCCTCCACACACTGGGGGAGAAGCAGAAGACCTATACCGCCGACGAGCTGGTGGAGCTGACCCAGATACCGGCCCGGCGGGTGCTGTCCGCCCTCACTATGCTCCAGGTGGACGGCGCAGTCCAGGAGCACCCGGGGCGGCGGTTTTCCTCTCTGGTGAAGCTGGAGGACGAATAAAGTTCAGGGGCCGCGCCCCGCGGCCCCTTTGAATCTATGGAGGTTTATCAACGTGGCAGCAAAAACCGATCTTGTGATCGTAGAGTCCCCGTCCAAGGCCAAGACCATCGGGAAGTACCTTGGACCGGGGTATGAGGTGAAGGCATCCATGGGCCATGTCCGGGACCTGCCCAAGAGCAAGCTGGGCGTGGACGTGGAACACGGCTTTGAGCCCAACTACCAGCCCATCAAGGGCAAGGAGGACACCATCAGCGACCTGAAAAAGGCGGCCAAGAAGAGCGGCAAAGTCTATCTGGCCACCGACCCGGACCGGGAGGGGGAGGCCATCTCCTGGCATCTGAAGGAGCTGCTGGACATCCCCGACGACAAGACCTACCGGGTGACCTTTAACGAGATCACCAAGAAGGTGGTCAACGAGTCCATCGCCAAGCCCCGGGCCATCGACCAGAATCTGGTGGACGCCCAGCAGGCCCGGCGCATCCTGGACCGGATCGTGGGCTATGAGCTCTCCCCCCTGCTGTGGAAGAAGATCCGCCGGGGCCTGTCCGCCGGACGGGTGCAGTCGGTGGCCACCCGCCTGGTGGTGGAGCGGGAGGAGGAGATCCGCGCCTTCCAGCCCCAGGAGTACTGGTCCATCCAGGCCGACCTGAGCCGTGTGTCCCCCAACCTGGGGGGCTTCCAGGCCATGTTCCACGGCCGGGAGAAGAAGATGGACCTGAACAGTAAGGAGGAGGCCGAGGCGGTGGTCCAGGCGGTGAAGAACGCCCCCTGGTCAGTGGCCAAGGTGAAGCGCCAGGACAAGCAGCGCAACCCCGCGCCCCCTTTCACCACCTCCACCCTACAGCAGGAGGCCTCCCGGAAGCTGAACATGACCCCAGCCCGCACCATGTCCATTGCCCAGCAGCTGTACGAGGGCGTGGACATCACCGGCGAGGGCACCGTGGGCCTCATCACCTACATGCGTACCGACTCCCTGCGGCTGTCCGAGGAGGCCATCGCCGCCGCCAAGGGCTTTATTGAGAGCCGCTACGGCAAGGAGTATTATCCCCCCAAGGCCCGGCACTACAAGACCAAGGGCAACGCCCAGGACGCCCACGAGGCCATCCGGCCCTCCGACGTGAACCTGGTGCCCGAGGACATCAAGAAGGACCTGACCACCGAGCAGTTCCGGCTCTACAAGCTGATCTGGAGCCGCTTCCTGGCCTGTCAGATGGCCTCGGCCGTGTACGACAGCGTCTCCATCGAGGCCCAGTCCGCCGGCTACTCCTTCCGGGCCAGCCGGTCTGAGCTGAAGTTCTCCGGCTTCACCGCCGTGTACGAGGAGGGGCGGGACGACGAGGAGGAGGCCCCCCAATCCCCCCTGCCCGACCTGAAGGAGGGGGAGCCCCTGGAGCTGAAGGGCACCAAAGAGGAGCAGCACTTTACCCAGCCCCCCGCCCGCTACTCCGAGGCCACCCTCATCCGGGCCCTGGAGGAGAAGGGCATCGGCCGCCCCTCCACCTATGCCCCCACCATCTCCACCATTCTCAACCGGGAGTACGTGGTCAAAGAGGGCCGCGCCCTGCGGCCCACCCCCCTGGGCGAGGTGGTCACCGGCCTGATGAAGGACAAGTTCCAGGACATCGTGGACCCCACCTTCACCGCTCAGATGGAGGAGGAGCTGGACAAGGTGGAGGAGGGGACCGCCAACTGGAAAAAGGTTCTTTCTGAGTTCTACACCGACTTTGAGGCCGAACTCCACAAGGCGGAGCAGGAGCTGGACGGGGAGCGCATCAAGGTCCCCGACGAGGTTTCTGAGGAGATCTGCCCCCAGTGCGGCCGGAACCTGGTGATCAAGTCCGGACGGTTTGGCCGTTTCCTGGCCTGCCCCGGCTGGCCGGAGTGCGACTTCACCATGCCGCTGGTGGTGGAGATGCCGGGAAAATGCCCCAAGTGCGGGGGACGGCTGCTCAAGCGCACCGGCAAAAGCAAAAAGACCGGCAAACAGTACACCTATTACTGCTGTGAGCACCTGAGCAATAAGGACGAGTCCAAGCGCTGTGACTTTATGACCTGGGACGTGCCGGTAAAGGACAACTGCCCCGTGTGCGGCTGGACCATGTTCAAGAAGTCCGGCCGGGGCTTCAAGAAGCCCTTCTGCATCAATGAGGCCTGCTCCAACTTCACCCCCGAGGAGAAGCGGGGCGGCTGGCGGAAAAAGACCGAGACCTCCGCGGAGGGGACGGAGGCCGCCGGTGAGACCGCCGCGGCGGAGGAGGCAAAAAAGCCCGCCGCCAAAAAGACGGCGGCCAAAAAGACGGCGGCCAAAAAGACGGCTTCCAAGACTTCCACGGCCAAGAAGACCACAAAGACCGCCGCGAAAAAGACGGCTTCCGCCAAGACGACCGCGAAGAAGGCCACCGCAGCCAAGAGCACCGCAAAGAAGACCACAACGGCCAAAAAGACGGCGGCCAAGAAGGCAGAGGAGTAAGCGGGGGAAAGCCCCCCTCAGTCGGCTGCGCCGACAGCTCCCCCGCGAGGGGGGAGCCAAGTGTATTGAGAGATGTGTATGGGACATGCAGATTCAGAGATGATCAAGCGTGCGCGTGATCTGCGAAAGCATATGACACGTCAGGAACGCAGACTATGGTATGATTTTTTATCCAAACACTCTGCACGTTTTCGGCGACAACAGCCCATTGGCCCATATATTGTGGACTTTTTTTGTCCATCCGCCCACCTTGTGATCGAATTGGACGGGGGTGGGCACTATGAGTGGGCGCAGTATGAATATGCCAGGAAGCGGGACTTTTATTTGCAGCAACAGAACATGCGCGTACTGCGTTTTACAAATCTGGACGTAGACCAAAATTTCTCCGGTGTTTGTACAGCGATTGAACGATCGATTGTTTCTCCGGATTGATCAGGTCAGGAAAAAGCCTCCCCCCTTGTGGGGGAGGTGGCCCAAAGGGCCGGAAGGGGGAAGCCCCTCAGTCACGCCGGAAGCCCCAGCGGGGAAGCCGGATTGTATTGTTGAGACCCAAAAGACAGGAGGAACCCATGGAACCTGTGATCGTGATTGGCGCCGGTCTGGCCGGCAGCGAAGCGGCCTGGCAGCTGGCCCAGCGGGGCATCCCGGTGGAGCTGCGGGAGATGAAGCCTCAGAAGATGACCCCCGCCCACCACAGCGGGGATTTCGGGGAGCTGGTGTGCTCCAACTCCCTGCGCTCCGACCAGCTGGAGAACGCGGTGGGGCTTTTGAAGGAGGAGTTGCGCCGGTGTGGCTCCCTCATTATGGCCTGCGCCGACGCCCACCGGGTGGAGGCGGGGGGAGCCCTGGCGGTGGACCGCCACGCCTTCTCCGCCGCCATCACGGAAAAAATCCGCAGCCACCCCAACATCACGGTGGTGGAGGGGGAGGTGCTGGACATCCCGGAGGAGGGAAACGTGATTGTGGCCTCCGGCCCGCTGACCTCCGACCCGCTGGCGGAGGCCATCGCCGGCCGGTATCCGCAGAACAGCTACCTCCACTTCTTCGACGCGGCGGCCCCCCTGGTCACCTTTGAGAGCGTGGACATGGACAGCGCCTGGTTTGCCTCCCGGTACGACCGGGGCACCCCGGACTACATCAACTGCCCCCTCACCGAGGAGGAGTATCAGGCCTTCTGGGAGGCTCTCACCACCGCCCAGGAGGCGGAGGTCCACGGCTTTGAGGATGCCGGGGTGTTTGAGGGGTGCATGCCCGTGGAGGTCATGGCCCGGCGGGGACGGGACACCCTGTGCTACGGCCCCCTGAAGCCGGTGGGCCTGAAGGACCCCAAGACGGGAAAGGAGCCCTTCGCCGTGGTACAGCTGCGCAAGGACAACGCCCAGGGCTCCATCTATAATATCGTGGGCTTCCAGACCCACCTGAAGTGGCCGGAGCAGAAGCGGGTGTTTTCCATGATCCCTGCCCTGAAAAACGCCGAGTATGTGCGCTACGGGGTCATGCACCGGAACACCTTCCTGGACTCCCCCCGGCTGCTGGACCGGTACTACCGGGTGCGCACCGAGCCCCGGGTCCGCTTCGCCGGGCAGATCACCGGGGTGGAGGGATATGTGGAGTCCACCGCCTCCGGGTGCCTGGCGGCCATGGAACTGGCCCGGGAGCTGCAGGGGAAGCCCCCCATTGATTTTCCCCAGGAGACCGCCATGGGCGCGTTGGCTCTTTACATCAGCGATGGTTCTGTGGTACACTTTCAACCGATGAATATAAACTTCGGGCTTATCCCGCCCCTGGGGTATCGGGTCAAGGGGAAGCGGAACAAGAATGCCGAGCTGTCCAAGCGGGCCTTGGAGGCCTTGGAGAAGCTGGATCTCTCTTAATTACGAGGGAGTTTCGCCGTCCCCCCTTTTTAAAGCCTTCCCCCTGGGGGGAAGGTGCCCCCGAAGGGGGCGGATGAGGGGGCAATGATAGAATTTTTTCGTTTGTCGTTGGGGAGTTTCGCCGCCCCGGCGGCGAGTGACTTTCTGGACGACCAGAAAGTCACCAAAGAACCGCTAGGGGGCGGGCGCAATCGGCAGAAGCGGCTGCGCCGCCCCTGCCTCCATGCCGCCCGTCCCCCTAGAACCCCCATTACGGGGGACGCGTACCTGTCAGGTATTGCAATATTTCCGGCGCACAAAATCTGAGTGGCGGTCAGCATTTCTTCCCGGGCCACTGGGCCCTGGTTTTCCCAAAATTATAGCCGGTACGATTTCCCTTCTGCGCCTGGCTTTGCCGAGCAGGTGATAGGGGGGCCGTGACCTGCACGCCCGAGCCTTCCCCCTCTAAGGGGGAAGGTGCCGAGCACATGCGAGGCGGATGAGGGTGGGCTCCGATATGGCAGAGACCCCACAGCGGGCCGGCCAGTGTCCGGCCCCTACGCAAAAAACGCACCCGCCTCTTTATTTGCCGTAGGGGCGGCCCCATGTGGCCGCCCGCACCTCATCCGTCACGGCCTTTGGCCGTGCCACCTTCCCCTAAAGGGGAAGGCTAGGGTTCGTATCACACCCCCAACGCAAAGCCCAACGGAGTGGGTTTGCGTTGGAGAGGAGGAGCAAGGGAGCGGGCGCAGTTTTCGTCGTCAGGCGGAAACGGAGACAAGCGGACTTTGCGACGACGAAGCGAAAGACGAGGAGCGATGTGTCGGCTGAGCCACCCGTGCCTTTGCGTTGACCTGCTGGCCCACCTAATTGGCGCTCCCGTAAAAACGGGGGTCCAGGGGGTGGGCGGCATGGAGGCAGGGGCGGCGCAGCCGTTCCTGCCGATTGCGCCCACCCCTTGGTGCCTCTTTGGTTTCTTTCTGGGCATCCAGAAAGAAACTCGCCGCCGGGGCGGCGAAACACCCCTTACATTACCCTCGAAGCGCCCACCGAACCAGTGAAACCCCAAGCCGAAAGCCGTGGGTAAAGGAGATCTGGTTTGCAGTATCCAGCAGGGAAAAGAGGGCAGGGGAGAGCTCCTGAGCGCCTAATTCGGCCAGCGCCCGGGCCATCTTCTCCTGATAGACCGGGTCGGAGTCAAAGTCCAGGTGGGCGTGGTCAATTTCGTAGTAATAGAGTTTTTGAAGTTCTGGAATCATATTGACACCACCAATCAAAATGCTTATAGATATATAATAATGCCAATAGATATATTTGTCAAGGAGGTGCTGCCATGCTCTGCAAGGAAATTTTTGCGATTCGTGTGAAAAAACTCCGAAAAGCGCGTGGAGAACAGCAAAAAGAGCTGGCGGAAGCCATCGGAGCCACGCAGGCCACCATCAGCGATATTGAAAACGGCCGAAAGGCCACCTCCTTTGACCGGTTTGCGGCAATTTGTCAGCATTACAACGTCTCAGCGGATTACCTCCTAGGTTTAATCGACGAGCCCAGGACTTTGATACCACCGAAGAAAGAAGGAACTTGACATGAAGATCATCGTGGACGCCATGGGCGGCGACAACGCGCCCCAGGCCCCGGTCATGGGGGCCATCCAGGCCAACAAGGCGTACGGGGTGGACATCACCCTGGTGGGCCGTGGGGAGGAGATCCTGAAGGTGCTCAAGGACAACGGCATCCAGGACCTGCCCGCGGGGGTGGAGATCGCCCACGCCTCCGAGGTGGTGGAGATCTGCGACAACCCGGCCACCGCTTTTCGGGAGAAGAAGGACTCCTCCCTTACCGTTGGGCTGAACCTGCTGAAAAACGGGGAGGGGGACGCCTTCGTGTCCGCCGGCTCCACCGGCGCCCTGCTGGGGGCGGCCACCCTGCTCATCAAGCGCATCAAGGGCATCCGCCGGGCGGCCCTGGCCCCCGTGGTGCCCACCGGGAACGGCGGGGCTATCCTCATCGACGCGGGAGCCAACGTGAAGTGTCCGCCGGAGTACCTGATCCAGTTCGCCTACATGGGCTCCTACTATGCCGAGCACGTGCTGGGCCGCCCCGAGCCCAAGGTGGGCCTGCTGAACATCGGCGTGGAGCCCTCCAAGGGCACCGATCTTCAGACCGAGGTATACCCCCTGCTGAAAAAGGCCGGGGAGGAGGGCCGCATCAACTTCGTGGGCAATATTGAGGCCCGGGAGGCCGTGGAGGGCGCGGTGGACGTGATTGTGGCCGACGGCTACTCCGGGAACATCTTCCTGAAAACCATGGAGGGCACCGGCCTCTATCTGGCCAAGGAACTGAAAAAGATGTTCCTGAAGGGAGTGCTGACCAAGCTGGCCGCCGTGCTGGTGGCCGACGGGCTGAAAAACCTGAAAAAGATGATGAGCTCCAGCGAGGTGGGGGGCACCGCCCTGCTGGGCATCTCCAAGCCGGTGATCAAGGCCCACGGCTCCTCCGACGCCTTGGCCATCCAGAACGCCGTCCGCCAGGCCAGCCAGGTGGCCTCCTCCGGGATCATCGAAAATATCGCGGCCAACATCGACGTCATGCGGCTGGACCCCGTGGAGCTGGAGGGCGGCAGACACGAGTGATGCGGAGAAATTCCCATTTGACTATTGACAGGGCGGGGGATTCTGCATATAGTAAGGAAAGAAAAACGTGCCGGTACGCACAAGCAAAAGGAGCAGTCAGCTATGATTTTTGAAAAAGTATGCGCACTGATCGCAGAGCAGTTCAATGTGGATGCCGATTCCATCACCATGGATACCTCCTTTGAGGACGATTTGAACGCGGATTCTGTGGATCTGGTGGATTTGACCATGGCTCTGGAGGAGGAGTTCGACATCGGCGAGCTCACCGAAGAGGACACCGCCTCGGTAAAGACGGTGGGAGACCTGGTCCATTTTCTGCAGAGCAAAGTCGACTGATCAGCCCCCAATGCTGGACATACCATCAAAACTCCGCCGCCGGCGGAGTTTTGCTTGTCCGGACGGCCCTGATCGGAGAGGAGAGAGAGCCGAATGACCACGTTAGAAGAAAAGCTGGGATATACCTTCCAAAATACAGCCCTGCTGGAAAACGCCCTGACCCACAGCTCCTGTGCCAACGAGAGCCGGGGCAAGCTCCAGAGCAATGAGCGGCTGGAATTTCTGGGGGATTCCATTTTGGGCATGGTGGTGGCCGACCACCTGTACCGCAACCACCCCGATCTGCCCGAGGGGGAGCTGACCCGCACCCGGGCGGCCCTGGTGTGCGAGGAGAGCCTGGTGGAGGTGGCCGCGGAGCTGAACCTGGGGGAGTACCTGCGCCTAGGAAAAGGGGAGGAGTCCGGCGGCGGCCGGAAACGCCCCTCCATCCAGGCCGACGCAGTGGAGGCGGTGCTGGCGGCAGTCTATCTGGACGGCGGCATCGGCTCGGCCCGGAAGATCATCCAGCGGTATATCCTCTGCCGGGAGATCGAGGGACTGAACAGCTCCCGGGACTATAAGACCGCCCTCCAGGAGCTGGTCCAGCGGGAGAGCGGCCAGATGCTGAAATACCGCCTCACCGGCGAGGAGGGTCCCGACCACGATAAGCGCTTTTTCGTGGAGGTGGACCTGAACGGCACCCCGGTGGGCTCCGGCAAGGGCCACAGCAAAAAAGAGGCCGAGCAGATGGCGGCGAAGGCCGCGATTGCCAAATTAGGCGGCTAAACTATCAGTCTTAATCAAAACTGCAAAACTGGTGCGGAGCGATTCTGCACCAGTTTTTGTGCTATGAGGCGTTTCAGAATTTGGGTAGGGGAGCCCCTTGGGGCTCCCGCCGAGATGTGGGCCGCGTTTCAAGAACCCACCCTCATCCGTCACGGCTTCGCCGTGCCACCTTCCCCCTTGGAGGGGGAAGGCTTGCGGGCGGCTGATAGCCGCCCCTACGGCGGACACAGAAGCCGTCCCCCATTTCGTAGGGAACGGTCCCAAACCGACCCGCCGATCACAGACCAGCCCCCACCTGCTCGGCAAAGCCAGGCGCGGCTGTGGAATCGCATCCGCCGCAATTTTAGAACAGCCAGGCCCCAGTGGGCCGGATTGAACTGAGGCAAGTCACTCAGATTTTGCGCGCCGGAAATTTTGCTCTACCTCACAGGTACGCGTCCCTCGTAATGGGGTCCGGGGAAAGGCGACTATGAGCACGGTAGTGCTCATCGGAGCCGTCCCCGGTGGCGCTTTGCCTACTTTGCCGCCATGGGCAAAGTAGGTCGCCGCCCGCAGGCGGCGAAACTCCCTCCCGTAAGAAAGTCTTTTTTTGCACCCCCAAGTGTGGTATGATGAGAACACTGACGAAATGTGAAAGGGGGAGAACCACATGCTGCGACTGATTCTGGGCCGGGCCGGGAGCGGAAAAACCACCCAGGTGCTCCAGCGGCTGTGCCGGGGAGGGCCGGACAAGCGCCAAATCCTGATGGTGCCCGAACAGCAGTCCCACGAGGCGGAGCGGGCCCTGTGCCGCTTCGGCGGGGACAGTGTCTCCCTCTACGCCGAGGTGCTCTCTTTCAGCCGTCTCAGCAACCGGGTGTTCCTGGCGGCGGGGGGCATGGGGGAGCCCGAGCTGGACGCGGGAGGCCGCATTTTGATGATGCACCGGGCGGTGCGGTCCGTGGCCAGCCAGCTCACCGTGTACGCCCGCCCCTCCCGCCGCCCCGCCTTTCTGGAGGAGCTGCTGTCCACCGTGGACGAGCTGAAAAGCTGCTGCATCCGGCCGGAGCTCCTGCTCCAGGCGGGGGAGGAGGCCGGAGTGGGGGAGGGGGACAAGCTGCATGACCTGGGGCTTGTCTGCACCGCCTACGAGGCCCTGTCCGCCCGCACCGCCCTGGACCCCAGGGACCGGCTCACCCGGACGGCGGAGAAGCTGAGGGACTGCCCCTGGGCCCAGGGAACAGACCTGTGGCTGGACGGCTTTACCGACTTCACTCCCCAGCAGCAGGAGGTGCTGCGGGAGCTGCTGAAACAGGCGGATACCGTCACCGTCACCCTCACCTGCGACCACCTGGAGGAGGACGAAGGAGGGGCGGGGATCTTCTCGCCCGCCCGGCGCACCGCCGCCCAGCTGCTCCGACTGGCCAAACAGGAGCGGATTTCCTGTGAAGTGAAAACCCTTGACGGGCAGGACCCGGCAAAGACCCCTGAACTCCAGACGGTGGAGCGGCAGCTCTTCGCCCAGGAGCGGCCGGAGCCGGTCTCCTGCGGGGGCGCGGTGGAGCTGTTTCAGGCCTCCACCCCCCGCTCCGAGGTGGAGCGGACCGCCGCCCGCATCCGGGAGCTGGTGCGGAAAGAGGGGTACCGCTACCGGGACATGGGGGTGGTGGCCCGGGACTTTTCCGCCTATCAGCCCCTCATCGAGTCGGTGTTCCCCCGGTATGAGATCCCGGTGTTCTCCTCCGCCATGACGGACATTCTGGAAAAACCCATCCTCACTCTGGTGACGGCGGCCCTGGACACGGTGGCCAACGGCTACCGGTACGACGACGTGTTCCGGTATTTAAAGACCGGCCTCACCGACCTGAGCCAGGAGGACCAGGACCTGCTGGAGAACTACGTGATCAAATGGAACCTGCGGGGGAGCCGCTGGACCCAGAAGAAGGACTGGGCCATGCACCCCGGAGGCTACGGGGCGGACTGGACGAAGGAGGACCAGGCGCTGGTGAAGCGGTTGGACCGGGTCCGCCGCCAGGTGGCCGAGCCTCTGGAGCTTTTGCGGAAAAACACCAACCACACCGGACGGGGACAGGCCATTGCCCTTTACAGCTTTTTGGAGAAGATCGGCCTGCCCGAGCGCCTGGAGGAGCGGGTGGAGGAGCTGCGCCGCCGGGATCAGCCCGCCCTGGCGGAGGAGTACCGGCAGCTGTGGTCCATTCTGTGCGGCGGCCTGGAGCAGTGCGCCGCCCAGTTGGAGGACGCCCCCATGCAGCTGGACGAGTTCGCCGCTCTGTTCCGGCTGGTCCTCTCCCAGTACGACGTGGGGACCATCCCCGTCTCCCTGGACCGGGTGACGGCGGGGGAGACCACCCGGCAGACGGGCCATCCGGTGCAGGTGCTCTTTCTCCTGGGGGCGGACGACCAGTCCATCCCCATGGTGACCCAGGCCCCGGGCCTGCTGTCCGACGACGACCGCTCCCTGCTGGCCTCCTACGGACTGGAGCTGAACCAGTCCGGGGAGGAGCTGCTGTACCGGGAGATGACCACCGTCTACCTCACCTGCGCCCGGCCCACAAAGCGGCTCATCGTCAGCTGGTCCGGCCAGAGCCCCTCGGGGGAGGAGCGCCGCCCCAGCTTTCTGGCGGAGCGGCTCAAGCTGCTGTTCTCCGATTTGAAGGTCCAGCGGGAGGAGGACCTCCAGGGGATCTTCCGCCTGGCGGCCCCTCTGCCCGCCCTGGAGCAGGCGGGGCGGAGCCGGGCGGCCCACGACGCCCTGGCCAAGCTGCCAAAGTACGCCCCGGCGGTGGAGCGGCTGGACCGGGCGGGCCGCTGGGAGCGAGGGCACCTGTCCCCCACGGCGGTGGACCGCCTCTATGGCCAGCGGGTGCCCATGTCCGCCTCTCGAATGGACAAATACAAGTCCTGCCACTTCTCCTACTTCATGCGCTACGGCCTGGAGGCGGAGCCCCGAAAGCCGGCTGGCTTTACAGCTCCGGAGTACGGCACCTTCGTCCATGACGTGCTGGAGCATGTGCTCCAGGACGAGATGTTCCAGCAGACCGTCCTCCCCGGCTGGGACGACCCTATCGGAGGAGCGGAGAACCGCCGCCGGCTGCGGGAGCTGACGAAAGCCGCGGTGGAGCGGTATGTCCAGGAGGAGCTGGGGGGGCTGGAGAACCAGACGGAGCGGTTCCGCTACCTGTTCCGCCGCCTGCTCCGGTCGGTCCAGGCGGTGGTGGACAACGTGGCCGAGGAGCTGGCCGCCTCCAAATTCCGGCCCATCTCCTTCGAGCTGGGCTTCGGCAAGCGGGGGGAGCTGCCCCCGGTGGAGTTCACCGTGGATGGGGTGACCCTGAGCGTCACCGGCTTTGTGGACCGGGTGGATGGCTGGGTCCACGACGGCAAGCTGTACCTGCGGGTGGTGGACTATAAGACGGGCAAGAAGTCTTTCGACCTCACCGAGGTGTGGAACGGCCTGGGGCTGCAGATGCTCCTGTACCTGTTCACCCTGGAGGACCGGGGAGCGCAGTACTACGGCCAGCCGGTGGAGGGGGCCGGAGTGCTCTACCTCCCCGCCCGGGACGCGGTGATCCGGGGGAGCCGCACCATGAGCGACGAGGCCTGGCGGAAGCAGCTGGACAAGGAGCTCACCCGCAGCGGTCTGGTGCTGGACGACCCGGAGGTGCTTGCCGCCATGGAGACGCCGGGGGAGAAAGGCTACCGCTTCCTGCCCCTGAAGGTGTCCAAGACCACCGGGGCCATCTCGGGAGAGGCCTTGGCCTCGGCGGAGCGGCTGGGCAAGCTGGGGGGCCACATCCAGGCCACCCTGCGGGACATCTGCCGGGAGATCGCGGAGGGGAACATCTCCGCCGACCCCTTCTGGCGGGGTCCGGAGAAGAACGCCTGCCGGTACTGCGACTACGCCGCCGCCTGCCACTTTGAGGAGGGGCGCGGGGGCGACTGCCGCCGCTGGCTGCCCCAGGTGAAGAGCGAGGAATTTTGGGAGAACGTGGAGCGGGAGGAGCGCAAGTGAAGCAAGAAGTCTATAAGCTGGAGATTTTCCTCCCGGAGAGCCACTTTGACGCGGTACGGGAGGCCCTGTGGTCGGTGGACGCCGGGCACATCGGGGCCTACGACCGCTGTATGTCCTGGAGCCGGGTGCACAGCTGCTGGCGGCCTCTGGAGGGGACGGAGCCCTTCCTGGGTATGCCGGGGGAGGTGTGCCAGGCGGAGGAGCTGAAAATTGAGGTCTGCTGCCGGGGAGAGCGGCTTTGTGAGACCTTGGCCGCCATCCGGGCGGCCAACCCCTATGAGGAGCCGGTGATTAACGTGATCCCCCTGGCGGCCACCGGTCTGGAGGAGTAGCATGGACATTACCCTAAACTATGTGGAGACGGGGGAGGGGTTCCCACTGGTGCTCCTCCACGGCAACGGGGAGGACCACACCTACTTCAAGCGGCAGATGGAGTCCTTTTCCCCAAAATACCGGGTGATCGCCCTGGACACCCGGGGCCACGGGGAGAGTCCCCGGGGGAGCGCGCCCTTTACCCTGGACCAGTTTGCGGAGGATCTGCGGGAATTTCTGGACCAGCGGGGAATCGCCAAATGCCACCTGCTGGGGTTCTCCGACGGGGGGAACATTGCCCTGCTGTTTGCCCTGAAGTACCCCCAGTACGTGGAGAAGCTGGTGCTGAACGGAGCCAATCTGCGCCCCTCGGGGGTGAAACTGTCCACCCAGATTCCCATTGTGGCGGGGTGGTGCGCCTGCGGGGTGTGCGGCCTGTTGAGCAGGCAAGCGAAGAGAAACTGGGAGCTGCTCAATTTGATGGTGACTCAGCCCCATATCAAACCTCAGGAGCTTGGTAAGCTGACCATACCCACTCTGGTTATCGCCGGGGAGAACGATATGATTCTCGAAAAGCATACCCGCCTCATCGCCGCCGCCCTTCCCAACAGTAAGCTGGTCATCCTGCCGGGGGACCACTTTGTGGCCCGGCGGAATTGGCAGGCGTTTAATCCGGTGGTGCTTGAATTTTTAGAGTAATTTTGTGCGGGGAATTTCGCCGCCTGCGGGCGGCGACCTACTTTGCCCATGGCGGCTCGTCGTCGCAATGGCCCAGGCCACCTTCTCTTGGCCCTTCGGTCCAATTCACCTTGAGTCCACTCCACTCCGTTTCCGCCTAGCGGCGAAAACTGCGTTCGTTCCCTTGCTCCTCCTCTTCCCGGCGAACCCGCTTCGCTGGGCTTCGCCGGGAGTAACGAGGGATTGGGCAAAACACCCCCGGGGACGGCTCCGATGAGCACTTTGTGCTCATAGTCGCCCACCCTACCCCTTCTGTCGCTTCGCGACATCTCCCCCTGACAGGGGGAGTCGGCCCCGGACCCCCATTTTACGGGGGATGCCAATTAGGTAACCTTGCAATTATCGCAAAGGCGCGGGTGGCTCAGCTGAATGGTTTCCGTCCTATTACCGCTGCCGCTGAGTTTCCGGCAACATTTGGGTAGTACTCCTACTGGTTGGAAGCGCGCCTTTTGAGCTGGTGGGGCTCAAGTGCAGCTCAGGGGCGGGAGCGGAGACGTTTCCGAATTCCCGTAGGGGCGGCACACCGGGCCGCCCGCGGTATCCAGGTTTCACACACATTCTTGCAGCCACGTAGGGGCGACCCTCGCGGTCGCCCGTCCATGGGTGGGGGCGGCCCGTCCGGGAGGCCGCGTCCTACAGGCATCCGAATCCTAGAGAAACGGGCGGCCACATGGGGCCGCCCCTACGATGTATATAGAAACGGTTTCGTTTTTTACGTAGGGGCCGGTCTCAGACCGGCCCGCCAGGATATGCACCGAGAGCGTTGGCTGAGTAAAGCCAGGCGCGGTTCTTGAACCGCAACGGTTACAATTTTTGCACAGCCAGGGCCCAGTGGCCCGGAAAGAATTTAGACCGCCACTCAGATTTTGCGCGCCGGAAGCGCTGGAAAATCCAGCAAGTACGCGTCCCCCGTAATGGGGGTTCTAGGGGGAGGGCGGCATGGAGGCAGGGCGGCTTTGCCGAACCTGCCGATTGCGCCCGCCCCCTAGCGTCTTTTGGTTCCTTTTCCACGTGGAAAAGGAACTCGCCGCCGGGGCGGCGAAACACCACGTGAAAAAACAGAAAAGAAGGGTAACCCAATGGAAAAGAGCAAAAACATTTTAATCATCAACGACATGCCCGGCTACGGCAAGGTAGCCCTGGCCGCCATGCTGCCCATTTTGTCCAACTTCGGCCACAGCGTCTACAACCTGCCCACCGCCCTGGTGTCCAACACCCTGGACTACGGGAAGTTCACGATTTTGGACACCACCGAATACATGAAGAAGTCCATCTCCGTTTGGAAGGACCTGAGTTTCTCCTTCGACTGCATCACCACCGGCTTTCTGGCCTCGGCGGAGCAGGTGGACATCATCCGGGAGTTCATCGACAGCCAGCGGAAGGAGGATCTGCTGGTGATGACCGACCCCATCATGGCCGACGACGGCAAGCTCTACAACGGGGTGACGGAGGAGACGGTGGCCAATATGCGCCGCCTCATCGGGGTGGCCGACGTGATCGTCCCCAACCTCACGGAGGCCACCTTCCTCACCGGCCGGTATGTGGGGCAGGAGAGCCTGACCCAGGCGGAGGCCAAGGCCGTGGTGGACGGCCTGCTGTCCTTCGGCCCTCGTTCGGTGGTGGTGACCAGCGGCGTGGAGTCGGAGACGGGCAGCCACGTGGTGTGGGGCTACAACCACAAAAACGGCTCCTACTTCACCATCCCCTATGAGTTCATCAAAGTCCACTTCCCGGGCACCGGGGACATGTTCTCCGCCGTGCTGGTGGGGGAGCTTCTGAATGGAAAGCCCCTGGAGTCGGCGGTGCGCCGGGCCATGGACGTGCTGGAGACCCTGATCCTGCTGGAGCGGGACGAGAGCGAGAAGAACAAGGGCATCCGCATCGAGAAGTATTTGAGCGTATTGAACCGGTAAGCCAAGAGAGCAGGAGGAGACGACATGCCGCCCAAAGGAAAAGCCGATACCGCCGGCTATCAGCAGCTGAAAAAGGACCTGTCTGCACAGGCTCCGGGAAAACTCTATATCCTCCACGGGGAGGAGACCTATCTGCGGGACTACTGCCTGAATCAGCTTAAAGAGCTGATTTTGTCCGGGGGGATGGGGACCTTCAATTTCCATGAGATCCCCGCCAAGGAGATGTCCCCCCGCCGCCTGGAGGAGGCCCTGGACTGTCTGCCCATGATGGCCCAGCGCACCCTGGTCCAGGTGACCGACTTCGACCTGTTCAAGGCGGGGGAGAAGGACCGGGAGGCCTACGCCAAGCTCTTTGAGGAGCTGCCCGACTATGTGTGTCTGGTGTTTGTCTACGATTTGATCCCCTACAAGGGGGATGCCCGCACCAAGCTGGCTGGGGCCATCAAGCGCAGCGGAGTAGTGGTAAATTTCGCCCGCCAGGAGACCGGGGAGCTGGTGAAGTGGGTGCGCCGCCGGTTCCGGGCCCTGGGCAAGGACATCGACGGCAATCTGGCCTCGGAGCTCATCTTCCTGTGCGGGGACCTGATGACTAACCTGATCGGGGAGATTGAGAAGATCGGGGCCTACGCCAAGGGCACGCAGATCACCCGGGCGGACATCGACGCGGTGGCCACCCCCCAGCTGGACACGGTGGTGTTCCGCATGACCGACGCCATCGGAGCGGGAAAATTCGACCAGGCGGCCCAGGTGCTGGGGGAGCTCTTCCAGATGCAGGAGCCTCCCATCAAGATCCTGTGGTCCTTGGGGCGGAACATGCGGCAGCTGTACTCCGCCCGCCTGGCTCTGGAGCGGGGGAGAGGGGCCTCCTATGTGGCCGACCTGTGGGGCCTGCGGTCCTTCCAGGCGGAGAAGATCTTCACCGCGGCCCGGCGGTTCTCCCTGCCCTGGTGCCGCCGGGCGGTGGTCCGGTGCGGCGAGGCGGACCTGGCCATGAAGTCCACCGGCCAGGACGGGCAGCAGCTGCTCACCAGCCTGCTGCTGGAGCTGTCCGCCCCCGCCCGGAAGCCCGCCCTGCCCCGTCGGTGAGGGGGAGCGGACATGCTGAAAATACGAGAGGCCATCGCCGTGGAGGGGCGGTACGACAAAAACACCCTCTCCCAGGTGGTGGACACCCTGATTTTAGAGACCCACGGCTTTGGCATTTTTAAGGACCCGGAGCGGATGGCCCTCCTCCGCCGGGCGGCAGAGAAGCGGGGGCTCATCGTCCTCACCGACTCGGACGGGGCGGGTTTCGTCATCCGGAACCGCATCAAGAGCGCCATTCCGGGGCAGTACCTGAAGCACGCCTACATCCCCGACGTGTACGGCAAGGAGAAGCGCAAGCGCCAGCGGGGAAAAGAGGGCAAGCTGGGGGTGGAGGGCATGCCCCCCGCCGTGCTGGAGCAGGTGCTCCGCCGGGCGGGGGCCACCTTCCTGGACCAGGGGGAGGCGCGGGAGCAGGAGCCCCCTCTCACCAAGGCGGACCTGTTCGCCGCCGGCCTCACCGGCCGCCCGGACAGCGCCCAGCGGCGGCTGGCCCTCTTGAAGCGCCTGGAGCTGCCCGAGCACATGACCGCCAACGCCCTGCTGGAGGTGCTCAACACCTGCTACACCCGGGAGGAGGCGTTACTTTTCTTGAAAGAAAAGTAACCAAAAGAACTTTGTGCGAAACTGCGTTTCGCCGCCCGATCTTCTCTAGCCTTCCCCCTGGGGGGAAGGTGCCCCCGAAGGGGGCAGATGAGGGGGCGGTGATAGAGCTCTTTCGTCTGTCATGAGGGAGTTTCGCCGCCTGCGGGCGGCGAGTGACTTTGCCCGCGGCGGCAAAGTCACCAAAACGCCGCCGGGGACGGCTCCGATGAGCACTTCGTGC
>JABLTR010100290.1_pt1 | contig 21253 bp, 29 predicted proteins | sample 7160071 | NCBI WGS metagenome assembly JABLTR01 (sample SAMN14651230, study PRJNA627086) | human gut metagenome | isolation source: feces | host: Homo sapiens | reverse complement strand
GGCTCGGTGGCGCTGGGCTGGGCGGCCGGCGCGGTGTCGTCGGGGATTCCGGCCTTCTTCTCGATGGCATCGAGAGCGGCCAGCTCCTCGGGGGTCAGCTTGCTCTTGTCAATCTTCATGTCTTCGTGTGCTCCTTTCTTGGATTTGGAATCATCAGGTGGGGTTTCCGGCTCTTCGTCCGGGTTTGGGTTTTCCGCTTTGGCGATCAGCTCGTCGAGGCGGTCGCGGGTCTGCTTGGCAAACTCCAGGCGCTCGGGTGCGATGGTGGGTGTAGCGGCCTTTGCGATTGCGCTGGGGGTTCCGCCGGCCCATTTGGGGATAGCTCCCTGAACAGCCGTCGAGAACTCAGTAAGGCTTTCGCTCATTTTCCCCTGCTTCTCGGTGTCGGTCAGGTTTTCATCCCAGAAGATGGAACAAAGGCTATCCTGAAGCATCCAGCAGAAGTCCCAGATTTCATCCGCCGTTTTCCGGCGCTGGCGCTGGGCCACCTTCTCGTCGAATGTGGTGGCGTCCTTCTGGATTTCAGAAACGGCCTCGTCTACCTCGTCGTCGGACAGGCCGACGGCCTTTGCGATTTTGGTAAGCATTCGCTTCAGGGCTCCCTCTTTGGGGGGCTCTTGGGCGGGGGTACTCTGGGCCGGGTCGCTGTCCTTTCGCTTAAAGAGGACGACATCGGCCCGCTTGTTGTCCCCGGCGTCTACAAAATCCACCTTCGTCACTTCAAGCCCTTTCAGTTTGGTGGGCACCGTGATTTCCTCCTTTCCTTGTGGTGTATATAAACAGAGAGGCAGCGGGCGCCCGCTGCCTCTCGGCTTATCGTGATACCATTTTCCTGACATCAGGAAAATGGTCATGCCTCCGGTTCCTCCGGGATTTCCTCGCGGATGGCGGAGCCCTCGATGGAGAACATCGGGTAGGTGCCATCCTTGACCTTGGCCCAGACATCTTCGTCTGTGACCTTGAATCCGATCCACCAGCCCACGGGCAGGGTTCCGTCGGGTATGCCGAGGGCCTGCTGCTTCTCGGTGGTGAAGACCATGCTCTCCACCAGGACGGCACATCCGCCCCTTTCGTGCATCTCTCCGCCTTCGCGGTAGAGCTCCACAAAGCCGTATGCGGCCTGCTCCAGCTCGGCTGGCTCCAGTTGGTCGCCAGACCAATCCTCGGTCTGCTGCCCCTCTTCATCCTGGGAGACATAGGCCCATCCGAAGGCCAGGTGTTTGTCCTCGTCGGCCTTTTTGATAGAAAATCGGCCGGAAATGGTGCCGGCGGTCTTTTTCACGCCGGCGGGCTGCCGGCCGGCCAGCTCGTTGAAGGTAAACATGGGTCATCACTCCTTTCTTGGCATGGAAAAAGGGCGAAGCGCCGCGGCGCCCCGCCCTTGTCGGGTCAGTCTTCGGTTGGGAAGTTGAAATTCTTCCGATACCATTCGTGAAGGTCATCGGTGGTCGTGATTTTAGAGGCGACAGCCTCTCCCATCCCGACGCGCTTATAAATCCAGCGGCGGAACTCCTCGATAGTAAGCTCTTTGAATACCCATTCACCAGGCATGAAGCCGTCGCTGCGGAAGGTGAAGCCGCCGGCGGTCTCCCGGATCACGGCGCCGGGCTGGGAGTGGGGGCGCTCCGGGGGAGAAATGAAGCGGAGCTCTTTCCCGCCCGCTCCCGTGTGGATATGGACATCTACGGCAATACCGGAGAACTTCGGCTCTCCCGGCCAGCGGTAGTAGTAGGCCTTGCGGCGGTCAATGCTCATATCTCATTCCCCACTTTCACGAAATCTTCAATCGGCACCCCGTTCACCTCGGTAATGCCCGCGGCCTTCAACTGCTCCAGGAGGTCGGCCCGCCTTGCCTCATTGGGGCACATGATCCCGGTGAAGTGCTCCTTCGGTATGCCGTGCCTGAACATGACTTCGTTGCTTGCCTTCCAACTGGTAGCCAAATAATCAATCAATTCCATGGCCCGTTTCCGGCCAAGGAGCTCCCCTTCATCCGTGGTGCCGAAGTTGTCGTAGGTGTATGCGTACCAGTCGGTGCGCTCCAGCTCCTTCGGGTCGATGATAACCCGGTAATAGCCCCCGAGATAGCTGTTATCGAAGCGGGGCTGATCGCCGCTCTTCATTTTGACGCCGATCCGGGTGAAGACGCTGTCGCTTCCTCCGGTTCGCATATCATCCCCAGGGCTTGCCCCGGTGAAGTCCATGCCGTATAGGCAGCGGGTGTTGGTGGACATGAAGCCCTTCCCATTCAGCATTTCGACAAGGGCCTCCGGCCTTCTCACGCCAGCCCATAGATATTTCAGGCCGGCTTTCTGGTACTCGGCGCTGATGCCCTCTTCCACAAGGGTCTGATAGCCGTCGAACACCTTCCGCATGACCATGCGCCCGGCCCGGCCTGGGTCGATGCCCTCTTCCTGGAGGACTGTGTTTAGTGTACTCTCCAAAGCGTCGCCTTGCAACCCCTTCAGCTCTTTCATCCGCCCGGGGGCGTGTTGCCACAGAAGCCGGCTCTTCTTGAACACCGCCTCGGCCTCCGCCGTCGGAGTGGAGGCCAAGCCGGAAAGGCCGGCCCGGTCAAGGAGGTTTTTGGCCGCCTTGGCGTCGGCTGCCCCGTTCCCGGTGGCTGGCACCCGGAGCCGGAAGAAGCCCTTCCAGGCGTTGTACTGTTGGGAGCCGTTGTGAACATAGAGCTGGAAGGTGCCGCCGGAATCCTCCATGGTGCGGGCCTTGATTTCTACCCCGTGCATATTGATTGGCCGGGAGGCCAGCAGGGCGAGGGTGTCGTCTGCCTGCTCGAAGGTGAGCTGCTTTACCTCGCTCTGCTTCTTCAGGGTGTCCCAGGTCTGCGACCAGGTGCTTTCGGCCAGCTTCCCGGTGATCTCATAGACATCTTGCCCGTCCAGATTGATTTTCCGGGCGGTCAGGTTCAGGCCCTCCACCATGCCCTCATCGCTGGATACCGCGATGCCGATCCGCTGCGCTGGGATTTGGCTGAAATCTCGGAACAGGTCACCGGCGTCAACAGCTCCGCTGCGGGGCGGCCGGGGTGGCGTCTCTGCCGTCCGGCCGAGGCGCTCGGGACGGGTGGCCTCCAGGTTGAGCAGCTTGGCCTTGGTCTTGGCGCTGATCTCCACGGCCTTCACCGGGTCGGATATGGCCTCGATCAGCTCCTTCTTGTTGAACTTGTTGTAGTACGGAATGCCCTGCTGCTTGGCAAGCTGCTTCAGCTCGGCCATGTTCATCTTCTTCAGGGCATCGGTGGAATGGGTGACAGCCGCGAGGGGCTGCTTCGCCTGCTGGGTGAGCTCGTCAGCCCAGGTGAATATCTGCTTTTTCCCGGTGCGCTCGGTGAGGAGGTCGGAATAAAAGGCCCGGTAGGTCTCCCGGAGGTTGTCCTTCCGCTCCACAATGGTGTCCAGCAGGGCCTCGGCCTCTTTGCCCTTGCCATACAGGGCCTCGGCATAGTCCCTGAATATCTCCCGGTATTCGCTGTCAGGAATGGCCTCCACGCGCTTGATATAGGCAAGCGTGTCCTGGAGGTCAAGGTCAAGCTCGCCCTTGGCGAAACGGCGATAGATGGTGTTGTAGATGGGCTCCGTCTCCCCGTAGCTCTTGTTGGGGTGGAAGGCGTAGCTCATGGCCTGGGCACCGTCTTTGCCGATGTACTTGAAGGATTGCTCCTTGTCGATTCCCACCAGCCGGCCGGCGCTGTCGGTGACGAAGTTCCCGCCGTGGCTGTCGTAGTTCCCCAGGAGCCAGTCGGTGATGTGCTCCCGCTGGAACTGCTGCGCGGCGCCGTCGGGGAGGGGACCTCCGCCGTGCTGCCATGCCTTATAGTTCACGGCGCTGTCAATGGTGGTGATCCGCTTCTGGAAAGCACCAAACTTCCCGCCCAGCTCTCCGACGCCCACCTGGACGGCTGTGTCCGGATCAACGATGTACTGCACCTTGTAGCCGGCCTCCTGGACATAGGCCCGAAAGGGTTCGGGGGAGCCGCTCTTGGTCTGGGCCGGCTTAAAAAGCCACTCCTGGCCGGCGGCGTCCCGATACAGGTGCATTTCCCCGGTGCCTCCCAGATTGGCCGGGCCTACATGGGTCATGCCGGCCGGCATTCCAATCCCCGGGGCGCTCACCGCCGGCGGGGGCTCCGGGGGCTCGGGGGATATGGGCTCCGCCCAGGTCATAGGCGGTGCCTCTGGCTGCTCCAGCTCCACGGCCGGAGGCTCGACTTCTCGATACTCCACCGCGCAACGGCAGCGGGGGTGTGCCGGGGGCGTTTTTTTCTGGCCGCCATATAGGCTTTTCCCCTTGAAGTCGAACTCTTCATCCATTTCGATTTCCTGCCCTTCCAGGGCGCTGCATATCTCACACACGCCGTCGTCATAGGCCGTGCTCCACGCCCGCTTGACCTTTCCGATGTAGCCCTGCTGCTGGGCCTGGATGATACCATCCTCGGCCCCCTTGTTGTAAGCAAAGGCGAGCTCGGTGGTGGCGATGGTATAGGCCCGCTGGCGGTGCTGCTTGGCCGCGTACTTTGCCGCGGCCTCCCGAGCCCTCTTGGCGGCCGTCTCGGGCTTCATGGTTGGGTTGTTCTCCAGCAGGGCCGCCTTCATGTGCTCATAGTAATTCAGGTTGGCGAGGGCCTGGGTCTTGGTCAGGCCGATCAGCGGCCGGATGGCCCGGGCCAGCTCGTCACCCGTCCAGGCCCCGGTGGTGGCCCGGTCAATCATGGAGACCATGGCCTCCCGCTGCTCGTCGGAGATATTGGTCACCCACTCGGCGCCGTGTGTGGTCGTCCAGTTCTGAATGCCTTCCCCCATGGGGTCATAGAAGAACCCCGGGTGGGCCGCCTCCGCGGAGGCGTTTGCTGCCTTGGCCGCGTCCAGCCAGATTCCCTTCAGGTGCTCATTGACGAAGTTGGCGTAGTCCTGCTGCCAGGCCGCCAGGGTCTTCTCGTCAAGGTGCCCGCTCTGGATAGCCTCCCGCAGCTCCTTGTAGGTGACTGCCTGCTGCTGGTCGTTCCAGAAGCGGGTGAGCCAGTAGACCGGCTCGGGCTCCGCGGCGTTGAGGAAGGCGTTCAGGCGGTCAAGGACATCTTGGGCGCCCTTGCTCTTTTTGGCCTTCAGGATGGGGCGCACCCGGGCCCGCTTCATCATGGCGATCCGCTGCATCATTCATCCCTCCCCAGGCGCCGCTTGGCGGCCTCCACGGCCGCCTCGTCGTCATCCGGGAGCTCTCCATCCTGGTCTTCCTCCTGGCCGGCAGCCGTGCGGCCCTGCTGGCCCTGTGGCTGCCTCTGGCGCTCCCGGTTGTTCTGGTTGAGCTGTGTTCCGTAGTCCTCCAGGCGCTCCGGGAGGCCCGCGGCCTGGCGTACATAGTCCTCTACGCCTTCGTCCGGCACCAGAATGCCGGCCCCGGTGACTTCCCGGAGGAAGGTGCCCAGGTTGGCAAGGTTCGGGCTCTCCACATCGCCGTGGGTCATTTCCGGGTAATCGGTGATGCCCTTGAAGTGGTCGCCGTTCAGGTCAATGAGGCGGGGGATGGCCTGGTTGTTGAAAACCTCACAGATAATATCCAGGTAGGCGCCGATGGCGGTGCCGAAGAGCTTCGTCTTGTCGCTGGACAGGGCGAAGCTGCCGACCTGCTGGTGGCCCAGCAGCACGAAATCCGCCAGCACCGTCATTGCGATCCGGCTGTCGTACCGCTCGATGACGGCGTTGGTGTCGAACTGCCGGCGGCCGCCGGTGGACAGGAGCTCCATCGTCCAGCCGAAGGGCTTCACCAGCCCCTCCATACTGTCCCGCCTGATGTTCTGCACGATGTACTCCGCCCGCTGGCGGATGGATACCATCTCGCTGTCCTCGCTGTCCCAGATGTCCAGCCCCTCCGGGGCGGTGAGCACGGGGAAGCCGGCGAGGTCGCGCTCGATGCCTATGCCCTCGATTTCCTGAATGCGCCGCTTGAAGTACCAGTCCCGGTAGGCGTTGCGGAGTATGCTGCGCCCCTCCGGGTTTCCTTTCCGGCTCTTCGTGCGGAAAAGCAGCAGCTTTTCCACGGGTATCTCAATCAGGCCATAGTCCGGGGGCGGCATCTGCACCAGCCCCGTCAGGTTGTCCCGCTCGTCATAGCGCCACTCATAAAGGGTCTCCTGGGCCCGGATGGGGAGCTTCTGCCAGCCGATCAGGCCGTCTTCATACTTGCTCTTCAGGCGGGGGTCGTTGCTCCGGCCAATGCGCCGCTTGTAGACAATCTCGTGGGCGCTCCAGCCGAAGGTCAGGAAGGAGAGGATTTCCGCGATGGTGTCCGTCCAGGTGTCGCTCATGTCGTCCATGCAGCTCCGCACGAACTCGGCGGCCTCCTTGTCCTTGGCGCTGTCGCCACCCGGCTGAATATCCCAGGTGGCCTGCCGGATCAGCATCTCGATTGCGAAGAGGATAGCTCCCACAATGTCGTCGTTCTCCGACATCTCCTTGTAGACCCGGACGCCGCGCCATCCCTGCAGCTCCGTCAAGAACTCTTCACGGAAGACGCCGCCCCATCGGTTTTGGCCTATTCTGCCTATCTCATGTAGTGTAGGCACTCGGATTCCTCCTTTCTCCAGTGAATAGAAAAACGGCCGCCAAGGTGGCGACCGTGCGACTGGCTTTGTTCTGTTGTTCAGGTCGTGAAATTGCCCTGCCCATGCCCACAGGGTGCCCAGGGGATAGGAGGGGGGTAAATCAGACTTACGCCCTGACCCGGGGTGAGACCCCATACCTCTGGTATGGTTAGGTTGGGTTTGGTTTGGTATGGTTAGGTTAGGTAGGCGCGTAACAGCGGATTACTGGTGCGTTACAGGTGCGTTACACACTTCACCCCTTTGGAAAGGTTCTGGAAGCTGTGCATATCTCGGGAATTTATCAACATTTTCAACGGGATATGTGCATAACTTCCCGCTCTTTTCTTGCCCCCAGGGGAGGAAGAGAAGGGTTCTCTGTTCATGCGGAAATACACCAGAAACACACGGCGTTTGTTACTGAAATCAGGTGTAATAATTCCGTGCATTTCATGTGCGTTACCGTTACAAGGTGTAGTATACCTGTTACTCTCGTGTAATGCGTAACAGGTGCGTAACTATGTAAAAGGGGCCAGGGGCAAGAGCTCCCGGCCCCTCTGGGGGTGGTCTATTCGAGCTGCTGGGCCTGCTTCTGGCGCTCCCGGAAGCGCCGCACCCGTTCCCGGGCCAGCTCCCGCTTCCGGTCTGCCTTTTCATCGTGAGCCCAGGCGACCTCCAGCTCCAGGCGGAGGTCTTCGGCCTCTTTCTGGGCCGCTGCGACCCTCAAATCGGCGATTTCCTCCCGGGCCTGCATCAGTTCCCCCATGAGCTCCAGAACCTTGTCCTGGGGGCTCACAGTGGGCGTGGCGGCGTTGTACGCGCCGGTGCGCCGGATGGAGGGGAGCACCTCGGCCGTCACCCACTTTCGGAAGGGCCGGGCCTCCGGCTTATCCGAGCGCAGGATCACGGCGTATAGACCGCTCTCATTGATGATGGTCATATCTTGGGGGCCGCCAGGGGTGTGAATCTGCCTCATACCCTTTTCATCGGCATCGAGGCGCTCCGCTACTCTGGATGGCGTCCCAAGGCCCAGAACTCGACAGACATCGGAGAGGATGAACCAGGGCTGGCCGTTCTGCTCAATGGCGCGGAAATCGCGCCCCTGGTACTGGAATACCTGAAGACCTTCCATGTGGCCGTCACTCTCCCTTCATGCGGATTCTGCTGAACGCGGTGGCCTTCTCAACCTCATTCCTCCAGGCGGTTGCCTGGGTGTTGTCCAGGATACCGGCCTGCTCGGCGGCCGCGACATGGGCCAGGGCGTCCTTGTGGCCCTCCTCCAGCTCCTCGTCGTCACGCTCATGGAGGAGGTCAAATACCATCTGCTTCAGCTCGGCTTCGATGGTCTCCCGGGTAGTCATACCGCCGCCCCCTTTCCGGCGGCCGCGGCGTAGATTTTCGCGGCCTCCTCGAAGGTGCGGGCGGTGATCAGCGTCGCCCGGTCTCCGTCCTCCGTCACACGGGAAACGGCAACGGGCTCCTCGTCCTCGGAGATGGTAATATAATACCGATCCAATTCTATTTTCCTCCTTGAAATTCCCCCGGAGGTCTGATAGAATGGATTTATCAATCCCTCGGGGTTGTGTACGGGGCGCTCACCAGGTCTTTGTCAGGGACGGTGGGCGTCCTTCCTATTTGCCGAGCTCTTCATCCACTTTTTCGTCCAACCACTCTGCCTTTGTTCTGCCTTCGGTTTTAAGTTTGGCCTCCAGGGCCTCGACCTTTTCCCGTTTGAGCATCACATTAAACGACTTCATGGTCTTCCGTCTTTCGCGGAAATACTCGGCTCTGCTCTTGTCGGCCAAGTGCATCGCCTCCTTGTAGCCTGCTACAATTCTACCATGTAGCCCGCTACAAGTCAACACCTTTTTCAAGGAGAAGAGCCGGCACCCGAAGAGGGGCTGCCGGCTCTGATGGTGGTTATAGCTTCGCGCCGCAGTTGGGGCAGAAATTCGCTCCGGCCTCCAGCTTTGCGCCGCAGTTCTGACAGAAGTTCTTGGCGGGAGTGGGGGCCGGCTCTTCTGCGGTTTCCCCGCCGCCGGATAGGGCAAGCTCAAATGCCTGCCTCCATTCCTCCGGCTTCCCGATGCCATACTTGAACACTGTCCCGTCTTTCTTCGTGATGGTGAGGGCATGGCCCAGGCGGAAACGCTCGACCTTTGCGCTCTCGATCTCGTCCAGCGGAATATCATACTCGAATGAACCCTTTGTAAGATTGACGAGCGCACCAAGGACTAAAATCTTCGCCATGCTATGCTTTCCGTAGATAAATCGCTTGGTGGTAAGGGCTCCGTGGCCGTTCTTTATTACGAGCCCAGCAACCGGATTTGCAATCCCTTCCATCAACACCTTTTCTTCCATGGGTATTCCTCCCTTCAAGTGGTAGTCATACCCATTTTACAGCAGCTCGATTTTCTACGCAAGTATGATAACGGGGGCCCCGAATTGGGGCCCCCTTCGCTTTATGCTTCAGGTCTTCCGTCCTCGGCCTGGTGATAGAGAGCCGAGGCTTCTTCAAAGGTTCGGGCGACGATCAGCGTCACGGGGGCGCCGGTCTCGTCCGGCCTGGTGATGGTGGCAGGGGCATCGTCGGCGGAGATGGTGATGATGTATCGGGCAGCTCTCATATTTCTGTTTCCTCCTATGTTAGTCTGGGAGGGGCCGCCGGCCGGCATGAGGAAATTTGCCGACGCTGTGGCTTCTCTGGTGTTCGCGCAGTCTTGCCTTGGCGGTAGGGTATGGCTGCCGCTTCTGTATATTACCCACCGATTTCCGTCACCTCCTGTCAGGCACAAGGGAAATTATAGCAAATGGGACGAATTTCCGGTGTCGCACTTTGTCACCTGGCGGCGATCACTTGCGCCAGTAGCTTTCATGGGTGGTGCTCATTTCCCGGGGAGGCCCGGTGCTGGCCGGCTTATCCATGAGGTACAAAATGCCCTGAACCAGGGCGTCTGTGGTGTCCTTGAAGGTGCCCCGGGGGAATATCAGGAGGTCTCGGATCAGGTCATTCACCCAGGGGGCTTCTTTGGGGTCTGGGAACCAGATGTTTCCGGCCTCAAAGTAGGGGGTGACGGAGATGGCCCGCTCCTCCTTGCTGCCCTTGGGGTTGAACTCCACCATGCCGGGGATTTCCTTCTTCAGCAAATCCACGATGGCGGGGCCGTTGGCCTTGTTCTCGACCACCTTTGCCCGGGCCTTGGGCCATTTGCCGGTGAGGCGCCGGACGGCCGCCACGCTCTCGGTGAAGGTCATCTTGTCGTTCTCCAGGTCACGGATATAGATATTGCTGCCGGCCCTGGAGAGGACGAAGCCGGCCACCTTGGCGCTGCCCTCGCTCTTGGTGAATGCCATATCCCAGGACTGGATAAGAATGCTCTGGTGCGGGAGGCTGCGCTCGGTGAAGGTGTTGTTCATCCACTCGCGCTTGAAGATAATACCCTCGGCCGGCGCCGGGGTCTGCTGGAACTGCCCGGCGAACTGCGCCGAGCCCATGCTGCGCTTCAGGGCGTCCAGGACGCCCTTGTCAAAGCGGGCGGGGTTCAGCAGGTCGCCCGGCTCCCGGGTGATCTGCTTCTTGCTGATGGGGAAGGTGATGGTGGTGCGCTGCTCCGCCTCCGCCGGCAGGCAGAGGTGGGTGTACCCCAGATTCTCCGAGAGGACATAGCCGGTCAGGTCGTTCTCATGGAGCCGCTGCATGATTATGATGATCGTGCCGTTCTTGGGGTCGTTCAGACGGGTTTGGAGGGTGTTCTTGAAGAAGTTGATGCTGTTCTGCCGCTCGGTTTCGCTGTTGGCCTGGAGGGGGTTCTGGGGGTCGTCAATGATGATGACATCGCCGCCCTCGCCGGTCAGAGAACCGCCGACGGAGGTGGACATCATCATGCCCTGGTGGTCGTTGCGGAACTCGTTCTGGCGGTTCACATCGTCCTTCAGGTGGAAACGGTCGCCCCAGTTCTCTTGATACCAGGGCGACCGGATAATATCACGGGATAGGATATTGTGCTTGCGGGAAAGGGAATCGCTGTATGAGACCTTGATGAACCGCTTGGCCGGGGCCCGCAGCCATGTCCAGACGGGATAGCTCACGGTCACATGGATGGACTTCATATGCCGGGGCGGTATGTTGATAATCAGGCGGTGTATCTGGCCCAGGTTCACCGCCTGAAGGTACTCGGAAATCAGGTCGGTGTGCCAGTTCTCGATGTACTCCGTGCCTGGTTCGATCACCGGCCACGCCTGGCGGATGAACTCGGATAGGCTGCGCTCCGCCTTCTCCTTGTGGATGGCGGCTTGCAGCGCCCCCGGGTCAAACGCCGGGCTCCTGATGTAGCTTTCCCAATAGCTGCTCAAGCTGGCCCAGCTCCTCGTCAGAGAGCCCAGAGAGGTCGATGCTGTCCGGCGCGGTCATGGTGACGGCGCCGCTGTGGCGAAGATTGGCTTCTCCGGTGATCTCCTGGCGCTCTGTGCTCTCCCCGCGGCTCAACCGTTCTATCTTGACCCCGACATCGACCAGGCGCACAATGTCGGCGGCGGTTATGTCCTTGTCCTGGATGGTCAGGAGCCGGGCGGTCGCCTTTTTCAACATCTGATTGGCGAGGGCCGCGTGGGTCTCCCGCATCTTCAGAATATCCGCCTCATTCTTCTCACGCAGGCGCCGGAGGATATAGGCGTCGTAGGCTTCGCACCGCTCCACCCATCTGTATTTCGAGCTCAACGGCTCCAGGGTCTTGTGGGCAATGCCCAGGGACTTTGCCAGGCCACGGAGGCTCCGGCTCACGGTGATGTCCAGCTTCGGCGGGTCTTTGGCCCGGTCGGCCGGCTTATACCGCATATCGCGGTAGGCGCAGAACTTTTCATACTGGAGCGTGGTCTCTCCGTTCATCTGCTCCCAGAGCTCCCCGTTATAGGACGGCTCCGATGGGTTCTTCGGCTTCATGGTGGTATCCTCCTTCCTGCACAAAATAAGCGGGGGCCGAAGCCCCCGCGCTGTGGTGGTCTATTCTTCAGGGTGTTCGCTGCCCAGCAGCTCCCGCAAGAGGCGGGCGTTGTCGGTGTCCTCCAGGGCCTCCATATCTTCGGGTACGCCGATGTCGGCGGACGCCTGGATGGGGTCTCCCTTGGAGAATACAAGCACCTTCTGGTGCTCCTGGCCCAGCTTGCCGGCGCCGGCGGCGAGATAGCGGTCAATGTCCCGGGCGTACTCCTCCGGCTCCTCCAGGTTGAAGGCGCCGCTCTGGGCCGGGTCTCCGTTGCAGAAAACAAGGACATTCTGGTGGGCCTTGCCCAGCTTCCGGCCGCTGGCGAACTGCTTGCCGGCCCGGATCGGGAGGCTGCCGAAGGGCATAATCAGGATAGCTTCGTTGTAGAGCTCCAGGCCGGCGTCCCGGAAGGCCGCGATGGTGTCGCTCACGAAGTTGTGGTAGAAGCCCCGGCTGTCCCGCACATCGCCCACAACGATGCAGGCGAAGCGGTTCGGCTTCAGCATGGCCGCCGCCTTCTGGATAATGGCTCGGTAGAGCACCAGGAACTCCGGGTAATCCTTGTTGGACAGGTCTTCCGGCTTATCGCTATACACTTCCAGGTCGGCATAAGGCGGACAGGTGAAGAACAAATCGTATTCCCCCGGGGCCAGCTCGTCGATGTGGCTGCTGTCCCCGTTTATCCAGCGGGGCGCCGGCACTTCGATGTCGTCGCTGTCCTCCAAGACGCTTTCGTGAGAGATTTCCTCCCAATTCTGGAGGTTGGCCTCGATCTGGCGACCGGAAAGGTCAACGCCAGTATAGCGCCGGCCAGTGAGGGCCGCCACGATACCGCGGACGCTCCCGCCGGCGAAGGGGTCAATGATGGAGCCCCCCTGCGGGCAGAACCAGCGGTAGGCCACCTCGCAGAGCACCGGGTCGAAGATGGAGGTGCCGCCCTGGGCCATGACCTCGGGGAAGAGCTCGGCGAACTCCTCCCAGGAGATTTTCTGCCCGATTTTGGCTTCATACTCATTCTTGGCCTGATAGACCGCCGGGGGCTGGGAGCTGCGGGCAAAGGTCAGGCCGCCCTCGGTCTTCTTCTCGTCGGCACCGCGGCCGATCTCGGAGCGAATACCCAGAGCCCGCCAGGCCCGCTTGCGCTCGGCCCAGAAGCCCCCGCGGGCGTCCAGAACGGTGAAAGGGGAAATCAGGAACTTTTGCTGGAGGGTCAGGTGGGCGGCCTGCTTCTCCGCTTCATCCTGGCCCTTCTTGGCCTTCTCCACCATGTCCCTGATCTGCTCGGCAGTAAAACCGCTCATTTCAGGGTCAAGGCCCACGGTGTTGGCCTCCAGCTCCGCCAGCAGCTCGGTGATGCCCTGCTCGTCGAGTACCGCCAGCTCTGCGATCCGGTTGTCGGCGATCAGGTCGGCCATCTCGTCGGCCTCGGTGGCGTAGTCCTGCCACTCGATAGGGGCGTAGAGACCGCCGGCCCGGGCGCCGGATTCCTGCCGGGCGTGGCCTTTCACAATAAAACCGCTGCGGCGGCTGACGGTGATACACGCCCGCCAGCCGCCCTTCTTGATGATGTTCGCCAGGAGGTCGAGCTGGGCCTCCGGGTGCTTGTTAGGGTTCCGGGGATTCGGCTTCAGGGTGTCCAGCTTCACGATCTCGTCGAAGCTGCACCAGACTTTGAATCCGTCCGGGGTGGTGGCCCGTGGCTGGGCCGCCGGTGTGGTGATGTCGGTGCTCATTTCCAATCCTCCACGCTATCAATTTTAGCACATAAAAAGTGAATTGTCGATGACCACTTTGTGCCCTGGGAAGGGGGCGGAAAATGGTCACTCCAGCTTCAGGCTGTCAATGCCGAAAAGCAAGGTGGTAAGCGGGTTTACGGCCGCTTTGATGTCCTTGTAGACGGTGCGCTTGTCGATGTCAAAAGTGCCCGCTATTTCCAGGGCACTTTTTTTCGGCTCCTCGATATAGTAGGCCATGAGTACCCCATAGCGCCGGGCCTCTTCCTTGTTGCTGCTGGCATAGCAGTATGCCTTGTAGAGCTCCAGCATTTGGTCGATGTGGGCCAGGATGATAAGGGTGCGCTGCTGGCTCTTCTTGATGCTCTCGATATAGAGGCCATCGTCCATGTCGTAGCTGTCCAGGCCGTCCAGAATATCAATGGCGTGTTCCTTGGCCTGGTCGGCCCGGAAAATGGCCCCCTTGGTGTGCTGCTTGAAAAGGCGGTAGTTCTTCAGGAGGAGGCGGGTGTTGTGGAGCCGCCTGTCCTGCCGGCCTTTCCGGGCCTTCTTGCGCTCGGCCTCGATATAGTCCATGGCGGCCTTCACGCCGGCGTCGATGCCCTGTTGAACGGCCTGCTCCATCACCCTGGAGCTGATACACGCATAGAGGAACCCCGCGGTTCCCGTGTTGTCTGTGCTCTTCATGGTCTCCTCCTCTCCGGGGCCCTATGGCTTTCTCCGGTTCCGGTATTGCTTGATTGTGGATCGGGCGCGTGGATGAATACTCTTGATGTACTGCGCCCGGCATTTGCCGCCAGGCGGCCGCTCTATGGGCCACAGGCGGCGAGACGGGCGGGGGCAAGGAATACCCCCGCCTCGCTGCTGCGGCTCTCCAGCGTCCTCCATTTCGCCGAACAGGGCCATAATGGCGTCAATGGTAGGCTCTGCCTCCTGATGCGCTGCCATGTATGCGGCCCGGGCAGCTTCAGCGGCGGCGATCAGTTCGTCGCAGGCGGCGGCAACGGCCGCCTTCAACGCCTTGGCGAACTCCTGAATATCTTTCATGGCCTCGGGAGACAGGCCCCCAGTCGTGTCTTTCACAGCGTTTTCGGCCCCCAATCAGAGACGCGGCCAGAGAAACACAGGGTTCCGCCGCCACCAGATTTCATCAGGCGATCCGCTGTCGAGACCTCGGCCGCTGGAATACCAAAGGCCGGAGGTCAGCTTCATGCTACTGGGAAGCCAGTACCAGGGGAAAGGGTGGCTCCGGTGATACTCCCGCAGCTTGTTCCGGTATTTCTTCCTGGTGCGCCCCTTCTTGGCGTGGGCGGCGTAGTAGCGCCACTTCTGCACCTTCTTCAACTCCTCCGCGTTGCGCCGAAGGGCCCGCATCACCTCCGAGGGAAGCTCCTCCTTGAAGGTTTCCCCAGGGACGCCATCCTGCCCCCAATACCAGCTCTTATCGTCAGGGGGCGAAGCCGGCACCTCTGCGGGCCTATATTCGGCATCGAGTACATTTTCCCCGGGCTCTTGCTCTTCGGGAGAGAACAGAAGCACCAGAAGGCCCGCTAAAGCAATCAGCGCAGAGATAAAAAGCACGGCCATTTGTATGTGTAGGTAGTTCACTTTTTCCGCTCCTCTTTCGGATATTTGAGGCGAAGCGTCAGCATATGATCCCGCACCAGCTTGTCGATCACCCGGCCGGTGTTCCCATATCCGGCCATGGCGGCCAGCTTCTCCAGGTTCCCAAGGGTCTGCGCGGTGACGAGGGTATTCAGCCGACGAAGGTTTTTGTTCCTGCTCATGGCTCCTCCTTGTCTGTCACGGTGTAGGTGTTCCCCCTCCGGGTGATCTTCACAATCTCGACCTCCCGCCAGTCATGGGTGGCAGAGTGGCTGTCCCCAGCCATAAGAGAGGCCACCCGGGCCACCGCGGAAAAGTCGGAAAGTGTCGATAGGTTCTTGATGGTGATGGTGTTCATTTAGGCCACCCCTCCGGTTTCCAGCACCGCTCAAACTGAACAATCCATACCCACGGGTGGGCCTCCCATCCGTAGATAGCGCGGTCAGCCGGCTTGATGGTGCTGTTCCATGTCTGGTGCCAGCGGCTCCAGGTTTCCTCGAAGCTGTCTGCCTCCTGGACACCTTCAAGCAGAATATCTCCCAAGACCATGTCGCTCAATCTGCCCACCTGAACACCAGTTACCCGAAGGAATAGCCGGGCGGCTTCCTTGGGCATATGAATGGAGGGGCTCCAGCGGTAGTGCTTCTCCCGTAGCGTCCGCAGCTCGTCGTCGGTGTAATCGGCACGGTAGACCGGCCCGGGAATGCCGCCGAGCAGATCTGACGCCATTCCCCAGGCCTCCCGCACCCACAAAATATCTCCTCGGTCATATCGCGCATAGACCGCCTCCGTGGTCGGGTCTTTTCTGCACTGGAACACCGCGCACAGCCGGCCTCTGCTGTCCCGATAATGCCCCTTCAGAACATCGTAATCCGGCGGGGTCTGGAACGGATCGCGTCGGGTGACCGTCTTGCGGCCTTCTCGGATGGCCCGCACCATATCTGTCGAAAACAGAATAGGCTTAATTCTGTTATCCTGCATACTTACTCCTCTCCGCGCTCGCTCGGGTGCCACCAGCAATGCCCGACATGGTAGGTGCTGTCGCACTTATCGCAGCCATCCGCCCCTTCGAGGCATTCTTCTGTGCCGCGCAGGTCACAGCTCACGCAAATGCACTCCCGGCAGTGCTTATCCGATTCGTTATACACCGCGTCACTTTTCCTTTCTCAACGGGCACCAGGGAGGCGAAGAACGGGTATAGCGCCCGAGCACCGGCCGGGCCGGCCGGTCATGGTAGCCGTCGGCCTCCCAGCCAATCTGGCAGGCTATCGCGGTGCCTCGGCGCCCCTGGTGGGTTTCTTCCCGGTGCCCACACTCCTTGCAGTGGGGAATGCTGTTGTCCTGCGGCATGGGCTCCAGACCGGCGGGAAATGCCTGGGGGATAGCGTTTCCCCAGACGGATTGCATTTCTTTGCTGTCCTTCATCAGAACAGGGATATGGTTCTCATGGGCCTGGTCGAGAATGGTTGTCAGCCACTCCCGGCGGGGCGCCTTTTTGCTTTTCTGGTTTCCTGTCTCCGCCCCGACGATGACCCATTCAACAGGGGGCACGACGGCTGCCGGGCCGGCCGGGTTAAGGACAGGGCCCAGGTCGAGGTTTACGCCCTCTAAAATGGGCTCAATGCTGACGAAGCGGTGAACGGTGAGTGGAAGGTGGGAAATGCGACTGAGCTCATGATTCCTGGTGACTGTCGTCCCATACCAGAAGTTGCTCTCATGGGGGAGGAGCGCCAGGTGCTCCAGCTCCTGGTATCGCTCCGGGAACTTCGTCAGGAATAAGTAATTGTGCTGGGGCGCCGCGGCGCAGGCGTCGAAGACCTCCATGATCCAGCGCGTCGGTATGTCCCGGTTGAATAGGTCGCCCATGCTGCACACGAAGATAGTGCCCGGCTTGTGCTTCTCCGCCGGCATAGATAGCCGGTAGCGGTGGAAGGTGGGCCGGAAGCCCGCCGGGAAGGGAATGGTGGTCTCCCGGTCGCTTTTGAAGGGCTGCTCCAGGATATAGAGGCGGTCACCGACCTCCGCGATCTGCGGAGAAGTCCGGTTGAAGCGGGTGTCACCGCAGAAGCGATGGGCCTGCTTGGCTGCATAGCAGTATGGGCAGCCCCGGGTACAGCCGGTGACGGGGTTCCAGGTGAAATCGCACCAATCAATCTTGCTCTTGTTCATCATCATAGCTGCCTCTCCTTACCAAAGGCCCAGGTCACCGTCTTGGCCGCCTGTGGCCCGTTCTTTCCAGGTGGTCTCCTCCAGCCGTTTCATGGTGGAGAGGATGAACCACTTCTGCTCCTCGTCGGTGAGCTTCCTGAAGGTACATTCCTTCTTCCGGCGCAGGCCGACATAGCTCCCGGCGTGAAGGTATAAAATAATGCCGATGTCCTCCGGCACCAGGTCGGCCACAGCTGCATAGAGCTCATTGGGAATGACATAGTAATTGCAGTTGCCCACGAAGTTGTGGCCGTGCTTGCTTTTGAAGTCGCTCTTGGAGACCTTTATCTCATAGCAGGTGATAAGGATTTCCTGATGGCCGACCTCCCGGATATGGCGGCATCGGCAGCCCACTTCGTCGCAGAGCTCCGGCTTTTCCCCGGGGCCATAGCCACGAATACAGGTAAATCCTTCATCCATTGCCCTTGCCCACTCTTTTCCCTTTTCGGCGTAGTGGGCAAGGTAACAATATTCCTCCCGGCGGATGCCGCCGAAGTATTCCTGCACCCGCATACAGTCCACCAGGCCGGCCTTGATGGTGCCGCAGACCACGGGCACCTCAAAGGCGGTGTGGCTGCTCCTGAACTTGTTCACGCGGACGCCGCACACCTCGGAGGGGTGGTAATAGCGCAGGGCCTTCTCGATGGCCTTCGTCATTTCGGTTTTAGCCGTGGGGATCGCCTTCCTTCTTCAGCCACCCGCACCGGAGATTGCACGGCTCCGGGCAGGCGGCGCAGCAGTCGTAGGGCTCCGGGCAGTAGGCGGCCGCCCCACAATGGCCGGAGGGGCTTAATCCGGTCACGCAGGCCCCGTTCAGGGGAGAGGAGCTGCCGGCGCCCTCTCCCGGGAAAAGACTGTACTGATTTTTGGCCTCCTCCCGCTCCCGAGCCTCTTGCTTCATTTTCCGAAGGCAACAGGGGCCATACCCATCACGGAGGGCCTGGGCGCTCGTCAGGAGGCCGCCACACCGTTTGCACCGGCGGGCCGGTATGGTGAATATCTCATGCTCGTCACGGCCGCTCACGGCGCTCACACTCCCTTCCTGCCGTTCCTGGTCGCCGGGCAGAAAGAGCAGGGCGGGGCGTCCAGGTGGCGGCCTCCGTAGTCGCACAGGCTACACGGGCCCGGGGCCGGTGGCTGGTCTTTTAGTGGGAAACCGGCCCCGCATACCATGCAGAACCGGGCGCCCGGAAGGTGCTCTTCGTTATGGCAGACGGGGCACACATACTTCTTCATGGCCCATATTCCTCCCTTGGCGCTTTCCCAATCAGCCATTGGACGCAGGATTCCATGAGCCTAAATTCCTCCGTCCATGCGTCCCCGGTGCGGTTGTCAATGCCGACATAGCCGTTTTTTGGTGACCCGTGATAAAAGAGACCCCGTGGCTTTCCAGTGTCAAAGATTTTCTGGAGCTCCAGCTTTGTGACCTTCTGGACACCGTGTTCTTTCATCAGCTCGTGTATCGTCTCCGGCCGGAGCTGGCCGCACCGCTGCGGGCTGTTCTGGCATGGATTTGGGCACCGGCTCCGAAGGTGGCACATCGCGCAGCAGTAGTGGCCGCGTCTCTTATCGCAGTTGAAAAGTTTGCAGCGCATAGCGGGGCCTCCTTGCTCAAATCCAGGTTTCCACAATGACAGGGTCGTCCTCCCCAGACCGATTGAATGGAACCATCCCTTCGGGGATCGCCTCCCTGATCTGCTCCAGGCTGTCTGCCACTACGACGAATCCCGTCGGGCGTTGCAAATCCCAGAGCCGGGCGACATATTTCCCCGGGTAGTCCGCGGGATTTTCATACACACAAATCATGGGCACCTTTGCGGCCGCTCTGACCTGTTCCCACCGAAAGGCGGTCAAAATTTTATCAATTCGTTCCATCCTGCTTCCCCCTTGCCATTTGTTCGATGATGTCCAGATATGGAAGGGCAAACCGGCCGCCCATGCTGATCTCCCAATCTGGGAGAAGCTCTTCTGGGGAAACGCTGGCCTTTCCGGGCGTGTCCCAGAACCATCCATATCCACTCACGGGGACAGACGCCCCCGGCGGGCCGCCGGCAGCCCATGCGCTCCGGGCCGCTTCCCAGAACTGCCACGGGACGACGAAGAACCGCTTCATGCTGAAGCTGACGGCCACCAGGCCCACAGCCCCCGGGCTTTTACACCAGGCGTCCATATATTCTGCCTGGTGTGGCTCCACCCGGTCAAACCGAATCCGGCGGCCGTCGGTGTGCTTGGCCTCCACGGCGACCGGGATATTGTAAAACCTACCCAGGAAATCGACACAGCTCTTCTCTTCGACCTTGCAGCTCACAATCTCCCCGCGGGCATCTCGAATGGGGAGAAATTCGGTCGGCACCTTGCGGACAACGCCCCGGCCGGCGGCCTGGTATCTGGAGCTTGCCAGCTTCAACAGCTCTTCAAAGGGGCGCCCACGGTTTGCGTATGTATTCAGCCGACCCCTCATTGTGCGGCCTCCGAGAAGACGCCGGCGGCGTGGGCGGCCTCCAGCTCCCGATTCAGGTAGAGAATAGTACCCTTCCCGATCCGGTTCCCGGAGCCGACACGGCTCTCCAGAAAGGCGATGAACTTTCTGACCGAAGCACCGCCGTCGGGGGGTGCCGCCTGGGCTGCCGCCAGCTCCGCACCCTCGGAAACTCCGCGCTGGTAAGTGTGATCTATAAATTCGCAGATTTGGGCGTCGGTCATTTTCCGAAGCCGGACGGCCTTCTCATGGATGGCCTTCTCTTCTGTATCTCTACGGCAATTTCGCTTCATGGTATCTCCTTTCACCGGAGCCGCCAGCTCTTCCAGGACATTTCGATGCCCCCGCACATTTCCTGAAGGCGGTCGATGGTCTTGGCGGCGGTGTAGCCGTCATCGTTGGGCGGCGTCATGCGCCGGATCAGCTCTTCTCCGGAGTAGTTCGTGGTGACGATGGTGGGCATATAGGCTTCGTACCGGGCGTTGATGATGGTGTAAATCTTTGATAGCCCCCAGTCTGTGGGCTGCTCGGTGCCCATATCGTCGATGATAAGAAGGGGGACATCCTTGTAAATCCGAAGGATGTCGGCCTCGGAGGCCCCGCCGCCCCGGTCGAAGGTCGCCTTAATCTTCGATAGAAGGTCAATCATCGTCATGCAGATTACCGGCGTCCCTCCCTGAATGAGCTGGTTGGCAATGGCTGCGGCCAGGTGCGTCTTCCCGGTTCCCTTCGTCCCGCTGATGAAGAGCCCGTTCCGCTCTTTCTTAGGCGGCCTGACGCGGCCGGCCTCGTCCCTGGTGGGCAGCATGAGGGAGAAGCTATCGGCGTACCGCTTCGCGGCCCGGAAGGCCCGGCGGTTTTCGTCGTCAACAATGAACCGCTCAAAGGTGCGCGTCTGGAAGCGGCCACCCATGCCGCTGTCGTCCAGGAGCTTCCTCATGCGCTGGGCAATCCGTTCCTGCTCTTTCCTTCTGGCCTCGGCCTCCTTGGCTGCTTTTTGGGCCTCGTCCTGCTGCCGCCAGTATTCATGGGCGCCGGCACAGTCGCACCGCTCCGCTTCATCGAACCAGGTAAAAACATGGCGCTGTCCTGGCATAACTGCTCCGTAGTGATAGAGCAGCCGGCCGCAGAACTGGCAGACCTCGGGCGGTGGGGGCTCCTGGTTGTAGGTGTAGCCCAGCTCCTGGGCCTTTTGGGGATGGATTTTGAACTCTTCAGGGTCTGGTTCAGCTACCATCTGCCGGCTTGAAGCCACTGGTGCCGGGCGCCGGCCCGGGGGGTTGCCGGCCATGCCCTGGCCCAGAATCTTTGCTACCTGTTCCATTGTTCAACCTCCCGTTGTCGTATTTCCCTTCGAGAATTTTCTGCATATTGCTGGACTTCATCATCCAGTCGAAATCCGCGACCCAGTTTTGCTTATTGCAGCCCCGCATAAAGTCGCTGGCCTCCGCTTTCTGGAAAACGGTCTTGAAAGTCTCCAGGCTGGGCCATTTGGCCCAGCGGGCCCCGACGGCCCGGCGCCGCTCTCCCTCCATCGAAATGATTTTGCTGAAGCTGGTGCAGATTTCGTTATAGGCCGCCATGATTTTGGCGTATGGAACCGGGGGCGATTTCCCGGGTTTTTCACCCTCTTCCGGTTCTTCCGGCTCCG
>JABLTR010106625.1_pt1 | contig 21258 bp, 23 predicted proteins | sample 7160071 | NCBI WGS metagenome assembly JABLTR01 (sample SAMN14651230, study PRJNA627086) | human gut metagenome | isolation source: feces | host: Homo sapiens | reverse complement strand
TGGAATGGTGTTGCCGGAAAGCGCCCCTACGGATGCCTGTAACGCCCCTGATCCCACACCTGGGGAGCAGTTTGCCACTTTGCCAACAGCGGATTCCTACTCCTTTGCAGATGGCTTTGAAACAAAAATCGGGCGGCAGAATTGCCGCCCGATTCGTATGTGGACTGGGGGGCAGCCCATTTTTATACCCCCTTGAACTGTACAGGTGAACAGATACTTACGGATGAAGATAAAAGTAATAGCTGGTCCAAAATTGAAAAAAATGAGGCGGACAGGGGCTATGCTGTTCTCTCCTTATACAGGTATGTAATAGTTTGGCAGAGGTGAGTTTACAAAGACAACGTAAGTGGTCTCTTTATATGACAGGAGCAACAAGGTGGCGCGCGACATTCTAATTGCTTCTGAATACAAAAGAGAAAGTAGGTAAGTATTATGGCATCTGTACCCTCTTGGCCCAATCTGGCCCAAGGTAATACTGGTACAAATGTGAAAGCCCTCCAGTGTTTGCTGAACTATCGAAACAACAACAGTGCGCTTGCCGTAGATGGCAGCTTTGGTCCCTCTGTTTATAATGCTGTAGTAGCCTTCCAAAAGAGTAAGGGCATTACCGCCAACGGTATTGCTGGCAAGGATACGCTCTCCCGTTTGGTTGCTGTGGTGCAGCAGGGTGCCCGTAATGAAGCTGTCCGCGGCGCCCAGCATCTGCTGAGCAAGTTTGAAACTCTGGATATCGACGGCAGCTTTGGTCCTGGGTGCCTGACTGCTGTGAAGAACTTCCAGAGCAAAATGGCGATTTCTGTTGACGGTTCCGTTGGCCCTACTACCTGGCAGTATCTGTTCGGTTACAACGCTTATCCTGGTGGCGGTGGCGGTTCTTCTGGTGACTACACAGACTATCGAGGTCAAGCCATTCTGACGGCTTCCCAGATTCAGTTGCTGAATGAAAACAAAAAATTTTATCAGGCTGCGGAGCGAAATATCGGAGTTCCCTGGGAAGTTATGGCATCTATTCACTTCCGTGAAACAAAGCTGAGCCGCAGTGGTCCTAGCAATAAAAATGGTCCTTACCAGATTTGGGGTAGTTCCTATCCTGTCGGTAAATTGACTGATCAGCAGTTCCAGACAGCTACCGATGATGCTGCGCGGTTTATTAAAAACAAGGTTGGCACAATCAACAGGAATGATGACAACTCTGTGAAGCGTGCCTTCTTTGCTTACAATGGTATGGCCGCTGCATACAAAACCCAAGCTATTAACCTTGGGTTCAGTAGTGCAGAGGCCAACGTAGGTGAAGGTTCTCCCTATGTAATGAACAGAGCGGATAAGCGCCGAGATCCGACCGTAGAACCCACCAAAAGCAACAGGACGTGGGGACAGATTAAGTCGGATGGTGGTTCCATGGTCTATCCGGCCAATACAGATCATGGTGCGTTCGTTCTTTTTAAGGCGTTGCGCTAATTGACATATTATTACTATAAGATGGGCTCTCTGGTATGATAACATCCAGGGAGCCCTTTTAAATTAAGGCTTGTATACTTCTGTAGGGCGGCCGTACCATGGATTCTCCCAACCGGACGCTCCATCCAGATAATACATGACAACATTTTCGGTAGAATCAAATACGTAATTAGCTTGCTGCGGTGCATCGCCCTCAAAATAGATTGCGCGTAAATTGGGACAATCAGAAAAGGCACAATTACGCAAAAGCGTAACACTGGATGGAATGGTAACCATCTCTAGGCTAGTACATCCATAAAAGGCGTTATCCTGGATTTCTGTTACTCCATCCGGAATTACCACAGAAGTTAGAGTTGTACAGTCCTGAAACGCACCGATGGTGTCAAATGTATTTCCAATGGCCGAAACTGATTTACCATCTATTTCTGCTGGAATCACGATATCACCACCGGAACCTATGTACCGTTTAATCGTAACGGTTCCATCCTCATTTTCTATAATTTCAAAGTCTGCTGAGCCTGCAGCTTGCTCCTTTAAAGAGCTATCATTGGCAATTGACTCTCCATCGGAAGTCTGTTCCGGATCATCCAAAGGCGCAGTATCTTCAGGCTGAGAAATAGAAGGGAGGGTGTTAGATGAAGATACCTGTGGAACGTCTGATTGATTGTCATTTTCCGGTATATATTGTGTGGCACTACACGCACTTAACACCACCAGAAGAGCGATACTTATGGTTGGGATAGCTAATTTAGAAAATCGAAACATAGTGATTGATAACCTCCAATACATTTTGTGATTAGTACTTGTCAAGCGCATAGCGATTATCAGCATATTCTTTTGAGTATATGCTTCTGTGGCTCACCCCCATTAAAATACATACCACAACCAACTTTTACTGATTTTACTGGATCGCTTATAAAAATCCCTTGCTATACCTTTATGTTAACAGCAAGTGGAAACGTCACATATAAAAATATGAGTGTACATTTAATTTAACATTAATTACACAAAAAATCAACACTCACGGTATCTATAGATACTGCGAGTGTTGATTTTAGAAGCATTTGGACTGCAAACTGTAAGCCTAACTTTTCATTAAATCTGAGAAAGCTCTGAATTTCTTGTAAAACTTATGTGCTATCTTTATAAACTAATTGGAGCCATTTTAGTGGGAATATTCTATTTAGTGCTATTTTGCCGAAAAAGCAGCAGCCGGCTAATACGGCTGCTGCTTTCAAACAACTTGGTTCATGTGAGGTAAAATATAATTTATAAAACTTTTGCAAATATTGCAACAAAAAATCGTGTCATTTTTTGATTTCGTAATTACTTTCTAAGTTCTCCAACCGGTGATCGACTGATTTAACCGCTGCTTCAACAAGAACCATGCGCTCAACTAAATTGTTATGCTTCTCTACCTTTTTTTCTAATTGCTGAATTCTGTAGTTTATTAACTTATTTGAAGCCAATACACCCAAGAATGAACCACCAAGTGTCCCAATCAAGGAGAGAAGAGCGACGATTATTTCTGGTGCCATACAGTTATCTCCTTGTAAGTTGTTTGTATGTCTGATTGATACCAGTAGCAGATAGACCAGAAACGATACCGACGGCCACTGCAGTAAGCATATCCGAAGCAGGGAAAGATGTAATAACTCTCATAGCTATAGGTCCCAGCGCACCGCCTAAAATACCACAGATTGGTGGTATCCATTTTTTGTTTAGCTTAGTCGCTTTTACTATCTCAGCTGCTAAGAAACAGATAGCAGTAATTGCAGCTACCCCAGTGATTCCAATCGAAGAAATGTCCATATTGTCTCCTTTGCACTTTTCTTAGTTAAAACTGAACTATTCTTAACAAATATATATTCTTTGACCAGTTATAGCAATCTGTTAAGCCATCGGATTGAGTCGGCACTATAAGGGACTATTACCGACACACAGCTCAAGACTTACTGAGTTTTATTTTGCTTACATCACGCACCCCGCAGCCTATAAACGGGAACTCTTGTTCATACGAAAAGTTTCCATCACAGGTTACTCACTATTAGCAGTTCTTTCGTTTGATGCTTGACACAAAAACTTTTGCGGGACACCTCCACCATCAGGTCTGGTGGCGTTCTCTCTCAATGAAAAGTGCCAGGAACAAGGTAACTCGTCCTGACACTTTAATGTTTGGCGCTTTATTACAGAGGATTAAAGTGCCACATTTTCTCACTGAGCAATTAGATATTGCCCAACGCAGACAGGATGTTATACTACTTTCCCGCAAAACGAGGTTGCTCAGATATCTTTCTGGTGGTGATATAGGTCGATCTCTCGTAATAACGCATGAAGTACTCGGCCAGAGAAGTTACAGTCTTGGTACTCTTGGAGCATCCCTTACATTCACAGTGCTACTGGTATTGACATATCACGCAGTCTTTTCCATGGAAAAAGCCTCCTTTAATTTGCTTTTAGATTCGCAAATCTAAATATTAAAAAGTTTTTTCCAACAAAAAAGTAAACCTGATATTAAAATATTTTACGCTGTCCGGGTGAGATGCACATCCACCTGCTGCTTAATGTACTCATACAGCACAGAGTAAGTTCATGCGATACCCATACTTTATTTCAATTATGGAGTAACCGTCAAACTTGGAGGCGGCTTACCAGAACGGGGTCGCCGTGAGATAATATCTCCATAATAACGGAAAGATCTCCATGCGGGAACTCTACAATCTGAGAGGCCAAGAGAAAAATTGCTAATATGGTACTGGCACATCACCTTCTAGCTACCAAAAATATTTCCTGATTGTGTAACAAACAGAACACAGAGCAGGCCAAACAGGAAATTCTGACTGTCTTTTTTAGAAACCTGAAGTACTCCGCCAATGATCTATACGGAACCTTTATGAAATCCGAAAGATTATAGCTAGCTGGGGCGAATTCTAATCCTCCAGTCTGAAGAGCAACCAGCCTCTCTGCTACTGCAGTTACAAGTCTATGCAAGTGCGGCTAAGTGGCCGAAACTTACCTCTGACAATATGCCGCGTAATTTAAACATCTTTTTATCTCTCAAATGAAGGGACTAACATTTTAGAAAATGTATGTTTTATGGAGCCTCTAGCGACTGATACATTGAAAAATACTTGCTTCAATTGAAAGAGAAGAAACCTTCTAAGAAGTCATAATTTCAAAAAAGAGAGATACGGGGGTTTACATTTTTGCCCTCTTGTCTCTCTTTAATTGATATCCAAAGCAAATTACCCGGTTCCAATTGGTCGGATATCCAGTTGGCGTCGTTATATCCAATTGGTCATTTGCTTAGGAAATATATTTTAGAAGGAGACTTTCAAGTATGGCAACTTATACGCTCAGTCCGCTGTCCGCACCTTCCCGTTCCCTCAATATTGCGAGCAGCGCAAGTATCACCAATGGTACGCAGGTCAACATCTACGCGACCTCCGGCAGCAATGACCAGAATTGGGTTGTTGACTCCCTTACCTCCACTGGCAAACAGTACATCAAGCACTTTTCCAACCAGGCCTATGCCCTGAATGCCTATCGTTCTGGCACCAACTGGAACTGTACTCTGTTCAAGGCTTCGGGCAACATTGACGGCTACGTGATTCTTACCAAGGTCGCGAACAAGGCCAACGTTTACACCATCAGACTGTCTGAGTACGCTGACCGCTACCTGACCGCTGATGGAACTGGAAACAGCTCCAAGTGTTCCTGGAGAGCTTATACCGGTGGCACTGAACAGCAGTGGAAGTTTACCGAAGTAAGCACTGGCGGCTCTGGCAGCGGCGGGGCTACTGATGCAACCCAGCTTCAGAAGGAATTCCAGAAGGTGGGGGACTATGACGGCGCGTATGGCCTCCAGTGTGTTGACATCGTAAGATGGTATATTGATACGTATACCACTCTGAAGTCTACCAATGGCAATGGCAAGGATTTGGTGGCCAACCTCGCGAATAAATATGGCCTTACCATTTCCAGCACTCCCAAGGCTCCTGGCATTTTCAGCGTGGCTGGTGGCTATAAGACCTGGGGCAGTTCCGGATCTTCCAGCGGGCATACCGGCGTTGTCGTTTCTGTAAATACCGCCAATAAGACTGCCACCGTTATCCATACCGGCAATTCCCTGACCGGTAAGACCCCGAATTCCTGGATCTCCACTTACTCCTACCCGGCGTCTGGAGTAACCTTTGTGTACCTGGGCGATCATCTGAAGTAATGTTTGCCAAGTAACAATCAAATCTCACGGCGCATAAAAGACCGCCATCTCAGTGCCTGTGCACTGAGATGGCGGTCAGTATTTCGACTACAATTATAGTTTTAAAGGGGCTTATTCCATTTGAGCGTTGAAGAGTGATTTGATGCTTACCTAGAATCTGCTAGACATAGATAATTTGTGAAAATAGAAAAAACACTACTATCTATATTAACAGGCTGCCCGCTACCTTTGTTGGTAGCGGGCAGCCTGTCAGAAATGATACTAATAATTATGTTCTTCTGACACAGTTCAATCGAACATAACTGATTCCGCTAAATCTTGATTGGTATTTAATATTTCTGGATCTACTATAGACACCGGGGCATTGCTCTTCACGATTTCTGCCCCTGTGACATTCCATCCTCCGCCACTAGCAGGCTCATTGGTATTCACCATTACTTCCAGATCCTTATACGTAAATCTTAACCAGCCTTCTGCGGTTATCGTATCTTCTCCAAAGTACTCATAGTCTTCAACGCCGATCAAGGAGAAGAAATCTTCGAAAGCCATATCATCTTTCATCTCTGGAAAAAGCACATTGGCTGTTGTGATGAAACCGGCGCACTTTAGTTGGTCTTCATATTCGGTCATAGCCCTTTTAAAATCACCGCTCTGACCTCCGAAAAAATAGTAAACATAGTCTGCATCCGATACCCCAAAACATGAAGCAGCACTATCTGGGAATCCATCTAAACTTTCAATAAATTCGCCTCGTGGATACTCTTTTTTTAACTCACTAAGTGTCTTTCCAATGTCATTTAAAAATGCAGGGGTGCTTATGTTACCATGGTCTGGAATCTCTGTTGATACACTGGGACTTTCTGATGTTTGGGGATTATTGCTTGCAGGGTTGCTTGTGTTACCATGATCCGGAATTTCCGTTGATACACTAGGACTTTCTGATGTTTGGGGGTCATAGTTTGCAGGGGTACACGCAGAAAATGTGAATGATACGAGCAAAAATACTGTTGCAATGGCTACGTTTCGTCTCATATTAACCTCCATTTTAGATATCATTATTGTTTGTTTTTCAACTACTCAGCTAGTCCTTTTGAATATAGCGTAAGACTGCAAATCCTATGAAGTTACCCCGATGATAAATAACTTCAGGCAACTCAATTCCATCCACATCTACAATTTATTAGATTCTATCAAGCATACTGACATTTCTCTAGGAATAAGCAATGTTCCTCCTATACAAGCTCTTCATATCACCTGTTTCGTTAGTTTCCATCCATATTCTTTCTATTGGTTTACCACTCCGATCATTGCAAGCTTTTTCTCTCGCCCTTTTTCGCCCTCCTTTGGTATCTGCTAATTTTAGCAGTCTTGTGTTTGTAAACTTATTGGAAATGATGGCTATTCGTATTATGGCCTCTCAAAATTCCCTTCTAATAATAAATGTCATCAAAAATGAAAAACGTCACATTCTTAGCTAAAATATCAGATCGAATTAGCTCACTTAGTGACAGCTGGTAGCTATAAGAATATACTACATATTTAAGATTAAAAGTTTACAAACTCGCCCTATAAGAGCTTTTTATATAGTACCGTAGCTAATATTTCCCTCTCAAAATTCCCTTCAAATTTTTGGGAGTGAAAAATATGCTATCGGAAAAAATTTTAGAAGCACAACGTGGAAATCAAAACTGTATGCTCGATCTCATTAGATCCTTTGAACATCTGATGCGTAAGTACGCATATCAACTTCATTATGAAGATGCTTTCAGTGATCTGGTGATTTCCTTTATTGAAGTTATTTACATAATAAAAATCGAAGATTTTGCAAAGAAGGGCGATGGAGCTCTTGTAAATTATATTACAGAGAGCATCAAGCATACTTTTTTCAAATTATCAAAAAGGGCAAATATAATCTCTTCTAAAGAGCAATGTATCAGTGATCTAACAGAGTCACAGCAATTCTACATGGAAAATGCTCCAGCGCCAGAAGAATCGCATTTATCTCAGTTTAAGTTAATGCTTTCCGGAAGTCACCTAACAAAAACCGAAGAAGATGTAATCATTAGGTTCTTCTTTTGGGGAGATTCAATTGGTGAGATTGCAAAAAGAATGAAAATTTCTCGCCAAAGTGTCAACCAAACTAAAAATCGAGCAATAAAAAAGCTTAAAAAAACATATATTCAAAGAAGGGACGAAATCAGTTTAGCATAAATAGCACCAAGAATCAATACCCTCGGTATCTATAGATACCGAGGGTCCATTTTTACTGCTGCATATTTGATTATACTAAAAGTAAAAACACATACCGGAGGTATTTTAAATGAAGCCAAGTGGTATTGGCCTTTTTCTTCGTCGATATAGGCACGAGAATAATTTAAGCCGCGAAGCTTTTGCAGAAATGCTTGACATCAGCGTTGCCTTTTTAGCAGCAATAGAACTAGGGAGTAAAAAACCTGCGTATGATACTCTAATAAAAATTATTAATACTCTAAAAGTTTCTGCTGATGAGGCTCTAGGCACTGATAGCTATGTTGGAAAATTAAATAACGCTACAGAACTTTCGATTAAGTTGGATAAGCTTAATCCGCTTCATCGAGACTATGCAGAGGCAACATTAAAACTGATCGTAGAATATTTTTCGGAGCTAGAGTAATTAGCTGATATCATCTAGTTAAGAGAAAGCGTACTGTGTGTAAAGAGGTGGAATACCAGGTGCAGATAACAGATTTCATTTCAGGTAAAATGAATTCTGCTGATCGTAAATTATTGGAAGAAATTTACAAATCAGAGTATCAAAACTTGATCAATTATGCTGGATACATTTTATATAATTCAGAATGTGTAGAAGATGCTGTGCAAGAAACCTTTACAATTGCAGTTTACAAGATAACTGATCTGCGTAGCAGCAATAATCAGGTGGGCTGGTTATATCGCACCTTACAAAATGTAGTTCGTAATAAGAATAGAGAAATACAAAAGCCAAATAAACTTACGAATAAAATAATCCAGTCTATACCCGATCAAGTTCCTGAAACAACGGTAGAATTTGAGTCTAACATATTGTTCTATGAGAGCTATAAACAACATTTAAGCGAAACGGATTGGACATTACTTTGTGAAAGATATTGCGAGGGTTATCAGTACGAAGAATTATCGAAACGACATAACCTATCTATATCTGCATGCAAAATGCGCATACTGCGAGCAAAAAGTGTTCTGCGCAAAGAAATAGAAAAAGATAATAAAAAATTGTGACGAATCAATTTGCATCCTACATATCTTAATGAGAGGAGGACGCTCACTTTGTACGGTAGTGAAACCCCACAAGATAAAGACATATATGATTTCACAAAAATGAGTAGCGCCGATCTTAAATCTATTCTCCGCGAAGACCTGAATAGTACGGAAGCTGACAGATTATCAGTGGAAGAAATAAAAATCATTGTCAGATTATTAAAAGAGAGAGAGGAGGATGAGTTAAATACTGAGCTAACCAATACAAATATTAAGGAGAAAATACCTGCACCAGAAGAAAATTACAGAGTAAAACAAAAAGCTGTTTTTACTCGGAAGCGCATTTTTGTGCGAACTATTGCTGCAGTTATTAGTATATTTTTATTGGGAATTATAACCGTATTTGCGTGTGAGATAGATATAGTATCTATTTTTAAGTCATGGACAGGGGAACTGTTCCGTGTCAATTATTCCGGAGAAATTTCATCAAGCACAAATATTCAAGACGGATCTACCAACAATATAGCGCTCGAATCATGTAATTCTGCGAATGAAGTGTTGTCTGCACTTGGGGTTACTCAACCTCTATTGCCATCCTGGCTCCCAGAAGAGTATTCGTTATTAGAATTCCAAGTAAATGTTCATTCAGACCGCACAACGATATATGAATACTACCAATCGACTGATTTGGACAAGGGATTCTCTATTCAGATTAACCTATATAATCAATTGCCGGAGAATGAAGCTAGCTGGTATCAAAAAGACAGCACTCAGGTAGAAATTTTTACTATAGACGGAGTTAGTCATTACATTATGTCTAACTTAGGTGATTATACGGCTGTCTGGACAATAGAAAACTACGAATGCTCAATTAGTGGCGATATTAGCGTTGAAACTCTCAAAAAAATGATTGAATCAATATATAACTAGTAACAAGGAATATTGGAGGTATTTATCATGAAAAGATATTTCTTATCGGCGATGATGACCTTGTTCATCGTTTCAATTTTGATGCAAAATGTAGCGGCAGCCAGCACCGTTACCATAACCGAAACTGAAGGTAGTGATAACTGTATTTCCACAGAACTCGTTCCTTATGCCAGCCTTTATCTTAAAGCACAAAAGGCGTGGTGTAGTGCATCTACAGGTGGGAAAATTGAGATTCACTTTCAGGTAACCGCAAAGTCAATGTTGAATTCGGTTGGCGCAAAAGACATATATGTTTATGAAAAGAGAAATGGCTCCTGGGTACAAGTTAAACATTATTCTAGTTCTACTACGACAGGAATGATCAAGTCCAACACCAGTTTTTGTGACAGCAGTGTAACTTTTAGCGGAACCGTTGGAAAGGAATATAAGGCTATTGTGACTGCATACGCAGGGAAAAGTTCATCTGCGTGTGATTCTATCGATGTAGAGACATCTTCAATTACAGCAAAAAGATAAGCTGTTTTGCTGCATATCTTACAAGACTCATGTTGAACAAAAAGTGAGATACCATATAAATAGATTCCAAGAGAAGCCATTAAGAACTCCTATTTAGAAAGCGGCTGACTTTGTATTGTAATACAAGGTCAGCCGCTTTCATTTAAGGCGCCCTGAACAAAGGATCAGGGGACCGCAACCTCCGATTTGTTTTCTATAAAAACAAATCGGAGGTAACAGAAGTGCAAAATTATTGGAAAAGCGACTATGCAATAAACAAAAACAGCTCAAATATCGTTTATCGCTTTCACGATGAAATTATAGAAATCACACTGGAGGATTATCTGAAGGAGAACCCTGACAAAACGGAACATGACTTTGCTGAGCTGAAAGCGCTGTCCGATCAAATCTACTATGAACAGGATCGGGCAGAGAGTGCACAGACCCGCAAAGATATTTCAATCCACAGTTTGGAGGAAACGGAGTATTGTGCTACTCGAGCGCTGGAAGAAGAATGGGAAGAACGAGTTGTTGATATGCATAACCGCAAGTATGCCTGGAAAGCTCTGGAGCAACTTTTTACAGAGGGTGCTCTAACTGAGGTTCAGAAACGGCGATTTCGGCTTCATATTTTTCAGGGACTCTCTACCCGGCAGATTGGTCACCTAGAAGGTACAAGCCATCAAGCCGTTGCCAAGTCCATAAACCTGGCGATTGCCAAACTAAAAAAATATTTTGCGGCACAGAGTTGACCCTCCCTGCGGTTTCGGCATGATAGGTGAACTGTATTCTTTTGAATGTCCTCCTTTCGCCCGTACCTTGACGACCGCATACTCATTCATCAGTAGCATCCCCCTTTTCCAATGCGCGGAGCACATGCTGATTCAAGGGCTGAGCAATGATATATAGACATGATGAGCATATCCCAACTGATTATCATAAGTGGTCTTATATACAATCCTGTTCCGTATGAGCGGGTAACGGCAGCCTGTAAAAACCGTGCAGAACCTGGCGCGGACATGACCGGAAAGGGAGGTATAATGGTGCTCCTGTTCAGCCACAGATCATGCAAAGAAGTAGCTCGCAGAGGGCCACGGAGGGGTGAGATTCCCGTGGGTCGGTTCGCTGTCGGTCGCTGATGACTCCCTAATATGTGCGGGGTATTAAGGATAAATGGCACATATCAAGAAAATAAAACGGATTTTGTATTCTGACGGAAATGGGGCCGGTCTTTGGCCTGCACTGTTTCCGGCTTACTTATGGAATGGGTAAAGTGGTGGCTGTAACACAGTGAAATCTCGACAACGATGGATATTTACTGGCATCTGCATATGCCAAGAAAAAGCAATCCGCCGCAGCCATTGAGCAAGACATTGTAGCCCCATTCTGCAAAATCTATCGACGATTTCTCCACAATTTGTAGGATCATTGAAAACTGTAGTTTTACATATTATGATTGGTAAAAACAAATGATTCACTCTTGTTGTTGCTTTGTAAGATCGCCATTCTATATATGGTTCAGGGCTTTTTTGGCCTTAAATGGTTGACATCTTTTTATAATATATATATAATGAACTTGTAAAAGAATTTGTTCTTGACAAACGCGGACTTTCTTGGTATCATATCAGTTTTGTGTGCATATAATAAAGAGGCGTTTTCGATTTTGTCCTTTGATTGGCATCCAATTTCTCACTTCCATTTGAATCTGTATTATAATGAGGTCGATTGTAATGACACAGCAAGCGTGCAAAGCAGCAATAACAGAAATCAGGAAGAAGTATGGCTGCATTACATCTAAAGATAAGGAGGAAATTAAAGCAGCTGTTGAACTCCTTCTGAGTAAACTGAGTGCAGATGAACATATATCATATCCCTTGCCTGTTGTTCACCTGTTGCAACAACTTGGTTTTGATCTTTTCCGGACTAAATTTAAGAACCCAAATCAATCCGGACTTATTGCTGTAGATAGCTCTCTTCCTGAAAAAAATAGTATTTTTAGGGGAAATCGAGTGGTGCTTGTCAATGGTCTGGATACTACAGCCCATCAAAGATTTACAATTGCCCACGAGTTGGCGCATTATATTTTCCATTTCGATGAAACGCAAGAAGCCACTTATTACAAGGCTTACTTGACTACTGAGAAAGAAGACGAAGCAGAATTGCTAGCCAATAGTTTTGCTGCAGAATTGTTGATGCCGAGTGATACATTTGTGAAAAGCTTTCGGCAGTATAAGGAATCACAGGGAGAGGAATTTAGTTTATCTGATGCGATCACTTATCTGAGTCACCAATTCGATGCACCGGCTACTGCTGTAAGACGTCGTTTAGGAGAAACTGGTTGTATAGCACAGGAGCGTGACTAACAGATGTCGGACATGGGTAATAACACAGGTGGGAATGGTCCCCAAAATCCGCCTCCTTCCTCAGATCTGGACTCACCTGATATGGTCCCTGTATTATCGGACCAGTCTTTTAATCAGGCTGAGCTTCAGAACTTTGATCGTTTAAGCATGAAGTCTCTGGAACGTAGAGATGAGTCATATTCTAAGATTTTGACAGAGTACCAAACGTATGCTACGTCTATATTATCTACCAATCCCAAAAGACAGAATCTTTTCTTTAAGGTTTCTATAGGTTTGTTGATTGCTTCTCCGATACAATTCATAATCTGTTTATTTGTTTTTGGGAATAGTGAAAATGTAGTTGCATTGTTGGCTTCATTGATAGAAGTAATCAGTTCATTATTAGTCTTTCCCAGAATTATCGCAGAGTATCTCTTCAATACCAATGAAACAACTAGTATTAACGATATTGTAGCGGCTATTCAGGAGTACGATATCGCTATCCGTAGTGGCATTCGGCATACTGTGGAAAATCATATTGGAAAAAGACCTCAAAAAGATAGCCCGCCTTCCCAAGAGGATAAGTAGATTTGGTAAGCTAGACAGTGAAAAATAGAAAGTTTTCCCGGCCAGCAACCTATAAACTGCTGGCCGCTTTTTATGTGGCGAGATACAACTGATCCTTCCTTACTATGTGGATGAATTTCTAGGCTATGTATTGTCAATTCTGTTCTGTCGCATCTGTTCCAGCGCCTTTCTCAACTGTTCTGGTACTGGAAGGCCAAGATGTACTATATTTTCCAGAAGAATCATTCCCTCGACTGAAAGATAAAAAAGGATCACAGTCGTACGTAAAGTAGGTGTATTTGTAAGGATATTGGTATCAAGAATATTCCCAATCCCAACCAAGATAAAAATTAGGGCGCTCTTAAAAATATTCTGAACGCCAGCTCTGTTAATTGACTTCCGATCAGTAATTGCACACATACCATTTGTAATATGGGCTATCACTATAAACACGGTCAGTGAGGAAAGCAGGCCATCAAACCCACCCCAGTACCAATTTCCAAATGCTTTGCAAATCGAGTACGCCATGTTCCAGAATTCATTCATATATCTCTACCTCCTTACGGTCATATCTTCTCTTCGTTTTAGTGCACGAGCTGTGACATAGTGGCGATGGACTCATTGTGGCCCTCACAGCGGGCAATATCGGTATAGCCGCGTCCCTCAAAAACCACCTGCCGGATGAGCTTCTGTTGGTGCGTCTTCAGCTTGGTGATGGCACTATCTGATCGCTTATCATTCTCGGACTTAAAGATACCTCGTTGTACATCCCCGTTGGAGGGGAAAAGGGCTCCATCTAGGTTGAAGACATCCAAAGCGCAGTGGCGGCGTTTCTCCCTGTGGTCGATGCTGTACTCCTGGAGGTCCAGACTAGCCAGGATGGTTGCCCAATAATCTGTGTCCTCGGTTTCCAAAGCTTTGCTTGTAAATTTGCGCTTGAATTTCATTCTTGTATCCTTTCTGCCTGAAACGGGTGGGGCGTGGACACAAAAATAGCCGGAGCATAGCACCCGGACCCTACACAGCCAAGATGGGCGCACAGGATCAAGGGTGCTAATAGCAACTCTCCTAAATAAGGAAGGTCGGCAATTATAGCATCCTCGCCCATGTGCGCACACAGGCTGCGATATTTTTATCTCAACGGCCAGAGCCGTTTTGATCTTGTTATTATATAAAAAGTTAGTGCGGGGAAACTAAAAGCGAGATCGACGGTCACTCTCTGCTCTTCTGTGACCATAGTAGCATTAAAAAATTCTCCGCACCGGACATGCCGTGTCCGGCCCAGAATGCAAAAAGAGCCAGAGTCAACCGGGTTGTACCCTGTTGAACTCTGGCTCTATACTACTAGTATGGGTGCTAGATGACTAAGAACGGAAACTCGGAAAATCCCCTTACAGCTTTGGCGGTTCCTGATCCTGTGTTATAGTCTGATAGAAATTCCGTACATATCGAATCCTGCTGTTAGTCCAATGCTTGTGTGTATAAATTTTCCTTAAATCGTAGTGCTTGCGGATAAAATCGGCCCATTGAGCCTGAGTGGTCGTGCTGCAAAAATATTCTGGTAATGACCATTTATGTATTATTTCTTGCTGGAGATAGTACCGCATTGTAAGATAGGCAAGCAGTTTAGCTTCAATTTTATCCCAACCTATACTTGAGAAGATAGAAGGAACAAGGTCCATGCGATGGAGAACGAACCTACTCTCCGTGTGTAGGATTGTTGTAAATGTGGGTGGAATAAGGAATGAAAGGCCGGCACATAGGAGTGCGATCTTATCAGAAGGGATATCCTTAGTCCCAGCACGTTCAGCGTTGACTGCACAAGAATATGAAAGCTCAACTGAGTATTTCCATTCCAATGTAAAAAGGGCAATGGTAGCAAAGATTACATCCTCATCCGACCCATCCAGCTTTTTCACCAACTCCCGTGTGAGATTATCATAGTCACTCATATACTCTTGGAAAGCGGTGTTGGAAACCTTTTTGACATCGCAGATTCTCTTGCTTACAATTGCCTTAAGAACAGGGTGATATGCCATAGTATTTAGTTCAAAATACTGCATTGCAGTAATTTGATGCCCTTTCAGCCGTCCTTCCATGGATTTTACATCATCGGGTAACAGTTCGGGCATTTCTTCTCCAACGCTGTTTTTGATGTATTCAAATTGGAGATTTCGATAATGTTGGGCGTATTTTACACTCCGACTATCCCGCATCCTAGTGTCATCGGTATCTTCGCCGCGAAACGACCGTAACGAATGTCGAGGTTCTTTTTGGTGGTAGGCATCCTTAATCAGCTCCATGATAAAACAGTCCCGAAAGTCGAACAGATTGAACGGAGACACATCATACAGCGAAGTATCTGGGCAAAACTCAGAAATTTTCTGATCAATGAACTCAATTATGCTCAAACTCATAGTAACCCTTCCGTACCGGACACGCTATGTCCTTTTTTATTGAAAAAATTTTAAATTTCCACTCCGAATGCTTCGATGTATTCTTTTGCACAATCAAACGGCTCTGGATATTTGAGGGTCAGCGCCTCCTTCATCCACTGGTGGTTTTGGTCTGTCGGTTTCAGATAGCACCCAAGAACTTCCAGCAACTTTTCGCTGATGGTTGGTGGAAGATGAAGCCCCAGACAAATTCGGACTGCGGTTTTGATATCAGGTGAAGTAGAGCCTTTAACTGTTCGGCTAATTGTTTTAGGGTCACGATCAATCGCGTCTCCAAGGTCAGTGTAATTCATTTCCCGCCAGTCGAGTAGGAGCTTCATACACTGTTCAGGATCATCCGTCATCTGCTTTCGGATGCTGAGCCATTCCTCCTGCTGCTTTTTCCGCATAGCAATCTGACGCTCTGGAGGAGCATTTTCATAGCCGTTGTGGAACGTAATATCAAAAGTGATATTGCTGGGTTCGCGGTTAAGGAAACAGACACTGCGGTAGGCATCAGCAACCTTGCTGGTGATCCTCATATCAAAGACTAAGCTGCACTCGTCCATATGGGATCGGGCATATGCGGTCAGGCCAAGTCTACCATCCGAAGCGGTTTCTATATAGAGTGGAGTGTTATAGATAAAGTGGTTGTCTATGAATAGATAGTCCCCGGTCTCGGTCAGTTTCCGCAGTTCGGGATTTATGAGCCGTTGAATAGCGGCATCTTGGGCACTAATTGAAAAGGTCTGATCTACCTGAATTGCACCCTTACGGAAGGAGTAGGGTTTCACATAGTGGCCGTCAACATAAGTAAAGGTGCCGATTGCTGTTTCAAAACCCAATTCTACCAAGCGGATTTTAACAGACTGCTTGGATACTACAAAGTCGGCAGCTAGCTGTTGAATCACGGCTTCCATAACCTCGATCTCATACCGGGCATCCATCTCGCGCATAAAACGAGAGATATAGTCATTTGCCTTTGCCTTGAATGGAGCCGCTGGCATCTGAATACGGGGAGTCAGCCGATTGGCTTGGCGCTCCATCTGTTCTGTTGCCTGTTGGGAGAGGTCTGCCTTTGCCTCGCCGATTACCTCACAGGTGATTCCGTGGGCTTTATCATTGTAGAGTTTTTCTAACATATATACTTTACGGTGCTTCACCCAATGGACACACTCATGGATGATGGTATTACCAGGGGAACCGTAGTTTGAGAGTAGATACATTTTAGGATCAACAATGATCGTCTTAGCAGGAACATGAACCGGAACCATTTCGGCCGAGCTACTGTCATACAGCTCTGTATCGGCATCATCGAAGAAAAGCTGTCCAAAAACTGTCCCATCTTTCTGAATGGATCGTGTCACTACCCGAAGTCCCAAACGATCTGCCAAAACCTGCGGATCGACATAGACCGGCGGATCGACGGGCGCTGTAATTTGAAGAGCTTCTGGGTAATACTTTTGCAGGAATTCTGTAGCGACAGCATCCATTCTGCCGTTTCGGATATCCGGGACCAGAGCATCCGACATAGAATTCTCAGAAAACGGTTGCTTGCTATAAACACAGATTCTAGTAACTCTCCAGTCATCCAACCCATTTGCCAGATTGCCCTCGCAGGAAATTCGGAGCCATTCGAACAGATCATCGTTGTAATCCCTATGGTGGTCGGTAGCGGAGACAGCAATTTGAACCTCCATTCCTACATCAAAGGAAATGTAGTCTCCAGGGAGGTCTGAAACGTATACTCTTCGAACCCACGCATCTGCCAATTCTGCAGTATGAATGTCCGGCACACGCGGGGACTCCAGGTCCATATTATTCCAATTTCTGGCGATGTACCTAGCTGCAGCATCGTACAGACCGTCATAGCATTTATTCTCTACATATGCAAAAATGGACCTGATTTCTGACACGGGGAGCACCTCCAACTATGTGTTTATAGATTCATTTTACACGATAAGTGATGAGATAACAAGAATATTGATAATAATACACACAATTCTCGTGCAATATAAGGACTTGATGCGACCACTCCCACATTCATCATTAAAGAAACAGTATTCTAAAATTACTCTCTAAGATAAGATCCCAGTATCCATGTTATCACTATCTCAACAAATAGTCCACGTAGTGTATCGTTGATACCACCGGTGGTTTGAATGGCGGTAACCATCATTTGGTCCCTGTCCATTGCTGAAAAATCCAGCATATACTCAACTCGCTGTACCAGTTAGCGGAAATAGAACTACTAAGTGCACCCATTGTTTTCACGGAACGACTGTAGATAGTTGACCAGCATAAAATCCATCAGTTCTACAACAATTTCAGTTGGGTTAAAAAAGAATAAATATTGCAAATTTTTCCAATATTGTTTAAAATAATAGATATCAATCACGTGAGAGAGGAATGTGCTTCGGGTGAGAAATAAAAAGAAATTCGATACACAATACTCCAGTGTAAAAAAAGATTTGAATCAAAAAATCTCAACTGCGATCTTCACGTTTTTAGATGAAAACAACCTACCTGACAATACACTGAGCAGAATTTTAGACAAAGAGTTCCATACCACGCTAAATTCTGGAGAGATTTCTAAATATCGAAATCATCCCGAGGAAAACATGATTCCGGCGATGGTGGTTATAGCTTTCTGCAAGCACTTTTCTATCCCGGTCGAGAGACTCCTACAAGACACGGCCCGGTCTAACGATGAGGCAACTTTGAGGGAGTCGCCGCTTCCCCCTTCTCTGACGCTCCGTGTTCCCGGAGGAGAAATGCTGACCACTAGTTCCAAAAGCAGATGTTTCCATGGATATTGGGGGAAATATTTCGCTTATTTTATGCCCACACAATCCAGCGGGAAAGGCTTTTTATCCGGACGACTGACAGTTGAGGACCGGGACGGGACGGCCTATGTCCACTTTGAACTCGATACTGGGCAACAAAACGAGGATGGCTCCTCTGTCTACAAGATTTATGAAGGTGTTTTGGTCCACTCCAAGTCCGTAGACTGCGTTTATTGTATTTTGAGCAGTGCAGAGGTGGGGGAGTTGTGCTTTTTGATGTTCCGGCACTTCCACCTCAACCGCAGCCGACTAGAATGCCGCGTAGCTGAAGTTTTAACGGCCGCTGCCGGTGGGGAAGATAGATACCCGACGGCGCACCGTATGTTGATCAGCAGCCAGGAAATCGCAAGCGAGGATGTGGAACGGCTTTTGCCCTTACTACACCTTACCAATTCGAAAATCATTATTTCTCAAGAGGAACTGGAGAAGTTGGGCGGCAGGGGCATGGAATATGAAAATATCGTACAGCGAATCCTCTCCAACACTGAACTGAAACCCTCTCCCTATTATGAGATACGGGAGGATACCATCCGCACCACGGTACGGGATGTGCGGGGAGGAAAACTCCGGGATGCAGTGCCCCTGATTCTGAAAGTAAGAGGACAGGCGTTGGCCTACCGGTATAACAAAGTAAGCAAAAAAACAGATGAAAGCGTGCGGGAACTGCTTCGGCAATGGGGATATTATAAGTCTGACAAACGATAAATCTATATCATCATAAAAACGCGCTGCCGTGTTCACAGGGACAACACGGCAGCGCGTTTTTCCATAAGTTCCCATAATTAAAAAATAAGGGACAAGAAGTTTCTTCCATGAAAAAGAAGCATTGCTAATGTTTTTAACTCTGATAGAATGGTGCGCGAGGGCGAAAACGAACCATGCGGCTCGCCTGCATGGACAAGCCCATTTTCTGCTTTAGAAAGGGAGGAAACATCGTGAAGTTTGTAATCGCAGTATTTCGGCACATTTTTACCCCGCTGGCACTGGTACTGGCCGTATTGGCAGGCTTGTTGGCCGCCGCCACCTCCGCGCTGATCGAGTACCATGTTCTCCAGGAGTGGCTGCGTCCGGAAGGGACCGGGCTGCTGTTCCTCCCGCTGATCATTGTGGTAGCTTTGGAGGGGACAAAGCTCTTCCTGCATTTCTTCGGTGCGGCCTTTCAGCAAAACGGCCTCACGCAAAGCGAGCAATCGCTCCTGAGCAAGTTCCGGGATATCCTTCCGCTGATTCGGAACGGACTGGTGATCTTCTCCTTCGTGTGTTCCATGATTTTTACGGCCAACGCCTTCTACTACAAGAGCGTGACGGGGGAGTCCGACGAGCTGACAGCGGCAAGAGATGCCATTTTTGCAGAGTACGACGCGCAGATGGCAACGGAGATAGAGCGGGCCGAGGCGGCATACCGGCAGGCCATCACCGCCCCGGAGGAGCAGCTCCGGACGGCAACAGCCTACTGGGAAAGCATCCAGGTGATTTACACGCCGTTGCGCGAGTACCAGCGGACGATGGCCCAGAAGGAGGCGGCCTGGGAGGGCGTGGTGGAATGCCAGGCACACCTGGAATCGGCGGAGGTAGCCGCCCGGACTGAGCGGGAGGCCCGCGTGGAAGCGGCCCGGACACAGCTGGACAGCTGGAAGGAACAGGAGCTAGCGGAGTTGGATAGTTCTGTGCTGGGCGTCGTGGCCGGAGACAATACCTATCTGCGCAACTTCCTCCTGTTCTTTAGCCAGACCTTTTTTGAAAAGGAATATTCCCGCGGTGCCTATTTCGTATGGGTCATTTTGATCTCCCTCTCCATCTCCGCGCTGCTGGAGGGTGTGATCCTGCTGTCGCAATACGTGATCAGTTTTCCGGTCAGTGTTCTGGAACGGATGTCCGGTAGCTTTTCTGTCTCAGAACGGGAGAAGCGCAAGCTCACCTATGTGGTCCAGGTGATGGTGAGCATGATGATCGCGCTGGCGCTGTTTTTGATTTACGGTGCCGTCCTGGAGCTGGTCTACACGGGTGTGGATATCGGAGCCGCAGTGGTCAGCACGATGATCACGGTGCTGATTCCCACGGTGGTCACCGCCATTGAGTGGAAGAGCACAGATACCGGCTGGCGGAAGGTGGCGAAAGACGTACTCAGCGAGGTGCGATCCACAGTAATTAAAGGACTCCTGGCATTTGCTGGCTTTATATTGGTTGGACTGCTGTTTGGAGAGACCTTTGCCGCCCTAAGTATGCCGGCGATCGGCATATCGCTTGGGAACGCAGCGGGGCACCTATTCCACCTAGAGCCCTTTTCTATTCCTAAGGAAAGCGTTGCCTGATGACCTAAAATCCCTTCTCTTAAACCGGTTTTACGGTTCAGGAGGAGGGATTTTTAATGCATAAACAAAGTAACGTTTTGATCGACAGGGCGCCATAGATGTGAAAACACATGAACACCTTTCTTACAATAAGGGTTAATATCCATAAACCTGGCGATTGCCAAACTAAAAAAATATTTTGCGGCACAGGGTTGACACCCCTGCGGTTTTAGGACGATAGGTGAAAGGGATTCTTTCGAGTGTTCTCCTTTCGCTTGTACCTTGACAACCGCATACTCATTCATCAGTAACATCCCCCTTTTCAGTGCGATGAGCAAAAGCTGATTCAGGGGCCGCGCCATGATATACGGACATGATGAGCAGATCCCACCTGATTATCATAATTGGTCTTGCATACAATCCTGTCCCGTATGAGCG
>JABLTR010029440.1_pt1 | contig 21260 bp, 18 predicted proteins | sample 7160071 | NCBI WGS metagenome assembly JABLTR01 (sample SAMN14651230, study PRJNA627086) | human gut metagenome | isolation source: feces | host: Homo sapiens | reverse complement strand
GCCGTCAAATACAATCGCCCAGGCGGCTCGGTGCGGGTCTGCGTCACACAGGAGCCGGAAAAGCTCCGGATCCGTGTCTCCGACACAGGCTGCGGCATCCCGGAGAAGTATCAGCAGAGCATCTTCCAGCCATTCTTCCGCGTGGACAAGTCCCGCAGCCGGGAGTACGGCGGCGCGGGACTGGGGCTTTCTCTGGTGTGGGAGATCGCCGATCTCCACGGCGGCTCCGTTTGGGTGGAAAAAAGCTCGGACAAGGGCACGACCATCGCGGTGGAGCTGCCAACGCAACAATCAACGAAGTCCTAAAACCCTTTTATTCGTTTTTCGCCGCTTCGCTTGCCGCTCTGCGGCGTTCCTCTCTGTATGGGGCGGTCAGCCGGAAAGAGAAGCGTCCCTTTTCAATCTCAAATTCCTTGCAGCCCGTGTCCGGGTCTACGTCCGTCAGCTTGCAGACGGCAGGGTGTTTGCGGCTGTATGCGGTCAGCCTGTTTTTGAGGTCGGTGTTGTGGGTGCGGATGAAGATGGTGGGGTCTTTCTCGTCAAAATAGATTTCGGTGGTCTTTTCCTGCTTGGTAGGTCCTGCTCTCATAGGCTTAGGGGATTTGTACGCTTTTCATTTTCCTATCCTTTCCTATCCGCGACGGTCGCAACGATAGCGACGGTTGATCTGACAGTATCATTTTCACCGTTGCAGCCGTCGCACCGTCCTCATTCGATTACTTCGTACTCTACATTGTCAATTACCATATAGGTGAGTTTCACCTGCCGCCCGGAGTGTTTTGCTCTGTTCTCGTACTTCACATGATACTCGTCCAGTAGCCTGCCGGATTTAACGTTCAGGTATTTGGTGAGAGCGTTTGCTGCCATGCCTGTGTTGACCGTCTCCGCAAGCTCGGTCGGACTGCCTGTCCATTCTCTGCTTTCGTAGGAAACAAGCTGGGAAACCGTATCCAATACCGGGTCGGGCGGCTCCTGATACGGTTCGTTCTCTGTCCGTTCAAGGCTCCATATCTGCGTGCCGGCATCTTTTTTCAGATATAGAATCTGATCCTGTTGATCTCGCCCCACCGCATCGACCGTGGCCTCCAATGCAGTCCGTTTCTTCTTCTGCATCAGGAGTGCTCCGTCTGCACAACCGAGAAGTCCTGTTGTGCCGGAGATCGTTTCAAAGCTGTCCCCGGCTGGCTGCTTTCTTGTGTGATGGACGGTAACGATGCAAATGCTGTGTCTGTCCGCAAAACGCTTGAGCCTGCCGATGATCTCATAGTCGCTGGCGTAGCTGTAAGCCTCGCCTCCGGCTTCCCGAATCTTCTGCATGGTGTCAATGATAACCAGCTTCGTGTCGGGGTGTTCCTTTACGAAATTCTCAAGCTGCTCGTCAAGATCGTTTCCGATTTTGTTTGCTGCCGTTGCAAAATGCAGGCTGGCGGTATCCGCCACGCCGTACATCATAAACATTCGACTCTGGATTCTCTGGAAATCATCCTCCAGTGCAAGGTACAGAACCGTACCCTGATGGACTTCATAGCCCCACAGCCTTTGCCCGGTGCTGACATGGTAGGCAAGCTGCGCTACCAGAAATGATTTTCCGATTTTGGGCGCTCCTGCGAGGATATACGCTCCCGCGTAGAGCAAGCCGTCGATGATGGGTGGCCTGCTCTTGTAGGCGGTCTGATACAGCTCTGTCATGGAAACCGTATGAAGATAACGCGGATCGTTCATGCGCCGGATTTTCTCACGCATTTCCTCAATATTTTCCTCTGGGGGATTGCTTTCGCAGGTTTCATGTGGTATGCTCTGGTTAGTTGAATCGTGAGGCGGCTGTCCTCCATCTGCGCCAACAGATGGGATGAGGGCGGTCGTTTTCTCATTTCCCGTCATTTCGCTCACCTCCGGGAATCTGGAAGCCGTAGAACTTCTGCTTGAAATACTGGGCAGGGCATTTTCCAGCAACGGTCAGATAGCCTTGGGCTTTCAGCTCCCTGTTCATTTTCCGGACGATCTGATACGCCTTGCTGCGGCTGATGCCCATGATCTCCGCCACCTCTGCTGCTGTGATAAATTGTGCTCTCATAGTACATCCTGTTTCAAAGTTTTTTGAATTACGCATCTTTCGTTCATTTTAACTCTGCTAACTCTGACGAAAAGCGTATTATAAGTACATGCTTATTATATGTATACAAGGTGCGTCTGTCAAGCCTTTGTGAAATAAAAATATGTACTTGTAATTCGCTTTATTCTGAGGTATGATATGGACGAGGTGAATCAGACATGGACAATTTCGATTATCCCGCCATTGGGCAGAGAATCAAGCAGCTCCGAAAACGCAAAGGGCTGAACCAGACCGAGCTGGCACAAATGCTGAAAAAATCCCTCCGCACTGTACAGAAGTACGAAACCGGAGAGATTGAAGTGTCGATTGCCGTTGTCAATCAGATCGCAGACCTGCTGGACACAACCTCAACCTATATTCTTGGGTATGAATCCAGCACGACACAGATCAGGACGCTTGCCGACGTGATGGACTTCCTCTTTAAGCTGGAAACGGTAGAGGGCATCGACTTCAAGATCAATGTGCAGAAGCCGCCCCGCAGCAAGCAATGGGAGTGCTCGGTTTCCTTTGATGGAAAGAGCACGGCAGAGTTCAATGCGGATATGTGCCTCTTTCTTGAACAGTGGGAGGACGAGCGCAGCGAGCTTCGCGCCTATAACTCCACGCAGGCAGCATATAAGCGCTGGAAGGAGCAGACTTTGGCATATTACGCCGCGAACGCAGTCAAATGCACAGAGCCGGAGGAGCTTGACCGTGATGAGCGAATCGCAAAGCGGACGGAGTTTCTGGAAAAGGAATACGGTAAAAGCGAGAGTAACGAGTGAATAACCTGATCAAAGCCTGATTCTTGAGGGAAGAAAGTAAAAATATCAGTAACAAAAGACGGCGACACCGGTCGCTGGATGTCTCAGATCCGGGTAACGGACTGGACGGGCAAGACCATCCATAAAAAGAAGCGCGGTTTCGCCACCAAAAAGAAAGCCCTTCAATGGGAACGTGACTTTATCAGCCAATCCACAGGCAGTCTCGGCATGAACTTCGGAGATTTCATTGAATTGTACGTCAGAGATATGGAACACCGCCTCAAGCCCTCAACCGTTGCCAGCAAGAAATGGCTGATCGACCTGAAGGTGACACCCTTCTTCAAGAAAATCCCGCTGAACGAGATCAAGCCTACCCATGTGCGCCAGTGGCAGAACTCTCTGACCAGCTACCGCGATGAAAGCGGCAAGCCCTACTCTCAAACCTATCTCAAGTGCATCAACAACCAGCTTACGGCAATTTTCAACTACGCAGTCAAGTACTATGGACTGAAAGAGAATCCATGCCACAAAGCGGGAAGAATGGGTAAGAAACACGCCGATGAGATGCTGTTCTGGACAAGGCAGGAGTTTCAGAAATTCATTGAGGTCATGAAAGACCGACCTGCCAGCTACGCGGTATTTATGACACTATACTTCACCGGAATCCGCGAGGGAGAGTTATTGGCGCTTACGCCGTCGGACATCGACTTTGAAAAGAAAACCCTGACGGTAAACAAGAGCTATCAGCGTCTCGGCAAAGAGGATATTATCACCACTCCGAAAACACCGAAAAGCATCCGTACTATCCCTATTCCCGACGGCCTTTGCAACTGTTTGCAGGAGTATATGTCCCATTGCTACGGGCTGCAAAAGGACGACAGGCTCTTTCCCTACACCAAGAGCTTTCTATACCACGAAATGGAGTATGACTGCAAGGCTTCGGGCGTGAAGCGGATACGGGTGCATGACATTCGGCACAGCCACGCCAGCCTGCTGGTGGAGATGGGCTTCTCTCCGCTGCTGATCGCGGAGCGGCTCGGACATGAAAAGGTACAGACAACGATGGACACGTACAGTCACCTGTACCCCAACAAGCAGGTGGAGGTAGCCAGACAGCTTGACGGCATCATGCCGTGAGCCGCTGGCTACAAAAATCGTCGCACATGTAGCCAATTTGTATCCAGCAAAAAAGAAAAATCCTGAAAAACGCTGTATTACCAACGCTTTTCAGGATTCAAAAAACATCAAATATTTATTCCCACTCGCTCACCAAGAAATTAACTTGACTAGAATTGTTTAATATAATCAAGAAAAATTATCGCTGATGCTTCTATTGTGTCTATTCGCTCATTTGCTGATTGGCGTTTTGCCGTATTGTTGCCACAGGCAAAATGGATCAGTTGCATCAGCTTGCCTCTATTGTACCACGATTACTGCGGTATTTCCAGAGTATCTTCAAGATTATGTATGGTGAACTAGATGCACATCACAAAAAGATTATCGAGAAAAATGCCGGAGAAAAGTCAAAATTAATGTTGACTGCACACATGTCACATGGCATATTGTGAAGATAAAAGATTCAGAATTTTGATAGCTTGTTTTAGATCGAATTGCTCTGCAATATCTTTTGTACAAGTATGTATATTCTTAGGGAACCGCTGATTAATCACAAATAATTCATCACAATTGATATGAAGCGCATTCGCCCTTTTATTGGGACGGAGCTGATCAAGGCCATGATCGGTATTCACTGCTGCGGGAAATCGGTCATGCTGGAACTGATTGAACGGGAACTCACAGAGTTCGGCGTCAGTCCGACGCAGTTTGTCTCCATTAACTTTGAAGATATGAATTTGATACCCTAATTCTCTTTTTTATTCATCTTTTTCTTCCTGTTTTGGCCTGAAATTCTTGATTCTTGTATATTCAGTGCAAAGCACTTATACTGATCATGCAGAGGGGAAACGGACACACTCCATATACACCTGTCCCCCTTATTTTGAAACGAATCGAGCTTCTTCGTTCAAACAAAATCTCCTCTGCCTCCTTTTGGATTTCAGGCCGCAGCGCCTTGAAGCAAAAACGCCTTTCGAGCCGTCGAAGGCGTTTTTTTCTGCCCTTTCGGGCTGTTTTTACAGGGAAAAACCGCATCGCGCAAAAAACGAATCAGGCATGAATCATTTTTTGCGCCATCATCAAAACGCGTCTTGTAAAAAAGATATAAAGAAATCAGAACGGTTTTATGGTATACTGTGAGTATCAAAACCGCCGCGGCGACGAATTGCGCGGATCGGTTCAATGTCAAAAAGCCACAGTAGGAGGAAGAACTTCATGAAGCGTGCGAAGGAGCGCGATTCGTCGGAAACGGCGGCCATCAAAATCAATCGAAGAAAAGTCTGCCTGCTCATCATCGCCATCGGCATCAGCGTGCTGCTGCTGATTACCATGCTGGGCCTGCTTCATCTGGAAAAAAGCAATACTCGACGCTATCGAGAGGAAAACCATGCTCGCTTTGACGTGAACACGCAGGCTTTTCAGGAGGTGCTGGACAGCTCAGACGCGTGGATTGGCAACATCAAAAACTCAATCTATGCGTTACCCTATCTGGAAACGGCCAGTGCGACAGATTTTTTGGCCGATTTGAAACAGCCCGGCGTAAAGCTGACCTTTGACGAAAGCCCTTTTCCAACGGACAAAAACGGCAACAAAATCCTTGGCCGCCTGCAAGGGCTGATTATGGCCAGCTCGTCGTTCAGCGAAAGCGCGATCTATAACCCGCAGACGGGCGTAGCCGTTGCCTGCGTTTCAAACGGACATGTCGGGGCGCTGTGCACCTCGGAGGAGGAGCTTTGCGCCCTGCTCGGCATCTCGTCGCTCAACACAGAGGAAGGCGCGCTGACCGAAGGGCACGCCGCCGAACACGCCAACGCTGCGCTCTACCTGACGCGGGTGCTCGACGACGGGCTTGTGCTGCTCTGTGGCGTCACGCATGAAGCCTTGAACGATTCGCTGCTGGCGGATAACAGCGGGCGTTCTTATTTATTGAAGCAAATGGTCTGCGTTTTCCCGGATGGCGGACTGCTGCTGCGCGACCCGTCGCATTCCCTCGGCGCGCTCGGCCTTACGCAGGAGGAGCTGACGCGCGACGCATCCATCGAGGATATCGGCGATTACACGCTGATGCGGCATACCCTGCCCGAATACGGCCTCCAAACTGTCGCCATTCTGGCCGAAACAGGTGCAACCAGCGTCGTTTCTTCTGAGTGGATTTGGCTTCTGCTGATCGTCACCGCGCTGGGGCTGCTCGTTATCATCGCCATCGGCGTTTACATGCTCATCCGCGTATTCCGCCCTCTTTCCAGAATCAGCAGCAGCATCGCCCCGAACGCCGAAACCACGGAGGACGATCTGCAAAGCATCGCTAATGCCATCCAGCGCTACAACCAGCAGCTTCTTTCCAATCAGGCGACCATCGAGGCCCAGCTTTCCCAGCTGCGTCGAGCCTATCTGGAGCAGCTGGCGTTGGGGCAGACGCCGCTGATCACCTCGGAACAGTCGGAACGGCTGGGCATCCCGAAACTGCTGGAAAAATACATGCTCATCGTGCTCTATCCCGATAACGGACGATGGATGCGCGAAAACGGCAGCGAGCAGGAAAATCTCTATCGCAAGCGCATCATGGTCAACGCGGTCGAGGAATCCATCCGCACACAGATGAAGGATGTGCAGGCGGAATTTCTGATGTGCCAGTTCGCTCTGCTCGTCGTCGTTCCGGTCAAGGACGAGAATGAAAACATGGCCAAGGCCGTGGAGCGCTGGACGATGGATTTGAGCGTGCAGCTTCAAAAGCGTTTCCGCTTCGGCGTCAGCCCGGTGCAGAGCGGCGCGGAGAGCCTGCATCCCGCTTATCGCAAGGTGATGCAGAGCGCGGCGCTGGTCGAGGAGAAGGAAAGCGGCCGCTCGCAGGATATTTGCCTGAACACGCTGATTCGGCAGAACCTGCATATGTCCGAACTGGTTTACATGGAGCACTACAACAGCGCGTTTGCCTGCTTTAAGGAGATGGCGGATACGTTGTACCAGCAGAAGAGCCGCCGTCTGCGCAACCAGCAGCTTTCCGGCCTGATGTCGCTGACGCTTTGTATGCTGATGGAGACGAGCAGCGAAAACAACGCTCTGCTTCAGGAGGCCGGTATCGACATCGGCGCGCTGACGCAGCCGGAGGACGACGAGGCCGAGCTGCTGGCCGAATGGGAAAAGGTGTTCGGCCTGCTGGAGGCGCATCAGGATAAGCGCATCCGCGGGCAGTACTCCGAGCAGTTCGCTTCCATTTATCAATACATGCATGCGCACTTCCGCGATTCCGGCCTGTCGCTGACCGCGCTGGCGGAGGAATTCGGCATGAGCGTTTCGACCCTCTCCCGCGAATTTCAAAAGAACCTCGGTCAGGGCTTTCTGGACAGCCTGCACCAGATGCGCATCGAGGAAGCAAAATACGCCATCGAGAACACGAACGCGTCCCTGAATGATATCGCCATTTCCGTGGGGTATACCAATACGCTGACCATGACCCGCGCGTTTAAAAAGTATCTGGGCTGCACGCCCGGCTCGTTCCGAAAAAAGGAAGATATTTCCTGATCGTTCATTTGAAAATCGCTTTTGTCAACAGTCTGCATCGGCGCACGGTCTTTCGGCCTGCGTCGTTTTTTTATGCCCGCAAAAACTGTTTGCCGCCCGAAACCGCCTTCACGTTTTTCAAACGGCCTTCTTCGCCGCCCGTTCCGCAGAAAACGCCTGCCGAAAAATGATACGTGCAGGCTTCAACTTTTTTCACGCCCCGTTTTTTCCTTTTATTTTCAGCTTTTTCCTTCCGCTCAATCCGCGCTGCGCGCCGCAAAACCTATCGCAAAATCTGCATTTTGGCACAATGTTGACAGCTTCGTTTTGTGCAAGGTATACTGCGGTCAAGCAAACGGCATCGGACGAAACAACCGACAGCCCGATGGATGATCGGAAGGAGGACAGCTTAAAACGCTCAGGCGAAACCGTTCGTCTGGCAGACAATCAAAGCTTTGCCGCTCTCAGGGATGGCGGCAGGGCACGACCCATTTTGATTTTGGAGAAAGGAACAAATCAAATGAGTAACATTTCCCGCAAGGATTTTCTCAAGGGCGCGGCGCTCTGCTCGATGGGCTTGGCCGCGACCAGTTTTCTGGGCGGCACCACCGCTTATGCTGAATCCGTTGAATCGCCGGCTTATCAAGGAGGTAGCAATATGAAGATCACCAAAGTCACCCCGATTCTCTGCGCGTCCCGCTGGATGCTCGTCAAGGTCGAAACCGACGCCGGCATCACCGGCTGGGGCGAGTGCGGCGCCTGGGCCTGGCAGACCGCTTCCGCCGAGGCCGTGAATATCCTCGGTTCCCTCATTATTGGTGAGGATCCGTTCCGCATCGAGCGCATCTGGAACTCCATGACGCGCACGCCGCACTTCCGCGGCATCATCGTTCAGGCTGCGGTTTCCGGTATCGACATCGCCCTGTGGGACATCAAGGGCAAGGCGCTAGGCGTCCCGGTCTATGAGCTGCTGGGCGGCGCAACCCGCGACAAGATCCGCGCCTATGAGACGACCGCCGGCAAGACCCCTGAGGAGGTTGCTCAAAACGTCAAGAAGCTCGTGGACGAGGGCTGGAACCACGTCCGCGTCCGTCCGCTGAGCAACAACGCGTCTGACACCACTGCCGCGATGTGCCGCAAGAACGCCGAAATGTTCAAGGCGATCCGCGAGGCTGCCGGCTGGGATGTCGATCTCTCCTTTGAGATTCACCGCCAGTGCACGCCGATTCAGGCCATCGAAATCGGCAAGGCCATTGAGCCGTACCGCATCCACTTCTTCGAGGATCCGTTCCTCGATATCCCCGAGGTTGCCCGCTACGTCACTGAGAAGTGCCCGGTGCCGGTTGCCAACGGCGAGCGCTGCTTCAACTTGTACGAGCTTTCCAACCTCGTGCAGAACACCGACGTCGCCTTCCTGCGTCCGGACATGTGTACCATCGGCGGCATCACGGCCGGCATGAAGGTAGCGCACTTCGCCGAAGCGCACAACGTCAACATCATCCCGCACAACCCGCTGGGCCCGATCTCCACGATCGCCGCGCTCCATATCGACCGCGTTGTGCCGAACTTCGAGGTGCAGGAGTGGCCGGGCACGTTCGGCGACTTCAACGCGATGATCAAGGGCGATTCCATCAAGGTCGAAAACGGCTACATCACCATGCCGGAGGGGCCGGGCCTTGGCATCGAGCTGGTGGACGACATCGCGGAGAAGTTCCCGTTCCAGGGCATGAAGCCGCGCTGGTCCTACCATGAGGACGGCTCCCCGATCGACCGTTAATCTTCTTTTCGCTCCATTTCATTCCCCCTAATTCCCCCTAAAACAAAATAGACAGCCGCGTCAGGTGACAGCAACCCGCCTGATGCGGCTTCTTTTGCGTCCGCGAAAAAGCACTCGATTTTTCCGGCGAATGTGCTATAATGTAAAGGAGTGAAAACGGTCAGTTCAAAAATCTTGACATTTGCAAAGGAGCAGCAGCGATGAACGGTGCTCAGAAACGGACAAAACACATCTGGAAGGGGCTAAGGGGAAAAAAATACCGCTACCTGACCGTCGCTATCCTCTGTGTCAGCCTGATTATGGCCGCCAGTATGTTGATGCTCTATCTGGGCGGGCAGAAGGACGAGCGGCGCTATCAATCCGAAAGCTATGAAATGCTGGAGCAGAATACCACGGATTTCAACAAGATCTTCGGGCGGGCGGATGGCTTTGTTCGCAACCTAACAGCTTCGCTGGGCAGCCTCGACTGGTTTGCTTCGGCCAGTCAGGAGGAAATCGATGCCTGCTTCCCTGCATACATTGCTGACGCGGGTATTCAGTGGATCCGCGATGTGAAGAGCATCGACTCCCCGGTTGGGCGAGAGTTTTACAACCGCATCGGCGTTGTGCTCTCCAGCTCAGTGGATTTTGATAGGCTTATCCTTTACGCGCCCAACTCCGGCCTCGCCTTCGGCACGATCAGCGGCGGCGAATACTTCTTTCTCGCCCGAAACGAAAAAGAGCTCAAGCGCGTTTTTAACACGGATGTGCGCTGGCAGACCGCGCAGAGCGGCAGTCTTATCTTTATTCCCGGCGCAACCGAGGAAGAGCACGAGCTGCTGTATATCGTCGAGCATCTGGAAAACGGCGTGACGCTGCTGATCGGCATTTCCGATAAATCGCTGATGGAAACGCTGTTCGCCAACCGTGCGCATCGCTCCTATAAGCTGGAACAGATGGTCGTGCACCTGCCCAACGGCGGCCTCGGTTATCGGGATGAGCAGAAAAAGGTGACGTTTGTCGGCCGAACGTGGGATGTGCTGACCAATCGGAATGAAGTTTTTGAAAGTAGCACCTATTTGATGATGCGGTATCGTTCCGCGTCGCCCGACTATACGCTCATCGCCATTCTAAGCCCGACGGGCACGGGCAGCGTTGTCAGCGCAACGCTGTTCATGCCGTTCGTCGTCATCAACGTGTTGTGGCTGCTGCTCGTTTCCTTCATCTGCGTCTATGTGCTGACGCATTTCAATCGCCCGATTGAGGAAATTCTGCACGAAATTGGCACGATGCAGGGCGGCGGCGAGAATCTTTCCGAGGTGGAACAGCTCGCCATGATCGAAACCGCTATCCACCAGTACAATCAGGATCTCAAAGCCGGTCAGGAGGACGTGGAGGAACAGCGCAGCCAGCTCAAGCGCATCTATCTGGGCAAGCTGGTGCTGGATCAGAATACCTATCTCTCCGATCAGCAGCTCGAAACGCTGCATATCCCGCAGCTCCTTGCGCGCTACATGCTCATCGTCCTTTACCCGGATAACGGCAGATGGACGCACGCCGAGGAGGGCAGTGAACAGGAGCAGGCGTATCAGCGCCATATCACCATCCTCTCCGTGCAGGAGGCCATGCGCAGCAACATGCTGCTGAGCGGCGCGGAATACCTGACCTGCCACACGCGGCTGCTGATTGTCGTTCCCGTCGATGAAAACACGGACGAGCAGCAGCTCCACGATAAGGCCGTATCCAGCGCCAAGAGCATCGGCGCGAATCTGGGCATGCGGCTTCAGGTCGGTTTCAGCAAGGTATACAGCGACCGCTCCACGTTCAGCCGCGCCTACCGCGAGGCCCTGAAAAGGGTGACGCTCGTGGAGGGAGGGGAAAACCAGCCGACGGGCGAGGTTAATTTCAGCGAGCTGCTCAAAAAGAACATGCGCATCGCCGATTTGATTTACATCGAGCATTACAGCGGCGCGTTCGAGGCGTTCAAAGAGATCGTTCACGAAATCTTCCGCCAGCCCAGCGGCGGCATGCGTACCCAGCAGCTCCAGAGCTTCCAGACGCTGATGGTCTGCATGCTCACCGAAACCAACGATGTGAACGCCCGGCTGCTGGAACAGATGGATGCGGAACTGGATAAAATGATGCAGTCCGAAAACGAGGAATATGTGCTGGAATGCTGGAACGTCATCTATAAGCGGCTCGAAGAAAACAAGAGCCACAAGAAAATCAGCCAGTATACCGAGCAGTTCGCCGCCGTCTATCAGTACATGATTACGCATTTCCACGACCCGGCGCTGTCGCTTTCCATGCTCTCCGCCGAATTCGGCATGAGCATGTCCACTCTCTCGCGTGAATTTCAGAAAAACCTCGGCAAAGGCTTTCTGGAAACGCTGCATCAGATGCGTATCGAGGAGGCGCGCGCCGAAATCGAAAATACCGAACTTTCGCTCAACCAGATTGCCGAGGCTGTGGGCTACACCAACGTGTTGACGATGACGCGTGCCTTCAAAAAATACTACGGGCAGACGCCCGGCTCTTTCCGAAAGATGCTGGAAAACACAAACGAATGAGCTTCCTCGCCGACGGGTCGAAAAGACCCGCCGGTTTTTTTGATGCTTGCGGTAAAAAATCGGAAAAATGCTCGAAAAAATTGATGCCGGCCGTGAAAATGCAAAGAATATATAGAAAAATGCGCAGGAAAAACTGCTGTGCTCCCGATTCTTGACGCGGCTTTTACGGGCGGCTATAATGCAATCACACTTCGAGCGGCGGGAACGACAAACGCCGACACGAGGAAAAAAGAATGGAGGATACACCCATGAAAAAAGGAATCTTTGCTCTTGCTATGAGCGCCGCCCTGATGCTGGCCGGTACATCCGCGCTGGCTGACTACACCTTCACCGTTCATCACAGCGGTTCCACGAGCCATCCTTATCAGAAAGGATCCGAGTACTTCAACGAGAAGCTGACCGAGTATTCGAACGGCACCATGAATTTGGATATCTATCCGTCCAACCAGCTGGCTGCTGGTTCCAAGGCCGTGGAGGGCACTGCGCTGGGCACCATCGATATCTTTATTGAAAATCCGATGAGTGTCTGCAACGTCGTGCCCAGCTTTGAGGCGATGAATATGCCGTATCTGTTCGATACCGCTGAGCAGGCATTTGCCATGGTAGACAGCGATGAATGCAAGGTTTTCGCCGATGATTGCGAAAAGAATGGCATCAAGCTGTTGGGGTACTGGTATAACGGCTGGCGCAATGTTTCCAACAGCAAGCGCCCGATCGAAAAGGTAGAGGATCTGAAAGGGCTGACCATCCGCATTGCCGAGAGTCAGGTTTTTGCTGATATGATGGAAGCGCTGGGAATGCAGCCGGTTCCGCTGGCCAACTCCGAAATCTTCACTGCGCTTCAGATGGGTACGGTGGATGGACAGGAAAACCCGCAGAATAACTACATCAACAACAAGTATTTCGAGGTTAACCGCTACTTCTCCATGACTCGTCATGTGTTCAGCGTCGAGCCGGTCGGCATGAACCTGGATCTGTGGAATATGCTCACCGAAGATGAGCAGGCGACCCTGATGAAGGCATTTGATGATGCGACTGTCTATCAGCGTCAACTGGCGCAGGAAACCGAGGAGAATCAGCTCAAGCAGGTTCTGGCCGATGGTGCGGACATCGTCGTGACCTATATCGACGACCTGACTCCGTTCCAGGAGGCAGTGGCCGGTGTATACGACAAATATAAGCAGACCGCTCTGAAGCCTTACATCGAGGCACTCGAAGCTGCCAAGGCGAAGGTCAGCGAATAAAACTATGACTGCATCGGGTCGGGCACAAAACCCGACCCGATTTCTTCTTCTCAAAACAATTTCAGGAGGTGCCTCAAAGCGATGAAAACCATCGAAAAATGCTTTAAGGTTCTGGATAAAATTTCCTTTATCCTTTCGGCCTTGTGCGTTGGCGGTATGTTGATTTGCGTTTTTCTTCAGGTTGTCGCTCGATTTTTCCAATTCTCCATCAACTGGACAACCGAAATGAGCCAATATTTCTTCCTTTGGTCTACGACGTTTGCCAGCTATGTTGCTGCTCGCCGCGGCAAGCTCATCGGCGTTGAATTGGTTCAGAAAAAATTCCCGTGGCCGGTACAGCGTGTGTTGCGCTTTGCTGCCTATGGTGCAGCTGCATGGTTCTATATTCTGGTGGATCATTACTGTGCGATTCAGCTCCCCAAACTGATGGTGCAGACCACTCCAGTGCTCAAGTGGTCGATGGGCATGATCTATATCATTATGATGATCGGTCTGGGACTTTTGAGTCTGTATTTTGTCTATGTTGCCGTTTGCAGCCTGTTTGAGAAAAAGGCTGTAAAACCCGCTGTGTCCAAGACAGCGGAACAGATTGCGGAGGAGGTTGAATAAATGGTCGGTTGGTTGTTTGGTTCCTTTGTTGTGCTGTTGTTAATCGGTACCCCGATTGCCGCAAGCCTCGGTCTCGCAGCTGTTATCACCATCGTGATGAGCGGCATGCGCGTCAACATGGTGGTTGTCGGCCAGACGATGTTTGCCGGCATGACCTCCTATCAGCTGATGGCGATTCCACTGTTCATCCTCTGCGGTAACCTGATGTGCGACGGCGGCCTGAGCAAGAAACTCGTCGATTTCATCAACCTGTTCTGCCGCAAATCTAAGGGCGCGCTCGCCTATGTGACGATTCTCGCCAGCGCGTTCTTCGCGGCGATTTCCGGTTCTTCTCCGGCGACGACCGCAGCTATCGGCGGCATCATGGCGCCGGAAATGCAGAAGAATGGCTATGACGAGGATTTCAGCCTTGCCACCGCCGCCGCGGCCGGTACGCTGGGGCAGATCATCCCGCCGAGCGTCGGCATGGTTTCTTACGCTGTTCTGGCTGAGGTTTCCGTCGGCACGCTGTTCCTGACCGGCTTCGGTCCAGGCATTTTGATGGCCATTTTCATGCTCATTTACGCCTACGTCTACGTCAAGAAGAATCCCAACATCAAGATGAACGGCCAGAAGGTGACCGCGAAGGAAGCCGTGACTGTATTCCTCCAGAGCATCTGGGCGCTGGTCATGCCGGTCATCATTCTGGGCGGCATTTACAGCGGCATCTTTACCCCGACCGAGAGCGGCGCGATTGCGTCCGTGTACGGCCTGATCTGCGGCCGCTATATCTATAAGACCCTCGAGTGGAAGAACTTGCCGAAGATTCTGGTCAACACCGCCGTCGGTGCGGGCACCATCATGCTCATCCTCGGCAGCGTGCAGACGTTCAGCGTCGTGCTGACCCGCGGCCATATCCCACAGATTCTCTCCGAGGCGCTGCTGAGCGTGACCACCAACAAGTATATCTTGCTGCTGATGTTCAACATTCTGCTGCTGATCGCGGGCATGTTCCTCAATGCGGTGTCCGCTATCGCGCTGTTTACTCCAATCCTGCTACCGATCATGACCAGCGTCGGCGTCAATCCGTACCTGATGGGCATCGTCATGATCGTGAACCTCGGCATCGGCATGATCACGCCGCCTGTTGGCAACTGCCTGTATGTCGCCTGCGGCATGAGCAAGCGGCTCAGTTTCGAGCAGATTTCCAAGGCGTGTATCCCGTATATCGTCATGCTGATGATTGCGCTGCTGCTGATTACCTATGTCGAACCGATTTCGATGGGACTGATCTGGTTGACCGGCGCAAGCGCGATTTAAGTTTTCAGTAATTCAATCAGCTTGGTTTAGCTCGATTGCACTTTGGCCACATCTGCAAGATTTTATGGTCATGCAGATGCGGTTCATTTTTATATTATTTTCTATCTTGGTACATGTAAGTAATCGCCAGCTGGATGTTATGTAAAGAGATGGGGCACAACGGGAAAATATTCCTTGACAAAACTCTTTCTGAGTAATTTCTTGGGCGATAGCGGAATCTCTTTCTTCCAAAATCTTATATAGTTGATATTCTATTTTTCGCTTGCTAATTAATACTGATGTGACGGGAAATGAGATTGCTTCAATATAGTGTTGGTATGAAAAATGGGGCTTTCCTTTGCGGAAAGCCCCATCAACTGGCTGACCACTATCCATTACCCGTGGTCAAGATGTCTCTTGGTATTGATCCCCAAGCGGATGCAGGTGTCAGTTCATGACCTAATATACATTACTGTACGATGCTTTCGTGTCATGAGATTCCTCCTTTGTTTCGGTTCGGAACATATCCAGCTTCTCGGCCATTTCCGTCTGGCGGGAGGGGAGCATATGCCCATACATACAGGTTATATCGACGGTTTCGTGTCCCACGCGCGCGGCAATGGCGGTGAGTGGGAAACCCATGTCGATCAAAAGGGAGATGTGCGAGTGCCGCAGATCATGGATGCGGATTCGCTTTACACCAGCAGCTTTCGAACCGCGTTGCATTTCGCTGGTCAGGAAGTATTTGGTGAAGGGAAAGATTCGCTCGTCAGGTTCCGGCTTGTAGAGCGATTGGATGTAATCCCGCATTTTGTCGCAGACGTTCTGCGGCATCTGAACGGTTCGATTGCTCTTTTCCGTCTTGGGCGTCGTGATGACGTCCTTACGATTCAAGCGGGTATACGTCTTGCTGACGGACACGGTTCTCTTCTCAAAATCGAAGTCGGAAGGGGTCAGCGCCAACAGCTCGCCCTCATGGAGTCCGCACCAGTACAGCATTTCAAATGCGTAGTACGCGAGGGGCTTGTCCATAATCGCCTCTGAGAATTTTTCGTATTCTTCCCGCGTCCAGAACAGCATTTCACGGCTTTTCTTCGTTCCCATATGACCCGCTTTCTTTACCGGGTTTGCTGGTAATCCGTAGTATTTGACCGCGTGATTGAACAGGCAGGAGAGCTGACTGCTGACTGATCTGAGGTACACAGGCGAGAATGGTTTTCCGTTTTCATCCGTGTGTGTCGTTAGCTCATTCTGCCAACGGAGAATGTCCTGAGACTTGATCTCAGACAGCTTCCGCTTGCCAAAGTAGGGGAGAAACTTAGTACGGATGACGTGCTCCTTGGTATGCCAAGTATTTTCCTTGAGCCGGGGTTTCATATCCTCCGTGTAGCGCTCGACGAACGAGGCGAACGTCATATCCGTATTGCCATTCAAACGGTCGAGCGTTTCTTTCTCCCATTTAACGGCGTCGCGCTTATTCTTGAAGCCGCGCTTTTGGCACTGCTTCATCTTGCCTGTCCAATCGACGTAGCGATAGACGACACGCCAAGTGTTGTACTTCTTGTCCTTGTATACCGACATCAATGAACCTCCTTCGGCGGCAGACCTCCATAACAGGTCTTTTCAATAAAATAGTTTCGGTTGACGCGCCCGCACTGGATGTGCCGGATATTGATTCCTTTGTCGGATTGATGCATACGCTGTTTGCCTTGGAGGATATGTACGGCTTGGGCTTGTACAAAGGTAAGGACGATTTGCCTGTTCTGTCGCTGCATCCGTCTGAGAGCAGCAATCCAGTCGCCGCACGAGAATTCAGTACCTATTTGGACGCATGGCTGGATCAGGCTGAGAAATTCAGAAACGGCGAAATCACCAGAGAGGAATACGACAAGTGGCGGTATGAATTCCCGAAGCATGACACCAGCAGGCGCTGGGTTCAGATTCCGTCGATCCTTGATTTGCTGTTCAATGACCAGACGCCCGTGAAACCACAGCGTCCTGTGCGACAGAGGGCAAAGCGAAAAAAGGACGATACAAAAGGCAACGAAGAAGAATAGAATACGAAAAAGAGAGCTAACCAACAATTCCTGTCAGTTAGCTCTCTTTTCTATGCAATGATGGGAAAATGTTGCCACAGCGTTGCCACAACGACTTTTGAACCTTGATTTTTCTTTGTATTGTTAGAAAAATCGGAGGGCGATTCTTATTCCCACTCGGCAAAGTGAATCGTTTTCTAAACACATTTGTTTAGAAAACGGACGGATTTCGACCGATTTTTGTGGAAAATCGGCTCGTTTATCCTGAAAATGAAATTGTTTTGGTAGCGGAAAAGTTGCAGTTATTGGTCGTAGATATCGCGGCGATGACCGACGTTCAAAATCAGAATCAAAATCTTGTCGTCCTGAATATCGGCAATCAAGCGGTAGTCCCCGACGCGATAGCGCCATTGCCCGCTGCGATTGGCGGTCAATCCTTTTCCATGCTGACGAGGATCGGAACATCCTTCCAGATTTTTTCTGATCCACGCGAGAATCAGCATAGAAGTGTATTTATCTAGCTTTTTGAGCTGGCGCAAGGCTTCTTTTGTAAATTCAACAGTATACTGCTTCATTTGAGGCCAAGCTCACTTTCCGCTTCATCCAGCGTGTAGGTGGTCGGGTCGGCTTGATAAGCCTTCATACCGCGCTGATAGAGCTTGAGGTCAAACTCATCTTCGATTTGATCGAGAACACTCCGGCGAACCAGCTCGGAAACGGAAATGCCTTTCATGTCGGCATATTTGCGGATGAGAGCGGCATCTTCGTTGTTCAAACGCAAGGAAATCGTCATTAACATCAGCCTCCTTACGAGATACATTGTATTACAATATGAGATGAATGTCAAGCAAAAATATGAAATTTTCCTTAAAGAAATGAAAAAGTTGAAAAAAGAAGAGGATACAGGACGTTTATCAGGACATTTATGAGGACGTATATCATGATATAGAAATGAAAAAATATGGATACGATGTGCAGACGTAAGCTGGGATAAAAATATATTACGAACAAAGGAACGCTTGCTATGTCGAAAAAATGAGTTGATCTTAGAAAATTGACATTTGCGTCGAAAAAATAGAAATAGCATATTGACGTGGAGATGAAAATCTGCTAGAATAAATCTGAAAGGAGCGGTAGATGTGAATAACACGATTTTGAAATCGTTAGGTATAAAGAATTTCGCTTCTTTTGCGGACGGTGCGGAATTTACTACAATGACAGAGGCAGGAAAGAAGGAAAATCCTGGAAACTTCTTTGAGCAGGGGGATTTTGCATTTAATAAGGTTTCCTTTCTCTATGGAGCAAATGGATCGGGGAAAACCTTTTTCTGCAAGATTCTACGTGAAATTCAAAGAATCTTGGATTGGTCACCTTTGAGTGTAATGAGTAATAACTCACAGTTTCTTTCTTTGCCGGGTTTCAAAGGGATGGATGCCTCGGTTCGAACATTTGCTTTTGATGAGGATTACCGTGATAAGCCAACGGATTTTATGATCGAGATTATTCTTGACGGAATAACATATCGATATGAGTTTTCTGTTCATGGAAAGGAGATTACGAGGGAATCACTGACTAAGAAACGACGTCGGACGGAAAAACTGATTGAGCGGACATCTTCATCTTATAAGGATATAAATCTGTTTTCGGAGCTGAAGAATTTTGAAGGAACCAAGTATGTAGTAAAAGAATCGGCTTTATGTCTTCCTGTGGCGGCACTTCTGAATAATCCGCTTGCGATGAAGATTGTCAATGCTATAAAAGGAATTACTGTTGTTAGCATGACGGCTGCTAGGCTCAATCCGGCGGAATCGGAAGCTTCGTTTTCAGAAGAAAGAATCAATAAGTATGTACGGATTCTTAAGAAAGCAGATCCGACATTGAGAGATATGAAGGTATCTTTTGAGCAAGAGGAAGTTTCGCGACAAAAATTTGATGATGATGATTTCGAAAATAGAGAGCTTATTGCAACGAAAACGACTGTTGGTGTAGAAACAGAACATGCGGTTTATAAAAATGGCGAGGAAACAAGGACTGAGCCCATTTCGTTTTTTACCGATGAGTCACTGGGAACTGTCAAGTTATTTACTGCATTACCGTATCTCTTTGATGTTTTGGAGAGCGGAGGCGTTTTGGTTATCGATGAGTTGGAAAATGGGTTACATTTATCTTTGGCTAAAGAGATTGTAGACCTTTTTATCAGTGAGGAAAGCAATCCGAATCATGCCCAACTTATTTGTACATCCCATCAGCCACTATTGTTAGATGGAAACTTTAGACGAGATCAAGTTTGGATCGCGACGAAAGATGAGTATGGAAAATCAACTTTGCGTAGGCTGAGTGAGAAAAAAACATCCCGTGCGAAAGTCAATCTGACGCGACAAATCTTGGAAGGCGCATTTGGATGTAATCCTGATCTTTTTTTCAACGACAACACATGATGTAAAAAAGAAAACACCGAGTCCCCACTCGGTGTCCTGCAGAACGACAGAAGCACAGGAAGTGTACTTTGTCAGCAAAGCACTCACATTGTACCACATAAAATTCCTGCTTGCAATAAGAAATCTGTGTTCGGAAAGGAAAAAGCAGGCTTTTTTCCTGAGTGTGATGTATAACGTCACAATGAACTCAACGACTTATTTCAAGGAGAAAATAAATATAATGAAGATTATTTATTACATCTGCCGGTGTGGAAGAAAACTTTACCCTGTTACTAATCCTTCGAGGTGTCCATATTGTGGACGCGTGACTGTGTTGAGAAAGTGAGGATGTATATGGGCAAAAATCAGCATGTTACGCCACATCCTGATGGCGGATGGCAGGTTAAAGGAGAGGGAAATCATCATGCAACGGTGAGAACTACTACGCAAAAAGAGGCAATTGACAGAGGTCGAGAAATCTCTCGTAATCAAAAATCAGAGCTAGTTATTCATCGCCCTAATGGTCAAATTAGGGAAAAAGATTCGCATGGACATGACCCATTTCCGCCAAGAGGCTGATAAGTGAATGAAAGACCGTTGCAGTTTCTACAGCGGTCTTTTTTACTTTATAGGAAATTGCAAAAGAAAAGCAGCTATGATAAAGTAAAGGATGAGAACAGAATGGTATAGCAAACAGAGCGAATCGGGGGATTTGTGACGATATAAGTTATAGATTGGGTACCGTCAAGCATTATGCGCAAATTCATTTACAAGTCTGGCAGAACTCAGTCTGCACAGGGCAGGGAAACCTGCCCTTAACTACCTAGTAGCAGAGGACAGAGAGCGCGTCAAGGGCGGCGAAGCCGCTTGCGAAGCCCTTGACGTGAACTCTGTTTTCTGCTATCAACCAGCTTCGTCTTCCTGCATCTCAATGTACTTCATGCTCATGTACTTTTTTCCGCCCCATTGGGTTCCGGCGACATGACGCAGTCTGGCGCATACCAGCATCAAAGCCGAATGGTCATCAGGAAAAGTGCTACCACACGCGTCCTGCGCCGGATCTCGCGATTCAGACGCTCAATGACGTTGTTGGTACGGATTTTCTGCCAGTGCTCGGGCGGAAAATCCATATATGTCAGCGTTTCTTCTATACTGTCGCAGATCTTTTTCGAAGCTTCCTTCAGTTTCATGTTTCGGAGTTCTTCTGCAACCGCTTCTGCCTTTTTCCGGGCAGCTCCTTTATTCTCCTGCGCATGAATTGCTTTGAGCATCAGCGCAACCTGCTTGATCTTTGCCCTCGGTACCGTAGAAAACACATTGCGATAAAAGTGAACGACACAGCGCTGATACCTGGATTCCGGGAAGACTTCACCAGCAGCTTCGAGCATGCCGAGGCACTTGTCGCCAACAATAAGCTTGATGCCCTTCAATCCGCGGTTGCGCAGCCACTGAAAAAACTCCTTCCAGCTTTCCTTATCTTCCTTCATCCCTTCAGCTGCCCCCAGAACCTCACGGTATCCGTCTTCATTGACTGCAATGGCCACAAGAATGGCTACATTCTCATATTCGCCGCCCCAGTTCCGTTTCAGATAAATGCCATCCACATACACATAGGGATACTTTCCGCCCTCAAGTGGTCGGTTTCTCCACTGTTCGATGTGTTCGTATGCCTTCTTGTTCAGTTCGCTGATCGTTGAGGAAGAAACCTTGCAGCCCCATAGCGCTTCCGTGATATCTTCTACGCGGCGCACCGACACACCTGCCAGATACATCTCCATGAGTGCTTCTTCCACGCTGGATTCCCGCCGACGATAACGCTCAATAATCGCTGTTTCAAAGGTAACTCCCTTGAGCCGCGGCACATGGAGCTTAACCTC
>JABLTR010060337.1_pt1 | contig 21272 bp, 21 predicted proteins | sample 7160071 | NCBI WGS metagenome assembly JABLTR01 (sample SAMN14651230, study PRJNA627086) | human gut metagenome | isolation source: feces | host: Homo sapiens | reverse complement strand
CGGCTGCGCCGGGACAGACGGGCGCGGGCGCGCCTCTGCTGCGCCGGGGTTCAGGCCGCACTCGGCGCAGAACAGCTCGCCGTCCGGTATTTCCTTGCCGCACTTGATACAGGTCGTCATATCCCGTCTCCTTTGTCTCTTCATCGCTTCGATCTATCTTGGCTTATTTTTTATCGTATGCAATACTGATAAAATGGCCGTACACGATCTGCGTTGCGAGCGCGATCTCACGCCCGTCCAGCCGCGTCCGCGCCCCCAGCACGGAAAAGCGCTGCGGGTCGAGGCCGAGGCCCCGTCCGTCCAGCTTCATGACCGCTTCCTTCCGCGTCCAGAGCCATGCGAAGGCCCGGCAGCTCTCCGCTTCCTCCGGCCGGAGCACCCGCGCCCGCACCCGCTCGGATGCCGTTCGATCCACCCGCTCCACGTCCACGCCGCACGGCGTGTCGGAAATCAGCAGCGCCGCGAGACTTCCGCCGTGGCTCAGGCTGAATTCCGGCCCGCCCAGCAGATATGGTTTGCCCTCCGGCGTGCGGAGCACCGCCCCCTCATCCGCGACATATTCCGCAAGCAGCAGGCCAGCCGCCGCAAGGCCCGCCGCAGTCTCCAGATCATGACACCGCAGCACTTTTTCCCGCCGCTCCGGCGAGAGGCGCGCCAGCAGCACGTCGTCCGGCAGGACGGTCTGTCTCCAATGCAGCTTCATGTCCGGAACGTGAGCGCCGCGAGGGCCGCGGCCTTGCCGTTCTCCTTTTTCACGGCGAGGCGCGTCTCCGCGCCGTCGTCCCGGCGGCAGAGGCGGAGCGTCTCGCCCTCGAGGCAGGGAGAAGCATAGTGGATCTCAAACGTCTGCACCCGTGTCAGCTCCTCGGCCGTGCAGCAGCCGAGCATCGCGCGGACGTAGGCGAGGTTGTTGACGTGACGGCCGACGTCGATGTCCGTCGCGCGCACGGGATAGGCCTCGCCCGGCTCCGCGAAATCATCGACGAAGCGGCGCGGCTTCTGCTCGATCGCGGCCATGGCCGGGAATGGGAAGTCCTGTGGGAAGCCGGACTGCCCGAACGGGACGACCTTGCCCGCGCCGCCGAGGATGGCCCACTCGGTCCGCCCGACGGCAAAGACCTCATCGCCGCGCCGGAGGCGGTAGCTCCGGAAGCAGCGGACGCTCTCCGCACGGCACGCCTCCGGCCACGTCTCGCCGGTCACGCTGTCCATCAGCGCGAGGGGCTTGCACAGCTCGATCCGGCAGTGGACCGTCAGCCAGAATTCCCGCCGCCGCGCCATCGCCACAAAGCCGACGCCGATCTGCTCGGCATGCTCCGCCGCCAGCGACTGGAACAGCGTCAGCCCGCCCAGCGCGCCGAGGCGCCCGTCCATGCCGCAAAGCTCCGGCGAGATCAGAAATTCACGTGTCCAAATGCCCTGTTCCATATCCCATACTCCTGTTTTGCGCCGTTTCGGCACATTTTTTATTATCATAACACGGGTTGGCACGGCGGTCAACCGCGCGGGCCGTCCGGCGCAAAATTCCAGAGGGGGAAGCCTGTCCGGAATACTTGCTTTTTGAGGGCGCTTATGCTAGGATATGCTTGAAAATTTGGCCGAATCGCGGCCATCACACATTGGAGGAATCGAACCATGAAACGTACAGTGGCACTGGCTATTCTGGCGGCGCTGCTTCTGACGCTCTGTGCCTGCAGCAAGGTCCGGCAGGCCGAGGAGGCGATCGACGCGATCGGCGCTGTGACCGCGGAGAGCGGCGCGCAGATCGAAGCGGCGGAGGCCGCCGTCGAGGCGCTGAACGATAAACAACGGGACAAGCTGCCGAATCTGACCGTGCTCGAAGAGGCGCAGACCGAATATGAGACGGTATTGGAGCATCAGGCCGAGACCGCGGCCTGCGTAAAAGACGCGGAGACCGCGATCGACGCGATCGGCGACGTGACACTCGACAGCCTCGACGCCATCCGCGCCGCCCGCGCGGCCTACGACGCCGTGGGCCCGGAGGCGCAGGAGCAGGTGGCAAACCGCGAGACGCTCTCCGCCGCGGAGCAGGCCTTTGACGCGCTGGCCATCCAGGCGACGACCGACGCCATCCGCGCCATCGGCGACGTGACGCTGGACAGCGGCGAGGCCATCCGCGCCGCGCGCGAGCTTTACGACGGCTTCAGCGGCGCGATCCAGTCGCAGGTGGCGAACCGGGACGTGCTCGTGCGCGACGAGGAGCAGTATGCCGCGCTGCGCATCCAGCACGTGGACGAGCTGATCGACGCGATCAGTGAGGTCACGCTCTCGAGCGAGGACCGCATCCGCGAGGCCGAGGACGCCTACAACGGCCTGAGCGAGAGCGAGGCGGCTTCGGTCGCAAATCACCGCGTGCTGGTCGAGGCGCGCGAGACCTTTGACACGATGGAGGCCGCAGCGCGGCTCCAGGTAGCGATCGACGAGGCGCGGGGCATCCTCCGCGTGACACGACTGGAGGTCAAACCGCTCGAGGCGGGCGGCGCGGAGCTGCATTTCGGCTTTATCAACGAATCGGAGCAGACCATCCACTATGTCTACTACGGCGTGACGTTCTACGACGCCGAGGGCGTGGTGATCAGTCTGGAATCCACGGGCGCGGAGATCTGCGAGCGCGTGGCCAGCGGGCCGTTCGCACATGGCGGCGGAACAGAGGACGTGGAGACGCTCTGGGGCGGCGACGGACGTGAACCGGCGTCGGTATGCCTGGCCGCGCTGTCCGTCGAATACGAGGACGGGAGCGTCTATACCTTCTCCGACGAACAGCTCACAGCGATCCTTCCGTAAAACAGGATCCCCCGGACGGCAGCCGCCGTCCGGGGCCTTTTTCACTTGCTTTTCCGATGGCGATATGCTATGGTGGGATCAAGAGCGCGGTTCAGGAAACGCCGCGCAAGCAGGAACAGGAGGGTTTTTATGAAGGAGATCATCAGCACCACGCAGGCCCCGGCGGCCATTGGCCCGTATTCGCAGGGCGTCCGCGGCGCGGGCATCATCATCACGTCCGGCCAGCTCCCCATCGACCCGGCCACCGGCGCGTTCGCCGGGGACGGCATCGCGGAGCAGACGCGCCAGTCGCTGAAAAACGTGCAGGCCGTGCTCGAGGCGGGCGGAAGCAGCCTCGGAAACGTTCTGAAAACGACGGTCTTTTTGAAGAACATGGACGATTTCGCGGCCATGAACGAGGTCTATGCGGCATTCTTTGAGGGCGAACCGCCCGCGCGCAGCGCTGTGGAGGTCGCGCGGCTGCCGAAGGGCGCGCTCGTCGAGATCGAGGCCATCGCATTCGCATAACTACATCAGGGTGTCCCGGCGTTCCGTTTGACGGAGCGCCGGGAATTTTTTTTGCGTCTGCCCACGCTTTTCCGCCGCGCCGCGGTGCAAAGAGTTGCATTTTCCGCCAGACTGTGGTATTTTATCCATGATTGCAGAATTTTCTATGGGGTGAGTATCATCAAACGTTTTTTCCTGCTGCTGTGTTTGCTGCTGGCGCTGACGACCGGGGCGGCCGCCGCCGGGACGATCACCGATCTGCGGACGGACTGTCTCGTCGCGGGCAACGGATCGTGCCAGGTGACGCAGACGGTGACGATCGAGTTCACCGGCATTGAACAGAGCCTGACCATCCCGCTCGGCGCGAACGCGAAGCGCGCGTCCATCGCGGGCTATCGCGCGCAGAAGACCGTCGAGGACGGGTATACGCTGTTCCAGCTGAAGGACGACGCCGGATTCGCCGGGAGCCGGACGTTCACCGTCACCTATACGCTCTCCGGACTCGTGAGCGAGACGGACGGCGAGCAGACGCTGACGCTGACGCTGCTGTGCCCGAAGTGGGACTATCCGATCGAGCATTTCTCTTTCACGGTGACGATGCCGAAGGACATCGAGACCGTGCCGAGCTTTTCCAGCGGCTATTATGGCGACGTCATCGAGGACTATATGACTGCCGCGCGGCAGGGGGCCGTCCTGCTCGGCGATCTCGACACCGCGCTCAAGGATCACGAATCGCTGACGATGACGCTGGCGCTCGGGCCGCGCTATTTTACCGGGACGTATTCCGGCTGGTCGGCCAACTGGGTGGCGGCGGCATTCTGCATTTTGTTTGCGGTGCTGGCGCTGGGATACTGGTTCGTGACGCTGCGCAGTGCGCGGCTGTCGGTCTCGTCGCGGTCGCTGCCGCCGGATTCGGCGCTGCCGTGCGACCTGCCGTTTCTGCTGGCGGGCGCGAAGCCGGACTTCAACATGCTGCTCTGCCACTGGGCGTCGCTCGGCTATCTGTCTATCGCCGTCGACCCGCAGGGGCACGTCTCGCTGCTGCGGCACATGTACATGGGCAATGAGCGGCGGGGTCTCGAGTGTAAGCTCTTTGCCGCGCTCTTTGCCAGGGCCGACCGCTGCGACGGCGCGAGCATTCATTATAAAAATACCGCCAAAAGCGCCGCAGGGGCATTGGCCCGCTTCTGGGGCCGGAGGCTCTATGAGCGGGGGAGCGGGAATGTGCTGGTGATGCGGGCGCTGGCGGCGCTCTGCTCCGGCGTGGCCCTGCTGTCTGCGGCGAGCTTTCTGCTGCCGGTGCTGCCGCTGCGGTGGCTGCTGCTGGCGCTCTGCTTTGTGCTCGGTGCGGCGATGAGCGCGTGTATCCAGCTGGCGGCGATCCGCTGGTATCTGCGGCGGGTGCCGGTGCTGGCGCTCGGCGGCGCGTGCGCGGTGGCGATGCTGGTGCTGGGCAACCTCAGCGGGACGTTCCCGCTGATGCTGCTGGCCGCGGCGCTCAGCGCGCTGACCGGCGTGCTCACGCGGCACGGCGGACAGCGGAGCCGCGCGGGCGGACGGCTGCTGGGGCAGGTTTTGGGATTCCGGCAGTTTTTGCGGCGCGTGACGCCGTCGCACCTGCTGATGCGCTTACAGCGCGACCCGCAGTATTTTTACCGGACGCTGCCCTATGCAGAGGCGATGGGCCTCGGCGCGGCGTTCGCGCGGAAGTTCGGCGACACGGAGCTCGATCCCTGCGAATGGTACAATGAGCCGAACCTGCCGCGCACGGCGGAGGGCTTCTATGAGAAGCTGAAGGAGACGCTGGCGCTGCTGAATCTTTCGATTCAGTGCTGACACTCCCCCAGTCATGCTTCGCATGACAGCCCCCTCTTGGTAGAGGGGGCCTTCCGCTGCGGCGGGATTTGGGCGGACAGAGTCGTCCGCCCCTACAAGGTGCAGCGAAAAATTGGGCAAGATAGAATGACTATGAGAATTACAGGTGAACGATATGTACGAGATCATCACGAAGGAGCAAATCCCGGAATATGAGGCGTTTGTCCAGTCGCATCCGAAGGGCAACTTTGCCCAGAGCTGGCTCTGGAGCAAGCAGAAGCCCATGTGGGACTGGGACGCCGTCGCCGTGCGCGGCGAAGACGGCAAGATCAAAGGGACGATGGCGCTGATGACGCGGAAAGTGCCCGGCATTGGGCGGACGCTGATGTACGGCTGCCGCGCGCCGGTCTGCGATCTGGACGACCGGGAGACGTTCGCGCAGCTGCTGGAGGGCGCGAAGGCCCTCGCGAAGCAGAAGAAAGCCTACGTCATCAAGATCGATCCGGACGTGCCCTCGTCCGACACGGCCTTTGCCGAGATGCTGAGGAGCTTCGGCTTCCGGGGCAAGGAGGGCGGCAAGAACTTCGAGGCCATCCAGCCGCGCTACGTCTTCCGCCTGAACATTGCGGGCAAGACCGAGGAGGAGATCATGGCGGGCTTCCACCAGAAGTGGCGCTATAACATCCGCCTCGCTGCGCGCAAGGGCGTGACCGTGAAGGTCTGCGGGAAGGAAATGGTGCCCGCGTTCGCAGACCTCATGCTGACGACCGGCGTGCGCGACGGCTTCGTCACGCGAAAGCCCGAATATTTCTCCGCGATGCTCGACAACCTTGGCGAGCACGCGCGGCTCTATATGGCGTTTGACCCCGAGGGGACGCCGATCGCGGGAACGCTCGCGATCTGGTACGGCGACAAGGTCTGGTATCTCTACGGCGCGTCGAGCAACGAGCACCGGAATCTGATGCCGAACTATCTGCTGCAATGGAGCATGATCCAGTGGGCTGTGGAAAAGGGCTGCCGGATGTATGATTTCCGCGGCGTGAGCGGCGACGTGTCTGAGGACAACCCGCTCTATGGCCTGTTCCGCTTCAAGCAGGGCTTCGGCGGCGACTTCACCGAGTTCGTCGGCGAGATGGACCTCGTGCTGAGCCCCGCGGTCTATTGGGCCGTGGAGCATGGGACGAGCGTCTTCAAAGAGCTGCGCAAGCAGGTCTATCTGATCAAAAACCGGGGCAAATAACGGAGGCTGCGTATGAAACGCTATCTGGTCGAGCGCGAGCTGATCCAAAACAACATTCAGGTACTCCAGAAAAAGGTGGGCAGCGCCGTGATCTGGGCCGTGCTGAAGGGCAACGGCTATGGACTCGGTCTGCTGCCGATGGCGGAGACCTGCCGCGCGGCAGGTCTCGATCACTTTGCGGTGACGGAGATCGCCGAGGCCCGCGCGCTGCGCGAGGGCGGCTTTGAAACGGAGCCGATTTTGATGCTCCAGCCGACGGCGGACGCCGACGAGATCACTGCGCTTTTGCCGCTGCACGTGATTTTCACGATCTCGAGCACCGAGGACGCCTCCGTCCTCGCGGGCCTCGCGGCCCAGGCGGGCGTGACCGCCGAGGCGCACATCAAGATCGACACCGGCATGGGCCGCTACGGCTTTTTGCCGGAGGAGATGGAGAAGATCACGCCGGTCTATCATTATATGGACACCATCCATGTGACCGGCATCTATACGCATCTGCACTCGGCGTTCTGCGACAAGAAAGCCACAAAGGCGCAGATCGAATCGTTCAACCGCGTGCTCGCCGCGCTGCGAGAGGCGGGCATCGAGCCGGGGATGGCGCATATTCTCAATTCCTCCGGCGTGCTGCATTTTTCGGGCGCGGCGATGGACGCCGTGCGCGTGGGGTCGGCGCTGCTGGGGCGCGTCCACGGCGGACACGGACTGAAGCGCGTCGGGTACTGCGAGACGCAGGTGGAAGAGCTGAAATGGCTGCCCAAGGGGCACACCACGGGCTATGGCGCGGGATGGAAGGCGAAGCGGCCGACGCGCGTCGCGATTTTGCCCGTCGGCTGGTACAACGGATTTGGCTGCGAGATGGGCAACGATTTATTCCGCTTCCGCGACTGTCTGCGGCGCATCGCCGCAAGTCTGCGGACGATGCTCTTCGGGAAAGCCTATTATGTGACGATCAACGGCAAGCGCTGCAAGGTGCTCGGCCACATCGGGATGCTGCACACAGCGGCGGACGTCAGCGGCATCCAGTGCTCGCTGGGCGATCCGGCGCGCGTGGAGATCAATCCGCTGATGCAGAAGGGGATGGACGTGGAATGGCGGTAACAATGGGACACCCGATCGCGGCCATCGCGACCGGGCACGGCCGGAGCGGCATCGGCATTCTGCGCATGTCCGGCGAGGGCTGCATTTCCCTCGCCGCGAAGGTCTTTACCCGCGCGGACGGCAGGCCGCTGGAGGCCGCGGAGGATCGGAAGCTCGTGCTCGGCACGATGGCGGACGCCGAGGGGCGGCCCGTCGACCACTGCATGGCGTTCGTTTCTCATGCGCCGCACTCCTATACCGGCGAGGACACCGTGGAATTTCAGTGCCACGGTTCGCCCGCCGCGCTGACCGCCGGACTCGAGGCCCTGTTTGCCGCCGGATTCCGGCAGGCCGAGCCGGGCGAATTCACGCGCCGCGCGTTTTTGAACGGGCAGATGGATCTGACCCAGGCGGAGGCCGTCATCGACCTGATCGACGCTGAGACCGCCGACGCGGCGGCGAACGCCGCCGGGCAGCTTGCGGGCGCGATTTTACGGAAAATTGACCCGATTTATGACAATTTAGTGGATATTTTGGCGCATTTTCACGCCGTTCTGGACTATCCGGATGAGGACATCGACCCGTTTGAGCTGGCGCAGTTTGCGGGACAGCTGGACGGCGACGCAAAGGCGCTCAACCGTCTGCTCGCCACCTGCCACCGGGGACGCATCGTGAAGGACGGCCTGTCCGCCGTCATTCTCGGCAGCCCGAACGCGGGCAAGTCGAGCTTACTCAACTGCCTCGCGGGCTTTGACCGCGTGATCGTCACCGACATTCCGGGCACGACGCGCGACGCCGTGGAGCAGACCGTCCGGCTGGGGCGGCATCTGCTGCGGCTGCTCGACACGGCGGGCATCCGGGAAACGGACGATCGGATCGAGCGGATGGGCGTGGAACGGAGCCTCGCCGCCGCGCAGGAAGCAGACCTCGCGCTGTTCGTCGTCGACGGGAGCAAGCCGCTCTCCGCAGAGGATCAGGAGGCGATGGACGCGGCGCTCGGCGCGCGGGCGTGCATCGCGCTGATGAACAAGACCGATCTCGGGCAGGTCATCGAGGCGTCCGATCTGCCGTTTGACTACGTCGTGCCGATCTCGGCGAAGACCGGGGCGGGGATGGAGCTGCTCGAACAGGCGATGGACATGCTGTTCGCGGACGACGCGCCTTGCGACGGCTCACTGCTGACGAACGCGCGGCAGGCCGAGGCCATCGTCCGGGCGCGCGATTCGCTGCGTCTCGCGCAGCGGTCGATGCAGGCAGGACTGACGCCGGACGCCGTCCTCGTCGACGTGGAGGCCGCAATGCTGGCCCTCGGCGAGGTCACGGGCCGGACGATGCGCGAGGACATCACAAATCGAATTTTTGAACGCTTCTGCGTTGGAAAATAATTTTTTGAGGCATAAAAATGATTTATTTGGACAATTCCGCGACGACAAGGCCGAATGAAGCCTGCGTAGCCGCGATGAACGAACTGCTGACGGAGTGCTGGTTCAATCCGTCGTCGGTCTACCGGCCGGGCATGGATGCGGCACACCGGCTGAAAACGGCGCGGACGCAGGTCGCGCAGGCGCTCGGCGCGGAGACAGAGCGCGTATTTTTCACCTCCGGCGGCACCGAGGCCGACAACTGGGCCATTTTTTCCACGGCGAAGCGCCTCGGCAAGCGCGGGCGCCACATCGTGACGACCGCCGTGGAGCACCACGCCGTGCTGCATCCGATGCAGCAGCTGGAGGCGCAGGGGTTTGAGGTGACGTATCTGCAGCCGGACGAGACGGGGTTTGTCTCCGTTGAGACGTTAAAGGCCGCGCTGCGGCCCGATACGATTTTGGTGTCCATCATGATGGTCAACAACGAATCCGGCGCGGTCATGCCGATCGCGGACATGGTGCGCGCGACGCGGCGGCTTGCGCCGCTGGCGCTGTTCCACACGGACGCCGTGCAGGGCTTTCTGAAAGTCCCGTTCAAGGCCAAAACGCTTGGGGCCGACCTCATTTCGATCTCGGGACACAAAGTCCACGGGCCGAAGGGCGTCGGCGCGCTCTACATCAAGCCCGGTCTGCCGCTGCCCGCGTTCATTCACGGCGGCGGACAGGAGGGCAATTTCCGCTCCGGGACGGAGAATGTGCCGGGGATCTGCGGGTTTGGCGCGGCAGTGGCCGCGACGGACGCGGCGGCGGACATCGCCAAAATGGCGCGGCTGCGCGATCTGGCGCGGGAGATTTTGCCGGAGGTTCCGGGACTCGTGCTGATCGGGGCGCAGGAAGCGCCGCATATTGTAAATCTCGCGCTGCCCGGCGTGCGGTCGCAGGGGATCATCAACTGTCTGCAATCGGAGGGCATTTTCGTGTCGGCCGGGTCGGCGTGCTCGAAGGGGCACCGGAGCCACGTGCTGGAGGCGATGAAGCTGGCCCCGGCGGTGATCGACGGGTCGGTGCGCGTGTCGTTCTCCGCAGAGAACGAGGAAGCGGATGTCTATGCGCTGCGCGAGGCGCTGATAAAGGCGAAACAGACGTTGAAGGGATAGTATTCCACAATGCATGAAATTTGCAAATTTCTAAAATAGAATTTGTAGGGGCCGACCAGGAGTGCGGCACAAAATCGCAGAAGCGGGCGGACAGAGCCGTCCGCCCCTACAAGGTGCTGCTTGATGATGGCGGGCATTTGACTTCTTACGGATACGCAAACCCCCGCGCTGTTCTCGGAACAGCGCGGGGGTTTTTATGGGTGGGATCACTCGTCCCAGTCGTCGCTTTCGCGGTGGCAGCAGCGGCTGCAGAGCGCCTTGCCCTTTTCCACGAGGCCCTTGAGCTCGTCGAGATAGCTCACGACGACCAGGATCGCGCCCGCGGCGACCATGATGCCGCCGATCAGCTTCAGAAGTCCTTTGACTGCTTTCTTCATATTGGTATCCTCCTTATCTGTAGATCACATAATCATTCTTCCGCGGCTTCGGCGCAGGGGCTTCGTTCGCGGCATAGCCGAGGATGCAGTGGCCGACGCCGATATAGCGCTCGTCCACGCCCCACTTTTTCAGGAGGGCCTTGCCCTCCGGGCTGTCAAATTCTTCGCGGGCCCGGTGGATCCAGCAGCTGGCGACGCCGAGGCTGTGCGCGGCAAGCATCAGGTTGCCCATGACGAGCGAGCCGTCCTCTACGCAGGTATACCGCTCCGGATCGGTCAGCACGACGCAGACCACCGGCGCGCCGTAGAACGGGTGCGCGGCCGGATTGCCGAGCACGGCGGCGTTCATCCGCTCGAGCTCGGCGATCTCGGCTGCATCCTGCAGCACAACGATCTTTGCCGCCTGCCAGCCGTGGCCCGACGCGGCCCAGGTGCCGGCCTCCAGGATCGCCTTCAGCTTCTCCGGCTCGACCTGCTGCGCCGTATAGGCCCGGCAGCTCCGCCGTGTCTGAATATTCTGCAATACTTCGTTGTTCATTGTAAAAACCTCCTTCAGGTGACATACCCATATAGTCCGCGGACCGAGACCTCGCCGGAATTGACCGCCTCGCGTGTGCCGTCCGGATAGCGGACGAGGAGCGCGGCCTCGTCGTCGATCCCCTCGGCGAACACCTCGCGCACGGTATCGCCGCGGATGATCTGCACCGGCTGCCCGATCGTGATGCAATGCGCCGCGAATTCGGCCAGCCACGCAGCTCTGCCGCTCTGCAGCTCGCGCGCGAGCGCGAGCATCTGGCGCAGCATCGCATTGGCCAGCAGGCTCCGGTCGACCAGGTTCCCGGTCTCCATGCGGATGGAGGCCGCGACGTCTGCGATCTCCGGGGCAAAGGCGGTCTGGTTGCAGTTGATGCCGATCCCGGCGACGACATAGTCCACGGTCCGCGTCTCCGCCTCGATGGACAGTTCGGTCAGGATGCCGCAGAGCTTTCTGCGGTCGTAGACGAGGTCGTTCGTCCACTTGATGCCGACGTCGAGCCCGGTCGTCTCCAGGATCGCGCGGCGGATGGCGACGGCGGTCATCGCCGTGAGGTGCATGATCTGCTCCGGCAGCAGGCCGGGGCGGAGCACGATGCTGAAATAGAGCCCGCCCGCCTCGGAAGCGAAGCCGCGCCCGCGGCGGCCCTTCCCTGCGGTCTGGCGCTCGGCCAGGACGCATGTCCCTGCGGGACAGCCGTCGGCGGCCAGCTGCCGCGCGACGGTATTCGTCGAGGTGACTTCCTCATAGACATGGACGTCTGCGCCGGTATCCCCGGCGATGACGGCGGCGTCCAGCCGGTCGGGCAGGGCAGCGAGGCGATAACCCCGGCGCGTGGCGGCCTCGATGGCATAGCCCTCCTGCCGGAGCTGGTCGACGGCCTTCCAGACCGCCGCACGGCTGATGCCGAGGGCCCGGCTCATCTCCTCGCCGGAGATGGGTGCGGATGCCGAGCGCAGCATATTCAGAATTTCATCTTTTGTCATTGCAAAATTATCCTTGCTTTTTTGATGGATCTATGATATTGTAAACCGCGGATAAAGTCAATAAGTTTACAATAGGAGGGTTCCCATGCGTACCAAACAACTTGTACTCACCGCGCTGTTCGCGGCGCTGACCGCCATCGGCGCGTTTTTGAAGATCCAGATCCCGGTCGAGGGCATCCCGGCGATCACGCTGCAGTTTTTCTTCACGGCGATGGCCGGCGTGCTGCTCGGCGCGAAATACGGCGCGATCTCGCAGGCGGTCTATGTGCTGCTCGGCCTCGTGGGCCTGCCGATCTTCACGATGGGCGGCGGATTTTCCTACGTCCTGCAGCCGAGCTTCGGCTTTCTGGTCGGCCTGATCCCGAGCGCGTGGGTCATCGGTATGCTCTGCAAAAACGCAAAGTCGTTCTGGCCGATGGCGCTCGGCATTCTGGCAGGCCTCGCGGTGCTCTACCTGATCGGCACGCCGTATATGGGGCTGATCCTCAACCTCTATCTCGGCAAAGGGATGAGCGTGTGGCAGATCGTGCGGGCCGGATGCCTGCTGTATCTGCCGGGCGACGTGCTGAAGATCGTGGTATGCACACTGCTCTGCGGCGCACTGCGGACCCGGATGCCGAAGGCACTGGCTACCACTTGATTTTCCCACATTTCTGACGGATTGTCAACCATTTTGCGGCTGTTCGCCGTTGCCCATCCTGCGATACCGCCCAAAACCGGAGCCTCTGGTCTCCGGTTCTTGTGCGCTATGGCGAAATCTTGCTTGACACACCCGGCCAAAAACGGTACAATGGTGGGTAGGATTTGTTTGACGGCCCAGAGATCTGGGGAATCTCGGGGGTCGTTTTTCCAATTCATCCCGCTGGAGGCCCGCCACGGCCCGGCGGACGCAATACCCAATACTGTAGAATAGGAGGTGTGGCCGCAAATTATGGAATTCAACATGTTGTCTCTTATCCTGTGCATCGCGGGATTCGTTGTAGGTGGCATCATTTTCTTCTTCGTCGGCGCGACGTACCGCAAGAAGGTCGCCGAAAAAGAGATCGGCAGCGCGGAGGAAGAAGCCCGTCGCATCATCAACGAAGCCATCAAGGGCGGCGAGAGCAAGAAGCGCGAAATGCTGCTCGAGGCGAAGGAAGAGATCCATAAATCGCGTACCGAATCCGAAAAGGAGATCAAGGAGCGCCGCGCGGAGGTCCAGAAACAGGAGCGCCGTCTGCAGCAGAAGGAAGAAGCGCTCGACAAGAAGATCGACCTGCACGAGAAGAAAGAGGACGAGCTGGCCCGCAAGGTCGCTGCCGTTCAGAAGCAGGAAGAGGAAGTGGCTTCGCTCAAGCGCAGCCAGATGGAAATGCTGGAGAAGATCTCCGGCCTGACGCAGGACGAGGCGAAAGCCTATATCCTCAAGGGCGTAGAGGACGATGTCCGTCACGAGAGCGCCATGAAGATCAAGGAGATCGAGCAGCAGTACAAGGACGAGGCCGATACCCTCGCCCGCGAGATCATCTCCACCGCCATCCAGCGCTGCGCGGCAGACCATGCCGCGGAGGCGACGGTCTCCGTCGTGCCGCTGCCGAACGATGAGATGAAGGGCCGCATCATCGGCCGCGAGGGCCGCAACATCCGCACGCTCGAGACGATCACCGGCGTCGACCTCATCATCGACGATACCCCCGAGGCCATCACGGTCTCCTCGTTCGACCCTGTGCGGCGCGAGGTCGCGCGGCTGGCGCTCGAGAAGCTCATTGCCGACGGGCGCATCCATCCGACACGCATCGAGGACATGGTCGAAAAGGCCCGCCGCGAAGTCGACCACACGATCAAGGTCGAGGGCGAGCGCGCTGCGTTTGAGACCGGCGTCCACAATCTGCACCCGGAGCTGATCAAGCTGCTGGGCCGGCAGAAGTACCGCACGTCCTACGGGCAGAATGTTCTGAACCACTCCATCGAGGTCGCGCACATCGCGGGCCTGCTCGCGAGCGAGCTGGGCGTGGATGTGACGCTGGCCAAGCGCGCAGGTCTGCTGCATGACCTTGGCAAATCCGTCGACCATGAGATGGAGGGCAGCCACGTCCAGCTGGGCGTGGAGCTGGCCAAGAAGTACAAGGAAAATCCGGTCGTCATCAACGCCATCGAGGCGCACCACGGCGACGTGGAGCCGCAGACCATCATCGCCTGCCTCGTGCAGGCCGCAGACGCCATCTCCGCTGCACGCCCCGGTGCAAGACGCGAGAATGTGGAGAACTATATCCGCCGTCTGGAGAAGCTCGAGGAGCTGACCGGCTCGTACCCCGGCGTCGAGAAAGCCTACGCCATCCAGGCGGGCCGCGAGGTCCGCATCATGGTCAAGCCCGAGGAGGTCACCGAGGACAACATGATCCTGCTCGCGCGCGACATCGCGAAGAAGATCGAGTCCGAGCTTGAGTATCCGGGCCAGATCAAGGTCAACGTCATCCGCGAGACCAAGGCGGTCGAGTACGCGAAATAATTCCCCAAAAGAAACGATCATCCCGGCCTGAAAACAGGCCGGGATGCTTTTTGTATAGGGTGCTTTGGGTCAGCCAAAGCAGCGGATCCTGAAAAAGCTGCACATTATTTGCGGGTCTGATAGGTGCGCTGGACGGCGAGGATGCTGACGACTGAGCAGGCCAGGAGCACCAGATAGGCCGGGGCATAGCTGCCAGTGCGGTCGGCGATCATGCCGGGCATCGTGGACAGCAGGAGGCTGCCGATGGCGTAGCTCAGCTGGAACTGCCGCACCAGCCGGGCGACCCGCGCTTCGCCGCCGAAGTCCGCCGCCCAGATCGCAAGGCCGACTGTCGTCAGCGAGACGCCAATGCCGTAGAGCACGACAGCGGAAAACATGAGCGGCATGCTCCGCGCATCGGCCATGCCGCAGAGCGCGAGGCCCGCGCAGAGGATCGCGCCGAAGAGCCAGCCCATGCGGTAGCCGCCGAAGCGGTCGCATGCCGTGCCATAGACGCATTTGCCGATCATCAGGGCCACACCGAACACCGAGACCGCCAGCGCGGCCTGATGGGCCCCGATGCCCGCAGTCGTATACAGGATCATAAGGTGGGACGGGCCGGGCGAGGCCACGGCACCGAGCAGACCGGCCGCCAGCCAGAGCGGCAGGAGCCGTCTGCGCGTCAGCGCCGGGGGCGCCGCGTCCGCCGCTGCGGAAGACTGCTCCGGCGCAGAGCCGTCCTCCGCGCCATAAGGTGCGAGGGACAACTGCTCCGGCGTGTCGCGGATGAGCAGGAAGACCAGCGCCGCGCAGACGAAGGAGAACGCCGCCTCCACAAAGAAGCAGACCTTCAGGCTGCGCGTTTCACAGATCGCCGTGAGGATCGGGGAGAAGACGATCATGGCGAGGCCCGTGCTCGCGGAGCAGAGGCCGATGGCGAGACCCTTCTTCCGGTGGAACCAGCGGTTCATCAGGATCGTGGCGGGGATCATGGAGCCGAAGCCATAGCCGACGCCGGCAAGGACGCCGCCGAGATAGAAACCGGCCAGCGTTCTGGCGCACGCGAAAACGGCGAACGAGACCCCGGAAAACGCCACAGCGACGGCGGTACCGAGCCGGTAGCCCAGCACACGGAAAAACAACGGCGCGGCGAACATGCAGCCCAGATAGCTCAGGGCACGGAGCGTGGTGATCATGGAGGTCTGTGTATTGGTAAAACCGCCGTAGACCAGAATATAGGGCTGTGTCACGGAAAACGTGTTGACCGACAGGCCGCCGCTGACGAACAGCATCAGCGTGCAGCCCAGGCACACGGCCCAGGCCCGGTGGGTACGCTGCATAGACCTCGCCTCCTTCTCTCGTGAGCAGTATATCGCGTCCGGCACGGAAAGTAAACCGGAAAGCGGCAGTTCCCACCGGAACTGCCGCTTTTTGTAAGGTTTCGCCGAAAAATCGGTCCAGATTTTGGTTATCTCGTATAGATCACGAGATCGCCGGAGACAGTATTCGCCGTGAGCCTGACCTTCTTCGCGCTGCGGCCCTCCGGGGCCTGATAGCCCGAGGCATCGCAGCCGCCGCTGACCGTGCTCCAGTCCAGCTGATAGGCCGCGCCTGCGGGCAGGCCGAGGGCAAAGCTGCCGCTCGTGGAGTCCAGCTTCACCGTGCCAGGCGCCTCCTCGAACGCAAGCTCCATCACGCCGGAGACGGTATTCCCCGTCACTTTTTTCGGCGCAGCGGTCAGACCCAGCGACGCACCACCGCTGACCGTATCCACGGAGAGCATCTCCGTCACGGCGGCGTCGCCCCGGAGCGCGCCGCTGACGCTGTCAACGTCCAGTTGGGCGGTCTGCACACCGGTCAGGGCGCAGTCCGCCGAGACGGTGTCGACCTTGAGCAGGACTGTCTGCGGGAGCGTGACGGTGAGCGTTTTCTCCGGCAGCTCCTGCGCGCCGGAGGCGCAGGGCTGCACGATGAGCGTATCGCCGTCCAGCCGCCAGCGGAGGCGCTGCGCATCGTCGCCCGCAAAGTCCTCAGAAACGGTGATGCGCTCCGCCGCGCGGATCTCGACCCGTCCGGAGATCCAATGCAGCTCGACCTTGTCCGCCGTCACGCCCTCGACCGGGAAGGTGTCGAGCGTGGCATAGTCCTTCGCGCGGTCATAGCGGTAGCCCGTGGAGAATGATGGCGTTTCCACGCGCACCCGTCCGCCGAACAGGAAAAAGGCCCCTGCCGCCAGCAAAACTGCCAAAATCAAGATCACCACGATCACGCGGCCCGCGCCGCCGTGCCGTTTTTCTTCCATAATCTTCTGCCTCGTTTCTTGATGTCTTTCTAAATGATAGCCATTCGACGCACTTGCGTCAATCGTTGTTCTCATATTTTTTGCGGATGCGGGCGGCCTCGTCCTCGATGGGCTTGGTGATGCCGGTGCGGCGCTTTTTGTGCAGGCCGCCGGCCATGCGCTCGTCGCTGTGGAGCAGGGCGGCGCGGAAGAGCGCGCCCTCGCCGAATTTTTCGCGCAGCGCGTCGACCGCCGTGTCAAGCTTTTCCTGCCGGGCATAGTCGGCGGCGTCGAAGAGGCTGTACTGCCGGAGCGTCCCGTCGGCCAGCTGCGTGACCGACACACCGAGCTGCCGGAGGGGCGTCTTGCGGTCCCACGCCTGATCAAGCAGGGAACAGGCCGCCTGATAGAGCTCGCCGGTGACATTTGTGGCCGAGGCGAGGCGGGTCTGGTGTGACCACGTCTCAAAGTCGCTGGTGCGGAGCTGGATGGTGATGCAGCTGCCGGCCTGTCCGTCGCGGCGGAGACGCATACCGACCGTCTCGCAGAGCGAGAGCAGCACCTGGCAGGCGTAAGCGCGGTCGGTCACGTCGCGGGACGTGGTGACGGCGTTGCCGTAGCCCTTGTTCGCGGCGGGCTGCGCCTGCAAAAATGCGTCGCCGCGGCCATTGGCATACTGCCAGAGCATCTGGCCCTGTTTGCCGAGGGCCTTCGTCAGGAAGACGGGGTCCGCGTTGGCGAGCGCGCCGATCGTGTCGATGCCGAAGCGGCGGAGCTTGCGCGCGGTGGCCGCGCCGAGCATGAAAAGCTCCTGCGTGGGCAGCGGCCAGAGCTTCGCCTCCAGCTCGTTTGGGAAGAGCGTATGGACCTTATCGGGCTTTTCAAAGTCGCCGGCTATCTTGGCCAGCAGCTTGTTGCAGGAGATGCCGATGTTGACCGTGAAGCCCAGCTCGCGGCGGATGCGATCCTTGAGCCAGTTCGCGGCGAGGACGGGCGGGCCGTAGAGCCGCTCGGTGCCGGTCATGTCGACCCACGCCTCGTCGATGGAATACTGCTCGACCACAGGCGAGACCTCGCGCAGGAGGGCGATCAGCTTCTGCGAGGCGGCGACATAGAGATCGTAATCCGGCTCGGCTACGACGAGATCGGGGCATTTGTCGCGCGCCATGCCGAGCGGCTCGCCAGTCTTGATGCCTCGTTTTTTCGCCGGGATGCTCTTGGCGAGAACGATGCTGGTGCGGATGTTTTGATGCCCGGCGATGACGGATGGGATCTCGCGCAAATCGGTCTTCTCGCCGAGCACAAGGCAGCGATAGGCTGCCGTCCACGACAAAAAGGCGCTGTTGACGTCGATGTGGAAGATCACGCGGCCGGCCATCAGTAGACCTCCTTCGCGAGCGTCCAGCGGTGTGTGGCGACGGTATAGCGCAGCTCGTAGAGCTTTTCCCGGCCATCCAGGCGGGCCTTGCAGAGGAAGACGAACGCCTCCAGCCCGACGTATTCGACCTTACGCCCGTCGACGATCTCGGTGACGGAGACGGTATGGACGCTGTGTTCGCGGTCTTCAAAGCGAAAGCGCAGCGGCTGTAAATTGCCGCAGGTATCGCAGCAGGACAGCACCTGAATGGGCAGGTTGCGCGCAGGCATATTGCCGCCTCCTTTTCTTCAAACGTTTGTTTTATTATAACAAAAAGCAAGGGATTTGACAAGACCCCACATCTTGTAGTCTTTCCGTCAAATTCCGCCGTTTATTCCACTTGACAGCTATGCTATAATAAAATATACTGAACTGGCAAAGAAGGTGCGCAGATGGCAGGAAGCGGCGTCAAGATCGTGGCGAAAAACCAGAAGGCATACCACGAATACTTCATTGAAGAAAAGTTTGAGGCCGGGATCGAGCTGTCCGGCACCGAAGTGAAGTCCATCCGCCTCGGCACGCTGAGCTTAAAAGAAGCCTGGTGCCAGATCAAGGACGGGCAGCTCTACATCCGGCAAATGCACATCGCGCCCTATGAGCAGGGCAATATTTTTAACAAGGACCCGCTGCGGCCCCGCCGTCTGCTGATGCACAAGCGCGAGATCATGCGCCTGTTCGGCAAGGTACGGCAGGACGGATATGCGCTGGTTCCCCTGTCGGTCTATTTCCGCGGTTCGCTGGTCAAGGTCGAGATCGCGCTGGCCAAGGGCAAAAAGCTCTATGACAAGCGCGACGACGCGGCCAAAAAGGACGCCAAGCGGCAGATCGACCGGGCAATGAAAGGACGGTAAACCACCCATGGCAAATCCCATTATGACGCTCACGATGGCGAACGGCAAGAAGATCGTCGCCGAGCTGTACCCCGAAAAGGCCCCGCAGAGCGTCTATAACTTCATCTCCCTCGCCAACAAGGGCTTCTACGACGGACTGATCTTCCATCGCGTGATCCCCGGCTTTATGATCCAGGGCGGCTGCCCGGACGGCACCGGCATGGGCGGCCCCGGCTACTGCATCAAGGGCGAATTTTTGTTCAACGGCGTGAAGAACGACCTCAAGCACAAGCGCGGTGTGCTCTCCATGGCGCGCTCCAGCTCGCCGAACTCGGCGGGCAGCCAGTTCTTCATCATGCACGAGGACGCCAAGCATCTCGACGGGCAGTATGCCGCGTTCGGCAAGGTGACTGAGGGCATGGACGTTGTCGACGCCATTGCCAACACGAAGACCGGCCCGGCCGATCGTCCCGTCGCCGAGCAGAAGATCGCCTCCATCCGCGTCGACACGCAGGGCGAGACGTATCCGGAGCCTGAAAAGCTCGCGGACCCCTACGGCCGCTTCTGATGATCGCGATCGTGACCGGCGCATCCGCCGGATTGGGCGCGCAGTTTGCGCGGCAGATCGCAGAACAGTTTCCAGAGATCGACACGGTGTGGCTCATCGCGCGGCGCGTCGGCAAGCTGGAGGATCTGGCGCAGACAATCGAGGGCAAGCAGGTCATCTGCCTCGGCCTCGACCTCTGCGACGCGAAGAGCTTCAAATATTTCGCCGACTATCTGGCGGAAAAGCGGCCCAAGGTCGGGCTGCTGGTCAACAACGCGGGCTGCGGCACGCTCGGCAACCTCGGCGAGGTACCAAACGAGACGCAGGCGCGGATGTGCGACCTCAACGTCCGGGCGCTGACGCTGATGACCAATACGGTGCTGCCGTACATGGTATCCGGCGGGCACATCATCAATGTGTCGTCGATCGCGTCGTTCTGCCCGAATCCGCGCATGACGGTCTATTCGGCGAGCAAGGCCTACGTCTCGGCGTTCACCGGCGGTCTGGCCGACGAGCTGAAGCCGCGCGGCATTTCGGTCACGGCGGTTTGCCCGGGGCCGATGCAGACGGAGTTCCTCGACGTCGCCGGAATCACCGGCAAGTCCAAGACGTTCCAGACGCTGCCCTACTGCGACCCGGAGCAGGTCGTCGCCGGGGCGCTCCGCGCGGCAAAGCGCGGACGGACGTTCTATACGCCGAAGGGCTTTTACAAATTCTATCGCTTCGTCGCAAAGCTCTTGCCGATGAAGTGGATGATCAAAGCAGCAAGGACCTGACGGTCCTTTCGGTCAGTTGATTTTGTTTTTCCAGCGCGGCGGATCTTCCGCCGCTCCTCATGGGGCTGCACTGGTTTCGACGGGGGCAGTGAGGCTGGATAAGCGGGCGGAGGCGCCTGGCCTCCATAAAACGGGCAATTTTTTCAAATTAACTGACAACAATAAAGTTGCTCTGGCTGCCTAATTAGGCGCCCATCCTCCCTGGAAGGACCACGAGCCGGGCTAGGATGTGATCTGAGTGGTGACCGTGCGGCGGGAAAGAGTTGACTCGCCCATGCATGATGACTCTACCAAGGCCGCGAGCGTGTTTGTTCGCGCACGGCCGAGGGAATGCAAATAACAAACTGCGCCCGGAGAAAGTCCAGTCAAGTTGCTTTCGGACAGGGGTTCGATTCCCCTCAGCTCCACCATAAAAAGCGCCGCCCGATGGGCGGCGCTTTTTATGGTGGAGCTGAGGGCTATGAGAAACACTGAGGGGTTCGACCACAAGCATTTTGCCATCGCAAGATGGCTGCTGCGCGAAGCCCCGCGGCTTTTGGCTGTGCCAAAAGAAAATGCGCAGGGGCACGGAGCAAGCGCAGCTTGCGGAGTATTCCCCTCTCTCGGAACAGGATCCGCCGACAGGCCATATTGGTCTGCCGGCGGGCTTTCTGTCCAAAGTCCAGGTTAAGGGACTTTATTTTCTGTGCCGGCGGCCAGCAGCATCCGCTCCAGCTCCCGGGCGGCGACGCTGAGCGGATGGCCCTTGCGCTTGACGATGCAGACCGCACGCGGCGGCAGCGGCTCGTCCAATTCAATCGTGCGTACACAATCTGAGGTTCGGATGAAGTCCTGCGGCACAATACCGACACCGAGGCCCGCCTCGGCCATCGGGATGATCTGGTCGGCGGTGGCTGCCTCGATCGCGGGCCGGAACGCCGCGCCGCGCCGGGCGAACACGGCGGCATAAAAGTCGTGCGACGTGGTTCCCGCGCCGAGCGTAATGAGCGGATATGGCGCGAGGTCGGCCAGCGCAACCTTCCGCCCGAGCAGCGCAGCAAACTCCGGCGCGCAGACCGGCACCTCCTGGATCGGCCGCACGCGGGTCTGCGTCAGCGACGGCGAGAGCGCGG
>JABLTR010065774.1_pt1 | contig 21281 bp, 12 predicted proteins | sample 7160071 | NCBI WGS metagenome assembly JABLTR01 (sample SAMN14651230, study PRJNA627086) | human gut metagenome | isolation source: feces | host: Homo sapiens | reverse complement strand
TATCGGCCAAAAGGCGATAGAAAGCTGCACTTTATTACGTCTATATATGAACACCCTTGCGTTTACAACAGCTTTAAGGACGCCGAGGAGGCCGTGGCCCGCAGCGACAACATCAAGGCCGGCTTAAAGCTCAAGCTGGACAGCCGCCGCCGCCAGCAGGCGGACGCCGCCGAGGCCCTGCAGAAGGCCGACCGCGAAAAATCCGCCGCCGCCCAGCGCATCCACATCCTTGAGGACTTGGAGCGCAACATGGACGGCTACCAGCAGAGCGTCAAGTCGGTCATGCGGGCGGCCGGGGCAGGCCGCCTGCGGGGCGTCATCGGCCCTGTGGCCGGTATCCTCACGGTCGAAAAGGGCTACGAGACCGCCATCGAGACCGCGCTCGGCTTTGCGCTGCAGAACATCGTGGTCGAGGATCAGGGCTGTGCCCGCGCCGCCATCGGCTTTTTGAAGGATGAGCGCGCCGGGCGCGCCACCTTCCTGCCGCTGGACACCGTGCAGGGCACCCGCTTTACGGGCCGCTTGACCGGCACGGCGGAGGTTGCTGCAGACCTTGTCAAAGCAGACCCGAAATATCAGCATATCATCGACAATCTTCTTGGCCGCATCATCGTGGTCGAGGATCTGACCGAGGCGTCCGCCGTGGCGCGCAGCCTCGGCTACCGCAACCGCATCGTCACGCTGGACGGACAGGTCATCAACGCCGGCGGCTCCTTCACCGGCGGCTCCACTGCCCGCAGTGTCGGCGTGTTCAGCCGCAAGCAGGAGCTGGACGAGCTGCGCAGCAGGCTGACCAAGCTGGAAGCCCGCCGCGCCGAGGCCGAAAAGGAGCTGGCCGCCCGCAAGGCGGAGGTCGATAACCTCTCCGCCCAGCTGGCCGGTGCCGAGGGCGAGGGCATGAACGCCGCGACCGAGCATGTCCGCGCCGGGCTGGAGGTGGAGCGCCTGACGAAGGCCGCCGCCCAGAACGAGGAAACGGCCCGCAATATTGAGCAGGAGATCGCCGCCCAGCAGGCCGCCGTGACCCAGAACGAGGCCGCCCGCGCCGAGGCTGAAAAGACACAGGCAGACGCCGAAGCCGAGATGGCAAAGTACACGGCCGAGCTGGCAGCACTGGGCGAAAGCACCGGCAGCCTGACCGCCGAGCGGGAGCACATCACGACAGAGCTGTCCGAAAAGCAGCTGCAGCGTCTGGCTGATGAAAAGGACATCGGCCTGCACGAGGCTGCGCTGCAGGGCCTGCAGAGCCGCACCGGCGAGGCCGAGGCCCGCGCCCGCGAGCTGCAGACCGTTATTGAGGCTGCTAAGGCAAAGATCGAGGCCAACGCCCTGAAAATTGCCGAGATGGAGCGCAACCGCGGCGACAACCTGCAGAAGATCGCCGCCGCCGAGCAGACCATCCGCACCGCAAACGCGGCCCGCATGGAGAAGGAGGCCGCCGTTGAAAAGCTGAACCGCGACAATCGCGCCCTGACCGATGAGCGCGAGCGGATGAGCGGCGAGATGGCCCGCCTGGCCGAGCGCCGCACCGCCGCCGAGACCGAGCTGAACGATACCAACAGCAAGCTGTGGGAGGAGTACCAGCTGACCGAGGGTGAGGCCCGCAGCCATTGCGTACCGTTTGAGAGCCTGACCGAGCTGCGCCGCAGCGTGGCCGAGGTTCGCAGCAAGATCCGCGGTCTGGGCAATGTCAATGTGGGCGCCATCGACGAGTACAAGGAGGTCAAGGAGCGCTACGACTTCCTGAAGGCGCAGGTCACCGATGTCGAAAAGGCAAAGTCCGAGCTGACAAAGATGATCGCCGAGCTGTGCAGCGAGATGGAGGAGCTGTTCACAACAAGCTTCAAGCAGATCAACACCCACTTCCAGCAGATCTTCAAGGAGCTGTTCGGCGGCGGACATGCACGGCTGTATCTGTCGGACGAGGCGAATGTGCTGGAATCCGGCATCGAGATCGAGGTCTCGCCCCCCGGCAAGGTCATCAAGAATCTGAGCGCGCTTTCCGGCGGCGAGCAGGCGCTGGTCGCAATTTCAATCTACTTCGCCATTCTGAGTGTCAACCCGGCACCGTTCTGCTTCCTTGATGAGATCGAGGCGGCGCTGGACGATGTGAATGTGGCGCGCTACGCGCAGTATCTGCGCCGCATGACCGATAACACCCAGTTTATCGTTATCACCCACCGCCGCGGCACGATGGAGGCCGCCGATGTCCTCTACGGCGTCACGATGCAGGAGGACGGCGTCTCCAAGATTTTGCGCCTTGATCTGGATAAGGTGAACGCGGAGCTTATTACCTGATGGCATGTAGGGGCCGGACATGCCCGGCCCGCCACATAAATACGACCACCCGCCAATGGGAAGCCACACAAACCCGCGGGCCGGACATATCCGGCCCCTACGGGGCGGCAAATCAAAAGTAAGGAGGGCCAGCTATGGGCTTTTTCAACTTTTTCAAACGCGATATTACGGAAGAGGAGTTTCAGGAGCAGCAAAAGGTCAAGCGCGGTCTGGAAAAGACCCGCACCGGCTTTTTCCAGAGCATCGTCAATACGCTGACCAACGCGCAGATCGATGACGACCTGTATGACCGGCTGGAGGAGCAGCTCATTCTGGCCGATGTCGGCCCCGCCTGTGCCGTGCGCCTTGTGGACGAACTGCACGATCAGGTCGAGGAAAAGCACCTCAAGACCGGGCAGGAGGCGCTGGACGCCCTGCGCGGCATCATCTGTCAGGAGCTGACCCCCCGCTACCCGATGGAGCTGGACGGCAAGCCCGCTGTCATTCTGGTCATCGGCGTCAACGGTGTGGGCAAGACGACCACGATCGCCAAGCTGGCGAGCCTGTACAAAAAGCAGGGCCGCCGCGTCATGCTGGCAGCGGGCGATACCTTCCGCGCTGCCGCCAGTGAGCAGCTGGAACTCTGGGCTGACCGCGCCGGTGTGCCGCTGGTGCAGGCAGGCATGGGCGCCGACCCGGCCGCCGTCATTTTTGACGCGGTCAAGAGCGCCACGGCCCGCGGCTATGACATGGTCATTGCCGACACCGCAGGTCGCCTGCACAACAAAAAGGGCCTGATGGACGAGCTGTCCAAAATTTCCCGCAGCGTCAAAAAGGCCAGCCCCGAGGCCAGCCTGGAGGTGCTGCTGGTGCTGGACGCCATCACCGGCCAGAACGCCATCAGTCAGGCACATGAGTTCTGCCGCGCTGCCAGCGCCACCGGCGTGGTGCTGACCAAGCTGGACGGCACGCCGCGCGGCGGCTGTGCGGTCTCCGTCTGGGAGAACCTCGGCCTGCCGATCCGGTTCATCGGTGTGGGTGAAAAAATCGACGATCTGATGGAGTTTGACGCCCAGACCTTTGTCGAGAGCCTGCTGCCGGAATCGGCTTTGCAGAAGGAAGAAAAGGCCGATAACACAGAGGAGGGCAAAGCATGATCGTCTGCGCTGCAAGCAACAATGCCGGCAAGCTGAAGGAGCTGCGCCGCATTCTGGAGCGGATGGGCCATGAGGTCAAAAGCCTGCGGGAGCTGGGCATCACGCTCGACCCCGAGGAGACCGGCACGACCTTTGCCGAAAATGCACGCATCAAGGCCGAGGCGTTCTGCAAGGCCAGCGGCCTGCCCACCGTGGCGGACGATTCGGGCCTTTGCACCGACGCATTGAACGGTGCGCCCGGCGTTTACAGCGCCCGCTATGCCGGGCACCACGGCGATGACGATGCCAACAACGAAAAGCTGCTGCGCGAGATGGCCGATGTGCCGGAAGGGCAGCGCGGCGCAAGGTTTGTGTCCGCCGTCTGCTTTATGCTGCCGGACGGCCGTGCGCTTGAGGTCGAGGGCGAGTGCCCGGGGCGTATTGCGTTCAGCTTACAGAACGGGGACTACGGCTTTGGCTATGACCCGCTGTTTATCCCCGATGCATACGGCACGCCCGATGGCTGCCGCCCCAACACCGAGAACCGCAGCTATGCCCAGCTGACCCCGGCGGAAAAGGACGCCATCAGCCATAGAGGCCGTGCAATGGAGAAGCTGGCAGAAAAGCTGCCCGAATTTTTGGGATAAAAGCCTTCCCCCTTTGGGGGAAGGTGGCCGAGGCTCCGACCGAGGTCGGATGAGGGGCGGCGCGGCGGGCATTGCCCATTTACGGGCGGCCGCAGAAGCTCAGCCCTCATCAGTCGCCTGCGGGCGACAGCTTCCCCCGGAGGGGGAAGCCTCTTGAAGCCTTCCCCCTTTGGGGGAAGGTGGCCCCGCAGGGCCGGATGAGGGGGCACCCCACGCTACCGCCCTACAAAAAATACATACAATATACAATAATAAAAAAGGAGCACCCTTATGGCACTTACCAGCAAACAGCGCGCTGCACTGCGCGGCGCAGCCAACACCATGGACCCCGTTTACCAGATCGGCAAGGGCGAGATCGACGAGACCCTCAAGCAGGGCATCGCAGACTGCATCGCCGCCCGCGAGCTGATCAAGGTCAAGGTGCTGGAAAACAGCGAGTACGACCCCCGCGAGGCCGCCGACATCCTGTGCGAGGCATTGGACTGCGACTGCGTGCAGGTCATCGGCCGCAAGTTCGTGCTTTTTAAGCAGAAGAAAAAGGAGAGCGCCTACGCCGCCCTGCTCGCAAAATGAAAATCATGCTCTACGGCGGGACCTTTGACCCGCCCCACAACGGCCATATAAACAACCTGCGCGCGGCGCTGGCGCTGGTGCGGCCGGACCGCGCCATCGTCATGCCGGCCGGCACGCCGCCCCACAAGCAGGCCAGCACCACCCCGGCGGCGCTGCGCTTTGCCATGTGCCAATGCTTTAAATCGCTGTCTCCGGTCGTCGAGGTCAGCGATTGGGAAATTCAGCAGGGCGGGCGCAGCTACACCGTACACACGCTGGAATGGCTGCGCAGCTGCGACCCGGCGGCGGAGCTGTACCTTTGTGTCGGCAGCGATATGCTGCTGACCTTTACCCAGTGGTACCGCTGGCAGGATATGCTCAGCATGGCAGCCCTTGTGGTGGAAAGCCGCACCGGCACCGATGAAGCCACCCTGCACACCGCCGCAGCAGCGCTGGAGCAGGCCGGCGGCCGCGTCCTGTTTGCCGAGGCCGAGAGCTACCCCTGCGCATCCAGCGACATCCGCAGCGGAAAGCTCCCGCCGGAAAAGTGGCCGGAGGTCCTGCCGCAGGAGGCGCTGGCGGTTATCCGCCAAAATCAGCTTTACGGCAGCTTGTAGCACTGTAGGGGCCGGGCATGCCCGGCCCTCCGCATAAAAGCTGCTGGCCGTTCAAGGGCAGGTAAGGCAAGGTTGAGGGCCGGACATGTCCGGCCCCTACAGCCCGGTTCAGAGAGGAAAATGTATATCATGGATTACGCCGAAGCCAAGAAGCTTGTGAAGTCCAGATTGAGTGAAAAGCGCTGGACGCACACGAAAAATGTAAAAAAAATGGCGGTAAAGCTTGCCAAGCGCTGGGGGGCAGACCCGGAAAAGGCCGCTATGGCGGCAATTTTGCATGATTCCGCCAAGGAACTGCCCAGGCAGGAGTTGTTGCAGATTTTTGCCGATAATGCTATAATAGCAGAAAATGCCCCCGCACGCCCTGCGCCGGTATGGCACGGCATCGCCGCAGCGATCCTTGCCCAGACCTGCTGGGGCATCGAGGACCCGGAGATTTTGTCCGCAATCCGCTGCCATACCACCGGCAAGCCGGATATGTCGCTGCAGGACAAGATCCTTTATCTGGCCGATATGACCAGCGCCGAGCGCGACTGGCCCGGCGTAGAGGCGCTGCGTGCGCTGGAGATGGAGGACCTTGACCGTGCCCTGTGCGAGGCCCTGAAGCAGAGCATTGATTTTGTTGAAGAAAAGGGCGGCGCGCTGGACCCTGAGAGCGTGGCTGCCTATGAGTATGCAAAAGCACATCTGAAGTAATACTCCAGAAACAGGGAGGAAAAACCATGAGCGAACCGCGTAAGCTGTATACCGGCAGTGCCTCCGGTGGGCTGGATCAGGAGCAGTATGAGGCTGCCCGCCGCCGCGCCCAGCAGTTGGCCGAACAGAACGCCCGCCGCCGCACGGTGCAGCAGCCGATGCGCACGGCCCAGGGCCGCCACATCAGTCAGCGCCCGGCGGCCCAGCCTGCACCGGAACCGGTGCAGGAACCCGTACAGGAGCCGGTGCAGCAGCCTGCCCCCCAGCCGGAGGCCCCGCGTGAGCTGACCTATGCCCAGCGTCAGGCCATGGCCTACCGCGCTGCGGCTGAGCGCAAATACGGCGATACCCTGCAGTTTCAGGTGCAGCGCCCCCGCCGCACGGTCAACCGCCCGGCCGATGCCGAGCAGCAGGCCCGGCAGGCCGCTAACCGCCTGTATGAGCAGCCCGCAGACCGGAAGCCCGCCGCCGCGCCCCGCACGCAGGTGCGCCAGATGGACCTGAACGGGGTACAGGGCAGCAAGCCGATGTACAACTACGATGCAGCCGCAGGCGGCATCCAGATGGAGGAGGCTGCCGCGCAGCCCCGCCGCGCCCCGCGCACCGAGGCCCCGCAGGAGGCCCGCAAGCCCAAGACCGCCGCAGGCGGCAGCGGCGGCCATAAGCCCCCGCGCAGCCATGACGCAGCCGAAGCCCCGCGCAAGGGCAAGGCCGGCGGCAAGAAGAGCGGCAAAAAAGGCGGCGATGGCAAGGGCGGCAAGAAAAAGAAGCGGATCCGCTGGTGGCAGATCCTGCTCATCACGCTGCTGGTCATCGCGCTGATCTTTGGCGGTGCGTTCGCTCTCATCATGGGGGCCATCACCCCGGAGGGCGGCAACATCAAGCTTAATCAGCTCATCAACACCCCCAAGGAGTTCCAGGGCAAGGAATTCAATGTTCTTGTCACCGGCGTTGACCGCTCAAGCACCGGGGCGCTGGCCGCAGGCTCGGCCAATGACTCCAATGTCAATGACGGCATGACCGATATGATCCTCTATGTCCATTTCAACAATGAGACAGGCGAGATGAAGATGCTGCAGATCCCGCGTGATACGATGGTCACGACGGACGCGAGCGTCTCCGGCAACTTCCGCATCAACGGTGTGGCCAAGACGCAGGGCAGCGATAACAACAACAATATGGCCGCCCTCTGTGAGCTGGTGGCCAACCAGTACCAGATTCATATCGACGGCTTTATCACGATCCGCCTGGAAATGCTGACCGAGCTGGTCGATCTGTTCGGCGGCGTGGAGATCTATGTCCCGAGGGAGATGGACTATCAGGGCAGCCATCTGAATCAGGGCTACCAGACACTCAAGGGCGATGCCTGCGAGTTCCTGCTGCGCGCGCGCCACATTTACCCGGACGGCGACATCGGCCGCCTGAACATGCAGCGCCAGTTCTATGCCGCACTGTTCCGCAAGCTCAAGAGCATCGGCAACATCTGGGATGTGGCCAAGCTGACCCCCGCTGTGCTGAATTATATGGAGACGAACCTCAGCGCGTCTGAACTTGTCAGCTTTGCCATCAGTATGCTGAAAATTGATTCCAGCAAGATCATGATCTGCCAGATGCCGGTCATCAGCGGCCCCAAGTACAACGAGCAGTCGCTGCTCTACCCGGCGCGTCAGGCGGACGCGGACCTGCTGAACCAGTATTTCCGCGAGAATACCGGCCCCGTGGATGCCAGCGCCTTGAACCTGTGCGACAATGTCATTGACCTGTCCGGCTATGCGGCCACCGACCCGAACATCCAGTGGATGGGCAGACTGATGTCGGAGGCCGACCAGGCGCAGAAGGACGAGAATCTGGACGGCTCGAATCAGGTGACGGATGTCATGGCGTCCGAGCCTGCCGCCGGGAGCGAAAGCGAGAGCACCGAGGCCGAAAGCGAGAGCACCGAGGCCGAAAGCCAGCCCGCAGCGTAATTTACACTAGGAGAGTTACTATATGGAAAGCAAAGAACTTGCCATTCGTCTGGCCCGTGCGCTGGACGCCAAGAAGGCCGTCAACGTCCATATTCTGGCGGTTGAGGACCTGACCACCGTTACGGAATATTTTGTCATTGCCACGGGTATGTCCACCACCCATGTCGGCGCTCTGGCCGATGAGGCCGAGTTCCAGCTGGAGCGCGAGGGCGTCAAGGTCCTGCGCACCGAGGGGCACGACGGCAAGCGCTGGGTGCTGCTGGACTACGGCAGCGTCATCGTCCATGTCTTTACGCAGGAGGCCCACGACTACTACGATCTGGAGCACCTCTGGGCAGATGCGACTGTTGTTCCGGCGAGCGAGTGGATGCCCGCTGAAAGCGCGGACGAGCAGTAAAATGCGGAATGGCTTCCCCCTCGGGGGAAGCTGTCAGCGGCCCCGACCGCTGACTGATGAGGGGCGTCTTTGCCGCGGCAATCCGTGAACGGGATGCGCGGGGTGTTTATGCCATTGTGACCTATGAACGGGTTGCCGCGGCATACCCTCCCCTCATCCGGCCCTGCGGGGCCACCTTCCCCCAAGGGGGGAAGGCTTTAGAGTGTTGAAACGACCCAGTTAAAATTTATCTGTGGGGAGAATATCATGAAATACGACTTTAAAACCGTTGAGGCCAAATGGCAGAAGGTGTGGGCGGACGAAAAGACCTTCCATGCGGAGATCGACCATTCCAAGCCTAAATTCTATGCACTGGTCGAGTTCCCGTACCCGTCTGCGGCCGGCCTGCATGTCGGCCATCCGCGCAGCTACACCGCGCTGGACATCGTTGCGCGCAAAAAGCGTCAGTGCGGCTATAACGTCCTGTACCCCATGGGCTGGGACGCCTTCGGCCTTCCGACCGAGAACTACGCCCTGAAAAACCACATCAACCCCGAGATCGTCACCGCCCAGAATGTGGCCCGCTTCAAGAGCCAGCTGCAGGCGCTGGGCCTCTCCTTCGACTGGGACCGTGAGATCAACACCACCGACCCCGAGTATTACAAGTGGACCCAGTGGATCTTCATCCAGCTGTTCAAAAAGGGTCTGGCCTACAAAAAGGAGACCACCGTCAACTACTGCACCGGCTGCAAGGTCGTTCTGGCCAACGAGGAGGTCGTCAACGGCGTCTGCGAGCGCTGCGGCAGCCCCGTTGTGCAGAAGAACAAGAGCCAGTGGATGCTGAAGATCACCGCCTACGCCGACCGCCTGATCGACGATCTGGACGAGGTGGACTACATCGACCGCGTCAAGACCCAGCAGCGCAACTGGATCGGCCGCAGCCACGGTGCCGAGATCAACTTTGCCACCACCGCCGGTGATACCCTGACCGTCTACACCACCCGCGCGGATACGCTGTTCGGCGCGACCTACATGGTCATCAGCCCCGAGCATGCTTTCATCAAGAAGTGGGTCGATGCAGGCCTGATCAAGAACGCCGATGCCGTTGCCGCCTATCAGGAGGAGGCTGCCCGCAAGTCCGACTTCGAGCGCACCGAGCTGAATAAGGACAAGACCGGCGTTGTCATCGAGGGCGTCAAGGGCATCAACCCCGTCAACGGCAAGGAAATCCCCATCTTTATCTCCGACTATGTTCTGGCAACCTACGGCACCGGCGCCATCATGGCCGTGCCCGCCCACGACACCCGCGACTGGGAGTTTGCCAAGAAGTTCGGCCTGCCCATCATCGAGGTCGTCAAGGGCAATACCCCCAGCGACCTCGACAAGGAGGCGTTCACCGATGTGGCCACCGGCACGCTGGTCAATTCTGATTTCCTGAACGGCCTGTCTGTCGAGGACGCCAAGAATAAGATGTACGCATGGCTAGAGGAGAACGGCAAGGGCCACAAGCAGGTCAACTTCAAGCTGCGCGACTGGGTGTTCAGCCGTCAGCGCTACTGGGGCGAGCCTATCCCCATGGTCTACTGCGAGAAGTGCGGTTGGGTGCCCCTGCCCGAGAGCGAGCTGCCCCTGCGCCTGCCCGAGATCAAGGACTTTGAGCCGGGCGAGAACGGCGAAAGCCCGCTGGCCCGCCACACCGAGTGGGTCAACACCACCTGCCCCTGCTGCGGTGCCCCCGCCAAGCGCGAGACTGACACGATGCCCCAGTGGGCCGGCTCGAGCTGGTACTTCCTGCGCTACTGCGACCCCCACAACAAGGAGGCGCTGGCCAGCAAGGAGGCGCTCGAGTATTGGAGCCCTGTGGACTGGTACAACGGCGGCATGGAGCATACCACCCTGCACCTGCTGTACAGCCGTTTCTGGCATAAATTCCTGTATGACATCGGCGTTGTGCCCACCAAGGAGCCGTACCAGAAGCGTACCTCCCACGGCATGATTCTGGGCCTGAACCCCCATGCCTTTGAGAACCAGCCTGATGCCGAGCGCAAGCGCCTGCTGGCCGAGTACGGCGATGAGAAGGGCGCCCGCAAGGCCCTTGTCGAGAAGTACGGCGAGATGGCCGAGCACCCCATCGTCAAGATGTCGAAGTCCTTGGGCAATGTCGTCAACCCCGACGATGTGGTCAACGAGTACGGTGCCGACACCCTGCGCCTGTATGAGATGTTCATCGGTGACTTTGAGAAGGCCGCCCCGTGGAACACCTCCTCCATCAAGGGCTGCAAGCGCTTCCTCGATAAGATCTGGTCGATGAGCGAGAAGCTCGTCCCCGGTGAGGGCGTGCGCCCCGAGCTGGAGGCCGTTGCCAACCGCACCATCAAGAAGGTCGGCGAGGACATTGACGCCCTCAAGGCCAACACGGCCATTGCCCAGCTGATGATCTATGTCAACGCGCTGAGCGATCAGGGGGGTGCGACCAAGGCCGAGTACGAGCTGCTGCTGCAGCTGCTGAACCCGTTTGCCCCCCACATGACCGAGGAGCTGTGGCAGCAGCTGGGCCACACCGAGCAGCTGGCCTACTACCCGTGGCCTGTCTACGATGAGGCCAAGTGTGTTGAGCAGACGATTGAGATCGCCGTGCAGGTCAACGGCAAGGTCAAGGCCCGCATCAAGGTGCCTGCCGCCATCGAGAACGCGGATGCCATCGCCGCCGCCAAGGCCGAGCCCGCCGTAGCCGAAGCCATCGCCGGCAAGACCATTGCCAAGGAGATCTATGTCAAGGGCAAGCTGGTCAATATTGCGGTCAAAGGCTGATATTCTATAGCATCTTAAGGCAGAGCGAAAGCTCTGCCTTTTTTGTGTTGCAGAAGCCATTCAGTCAGAGCGGCTTCCCCCTTGGGGGAAGCTGTCAGCGGCCCTGACCGCTGACTGATGAGGAGCGGAATTGCCTTACAACCCGCTACTGGGTGGCTGCGGCACACGCGCCCCTCATCCGGCCTTGCGGGGCCAAGGCTTTAGGAACCCCGCCACATCCATTGTTTACAAACCCGCCAAACTACGCTATAATAAAACCAACAAATACTTTGACGAAAGCAGGTCACACCATGCTCATCAGTCTGATCGTACCCTGTTACAATGAAGAAGAAGCGATGCCGCTTTTTTATAAAGAAGCCTCCCGCGTGGCGGCGGAGATGAAAACCAGCCACGGTGCGGATTTTGAGTTCATCTTTGTGGATGACGGCTCCCGCGACGGCACGCTGCGCGTCGCGCGTGAGCTGCACGCGCAGGACCCCCGCGTGCGGTATGTCTCGTTCAGCCGCAACTTCGGCAAGGAGGCCGGCATCTACGCCGGCCTGCAGGCGGCCAGGGGCGATTATGTCGCCACGATGGACGCCGATCTGCAGGACCCGCCTGCGCTGCTGCCGCAGATGCTGGACACGCTGCTGACCGGCGAGTACGACTGCGCCGCCACCCGCCGCACGACCCGCAAGGGCGAGCCGCCGCTGCGCAGCTGGTTCGCCCGCAAGTTTTACCAGATCATCAACAAGATGTCCGACACCGAGATCGTCGACGGCGCGCGGGATTTCCGCCTGATGAGCCGCAAGATGACCAATGCCGTGCTGAGCATGGCCGAGTACAACCGGTTCAGCAAGGGCATTTTCAGCTGGGTCGGCTTTAAGACCAAATGGTTCGACTACGAGAACATCGAGCGCGTGGCCGGCACGACCAAGTGGAATTTCTGGGGCCTGTTCAAATACTCCATCGAGGGTATTGTCGGCTTCTCGACCACGCCGCTGCTGATGGCGGCGGGCGTGGGTGTTCTGTTCTGCCTGCTGGCGTTCATCGGCATTATTTTTGTTATTGTCCGGGCGCTGATGTTCGGCGACCCGACCTCCGGCTGGCCGAGCCTTGTCTGCATCATTCTGCTGTGCAGCGGTGTCCAGCTGTTCTGCACCGGCATCGTTGGTGAGTATCTGGCCAAGACCTATCTGGAGGTCAAGCACCGTCCTATCTACATCGTGGCCGAGACCGAAGAGGATAAAAAATAAACGATGGACTGGCAGAAAAAAGTAAGCCTGTGGTGGGCCAAAAACTTCCGCCCGCTGGTCGTGGCGCTGCTGGTCGGCTGCGGCGTACATTACACGATTTACGCTAACCAGCTGGGCACGATGGATGCCGTACACATCGGCGCACTGTACATTGCCGACGGCTGGCCCGAGCACCTGTATTGGGAAACCGAGCAGGGCCGTTGGGCACTGCGCCTGGTGGATATGCTGCGCGGCGGCATCAACCAGCCTGCACTTTCTGCATTGCTGATGCTGTTCCTCTACGCGCTGGCGGGTGTGCTGCTGACGGATTTGTTCGGCGTGCGCAGCCGCACGGCAAAATATCTGATTCCCCTCACGCTGGTCTGTGCGCCCTATGTGGCGGAGATCGAGTTTTTCCACTATTGCAGCGTGTCCTATGCGCTGTCCTTCCTGCTGGCTGTGCTGGCGGTGCAGTCCGCTGTCTGCGGTCTACGCTTTGCCTGGCTGGCGGGCACGGTCTGTATGGCGTTCTCGCTGGGTATGTACCAGGCCAACCTGGGTACGGCGGCAGGATTGTGCGTCATGCTGCTGATTCTGGCGGTTCTGCGCCGCCCCGGCGCGTGGAAAGCCACCGGCCTGACCGCTCTGCGCATGGTGCTGATGGGCGGCAGCGGCGCGGTGCTGTATATGCTGATTTTAAAGGTGTTCCTGCGGCTGTACGATGTGGGCCTGTCCGGTGTGAACGGCATCAACGCTGTGGGGCTGGACACGCTGCGCAGTCTGCCGCTGGGCCTGAAAAACGCCTACTTTGATTTTTACGCCTACTTCTTCACCCACGGCATTGCCCAAAACCACTATGGGCAGATCGCAGGCTACCTGCTGCTGTTTGTGCTGGCGGCACTGGCCGGGCTGCGGTGGCTCGTCGTGCTGCACGACCGCAAGGCCGCCGCTGCGGCGGTGGTACTGGTGGCCCTGCTGCCCGCCGCAGCCAATGTGACCGATGTTATCAACACCGGGGCCACTGTGGCGCTGCGGATGGCGGGCTCGCTGGCCATCGTGGTGCCGTTTGCCATCGCCGTGATCGACGCGGCTCCTGCGTTGACGGAACGGGCGTTCTCTTGGGGGATGGCGCTTTGCACGGCGTTCTGTGCGGTGCTGCTGCGTGGGTTTGCCGTGCAGGTCAACAACGACGCGGCGGTCATGCTGAAACAAAAGACCACAGTTGTGAACCTCGCCAACCGCCTGTGTACCCGGCTGGAAGAAAACGCCGACTACCAGAACGGCACCGAGGTCGTGATCCTGGGCGAGCCGAAGCGCGGCGCGTACCCGGAGGAATCCCCGCTCAAGCCTATGGCCGGGGAATTGGCGCAGTTCGGCCCGCTCTCCTACGATCCGACGTTCAATGCCCACGGCTGGTATGTGCTGGTGTGGGACGAGCTGGGCGTCCAGCTCAACGAATGCGCGGACGAGACTGTCCGTGCCATCAGCAATTCCGATGCGTTCAAGGCCATGCCCAACTACCCGGCAGATGGCTGTATCCAGACCATCGACGGCGTTGTCACGCTGAAGGTGGCAGATTTTCCGTTTTGAGAGCTGATAATCATGCGTGATATGACCAAGGGTGCCCCGCTGGGGCACCTCTTTCTGTATGCGGTGCCGCTGCTGCTGGGAAATTGGCTGCAGCTGGCGTACAATGCGGTGGATTCCATCATTGCGGGGCGGTTCATCGGACAGGATGCGCTGGCCGCCGAGGGTGTGGCCGGACCGGTCATGAACCTTGTGATCCTGGCCATCAGCGGCCTGTGCATCGGCGCGGGCGTGCTGATGAGTGAGGCGTTCGGCGCGGGGGAGACAGCGCGCCTCAAGGAAACGCTGGCCACAACGCTGCTGTTCGGCGCCCTGCTCTGCTGCGGTGCGGCTGCGGTGGGCTGTCTGCTGACGCCGTGGATACTGCGGGCAACGGCCGTGCCGTTATCGATTTTTGAGATCACGGGTGTCTACCTGCGCATCACGTTCCTGGGCGCGCCGTTCACCTTCTTCTACAACGCGCTCGCGGCGGGGCTGAAAAGTGTGGGCGACAGCAAAACGCCGCTGAAATTCCTTGCCTTCTCGGCAGTGCTGAATGCCGTGCTGGATTTCGTCCTGATCGGCGGGCTGGGCTTCGGCATCGTGTGCAGTGCGGTCACGACTGTGGCGGCTGAGGCTGCCAGCGCCGTGATGGCCGCTGTTTACATGGCCTGCCGCGTGCCGGAGCTTTGCCCCGAGCGCGGTCAGTGGCGCATCCGCCGCGCACTGCTCGGCCCGATCCTGCGCTATGGCTCGGTGACGGCCCTGCAGCAGGCGGTGCAGCCGATCTGCAAGGTGCTGATCCAAGGGCAGGTCAACGCGCTGGGCGTTGGCTCCATTGCGGCATTCAACGCGGTGACGCGGGTGGATGATTTCGCCTTCACGCCGGAGCAGAGCATCGCCACGGCCATCACGACCTACATTGCGCAGAACCGCGGCGCAAGGCAGCCTGAACGCATCCGCCGCGGCTTTGCGGTGGGGCTGCGGCTTGAGCTGGGCTACTGGCTGCTGGTGGGCTGCGTGACGCTGACGCTGCGCCGGCCGATCCTCTCGCTGTTTGTGGCGGGGGAGGGCGCGGACGAGGTCATTGCGCTGGGCAGCCGCTACCTTGGGTATATGGCGCTGCTCTACGCGCTGCCCGCCCTGACGAACAGCTTGCAGGGCTTTTACCGCGGCATGGGCAAGATGACGACCACCCTGATCGGCACCTGCCTGCAGGCGGGCCTGCGGGCCGCTGCGGCCGCTGTGCTGGCCCCGCGCGTGGGGCTGACGGGCATCGCGTTTGCCTGCGCCTTCGGCTGGTGTGTCATGCTGGCCTTTGAGATTCCGTACTATTTTTGGACATGTAAAAAGCAAAATTTGAAAAAGGCTTCTCCCATGGGAGAAGCTGTCCGCGAAGCGGACTGATGAGGGGCGGCGCTGCCGGTATTGTCCATTTGCCGGGCAGACGCGCCCCTCATCCGGCCTCGCGGGCTCGGCCACCTTCTCCCAATGGGGGAAGGCTTTTTTGTGTAAAATTTCCCCAATATCTGCTGCTGCTGATTGTAATTTCTTCGACAAAATGCTACACTAATAATAGCTATCCCTGCATAAAATCTACCCGGAGAGAGGTAAACCGCCGTGCCAGAAGAACGCAAAGTCTACCGCAGCCCCGCCCGCGCTGCCACCAAGGCCAGACCGGCCCAAACGGCGGCACCGCGCCCGCCGCAGCCACCCCAAAAACCAAAGCGCCGCAGTGCCAAACGCCGCCGCAGCTGTATTGTGCTGGGGCTGTGTCTGCTATGCCTGGCGGTCGTGCTGGTGGTGTCCGTTGTGATGGTGCGCTGCACGGCGGAGCCCGGCGGCCCGGCCGAGGCTGACTTCGGCACGCCTGCCGCCGCATGGCAGAAAAACGAACTGGGCTACTACTTCAACGCCAGCGGCGGGGCGATCCCGGCGGCGGTGCTGAAGGGTATGGATGTCTCCAAATTTCAGGGAGAGGTCAACTGGGAGACCGCCAAGGCGGCCGGTATCGACTTTGCGATCATCCGCTGCGGCTTCGGCGGTGAGTGGGACGGCGCCGAGGAAAACTGGGCGCAGGATGACCCGCAGTGGCGGCGCAATGCCGATGAATGCACCCGGCTGGGCATCCCGTTCGGCACCTATCTCTACTCCTATGCAACGACGGTGGAGGAGGCCCGCAGCGAGGCCGACCATGTGGCGCGGCTGCTGGGCCTGACCGCGCCCCCGCAGGAGGGGCTGGACGACTACACCGCCAGCCCGTACCGGCTGAGCTACCCCGTCTACTATGATCTGGAGGACAAATACATCAGCGGCGTTTTCCCGTCCGAGATGGCCGAGATCACCAAGGCGTTCTTCGACCGCCTGCAGGAGCATGGCTACACCGGTGAGCAGGGCGTCTATGCCTCGCTGAACTGGGTGCGCGCGCGGTTCAGCGACCCCGGGTTTGACCCATGGCGCGACAACCTCTGGATCGCCCGCTTCTCTGACGAGCTGGGCTATGCCGGCACCTACGACATGTGGCAGTCCACCTACAGCGCCCCCGGTGCGGACTACGGCGTGCAGAGCGAGACGGTGGATCTTGATTTCGTCATGCGGCCGTTTACTTTTACCGGCGTGAGCGCCTGCAACGGCAAGACTGCCGCGCCGGTGCTGCAAAACGATACCCGCACCGATGAGCTGCACATGGACGGCAAGGACGCCTACGCCACCCTTGAGACGAACGAACCTGACGAGGAGGCGGGCGGCCGCAGGGTCTACTGGACAACAAGCGATAAGAGCGTTGCCACGGTGGACAAAAACGGCACGGTCCGCGCCCGGACCGACAGCGGCGAGTGTACGATCACGGCCACGCTGGCCGACGGCACCGAGAGCCGCACCTGCCTTGTGCGGGTGGGGGACATCACGGTCCCGATCTTTGCCACGGCGGGGCTGCGGGGGGACCGCACCACGCTGGCGGACGCCGCCGCGCTGAAGGCCTCCACCCCGGATTCGATCCTGCTGGATGCGGGTGATGCCCTGCACGGCACCCAGAGCGCCAGCCTGACCGGCGGCATGGATATGCTGTCGGCCTTCTCGGCGGCCGGGTATGACCTGCAGGCAATGGCGCTGAACGATTTTGCCTACGGCACGATCCGCCTTGTCAGCGATGCCAACATGGGCAGCGGCCCCTCGCTTGCCTCCAACCTGCTGAACAACGAGGCCACCGCCGTATTTTACCGCTCCACCAGCTGGAACCGCAACCGCGTTACGAACGGCATGTATACGATCGTGGAGCGCGCGGGGTACAAGATCGGCTTCTTTGCGCTGAACGACCCGGCGCAGGCCGCCGGGATCTCGGCCGCCAACGGCGAGTTTATCACGGCCCGCGACTGGACCGATACCGCCAACGAGCAGATCGCAGCGCTGCAGAACGCCGGGTGTGATGCCATTATTGCCATTGCGGCCACCGCGCCCAGGGGCGACTGGCAGAAGGCGCTGCTGAACAGCGGCGTGACCGCCATCATTGACGGCACCGCCGCCGAAAACGGCACGAATGTGCTGGGGGCGGCGCAGGGGCTTGGCGGCATAGCCCGGCTGGATCTGGTGTTCACTCAGGGCGGCGGCTGCCGCGCCGTGCTGCAGAGCGCAGTGACGGCCGAGGCGATGGAGAGCAGCCGCAGCACCTGGCTTGAGATGGCTGCAGCGCAGGCCCAGACCGATACCGCCGCCGATACCGCCGACCCCGGCAAGGATACCGCCGCTGCGGGCGGCAAGGACACCGCTGCCCCCACCGAGACGGCGGACGCAGCCCGGCAGGCCGGTGCAGATGCCTATGTCTACGCGGCGGCCAAGATCGCCGCGCTGGACGCCGATGACCAGAGCATCCTCTACACGCCGCTTTTCACCTACGCGGAAAACCCGGACGCGAGCCGGACGATCAGCTTCGGCAACTATCTGGCGGCGCTCTACGCCGAGGCTGTGGCCAACGATACAGCCAGCGGTCTGCCGGAGGGGGCTGCGGTCGAGGCTCTCGCAGGCGGTGTGACCGAGCCGGAGTACGGCGAGATCACCCGCGGCGATCTGATGGCAGCGCTGCCCGCCACGGCGCGCATCCAGCTTGTCAGCATCCCCGCCGATGCCGCCAAGACACTGGCGGACAGCGGCAGCGTGAGCCGCGTCTACCAGAGCAGCCTGACCGAGTACACGCCGGCAGGGGACACCGCCTACATCGTTACCGACACGGCCACGCTGGCAGCGCTGAACGCGGACTACACCGTCCTGCGGGATTACGGCGATGTATTCTGGGCGGTGCGGATGAACATCAACGATTTGACAAACAATTTTACCGAGAACTTTACCCTGCCCGAGGCCCCGCAGTACGGCGTGGGGCGCAAAAGTTAAATGTAGGGCGGCCTGTCCTCTGGCCGCCGTACCTTGCTTTTGGCACGACTTGGCACTTTAGCTGTAGGGGGCGGCGTCCTCGACGCCCCGCGGTCTTGCCTGCAGGTTCTTGGCTGACACCACCGGCCAAAGCCCCTCCGGCCTTTGCTTCGCTCGGCCACCTCCCCGCTATGCGAGGAGGCTTTCACGCGGGCGAAGCCCGTGTAGAAGGCTCCCCATTCTGGGGAGCTGGCCGAGCTTGCGAGGCCTGAGGGGCTTTGCGCACCGCACGATCACTACCCATTCTCCCTGCAAGCATCTCTCTTCTTTCTACTCTCTTCACTGAAAAGGGGGACCCACATGAAACTCACATTCTTAGGTGCTGACCGGGAGGTCACTGGCAGCTGCACCCAGCTGGAGGCAGCGGGCCACCGCATCCTGATCGACTGCGGCATGGAGCAGGGCCGCGATGTCTACGAAAATACCGAGCTGCCCTATGCCCCCGGCACCTATGAGGCACTGCTGCTCACCCATGCGCACATCGACCACTCGGGGCGCATCCCGTACCTGTACAAAAATGGCTACCGCGGCCCGGTCTATACCACCGAGGCCACCCGCGACCTCTGCGGCATCATGCTCGAGGACTCCGCCCACATTCAGGAGCAGGAGGCCGAGTGGAAAAACCGTAAGGCCATGCGCAGCGGCGCCGAGATGATCGAGCCGGACTACACGGTCGAGGATGCCCAAAACGTCATGAAGCAGTTCGTGCCCTGCCCCTATGAGGCATGGCAGACCCTGTTCGACGGCCCTCAGGGGCGTATCGAGGTGCGGTTTACCGATGTGGGCCACCTGCTGGGCAGCGCGTCGATCTCGCTGCGCATTACAGAGGCGGGCCGCGCGCCGGAGATCATCGTTTTCTCGGGTGATATCGGCAACAGGCACCAGCCGCTCATCCGTGACCCGGCCAACCCCGGCCATGCCGACTATCTGGTCATGGAGTCCACCTACGGCGACCGCAGCCACGGGCCAAAGCCGGACTACCTCGGCGAGCTGAGCGGCATACTGCAGTCCACCTTTGACAAGGGCGGCAATGTGGTCATCCCCAGCTTTGCGGTCGGACGCACGCAGGAGCTGCTCTATTTCATCCGCCAGATCAAGGCCGAGGGCCGCATCAAGGGCCACGGCAATTTCCCGGTTTTTGTGGACAGCCCGCTTGCCAGCAAGTCCACCACGATCTTCCGCGAAAATTTTGCCGAGTGCTATGACGAGGAGGCGCTTGCACTGGTGCAGAGCGGTGAAAACCCGCTGCAGTTCCCCGGCCTGTATATCAGCGAGACGAAGGAGCAGTCGGTGGCCATCAACGGCGATGAAACGCCCAAGGTCATCATCTCGGCGGCCGGCATGTGCGATGCGGGCCGCATCCGCCATCATCTGAAGTACAACCTCTGGCGGCCGGAGTGTACGGTGCTGTTTGTGGGCTACCAAAGCCCCGGCACGCTGGGCAACGCGCTGGTCAACGGTGCGCAGGAGGTAAAGCTTTTCGGCGAGCCGGTGCAGGTACGGGCGCGCATCGCCCAGCTGGGCGGGCTTTCGGGCCATGCGGACAAGGACGGGCTGGAGGAATGGCTCCGCGCCTTTGACGAAAAGCCGAAGTTCGTCTTTGTCAACCACGGTGAGGACGCTGTGGCCGAGCATTGGGCGGACCATCTCAAGAGCGAGGGCTATGAGGCCGAGGCCCCCTACAACGGCTCGATCTGGATCGCGGCCGAGGGGCGGGTCGCCTGCGCCGAGGTCGGCAACACCCAGAAGATCCTCCGCACAAAGACGGCCGCCGCTGTGCGCACCAGCGCGGCCTACGACCGACTTTACAATATGGGCCAGCGCCTGCTGGAGGTCATCCGCCACAATCAGGGCGGTGCCAACAAGGACCTTGCAAAATTTGCGGGCCAGATCGCGGCGCTGTGCGATAAGTGGGACAGATGATCGCCATGCTGCAGAAAAAATGGAAAAACCTGCCCGCCGCCCTGCGCACGGTGCTCACCCTGCTGGCCGTGCTGGCGCTGGCGGCACTGCTGACGACTGTGCGCCACAATGCAAGCGCCTACCGCACCGGCGTGTGGGACACCGGCTCGCAGACGCTGATCTACGGCCGTATGCACCAGATGGAGCAGGGCCAGCGTGCGCCCGGCGGCTTTCTGGGCGTGTATACCGAGGATTGGAGCGATGACCAGAACCGCAGCTGGTTCCGGGAGGATACCCCCGCCGATGCGGCGCAGTTCCGCCCCTACACCCACCAGTCCGGCCTGCAGGGCTGGGCGCTGGGCGGGCTGAACCGGCTGCTGCGCGTATTCCTGCCGGAGGGCACCGCCCGGGAGACCGCGCTCTACTGGGTGAACAGCACCCTGTTCTACGCTGTGCAGCTGCTGACGGCACTGGCCGTCTGGCAGGAGCTTGGCGTGCTGCCGGCCGCGTTCTGGATGGCAGCCATACTGCTGGCCCCATGGCTGCAGCGCGGCATGAAGGACCTGTACTGGGTGCCATGGACCTGGCAGCTGCCGCTGCTGGCTGTGCTGCTGCTCTGCCGCTGCACCTGCGCCCGGGGCCGCACCCCGCGCTGGTGCTGGCCGCTGGTCAGCCTTGCCGTGCTGGTGCGCTGCATGTGCGGGTTTGAGTTTATCACGACCTTCCTGATCCTGTGCGAGATACCGCTCTGCTACGCTGCGGCAAAGGCATACTGTGTGGAAAAGGCCCCGCAGCGGGCCTGCCGCTGGCTGGGCCGTGCCGTGGGTGCGGGCGCGGCTGCACTGACCGGTGCGGCAGCGGCGCTGGCGCTCTGGTTCGGGCAGGAGTGCCTCTGCTTCGGCAGCACGGCGGCGGCCTGGCAGAATATGGCCGAGGCCATCACCGACCGCATCAGCCTGACGGACGATGCGGTGCGGGCAGTCACGATCGGGCAGGTGCTGGCGCAGTATTTTGTGCTGGATACCGAGCCGGTGCTTCAGCTGGGGCCGGCTGCCGTCACGGCGGGGCAGCTGCTCCTTTTCGGGCTGGCGGTCGGCG
>JABLTR010008560.1_pt1 | contig 21286 bp, 21 predicted proteins | sample 7160071 | NCBI WGS metagenome assembly JABLTR01 (sample SAMN14651230, study PRJNA627086) | human gut metagenome | isolation source: feces | host: Homo sapiens | reverse complement strand
GGTAATGGTCTGAAATTTAGGCATATCCTTGCTATCGTGCAGCATGGCATTAAAATCTTTTTTATCCTCATTCGCCATCTCTCAACACCTCCTAACGTAATTATAGTGGATCAGACTATTCCATGCAATGAGACGGTTTGAAAATGGTCTTCAAAAACTTGTAACTACGACTGGATTTGAAGAAGCGTGCCAGACTGGTATAACTGACAGCACAAGATGTTCCTGAACGATAAGCAATACATTTCCTTTCAGCGCAGAAACGCCGTAAACCGCACTCCATCCTCCGTATTCGCCATGCCGTGCTGTATCCCATGGTGATCCAAGATGGTCTTGGTAATATACAGCCCAAGGCCGCTGCCGCCACTGTTCCGGTTCCGGGATTTGTCCACCCGGTAGAATGGCGTAAATATCTGCTTCAAATCTTCCTCGGCAATGTGGATGCCGGAGTTCTCTACAAAGAAAACACCGTTCTGCAGCGACACCGTGACAGTGGCTCCCACAGGAGAATAGGCCACGGCGTTTCCGAACACATTGGTGAACACCTTCTCCATGAGCCGCCCATCGCCCGCATAGTGGAAGGCCGGCTGGATGTCCATGTGCAGTTCCATCTCCTTGTCCTCCATCCGGCCACGGAACTGCTGACAGACCCTTTGCAGCATTTGGCTGATGTCCAGGTCCGTGCGCTCCAGGTGGAAGTCGCTGCCGCCCATCCGGGCTGCCGATAGAATCTCCTTTACCAGCGCCTCCATATCATTGGTGGTCTTCAGGCACCGGCGCAGATAGATATCCCTGTCCTTATAGGGGCCCACCTGATGGATCATCCCCTCCAGCTGCCCCTTGATGATGGCAATGGGGGTTTTCAGTTCATGGGATACGGAGGTAAAGAAGTCCACCCGCTGCTTTTCCTGTTCCCGTTCCCGCTCGATGTCCCGCTGCAGCTGCTCATTGGCCGCCTGCAGGCTGTCCAGAGCATTACTCAGCTGCTGGGACATCTCGTTCAGGCTGGAGGCCAGGACGCCGATCTCATCTTTCCGCCGTACATCGCACTTCCAGGTCATATCCAGAGTGGTCATCCGTTTCGCCACATTGCTGATGCCTACCAGCGGCTTGGAATAGTACCGGGAGCAAATCACCGCTCCGATGATGGAGATCAGCAGGATCACAGCGGTGATGAGGGGGATCAGCTTCAGGAGGATATCATAGGACTGCGAAACTGCTACCAAGGAAGCGTTTGCAAAGAGGTGATAGGTTCGTCCGTTTTGCAGGAACGTTGCAGAGCAGCTCATGGATGGTGCGGAGGAATCCATCTTCTCCATGTCGGCGTAGTTCACGGAAAACAGGCTGTTACCAATATCATCACTGATTTCCACCGAGGCGTTGTTCGTCATGGAAAACTCCAATAGGCTGTCCGAGCTGGCCTCCCAGCCGTTCCGCTCCAGAATATCTACCAGGTCATAAAAATCGGAAGTGACCTGCCCCTCCAGCTCCGTATGGTAATTCCTCGGCAGGAAAATCATCACCATGCCGTAGATGATAATACAGCAGACCACCAGCAGGGCCAGCATACTGAGGAAGGTCTTTGCCTGGATGCTCTCGCTAATTCTCTTTCTCAATTTTATATCCCGCCCCTCGAATGGTTTCGATATAATACACACCCAGCTTTTTGCGGATATTCTTGATGTGGGTGTTCACGATCTTCTCATCGCCAAAGTAGTCATAGCCCCAAATGCTGTCCAGCAGGCTCTCCCGTGTAAACACCCGCCCCTGGTTCTCCACCAGGAGTTTCAGTATCTCAAATTCCCGGATGGTCAGGGACACGCTTTCGTCTTTGACAAGGACCGTGAAGCTGTCCGTATCCAGGGTGAGATCCTTATAGCGGAGGATGTTCGTCTCCACCCCGGCGCCCTGCTCCGCCCGACGCAGCACCGCTTCGATGTGCTTCACCACAAGGGGCATGGAGAAGGGCTTGGTAATGTAATCATCTGCCAGAGCGTCAAAGCCCTTCATCTGGCTGGCGTCATCGTCTAAAGCGGTGAGCATGATGATGGGGACTTGGCTCTCTTTCCGGATCGCCTCACAGACAGAAAAACCGTTCATTTTTGGAAGCATCAGATCCAGCAGGATGAGGTCTGGACGATACTCATGGAATTTCTCCATCCCCTCTAATCCATCGCTGGCCAGCACTACGTTATATCCTTCATCCTCCAGAAACGCTTTCACTACGCCCTGAATGGCCTCTTCATCCTCTATAATTAAAATCGTTTTCGCCATGGTCTGCACCTCCAAGTAGTAGTGTACCATACGAAGATGGAGTTTTGATGGAGTAAGTGTTACTTTTGAAAAAAAGTAACGGCGGCCTGAAAAATCAGGCCGCCGTTGAATTCAGAGACGCTATATCAACTATGCTACTTTGAAAACTCCTGCATAATGAGGTTTAGGATTTCCTGCTGGTCGGCAGACAAGCCGCCGTTTTTCGGCTTGGTGCTCTCCTTCAACTCTTTTACCAACCGATGGATCAGTTCCCGCTGCCCATCGGTCATGCCCTCCAGTATCACCTGGTCTTTCTTATCGAAGCCGACCAGGTAATCCAGCGACACGTTATAAATCCGAGCCATGGTCGTGAGGACATCCAGCGTAGGGATCTTGATATTGTTCTCGTAGTTGCTGATGACCGATCCGGCCCGGCCTACTCTCCGCCCAAGTTCCTCCTGAGAAATGCCATACCGTTCCCGCAGCATCCGCAAGTGGTTCCCAAAATCAAACATCCCATTTCACCTCGCTTTATCCTCGAACTTAGCGTACAGATATATTTTACCCGCTTGACCTTCTCATATGGCTAAGTATATAATGAAAGTGTTTAGCGATTCGCTAAGATAACAGGTTTCGTTTTTTCCGTTTTGCGAGGATGATCAAGTGCCAAATCAGGAGTTTGTATGCACGTTTGCCGGTCACAGGCAGGTTTTTGAGTCTAAAATTGAGGAAAAAATAAGAAATGCCCTGGAAAGCCTTGTGGAGATGGGCAGCCGGTTGGTGTTCCTGAACGGAGGTATGGGCCAGTTTGATGCGCTCTGTGCCAGTGCTGTCCGCAGTTTGAAGAAAAGGCATCCTGAAAAAGAGATACAGCTATGCTTAGTCATCCCGTATTTATCGGACAAAATAAATGCAGAAAAAAGCTTTTTGCAAGCTGTGTACGATGAAATTCTCATGCCGGAGGGTTTAGAATATGCCCATTACAAAGCAGCGATCTCCAAACGGAACCGCTGGATGGTAGATCAAGCGGATTGCTTGGTCTCCTATATTATCCGCCAGTATGGCGGGGCCTATCAGACATCCCGGTATGCACAGAGAAAATCCATCCCCATCATCAATGTAGCGAAAGGAGCGCCACAATGCCTAAAATGATTATTATCGAGTGCAGCGATGAAGAAGCTGACCGCATGGTTGAACAGCTCAAGAACATGATTGCTGAATATGAGTACCACCCGTACCATGGGCCGGGAAAGGTCTATGAATTCGGTTCGCTGCGGATTGACCAGCCCAAGCAGGAGGTGACCATCAACGGCGTCATGGTAGATTTGACCCGCAGGGAATTCGAAATCCTCGGGTTGCTTGCCGAGCACCCAAACCAGGCTTTACCCGCAGATTTCCTCCACAACGCTGTTTGGTCTCATCCCGACGCAGACCACGGCGAAGAAGAAGTGACAGCCTATATAAATAGGTTGCGGGAGAAGCTGAAATTGGATCAGCCGGACTCCGCCTGCCAAATCGTCGACGAGGCCACCCAGCGGGGAAATGGCTACCGATTGACCCATTCAGCCGAGTAGGAAACAGCCTTTGTCGTAATTTGTAGAATAAGCCATTACGAAATATGTAATTAGAAGGAGAAAGATAGTAAGAAAATAGTTTCCCCTTTTTATACTGGCCCCATCTGAATTTGGTTGGGGAAAACTGGTATAACAGGAGGTTGCCGGTTTCCCCCGCATAGAGGGGATGCCAGCAATGCGGCGTTGGAAACCGCATCATATGATTTGGGCTGCAGCTTCACCCGAAGCTGCAGCCCTTTTTCGAGTATTATCACTTTCCCATAAGCATCCATATTGTGGATTTTCCAACGAGGTAGCCCTATCAAGCGCATTCGTCCAGGGACGAGTGCGCTTTTTTTACTTTTGCAGAAGGAGGTCATGGCTCAGAACACATAGCAGCAGGCCGCCGCCCCCGACAATCTGAATTTTCTCAAATTTCAGATTGATCGGAGGAAAACAGCCATGGCTTATAACAAAGCCAGAGCCGAAAAGAAGTGGCTCAAATGGAAGGAAGCAGAGGAAAAGAAACTCCGGGAGCTGGGTGTGGACGAGGAAACCATCCAGCGCCTGCATACATACGACTGGGCCGAATTCAACCGGGAGCGCCGGTACCTGCAGCGGCAGGTGGAGTGGTCGTCTTATGTGGATTTGCTTTCGGCGCAGGACTTGGAACTGCCCGTCGAGGATGTGGAATCCCTCATGGACAGCATTGAGGATATGGAACTGCTGCGTATCCTCTCCAAGGAGGACAAGCTCACCATCCAAATCGCCTTTTTGAAGATGTCCGGCTACAACGGGTATGAAATCGCTGAGAAAACCGGCCTGACTCAAAAGGCGGTCAACCTTCGGATGGTGCGCCTCAGAAAAAAACTGAAAAAATTTTTTGAAGCGTGAAGCTATCGGCCCTTTTTCCTGGGCTATGGGATGAACGGGGAAAAGAAATACGTTCAACCTGTAGCTTGAAAAGTCAATACCAGCCATGCGGGTACGTTCCCGTCCAGGCGAGCGACGATGGAAAAAGCGCCATGACAAGCTGCGGCACAGCTGCCACTCCCCAATGGGATGGCAGCTTGTGTCGTTGCTTCGAGCGATCCCTTTTGACCGGAAAGAGGGGGCAGTTGCCCTTTTTGCCACGACCCTGGCCGGAGTATTATGATACGCAATACCGTTTGCCCACACGTCAGATGGGGTGGCCGCCCCTGGGTTGTAATCAGCAAGACCCTCGGAAAGCCAGTGAACGGCTTGTAAACTGCAAGCCTGCCCGCACGGTTCCCAAGGTTGCCGGGGGGCGAGTTGCAAATACGGCACATCACATCAACTAACCATCAATTCAGATTGTCGTCGTTGACGGTAAATCCGTGCGGCGCAGTTTTCGCTGCGCCGCATCAGTTTGCCGCCAACGCACCAAGGAGAATGTGCCGATATGAACATAGACCTGAAGGAGCAGGCCCATGGGGAGATCGAGCGGATCTTCCGCATCCTTCTGCCTCAAAATGGGCTGGCGGTGCGGGAAGAACAGATCGCCCTGTGCCATACCATGCTGGACACACTGCTCCACAATAAAATTGCCTTGTGCGATGCAGGGGTAGGAATCGGGAAAACCTACACCTACCTGACCGCCTGCATCCTTTTGAAAAAGTTTTATCCATCCGGGCCTGCCGGCTCCCAGCCGGTGGTGGTCTCCACCTCCAGTGTGGCCCTGCAGGACGCCATCATCGGAGAGTACATCCCATTCTTATCCCGCATCTTTTTAGAAAACCGTATCATCCCGAAGCCCATCCGGGCCATGGTTCGCAAGGGGAAGGAGCGGTTCGTCTGCGACGCCCGCCTTGCCCAGCGGTTAGAAGCCATCAAGGGGAAGAACAAAAACGAGGAACAGCGGAAAGCGTTGTTCTCCCTTCAAAGCAATTATGACCTGGACGCTGTCACTGGCCTGAGCGGTTTTGACCGCCGCCATGTATGCGTTCCGAAGGTCTGCGAGAAAACCTGCCGGCTGCGGAACAGCTGCCGCTACCATCAATACTTGAAAGAGGCCCGAAGTGCGGAGATCTTTGTCCAGATCTGCAACCACAACTATTTGCTGGCCGATGCAGCCCATCGGCTTCAGGAACTGCGGCCCCTTCTGAATGATTACCGGGCTTTGGTCATCGACGAAGCCCACAAGCTGCCGGATGCCGCCCGCCAGATGTACGGGCAGAGCCTGTCGGCGGAGGATTTTCATGAACTCTGTTCTCTGCTCACAAAGGAGAAGTATATCCTTGCGGCGCAGAACCTGCGGGAAAAGTTCCGGGCGCTGATGGGCGCCCTGTGCAGGGGTGAGCTGCTGGAGGAAGCACAGCGCACTGCCTTCGTGCTGACCGCAGAACGGGAAGCGGCTCTTCGGGATTGCCTCTCCCTTCTCCGTGTACTCCAAAAACAGCTGGCGTCCCACCTGCCACAGTGGATCCTTCACCGGCTGGGAACAACAGAGCAGGCGCTGAACTTGTTCTTCACGGGGGATCGCCGCTATATCCTTTACATCCAATACGACAGAACCGGCAGCCCAAGCCTATGCGCTGCCAGCCGGCAGATGCCGGAGCAGCTGAACCGTGCGCTCTGGCGCAACAACATTCCCGCCATTCTCACCTCCGGCACCCTCATGGCCGGGGGCAGCTTTCACCGGACCCGGCAGCGCATGGGGCTGTCTTCAAGCCAGCGGCTGGAGGATTTCATTGCGGAGTCACCCTTCAACTATCGGGAAAACTGCATCCTCTACATTCCGGGGGATCTACCAAAAACGCCAATGGGCAGCGAAATGGAGGCCGAGTGCCTGGCAGAGCATATCTGCAGGTTGGTGGACGCCACCCATGGCCACACGCTGGTGCTGTTTACTTCTTATTCCCTCATGGGCGCTGTCTACAACCAGGTAAAGGGCCGGATGGCCTTCCCGCTGATGGAGGTGTGGCGGCATTCCCAGGATGTCATCCATCGCTTCAAGCAGGCTCAAAACGCTGTGTTGTTCGCAGCGGGTTCCTGTTGGGAAGGGGTGGACTTTCCAGGAGATATGGTGTCATCGCTGATCATTGTGCGGCTGCCTTTCCCCGTCCCGGACCCACTGAGCGAAGCGGAACGGGAGCAATACCCCACCCTGCAGGATTACATTAAAACTGTGGTGATACCCGATATGCAGGTAAAACTCCGCCAGGGGTTTGGCCGTGCCATCCGCACGGAAACCGACACCTGCGTGGTCAGCATCCTGGATTACCGTGCCGCCCCCGGAGAACGATACCATAAAGCTGTGCTGGAAACCCTGCCGCCAATCCGCATCACGAGCAAAATAGAAGATGTGGAGGACTTCATCCGGGCAAAGAAAGGCCCGGATTATTTTATGCCATAAAGGAGTTGCCATAGATGGACAAGAATATGAAGGTGGCAGTTTATTTCCGAACGGCCACTACGCCAATAGAGCAAAAAGTCTGGCTCTACGCCAGTTCAAAACATTCAGAGCAAACAGAGTTGAGAGATTTGAATGTGGAGACCATGAAACATACGGCCCAGCAAAATGGCCTTGTCGTTGCCGGGGTTTCCACTGATTCCAGCAGGCAGTTGCCGCCCATGGAGCGGCCCGGCGTTCAGAAAATGCTGGCGGCTGTCCGTGAAGGAAGGGTGGGTGCGGTGATGATGCCCAGCCTCCATCATCTTGGCCGGGATTTCGACGCAATCCTCCCTGTGTTGGCCGAATTTCAAAAACAGAAGGTACACATTCACGCCAAAGACGCCTCTGCGCTTTCCCTTCCGCTGTCTCCAAAGCCGTTCACAAGGAGGAAAGGGGGCGACGCACGGTGAGTTTTCCATATGTAGACCGCCCCATGTGGCTGTACAGCCGCAGCAGCGACAAGCATCTGAAGGTACTGTTTCGGCAGATGCAAAACCTGCTGGATGAAGCAAACCGCAGAGAATACACTGTCGTGGGCACTTCGCAGGATATGGGTTCCGGCAAGAGCATGGCCAGAATGGGCCTGAAGCAGATGATGCGGGCCGTGAAATGCGGTCTTGCCCAAGCTGTCCTTGTGCAGAATCTCACCCGCCTAAGCCATGACCCAGCCATTCTTATGAAGATACTGGAGTTCCTACAGGACCACAATGCGGTACTGATCACCACCGAAAGCGACCTGAAGTATGAACTCTACATCAAAGGGCTGGAAAAACATTTTCTCAGGAGAGCCGCCCAAAAAGGGCTCCGGCTTCCATGGTGAGCCTACCATGGATCCCGCTTTTACTCCGGCACTTCCGGGCGAAAAGGTGATCAAGGAAATTAAATACTTTGTGCTGTTTTCCACGCTGAAAAAGCTGATGGAGCAGGGAAAAATCACAGCAGAATACTGTCAGCAAGCCAATGTTGCTATTGCCGAAAAGTACGGAGTCTCTGAGCTCAGTATTTAGTGGTTGTCGTAATAGCTATCCCATGCCGGTTGTGGTAGTGTTGGGTGTGACAAAAAAGATGTCCAGCCGGAAAGGGGGTGGCAGAGATGCCGCAGGTCAGAGTGATTCAACCCATCTCAGAGCAAGCCAAAAAGCTGCGGGTTGCCGCTTATGCCCGTGTCAGCAGCGATTCAGCCGACCAGCTGAATTCCTTTGCCACCCAGGTGGCTTATTACACCGACTTCATCCAATCCAAAGACGAATGGGAGTTTGCCGGCCTTTATGCTGACGAAGCGGTTTCCGGCACCACAGCCGACAAGCGGGACGATTTTCAACGCCTGCTTGCCGACTGCCGTGCCGGGAAAATAGACCATATCCTTGTTAAATCCATCTCCCGGTTTGCACGAAATACCCTCGACTGTCTTCAGACCGTGCGAGAACTCAAGCAGCTTGGCGTGGCGGTGGAATTTGAAAAAGAGGGCATTGACACCGGGAATATGGGCAGCGAGATGCTGTTGAGTATTTTGGGCGCTGCCGCCCAGGAAGAATCCCTCTCCATATCGAAGAACCTGAAATGGAGTTACCGGCGCCGGATGAGATCCGGCGATTTTATTACCTGCAATGCGCCACTTGGATATTTCCTGAAAGATGGAGTCTTGGTTCCAGATCCCCAAGAGGTTCCTATAGTACAGTATATTTTTTCCAGCTATCTTGCCGGACATAGTATGGATGAGATAGCTACCTTCTTAAATGATCAGGAAGCAAAGTACAGCCGAAAGGAAATGACAAGATGGTATCGCACATCGATTCGTTACATTCTATCGAATGAAAAATATATTGGCGATTCGTTGCTTCAAAAAACATTTACCCCCAATGAGCTGCCCTTGGTCAACATTCGAAACCGAGGGCAGCTCTCGCAATTTTATGTAAAAGACTCCCATCCGGCGATTATACCATTAGAAATGTTCGAAGCTGTTCAACGCCTGATGAAAAGGCGTGCCGCTACACATACAGCGAAGCCTAAACCCGGTGGCTTCCCTTTGAGCCATATGATGAAATGCGGATTTTGCGGCAGCACATTTCAGCGTCATCTTAAAAAAGAGGGGGCTCGATGGTGCTGTTATCAGCACCGAAAGGACAAAAGCCTTTGCGTCATGGAGGTAGTGGCAGAAAGCGAAGTATACCAAACATTTCTGCTTATGTACAACAAGCTGCTGGATAATAAAAATCTCATCTTAAGAGTAATGCTGGCACAGCTGATAGAACTTCAAAGCAAGACCACATTTGCAAGGCCAGAAATCGTAGACCTAAATCAAAAAATTTCCGACTTAGCCAGGCAGAATCATTCACTCTCCAGGTTACAGGCCAAAGGGTGCATTGACTCTGCCATTTTTATAGAGCGTAGCAACCGCAATAATAAACTGATTGAAGAACTACGGTTTGAATTGCGCCAGCTTCAAGAACCAGACCGTGTCAGTGAAACAATTGATCAAACGAATTTATTGCTGGATCTTCTTGATGATGCCCAACCCATGTTGGAGTTTGAACCTTCCATATTTAAGAGCATGATAAAGGGGATTACCGTCTATCCTGAAAAGTTCTCTTTTGTCCTTTCCAATGGGCTGGTTCTTTGCGAAATGAGGCGATAGATATGAAAAAGATACGGAGTTGCCCCTTTGGATATCGGATGGAAAACGGGACTTATACTGTGGTGCCTGAAGAAAGGCGCCTTATTGAGCAGATATTTACTCGTTACCTTGATGGAGCCTCTCTCCAACAGCTGTCAATCATGGCAGAAGAAACAGGCTTGAAGTTCCGAGAGAATGCATCCTCTTGGAACAAAAATATGATATCCCGAATTTTGGACAACAGCAGGTATTGGGACGGAGAACAGTATCCGCCGATTGTGGAGAGGGAGATTGCTACGAAAGTAGCTGATTTGAAACAGAGCAAAGCTTCTCCTCGCTCCCAAACACCGTTTATCCAAAAAAGAATGACCTGCCCATACTGCGGAAGTAGACTGAGGCGAAATGGGAAAAAGCCTCATCGGACTTTTTGGGACTGCAAATGCTGCCAACAACGTCTTGGCCCTATCCCTGATGATACGTTGCTTCAAGTCGTTACAGAAAGGTTTCTTGCTGTTTGCCTAAATCCTCATATGGTGGAACCAGCAAAGGAATCTGCGGAGAGTTTATCAATACAAGCAGCCAGGCTAACCAATGAAATCAATCAGGCGATGAATCAGCGGGAGGTGGATCCGAATGAACTGCTCCCTCTCATTTTTGAGTGTGCCGCTGAAAAATACAAAACCTGCTCCATCAAGGAAGCAGACCATCTGACCATTACCCTGAAAGCCCTCTTTCAGGCACACAGCAATGACACGGCCCTGGATCGGGAACTTTTTGAGAGGACTGTGAAACAGGTGATTTTGCAGCCGGACGCATCTGTACAGCTTCGTCTGCTGAACGATATTGTGGTTTGAAAGGAGAAATCTCTATGGCACAAAAAACAGTTACAGAAATCCCGGCAAACCCTCTGCTGGGTGACCTGCGAAAGCGAAAACGGAAACTGCGGGTAGCTGCCTACTGCCGGGTCAGCACCGAGGAAGAAGAACAGCAGAACAGCTTTGAGGTGCAGGTGGCCTATTACACGGATAAAATCACTCACCATGAGGGATGGCAGCTGGCCGGAATTTTTGCGGACGATGGGATCTCAGGCGTCAGCACCAAGAAAAGAGAGCAATTTAACAAAATGATTGAACTGTGCCGGAAGAAGAAAATCGACCTCATCCTGACGAAATCCATTTCCCGCTTTGCCCGTAACACCCTGGACTGCATCAAGCACGTGCGGATCCTCAAAAGCTGGGGCATTCCGGTCATATTTGAGAAAGAAAACATCGACACCTCGAATATGAACAGCGAGATGATCCTCACCTGCCTGAGTTCCTTCGCCCAGGCCGAGAGCGAATCCATCAGCGGCAACGTGACCAAGGGCATCCGCATGGGCTACCGGCAGGGCCGGTTCAGTTTCCGATATAAAAACTTTCTGGGCTATCGCAAAGGGCCGGACGGAGAGCCGGAAATCGTGCCTGAAGAAGCGAAGATCATCCGGCTGATCGCTCAAAATTACTTAAACGGCGATAGCCTGCGTACCATAAAGGAAACCTTGGAGAGCATGGGTGTTCCAACCGCCACCGGCAATCAAAACTGGAGCACGGAAGCCATCCAACGCATCCTACAGAACGAGAAGTACATGGGTGACGTCCTGCTGCAGAAAACCTACACGGCAGATTTCATTGAAGGCAAGGTCAAGAAGAACAATGGAGAACTCCCGCAGTACTACATCAAGGACAACCATCCGGCCATCATCCCGAGGGAAATGTTTTACCAAATCCAAGAGGAAATCGCCCGCAGGAAAAGTAAAAAGCCTGCCAATGCCAAGAAAGCCAAGACCAATCGTGGACGGTTTACCAGCAAATACGCACTTTCGGAAAGACTTGTCTGCGGGAACTGCGGCTGTTATTTCCGAAGGGTGACATGGAGCATCCACGGACGGAAGCAAATCGTCTGGCGATGCATCAACCGACTGGAATGTGGGCCGAAGGTTTGCAAGGACTCCCCCAGCCTCAAGGAAGATGAACTCTATTCCGCCATCCTGAAAGCCATTCGTTCCCTGGTTCAAGGCCACCAGGAAGAAATGGCCGCCACCCTGCAAGAAGCACTTATACATTGCATTGACGGAGAAAACACCGCAATCAATCCCCTTGTGATAGAAAACAGGCTCCATGATCTGGACAAGGACTTGGATCGGCTGCTCACGATGGATGGGAGTGAAATCGTGGATCTGCGAATCAAGCAGATTAGCGACGAAATGCTCCAGCTTAGGCAAATAAAAAAACGTGCGGAACTGGATGCCCAACAGGATATGGGCCGTGAAAACAAAGCCAAGGAAATCATGGAACTCATTTCCGCAGAAGATCTCGACCTTACGGAGTATTCCGACACACTGGTGTACCGGGTGATTGAACGAGTAACCGTCCTCTCCAAAGAAGAGATCCGCATCCGCTTCGTCGGTGGGTTCGAACTCACCCAGCCCCTTCACTAAGAAGCAGGCACAGAGAAATGCTGGCAGCTTGGCCGCTGTCGGTGTCTCTCTGTGCCTGCTTTTCTCGTTGAGAAATGGGAAGATTGGTGATATTAGCCCGTTTTCTTGTAATCTGCGCCAGTACCTGCTATAATTAATAATAAATTAAATTGATTTCGTTTTTGTCCCTGAGGCTACATACCGAGAAGAATCCACCAAGAATATGAAAGGTTGGTTCAAATGCGAATTATAACAAAATCTATTCGTATTATTGATTATGAGGCGCAACAAATCTACCACAGAGAAACCCCACCCTCATTTAATGAGTATGTCGGTGAATTAATAAATCATATTAATGAAAACAAAAATGTTCGAGAATTTAAGACAAGGTCTGTGGATACAGAAGTTATCGGATGCATCAAGCAAATTTTAAGAAAACCGGATGACAATGATTTGGTTGCTGAAAAGACTGATTCTATTGCACATAGACTTCTTATCAAAGAAGTTGAAGCACAGCGGCGGGTATCACGCATGGACACTAATGTCCAGAAAGGAAGTTTGGTGCAAGCGTTATTATCCGACGAGGAAAATGACATATCAATTTATCTTTTGGCAAAAGTAGAACATAGCGACTTTGTAGATGATACTGATTTCTCTTTTAAAAGCGGTTTTTCTAAAGATAAAAAAACGGTATGGAAATCTTGTTTATTTGAAATCGCCGATATTGACGCAACTTCATATACGGCCAGAATATATTCTAATACAGTAGCTAAATATTGGAGTGATGATTTCTTAGAGTTGGATGAAATGGTTAGCGACGAAAGCAATACTTCGAAGGCATTTAAAGCAATAGAAAGCACTCTTAATCGGAATATTCGCAGTATTGCCCCAAGAGATCACACCATAATTCGCAACGCTGTGATTTCTTACTTCAAAAATCATGAGCATTTTGATTATGCTGTAATGCTTGATAGTATTTTAGACGGCTATCAAGTTACTGACTTATCTGAAGAAAAGCTGGAAACTTTAAAGGAAAAACTTGCTGAACTACCTGAACGAAAGCACTTTGACCGCCAGTTTTGCCCCGTTGCCTCAGTTATTAGTGCTCGAATCAAAAAAGTATATGATGTTAACGATGGTATTCAAATCAGAATTACCGATGAAGTACGTCAACTTGATGAAACTATCAGTGCATATCAAGACCCGAATGGGAATCGATATATTCGAATTAAGACAAACAACGAATTAACATATCGTCGATTTTGTAGTACAATTCAGGCCGAAGAAACGCTAACTTAAAACTACAATAATACTGAAATACTGACGTGAGGAGGGGGATTATGAATTATATTATTGCCATAAGGACATTGTTTCAAAGTAATTCGCTAAAACTCTCTGAGCGCAGTCAAATATTAGATGGCGAATTCGATTTTGCAGTTGAATCTCTTCCTTCGTACGAACAAATTAAGGAACTAATCCTGTCATTTCCTCAAAGAGATGATATTGCAATTTCTTTGACAAATGAAAATGATGATGTATTTTATTTATCATCGCAGAGGTTGTCTTCACAGGATGAATATAGTGCCTTTAAAGCGGATTGTGAATACAGTGAGCGAGTTTCTGGAAAAGTGTCTATAAATAAGAATATTCAAAATGATATTATCTCCATTTATGATTTTTCAAGTTTTGCTCAAGAACTGTGTGATCTCTCTTTAGATGGAATATTAACTACATTCTCAGCATTGCTGAGTGAATCAAGCCATCTTACATTTGAAGTATTTGATGTAGAAGTTTTAATGAAAACCAAAACCATGCTTTTTTCTTCATCTCCACAGAAAGTGGTTTTTGAGACATTTGATAGAAAACAACGGCTAAATATATGTTCGGAAACAACACACTTTTATGATCAGATGCGATATCAACTACTCCCTGATGATTTTCAGCTTGAAATAGACTTTGAAGGAAATCCCTTATCTGAGATTTTTGATAAGCTTTCCAATATTTTCTCCTTGATTTATTTGTCATCTTCTGCATCGCTCAATCGGGGAATATTGGAGTTGCACATCGCTGGTCAAAGAACTCTTGAGTATCAATGCCGATGCAATTCAATAGCATCTAATCCAGAATTATATAAGATATATAATTGGATTTATACGGATGGGAATGCAACAGATAAATCCTTGATTGCACGGAACATACTTTGTCTTCATTGTAGGTTCTCTGACATTCAGAAAATTGATGGAAAAACTTTTGCTTCTATTCAATCAAACTACAATTTATATCTCAAAGATAACGTGGCTCAATATATCCAGTTAACCAACAAACTTGCAGAATTTATTTCAGACGTGGTATCCAAAACCGGAGACTATGCTGTTTCTTTATTGGAAAAATTCAAAACAAATTTATTTGCAATTTTGGGTTTTCTATTTACTGTAGTCCTTGCAAATATCGTTTCTGACCAACCTCTTGACAATATATTTACACGAGATATTACTTTTATATTAGAGGCAGTATTATTTATCTCAGCTGCTTATTTAGTCATTTGTGTACTTGAAACAAAGTATAAAATACGGAAGATTCGCGACAGTTATAATGCCTTGAAAAATAATTACACATCTATTCTCACTCCAGATGATCTTAATATGGCATTTGGAAACGACAAAATCATGAAAGAAATGTCTGCAGAAGTTAATAAAGGCATACGCAGATATGCTTGCTTGTGGGGAGTATTTATACTAATTTCCTTAATAGCCATAGAACTGATTAGTGTAGACCCTGTAATATGGTCATTATTTCAACGACTATTTTAGTTAAATCAGATTCTACCTTTCCCTTATCTTACATTTCAGTGGGTATCTTTTTTGTCAACACAACCCATGTGGACAGAGGTCGAAATTTGGAACTCAAAAATGAGACATCCAAATTTCGGCCTCTTTTTCTACGACTGCTTTTCACATTAACAAATTGGTATATTTGTCTGATGATACACCAATTTTACCACCAATAACCTTTATGCTCGGGTCCTTTATCCTTCTTATTTTTCTCATGTTCTCGCTTTCCCAAGAGCTCATCCTCTTTTGCGATTGTAGGGTCGTACCAATCTGCTTTTGCACGTGCCCAGGCCGCCCATTCTAAGAGGTCCTGCTCCGGGTGTGCTTTTTCCATAGCGGAGACATAGCTTCGAATTCTGCATGCGGTTTCATAGTCCTCTGCGCAATTAACAAGGGCCAGAGTCCGGTCTACCTCCACATTATATAGCTTGCGAAGCTCCTCACGCTTTCGCTCCTGCTCCCGGCGCTGCCGTTCCGCCTCCTCTCGGGCCAGACGTGTCTGCTTGACCCGCTCTGCCTCTTCATAAATGGCGAGCATCATCTCCCCCAAACGATCTTCCAAAATGTAGGAACGGCAATCCCGGAATGTTCTTGCTCCATTGATAGATACGCCTAAACGGCCATTGTAAACAGCATCGTACTTTCGAATTTGTGGTTTGCTGGCCCAGGAGTGTTTTTTCCTTTCCTCTTCGTATTGCAGCAGCTTCAGGTTTTCTTCTTTTGTTGGGGTATGTAAAACTTTGTCGGTTGACTCAGAGAACATGAGCGTGACGGAATCCTGACCCATTGCAAATTCTAGGTCAGCCGTCAATTCCCACCCAAGCGGGGCCATGGCCTTTGCCAGTGCATCAATCAACCGGAACACACGGGACTGTTGCTCTTCTGAAACCCCTTCCGCAAAGGGAGGCGCAGGTTCCCGATTTCTTCCCCGATTCCAGCCTGCGCCAAATTCCCGCTCCTGCTGGCGTTTCCGCTTGTTCCACTCGGCAATCTTTTTCCGATGGGCTACAATTTCAGGCCGCATTCTTTCGTTTTCTTGAGTCAGAAAAATCTGCGCCGCTACATTCAATACCACTTGTCGTTCTTCTTCCGGCAAAAACTCCAGGGGAACTGTCATTTCATTACTGCGATTTGGAATCCCTGCTCCGGTCTGCACTCCCATCTTTTTTGATTCTCCACCAGGTGGAAGAGGCGTTTTCTTTACTGGCTTTCCAGCACGCAATTTTGCCCAATAGCCTGGGGGCGGGGTTGGGATATTCAGCGACTTGCAGACTTTATGAATGGTAACATCAGAGACTTTATATCGCTTCGCCACCTCTGTCACAGGCATATTCCAAACTTCTTGATAAAGCGTTTCCCGATTATACACATTATAGGTCTGCCCGAATCTTTGAACTGTCTCCGGTGGCGCTTGATTGGTTGCTTCCTCAGCGGCCGATTGCGGAATCGGATCCATAGGAACGGGCGCATTAGGCGACACCGATTCCGTTCTCTCTCGCAGAGAGGTGGTTTGGACCACTTGTTCACTCTTGGCTATATTGGGCTTCTGAAAATTATCTTTTTGCAGCGTAACCATTGCATCTCCATCGCCCGGAAGGGGAATCTGTTCCACTTGTTTTCCGAAATTGATTTTGGTCCAGTAGCCGGAGGGAGGAACGGGAATCTGAGCTGCCTTGATCTGCGTCAAGCATTTGGCGTATGGAATGCCATACTTTCTTGCAACCCCCGCTACTGAAAGTGTCCATATTTCTTCATAGAGTTCCTTGCGTGTTAATTCAACTGTAAGGGAAGGCATCATCTCTCCAACCTCCTTCCTATCTAAATCAGCTTCGTTTTTCTTTTCAGTCTGAATCTGCTGCGCTTTTTTCGCATCATCGTTTGACGCAATAATTGCCAAGAACTGTTTTATCCCTCCAATTCCTCGTTTTCTTTTAATAGAAAAACCAAGTCGTGTTTCATTTCTTCGAACTGTTTGATTATGGTGTTTAAACTCTTTTCAATATTCTGGACTTGAATTTCATTAACCCTGCCGTGATTATAAGCAATTAATCGCTCCGGAATGATGTTATAGCTCCAGCTCTCACTGTATCGGTTTTCTTTTTTGATGGCGAAACCAATTGGAAGTACATTGTTTCTCATGCCCAAAGTTACCATCATGGGGGATATTCCAAGATAATCTGCGGCAATCTTGGCAGTGATTTTTCGCATGGATCTAATCTCGTCGTCCGTATACTTTCCCATAACACTTCACCTCCTCCTTCTGAGAAAAGATATACAAGGTTTTATAGCCATTATTATTGTACCACAGAAGAACCCCATGTGCTGAATAAATATCTCTCCTACTAACACCTTAAACAGAGCGTTATAAAAACCGCTTATCCAGAAGTTCCCGAATGGTTTCTAGAACTCGCAGTCCTCCATATAACCAGGCTGCACCTGGCCGCAATTCGCGTTCCAGGTTCAGCCTTTTTCTTTCCCTTTTTCTGTTGACATTTGTAAACTTTCGTGCTATGATCTGTTTACAGAAGTAAACAGAAAGGAGCGGTCCCCATGAACCCAAAAAGCATTCACTTGAACCCCTCGGAGTGGCACGTCATGGAGTTCCTGTGGGCCCATGGCCCTGCCACCGGCCGCCAGGCCGCCGACCATCTGACGGAAAAACTGGGCTGGAGCCGCAGCACCACCCTCACCCTCCTGCGCCGGCTGGAGGGGAAGGGCGCCGTGGCCAGCGATGCGGAAACCGGCCTCAAAACCTTCCGACCCCTGGTGGGCCGGGAGGAGGCCGTCCTCCAGGAGACGGAGGATTTCCTGGACCGTGTCTACCAGGGCAGCCTCAGCCTCATGGTCAGTGCCCTGACGAAAAAGCAAGCCCTGCCCCAGGAGGAGATTGACGCCTTGTACGCCATGCTGCAAGAAATGGAGGGAGAACGTCATGATGGAATGGATCCTTAGCGCCTGCGTCCTGACCGCCGCCGTAATCGGCCTGCGCTACGCCCTGGGCGGCCGGATCGATCCCCGGCTCCAGTACGCCCTGTGGGCCCTGGTGCTGGTGCGGCTGCTGATCCCCGTGAACTTCGGGTGGGCCCCCTTCTCCGTGGGCAACGCCGTCCCCGCCCTGGCCGCCAGCACCTCTGTCCCGGTGGATTCTGCCGCAGAGGGCATCACCGTCCCCAGTATTCAGACCGCCGACCCAGCGCCGGCCACATCCCCGGAGGCCGCCGACCCAGCGCCGGCCCCCACCGTCCCCGTCTCCCCTGGAGAGGAGGGGCAAGGGCTGCCCACCCTCTCCCTGAACCAAGGGCTCACCCTGCTCTGGCTGGTGGGGATGGCAGCGGTCGCCCTGTGGTTTGCCGGGTCCAACCTCCGCTTTGCCCGGCAGCTCCGGCGGTCCCGCCAGCCGGTGGAGGTGGCGGGGACCCGCCGCCCCGTCTACGTCACCCAGGCCGTGGAGTCCCCCTGTCTCTTCGGCCTGGCCCGTCCGGCCATCTACCTGCCCCCAAAGATTTTGGAGGACCCGGAGGCCCTGCGCTACGCCGTGGCCCATGAGACCACCCACTTCCGCCACGGGGACCCCATCTGGGCCCTTCTGCGGGGGGTGTGCGTGGCGCTGCACTGGTACAACCCCCTGGTGTGGTGGGGGGCCGTCCTCTCCCGCCGGGACGGGGAGAGCGCCTGCGACGAGGCCACCATCCGCACCCTGGGCGAAGGGGAGCGGGGGGCCTACGCCTGTACTCTGCTCCGCCTGACCTGTGGGAAACCCTCCCACCGCTTCACCGCCGCCACCACCATGGCCGGCAGCCCCCGGGCCCTCCGGGAGCGGATCACCCGCATCGCCCAGCGCACCCGCCGGAAGGCCGGTATCACTGTCGCCGTGCTGGCGCTGGTCGCTGTCGCCGCGGGGTGCACCTTCCCCGGCAGCGTCCCCAGCAGCGCCGTCCCCATCCAGAGGGAGTTTGACGGCGAGGTGCCGGAGGCCGTGGCAGCCCTGACGGAAAATGCGATCGCTGATATCGCCGCTGGATACAACGAAGATGGGGCAGAAGGCGGATACGTCACCGAGGCCAAGCTCACCGGCCTGACCCCCGTTCCCATTGAGGTCTCCACCGGCGATGCCGGGGTGGCAGTCTACCGCGTGGAATATCGCCTCCATGTGCGGAATGGGCCCGCTTACCTGTTGGCCGGCGGGGCCCAAGCCGAGCCCTCTCCCACTGGCGGGATGTGGCTTACGGAATGGACCAGTGCCGGCCAGCCCTACTACGCTTTCTACTGGGAGGAGAAGGACGGAGAGACCACCTGGCAGTTGGTCTCCAGAACCAACAGCGATTCCCTGGCCTTTGACTACGGCAACCACGGCCTGGAAGGCACCTTCGAGGACCATGTCGCCACCTTTGCCTGGGAGGTGTTCGCCCAGCACCACAACGGGGTTTCTATCACATCTACCTTCTCTGAGGAAGTCCCTCAAGAGGTGCCGGAGTACGTCCAGTCCTTCCTGACACAGCGGATTGGAGAATTCCAAAAGACGCTGGCAGAGGCCGGCAGCGACGGTGCCATCACCCAGGCGGAACTCACCGCCCTGACCCCCGTGGTCACCCAGGAGGCCTCCGACACCGACGGCGTCGTGGTCTACCGCGTGGACTACCGCCTCCAGGGGGAGGGGAACCTGGCCCCCCTGCTGGACCAAGGCATGGCCGCCGAAACCATAGACGGAACCACTTGGCTCACCCCAGGGAACAGTCCCAGCCAGCCCTACTGCGCCTTCCTCTGGACCATTCGGGATGGGGAGCGGCTGTGGACCTGGATCGGCGATGCCACCCCCGCCGATCTGCAGTCCCGCTACGGCGACCAGGGCGCCAGTTTGCAGGCCCAACTGGATGCCTTCGCTGCCGAAATGCTCGGGCCCTGAGCCCCCCTAAACCACAATACCCCGGCTGCCGTGGGACGGAAGTCCTCCGGCAGCCGGGGTGTTTTTCGGTTACTCGTCCTCGTCCTCCATCTGCCGTTCCAGCCGCTTTTGCCCGGCGCTGCTGGCCCGGCCCAGGGCGAAGAAGGCCAGGGAGAGCAGCGCCCCGCAGGCCAGGAAGGTCACCACCGGCACCGCCAGGAAGTGGCCGTCCAGCAGGCCGGTGTACCGGTCGCCGTAGGTATTCCAGTTGCGGACGGCGTTGGCCACCGCCACCACCGCGCTGATGGCCACCACCGCCAGGGCCCGCAGCCGCCGGCCGGCCTTGCTGGGGTCCACAAACTCATAACTTACCAAGGTGCTCCGCACCGCCAGGTAGACCACCCCCACCAGCAGGACCACCAGCTCCGTGAGGCAGGCCGTCACCGGCAGCCCCAGGCCGTAGGTCTTCCAGAACAGGGACACCAGCAGCAGGGCCGCGGTGAGCAGGTAGGCCTCCCCCCGGACCTGGCGTTTCAGGCCGCGGGTGCGTTCGTCTTCGATGGTGTGTTTCATGTTGTCTCCTCCTCCCAAAACAGGTCGTTTAAGGTTTTGCCTAGGGCCTGGCAGATGGCCACGCAGAGCTTGAGGGTGGGGTTATAGTTGCCGGACTCGATGAGGCCGATGGTCTGGCGGGTGACCCCCACCGCCTGGGCCAGGTCGGCTTGGCTCATGTCCCGCTCCAGCCGGGCCAGTTTCAGTTTCTTGTTCTTCACGGGCACCTCCTCCGCCGTCTTCGGCTTCTGACAGGGAGAGTATACACGATATCTTCCGATATGTCAATTATATATTGCATTTTAGCAGACAAATTTTGCTTTTATCCCTCTGCCGGTGTCTTTCCCTCCCACCGCCGGAAGAAGCCCCGGGTGGCCAAACCCACGGCACACACCACCAAAGCCGTGGGGAGGAGCACCCAGAACACCTGGCCGGCAAACCGGTCAAACAGGGCGCCATACACCAGCTGCCCCAGGGGCTGGGCGCAGAGGGAGATGGTGTACACACAGGACATCACCTTCCCCATGAGCCCCGCTGGGGTCCGCCCCTGGATGGCGGCAATGGCATAGGTGGAGAAGAAGCTGCACCCAAACTGGCACAGGCAGAACCCCGCCACCAGCACCCCATACCGCCCCAAGGTTCCCAGGGGCAGCAGGAAGGCCAACCCCACCGGGAGCAGGCACAGGCCAACGGCCCCAATGGCCCGCCCCAGATGGACCGGCCGCAGCCGCCCG
>JABLTR010010723.1_pt1 | contig 21294 bp, 20 predicted proteins | sample 7160071 | NCBI WGS metagenome assembly JABLTR01 (sample SAMN14651230, study PRJNA627086) | human gut metagenome | isolation source: feces | host: Homo sapiens | reverse complement strand
CTTTTTGTGTTGCCCTTTTGCTCTACCTGCTGCCTGTAAATTTTTCTTCGCTCAAGTCCTGTTTCGGACTTGACTTTTTATTTGCAGGCTTTCTGCGATAAACTATCGCTATAGTCTGTTTTAAAACTATCACAATAGTCTGCGAATGTCAAGCCATCTTGACAGAAATAGACGAATGTGATAGTCTAAAGACATCTTAAGAACAGGAGACAGAACATGAAACTGTTTGATTCAGAGTGGAAGGTCATGGAGGTTCTCTGGCAGGAAAACGACCGGACGGCGAAGGAAATCTCGCTGCGGCTGGCAGACAGCATTGGCTGGAATAAAAACACGACCTATACGGTCATCAAAAAGTGCATCGATAAGGGTGCGATCGAGCGCCGGGAGCCAAACTTCATCTGCCATGCGACGATCACAAAGCAGCAGGCGCAGAAGGAGGAAGCCGATACGCTGGTCGAAAAGGTGTTTGGTGGTTCTGCGGAACTGCTGTTTGCATCGATCCTGAGTGATCGGTCACTGTCAAAAGAAGAGCTTGCGCGGCTAAAAGCGCTTGTGGAGGAATACGAGGGATGAATGGCGTACAGGCTGCGATTTTCAGCGGCAGCGCAATGATCCTGCTGGTGCTTGCGCTGCGGCTGCTTCTGAAAAAACGTCTGCCGCGTGGAATATTTCCCGTGCTCTGGTGCGCAGCCGCTGTGCGGCTGCTGCTTCCGATCACGATACCAACACATCTGAGTGTCTGGAATCTGCTGCATACTTCTGCCGCAGCGCAGGCAAACGGTGTCATATCAGATGCGCTAACGCCGTTTCCGTCTTTGGCGACCAACAGCACCGCAAAACCAGCAGCGGATATCGCGGGAATCAGCCCGATGCTTCTTGTCTGGCTCGTTTGCGCGATACTTCTTGCGGCATATTTTGTGATCGGATATGCCTGCATGGTACGTCGGTTTCGCGGAACACGGCTTGCTCCGCAGCCGTCCATTGACGCGCTGCTTGACCGCTTCCGCTTTTCGCGCGATCCTCGCATCTGCGTGAGCAACAGTCGTCGTGCGCCGCTTACCTTCGGCGTTTTTCGTCCGACCGTTCTTTTGCCGGAAGATCTGCCGGTTGGAGACGCACAATTTCAGCTGATCTTGGCGCACGAACTGGTGCACATCCGGCGGAAGGACTGTCTGCGCAAGCTGCTTTTGACTGTATGCTTATGCCTGTATTGGTGGAATCCGTTGGTCTGGCTGATGGTATGGCTTGCAAACCGCGATATGGAGCTTGCATGTGATGAAGCGGTTCTGCGTGCGCTGGGGCCGGATTGCAAGAAGGCTTACGCGCTGACGCTGCTTGACATGGCGCAGCGAAATCCAAAATCAGCGCCGCTGTGCAGTGGTTTTGCAAAAAGCAGCACCGAAGAACGGATTCGCGCGATTTTAAGTTTCAAAAGGATTCCGGCATGGGTTGGAATCTGCGTATCTGTTCTGTTCGTACTGACAGTAAGTGTCTTTACAACGCAGGCAGTAAGCCCAAGTGCCATCCCGGAAATAGTCCCCACCGTGCAGGAAGAAATTCCGGAAGAAAATGTTGCTGTGAGCGTACCAGTATCGGAGCCACTTTCGACAACGCTACCTATCATGCCTGAACAGAACGCCGAATCGGAAATCGAATCGGAAACACTGCCTCGGTCGGAAGCGTCCGCCTATATCTATCCGCTGGAGGACGCAAACGCAGAAGTGCTGAATTCCTACGGCTGGCAGGAGAATCCGGTCGTAAAGCAAAAATCCTTACATCCCGGCGCTGATTTTGCGGCAGACTATGGCACGAATGTTCTTGCTGTTGCCAACGGCATCGTTCTGGATTGCAGCTATGACGCTGCATACGGCTATATCCTGACGCTGGAACATGAGAATGGCGTTCAGACGCAATATGCGCATTTGTCAGAATTTCTGGTGAACGCCGGAGCAGAAGTCCGTCAGGGACAGATCATTGCGAAAACCGGCGACTCCGGCTGGACAACTGGCCCGCACCTGCACTTGGGTGTTCTGATCGACGGTGAAGCCGTTGACCCACTGGAAACCCTGAAAAGTGAATAATAAAAGCAGCGCCGAGACGATCAAAAACGTCTCGGCGCTATGTCAATACTTTTTTTATGAAAAACAATCGGGTCTTGCCACGCTTGTAAAACCTGCCGAGCCGGTGATAACAACGCCGTTCGCGCCGCCGCTGCAATGGACAATCAGGAGGTTTCCGTCCGCGTCCCTGCCGCCGACGATGCCAACGTGTACATCTGCCGGGTAAAATACGAGGTCGCCCGGTTGCGCGTCGCTCCATGCAATGTTGGTGCAATAGCTGTGCTGCGTGGCAGCTCCGCCGCCGCGACCGGGGTAGTAGCTGCCGTTCGTCGCGTTGTAGAATGTCCAATCGACGAATCCTGAACAGTCTAATCCGAACGGTCGTATCGTTCCCGTGGAGCCGCTGCCCGCCGCTGTGACCTCCGTTGGAACGCCCCAGCGGTCATCCCAGCCGAGCGTCAAAGATTTTCCGCCCCAGAAGTACGACACGCGCCCGACGAGTTGCACTGCCGTTTCCACGACGGCCTTTCGTGCCGGGTCAAGATCATCCGGGAGATTTTCAAGCAGTGCAATCGCGTCCTCCTGCGAAATGGTCAGCGAACCCATTGGAATATTCAGGCTGCCGAGATTTTCGAGCAGAATGTCAAGCGCGTCATTCTGATATTTTGTAAAAACGTATATCAGACGCATTTGCTCGGCGGTTTTGGCCGTGATCGTGATGGTCAGCGCAATCTCTGTGTGGCTGTCATCCACATCGTCGTCCGGGTTGCTGTCCGGAACGTCAACGGTCTGCGTTGCCGTCGTGATCTCGCACATATCCCAAAAGACTTGACGCAACAGCTCCACCCGTTCTTCGTCGAGCGTGAACACGTCCACGCCATCCGCCGCACCTGCCGTTTTGGACGCAAACACGGCAACGACTTCGCGCCAATCCGGGGCCTGCCCGACGATCTGAACAGATACAAAATCACCGTTCTGCAATCGCTCTAGCTCGGCATGATACTCGCCCTGAATTTCCGCAATAGCCGTTGCGAGTGGAACGGTGTCGTCTGCCTGCTGCTCGTCGGCAAACAGAATCCCCAGCGGCGATGCAAGGAACGCACCCGCGACAATGACGATGGAAAACACGATGAAAAGCGCTGTGCCGCCGCCCAGACTGGCAAGGGCGCTTATCAGCTCCTTGACGGCCTTTGCCGCGGCTGCGGCCAGCTTTTTCGCGGCTGCGGCGGCTGCTCTGACCGCGCGGTTGTTGCTCTTTTTGAGCATCTTCCGCTGCGTATCCTGCGTTACCGCTTTCCGTGCACGTTTTGACGCAGTTTTTGATACAGATGTTTTTGGCTGCGCCTTTTGGGTGCTGATCTGCTCTGCTTCTCGTGTCCGAATATCAACGCCGCGCTGGGATTTCTCTCTCGGCGCGGCGTTTGGCTTCGGTTTTTCACGGACGGCGGGCGGGTGCTCCGCTGGTGGATCTTGCGTCGGTGATGGTGTCTGGACAGGTGGGGCCGGTTTGCTGCTGCCAGCCGTGACCGGCTGACGCTCCGGCGTAATTGCGGGTGCTTCCGAAACAGGCGGCTGCGGCAGAATAGGGGCAGCCGGTTCGGATGGATAGATGGATTCGATAGATGGATTTTGGGAGAGCTGCGCTTGTTTTTCTACAAAGGCTTGCCGAGCCTGCGCTTGCGGCGTGGGTGGTAAATCTTGCGCCGGTGTTACCGCCGACCGCTCACGAACAGACTGCTCCTTGCCGCGCATAACTGGGGTCGCTGCGCTGCGTGGTGTCCATGTGTCCGGCTGCTTCACATGATGAACGGCGGATGGTTTTGCTGGCGCGGCTTCGGGTTGCGCCTGATTGTGGGTTTCCGGCGCATCCGGCTCTTCGCGGATCGGCGGCGGTTCTTTCGGCAGCAAATCATCCGCAAGACGGATTTCCGGCTGCTCCGCATGAAGATGATCCCGCGCAGACGGTTTCTCTGCGCGGGATTCCTTTGTTCGCTTGGCATAGGCGCGACGGCCTCGCTCCTGTGGCGCTGGTATCGGTTTGCTCTGTGGCCGTTGCGGTTCTGGTCGGGTGCGTATATCCTCCGTGCGCTGACGCGGTGCATTTTCTGCCGATGGCACGGTCACTGTGGTATGCTGCGGCTGCTCCGACGTGATCGGCGGCGCTGGCGTGGCCGTTTTTGCGGTTTGCTGGACATAGGCACGTCTGGCCTGCTCCTGCGGCGCGGGTGTCGGTTTGCTCTGCGGCGGTGTCGCATCTGGCCGGGTACGCGGTGCGTCTGTTCGTTCTCGCGGCGATTCCGGCGCATGGCGCGGCTGGTCGGACTGCTCCGGCTGCACACCCGCAGAAGAATCCGCTGATTCTTTGCGGGCTGGCTGTTGGATTGCATGGCGCGGTAGCTGAACAGTTTCGTAGACGATTTCGCGGGCAGTCATTTCTACCTGCTCGGTCGCCGTGCGTTCCGCGCTGTCCGAGCTGTCAGGCTGCTTCGCGCTGTCATTCAGTTCTTTTACGAATTTCTGTACCATCTGGCGCTGCACGATGGACACAGCTTGATGTTTTGGCTGCTTGTCTTTCGGGCGGTCGTTTCGCTCTCGAATATCAGGAATTGTAGTCACCTCCATATTTTGTCCCAAGTTGGGACACGATTTGTATTGATACAAATTTTAATCCCACCATGAGATCCATTTTCCGAATGGAAACGTGTCTCGTGGTGGGATTTGTTTTTGCGTCCCAAGTTGGGACAGATTACCGGCTCTCACCGGGCGTGGTTGTCATTAACTTATATAGCTCTGTCTGGCGGGGAATGGTGTTGACGAAAGGCACGATGCTGCCGCCCATGCGCAGCAGGCCATGACCAGCTTCGGCATTCGTGATATAGCTGAGCTGCGTATCGGAAATGTGAAGCAGCTTCGACAGCTCTGCGCGGTCGGTTGCCGCCTGATTGAACAGCAGCAGAAATTCCGAATTGGCGAACATCAGACGCGCCGTTTCGGATTTCAGACATTCTTCTACGTTCTGCGATGCAGCCGTCAGCGCCGCGCCGTATTTGCGGAATCTTTTCCATGCGCGGTAAAGGATTTCGCCGGAGTATTTGTATTTGAAATACAAGTACACTTCGTCGAGGAACACCCAGGTGTATTTGCCGCGCTTGCGGTTTTCTATGACGCGGTTCTGAATGGCTTCGAGCGCGACAACAAGGGCGGTCGGGCGCAGCTGCTCTCCCATCTCATAAAGGTCAAGGACAACAATCCGATTGTTAATGTCTACGTTCGTCGGGTGCGCGAACACGTTCAAGCTGCCCTCTGTGATAAGCTCGGCGGCAAGGGCAATTTCACGCGCTTCGGGGTCTGGCTGTTGCAACACCTCCGTGCGCCAGTCGGACAGAAGCGGCATAGGTAGCGTACCTTTTGCGTGGAAATAGTTCTGGTAGACACTGGCCGTGCATCGGTCGATGATGGATTTCTGGCTACCGGTCAGCAGACCAGCGCCCATTTGCTGCTCCAAGATACTGGTTATGAGTTCAGATTTCATCGCAATGGGATTCTCGCCGTCCTCATAGCCGTCCTGCAAATCCAGCGGGTTGATATGGTGCTGGCTGTTTGGAGAGATTTCAATGACCTCGCCGCCCAACGCCCGCGCAATGGGCGCATATTCGCGCTCGGCGTCGATGATGATAATATCGTCGTTGGTAGAGAGCGCGACGTTTGCGATGGTATTTTTCATTGCCACGGATTTGCCCGAACCGGACACGCCGAGATAGAACGCATGGGGTGAAATGAGCCGCTTGCGGTCACAAATCAACAGGTTTTTGGAGATAGCATTGACCCCATAGTATAGACCACCGGGGTCTTGGATCTCCTGCGCCCGGAACGGCATGAGAACGGCACAGCTTTCCGTGGTCAGCGTCCGCAAAGCATGGATGCGTCGCAGGCCATACGGCAAGACGGTGTTCAAGCCGTCCTCCTGCTGGTAGCGAAGAATAGAGAAACCGCAGAGCTTTTCCTGTGCGATGGATTGCAAGGTCTGCGTATCCGCGTCAAGCTGCTCCAAGCTGTCCGCGATATGAACGAGCGTCACACAGGCGAACATGAGCCGCTGGTCGCGGGCGGTCAGATCTTCCAACAGGTCTTTCGATTCGGTGCGCATTTGCTCCAAGTCATAGGGAACCGTCGCGGTAAAATTGTTCTGCCGGTTCTGCCTTTGCTGCCAGCGTGTAATGTCCGTTTCCACGCCGAGGATTCGGCTTTGCACCTCACGCACAGCTTCTTCGGTGGGAATCGGAAGAATGTCAATGGACAGCAGCAGGTTTCTGGAGAAGTCAGACAGGTCCTTTATCATTTCGTCGCTGATAAAAGATGCGTAGTCGCGCATGAACAGGACGCGCCCAAATTTGCCGCCCATTTCAAAATATCCGGCGCGGAATTGCAGCCCGTCCGGGCAGATCAGGTCGCGGAAGTCGATGCCGCGCTTGATGTTCGCGGACAGGTCAAACCGGAAAGACGCTTCTTCGCCAGGTCGGAAGAAGTCATGCAGGAGCCGCAGCCGGTCAGCGCAGGAAATGGCGTATGCCCCGGAATCCAGCCGCCCAAAGCTGGCGGACAGGTTTGTATCGACACGACGAAAATACGCGCGTGTCTGCTCGATCTTCCGTAAGCCGATAGACAGCGTGATGTACTTTTCCTGCACCAGATTGTTGCTTTCAGCCGCTTTGTCCAAGATGATCTGGTTGTACTCGCCGCGATAGTAGTCCAAACCGTCGCTGCACTCCGGCATGAGCATCGTGCGCTGGAAATCGACTGGATTTAATCTTCGGTTAATGATCGTGATTTTCGCGGTCGCATCGGTCGGCAAAGAATTGAGAACAGCACCATACGAACGGAAGATACTGCGTCGGTCGTCTAACGACGATGCGGCGTAATTTATATCCGAAAAGCGCCACGTTTTACTGTACTTCTGTCCAACCTGCCAGATACCGTCCGTATAGATGCGTCGGATGGGAATGGATTGCTGGACGCTGTGGGGAATCCGAAAAGAATCTTTTTCGCTGCGGTTGGCAGCCAACAACGATTTCATCATTCCAACGTACCCTCCATAATGTCAGCAAACATTTCCTCATGGAGATTGACAGAATCAAATCGGCGCGGGCCTGCACACAGGATTTCGGATTTGATAAACGCCCATAAGAATTGTTCAAGCGTCATGCCGTTGTAGTGGAAAAATCCTGCGATAGCGACTGGCGCCGCCGCCAGCAGGCACAGCCAGCTTGCAGCTTCTTTTCCGATGATGCCGCCCAAACCGAGATAGATACCGGCCGCCAGACCGACAGCCAGCACCGCACAAATAAACTGCCGCGCGGACAGGCCGAAAAAGATCGTTTCGCGGTGCGCACGGATTTCTTTTGGAATTTTGACTTCTATAAAAATCGCCTCCGATTTGTTGAAAATTTGACAGAATTTTTAGGATATGAGATAATATTTATAGGTAAAAACTTGACAAAAAGGAGAAAATGCTATGAACTCTACACTCATTTTATTCAAGGAAATAGGCCGTCAACTCTTGATCGTTGGTCTGGTACTGGGGAGCCTGCCAATGGCAATCCGCATCCTCTGGAAACTGCGGCTTCTGCCACTAGGCTGCTACTTTGTGGCAACGAAACTCTTCTGGCCGCGCTGGGCGCTTGCGCACCGAACCGCTTGTATTTTGATCTTCATTGCCTGCGTGCTGTTCTTCGTCTTATGTTGGACAATCCGCTATATCCGCCAGAAGCGCGAGGAACAGATCATGGCAGAGCTGATACACCACTACACAAAGGACCTGAAGCCAGGCGAATCCAGGACACTGGAATTTCTCTGAACAGTCAGAAAGAATTGCGTCCCGACTTGGGACGCAATTCTTTTATACACCGAGCATTTCATGCACCAGCCGGTCAGAGCCTTTGACAAGACCGGTCAGCACCAGCATATTGAACATGAGCTGTCCGAGATACTGCCAGACCATTGTGACGGCGGGCAGTGATTCATCCAGCGCTGTACTGCCGCCAGACAGAAATGCAGAATAGATCACGCAGGACAGCACAATGACCGCGCCCTCCATACACACGCCGACGTAGCTTTTTAGAAACGTTTGCCCGGTGCGCGAGGTCGCTTCTCCGGCGAACGATGCCAGCGGCAGGGGCGCAATGGCAGTGTAAATGAAGATTTTGAAAAAACGGCCATAGACAGTCAAAATCAGCGCATAGGACAAAATCGTAATCAGCAGACTGCCCAGCAGTGACACCAGCCAGAGCGGAATGGATTCCAGAAAACTCACATCTTCAATGGCTTCGACGATTTTATCTGGCAATGTGGCTGTTGTAGAAATCGCAGAGCCGATACCACCCATGACGGTACTGACCACACCGCCGCAGATTTTGTAAATCGCGGTTATCAGCTCCAGCGATGAGCCGACCGCCACTTTTGCCAGCAGAAACCGAATAAAATGGCGCAGGGCAAATTCCGGTCTTTGCAGCTCCCGAAAACTGGCCGCCGAGCGAAACACACCCATCGCAAAAAATAACACCAGCAGGCCATAGCCAATGCCTACCAGTGCGTTGTGGATGCTGACAATAACGGTCCAAATCTCGCCGCCGCGAAAACTCTCCGGTGTTTGCGAAACGAGCGACCAGATTTCAGCCAGCTTGTCATTCCAGTTGCTTAAAGCATCTTCAAGGGTCGATACGACCCAGTTATCACTCACATGATTTCATCTCCATTTCTACGCATATTTTATAATGAAACGACTATACTTCATAATGCTAGGGCGAGTAAACGTAATTTTGTTGCCTGTTCTCTGGTTGACAGATACAAAATCTTGCGTTATACTTACCGTAGTGATCGAGTTGCAGATGCTCGCGGGGCCTGCAACCGGGGGAGTCCCTGCGGGGGCTCCCTTTTTCACACCTGAGAGGATGGTGTAAATGCCGAAACCGTTTCTGACATACCCCCAACAGATTCAAAAACTGAAAGACAAGAACCTGACAATTACGGATGATGCCGCAGCAACGATCACGCTGCACCATTATGGATATTTTGCGCTGATTTCCGGCTACAAGGACTTGTTCAAAAATCCCACGACAAAAGATTACCGCGACGGAACGACGCTGGATGATATTGTTGCGCTCTATCGTTTCGATGAACAGCTTCGGGAACTCACGCTGCGCTATTTGCTGCAAGTGGAGCGACACATCCGCTCTGCGTATTCGTATGCGTTTTGCAGTCAGTTTGGAGAGAGTCAGAACAGTTATCTGGACGCAAATAACTATAATCTCATGGGGCGTATAAACCCGCGCGAGGTTCAAAAGTTGATTACGCGGCATTTACAACCGTTTCTTTCGCATACGACAGACTATCCGTATATCGAGCATCATAAACAGGTACATGGAAATGTGCCGTTATGGGTACTGATCAATGCGTTGACATTTGGAACTCTATCCAAGATGTACGCCCTTTCTCAGTCTAAAATCCAAGCTGCAATCAGCAAGGAATTTGTGGGCGTTCGGGAAAAGCAGTTAGGCTCCATGCTGGAGGTGCTAACTAAATTCCGCAATGTCTGCGCGCACAATGAGCGTCTTTTCTCCTACAACACAAAGAATGACATTTCGGACTTGCCGCTCCATAAAAAGATGCAGATTCCGCAGAATGGTCAACAGTACATATATGGAAAACATGATTATTTTGCGTTAGTATTGTCTTTCCGCTACTTGCTGCCAAACAAAGACTTCCTGACATATAAGGCGCAGTTAGCCAAGCTGATTGATAAGGCGGATCGTGAAAATCGTCAGTTAGCCGGTACGGATCTGCTTCGGCTTATGGGATTTCCGGAAAACTGGAAGAAAATCACTGCATATAAGAAAGTATAGTCTAACTGAAATGCGTCCCAAGTCGGGGCGTATTTCTTTTGCTTACACCACACCGATGGCCGTCAGAATTTCCTTTGCAAACGCGATCAGCAGACCACCGAACAGGCAAAGAACACCCTGCGTTCTCTGCGTCGCGTCGTGGGATTGCACGGACATACCGAGCTGCACAACGCCCCAGCCTAAGATGATAATACCGATCGCCTTGATGCAGGAAAAAATGAAGTCGGACAGGTTATTTACGATGGTCAGCGGATCGCTGTCAGCCGCAAATGCCGAGGTCGTAAACAGTGCCGTTGTCAGCACAAGGCTTGTCCAGACAGCCATGATGCGGCGCTCCTTGCGCCGCGAGGTTAATTCGTGTTTCATATAGATTCCTCCAAAATTTCAATATCGTCGATGTTTTCAATGGGGAATGAAAGATCGTCCGCTGCAAATGCGCGCAGCGGCGTGTGAAGATACGGCGGTGCGCCGCCGTCCTCCGTGCGATGGATATTCGGGTGCTTCAGAATGTCGTACTTTTCATCAATGACCGGCTTTTCGCCGCGAATCAGAACGATTGCATCTTTGTTGTCAAGCCGTCGTACTTCATCCGGTGTCATAAGCTCGCGCCCAGTCTGTTGGAAATTCTGACTGAATGAACCGTTCCTGCCCTTACTCTGGCTGGATGTCCGGGTATCAATCGTTTCTTTCCCAAGCAGCTCCGAAATATATTTGTGCGTCGATTGTTCGTTGCCGCCTAAGTACACAAAGCTGTCCGCGTTGCCGATGATGCCCTCCCAATCGTCCTTGAAAAGCGCCTTGAGCTGCGAAATATTTTGCAGAATGATGGTTGACATAATGTTTCGAGAGCGCATAGTCGCCTGCAATCGGGCATAGCCGTCGGGTAAGGCCACGTTCGCAAATTCATCAAACATCAATCTCACTGGCACGGGCAGCGCCCCTTGATGGATTTTGTCTGCCTGATAGTAAAGCTCCTGAAACGCTTGCGTATAGAGCATACCGACAAGGAAATTGAGCGATGCGTCGTTGCTGTCCGGGATAATACAGAAGATGGCTTGCTTGCGTTCGCCCAGTTTGCCAAGCTCCATATCGTCGCTGGCTGTGATGCGCTGAATTTCGGGCAAGGTGAACGACGCAAGACGAACGGCGGCGCTCACTAAAATCGATTTAGCAGTTTTGCCGGCCGCTTGCTTGAAAATATGGTATTGCCGCACGGCAATGTGATTGGGCTGTTCTTCCTCCAACGCTTCAAATAGCAGATCGAGCAGAGACTGGTAGTCGTCATCTTCTTCCTTTGCACCGCCGTTTTCAATCATATACAGAATCGTTTCCATGTTCTGATCTTCGGGTGGCGCTTCATGCAGCAGATAGAGCATAAGCGCAGAATCCAAGGCCGTTTCAGACTTTTCCCAGAACGGATCGTTTGCTTTCGCGCCCTTTGGAGTGGTGTTCTTGATGAAATTATCGATCAGCTTGAACACGTCCGCGTCCTTGCGTATGTAGCAAAATGGGTTGTAGCAGTCGGATTTAGATGGGTCGATCAGATCAAAAACGCGCAGAACGTAGCCTTCCTCCAGAAACAGATTTCCGACGGCACGGAGCATTTCCCCCTTTGGGTCAGTGACGATAAAACTCGCATTGGCAAGCATGAGGTTTGGTTTTGCGAGGAACCGCGTCTTGCCCGAACCAGAACCGCCGACGATGATCTGCAACAGGTTTCTGCGATGCTGCTTGCCGTTCATGCTCATTTGCAGGTGTTGGGTCAGTATGACGTTTTTGCCTGCATCCTTGTCGCGGTACTTCTTGTCCAGTTCCCGGACACTGCCCCACGACGCAGAGCCATGTTCCTCGCCGGGGCGCGTATTCTTTTGCCCCGTGTAATAAAACAGAATCGCGCCGCCGTAGAGCAGTAAAAAGATGCCGATAAACTTCATCGTGTACGGCGACCAGTGCAGCGCAAAGGGCATTTTGGTCACTTCGGTGAATTGTGCGACCAAGTCAAAGATGGTCATTCCGGGCGTATAACATCCTGCCATCAGCACGGCCAGCCAGACGATAGGTATGACAAGCGCCGCCCACACTGGGGCGGCGCTGCGAAATGACTTCTTTTGATTCCTCACAGGTCAATATCCATACAGGCCAGACCGGTGCGCTCAGCATGGTGCTTGCAGAAAACGAGCGTACCAGCCGCCAACAGCAGCAGAACCGATGGAATGATAAAAAGCAGTTTTTTCATAGGCAGAACCTCCAGTTCAAATATTCTGTCCCAAGTTGGGACGCAAAAAAATCTCACGGTGAGACGCGATTCCCGGTCGGGCGCGCACGTCTCCCCATGATTGAGAAGCCCGCGCAAGCGGGCTTCTCTGGTTTGCTCCCCTTGGCTGCCACACTTCCGCTGGGTGGCTGCTGTCAAGGCCCAGCCAGTGCGCACACTGGCTGGCTCTGCGGCCGATGCGTCAGCATCGACCGGCCTTGACTGCGGACAGCCAGCGGAGTATGTTCCCCGCAAGGGGAGCACAACCGTCAAAGCGGTTTCGGATCGTAACGGCGAATCACTTTATCGCGCAGTACGATTCATATTTCTTGTGCGTGTCTGTGGGGAAATTGCGCGTTCAATGCTGCCGCCGATCTTCTGCGCCATGTCCTGAATCTGTCCAAGCGCCTGCCGCCGATCCTGCGGTTCAAAGCCGTCATAAAATGCCGCCAGATTTGATACGTCGGGCGCTTCACACGGAACACCAAAGCGACGACAGATCATGTAGCCGACGCTCTGCGCGTCCAGTTCGTAATCCTCCCGCGAATAATTTTGATTGTAACCTTTGGCATGAAAGCGAACGTGCGCAATTTCAATGGCAATGCCTGCGAACGCTTCTGCATCGTTATATTTCGGATTGACCGCCATTTTCATCTGGTTGGGGTCATAGATGGCGGGCAGGGGGATACTTTCCTCGCTTACCAGCGGTACAACGGAGTAATTCAGAAGCGTTTTCAGTGCTTCCGTCATTTCCTTGCTGTCCGGCTGCAATACGGTATGCTTCAGCTCACGTCCGGTCGTTTGCCGCACGTCATACACGTCGGTCAGCGTGTAGCCCTTTCCAAAAGATGAACGGGTGAAGATTTTGACGCCGTTCTTTTCCTCGGTCGGAGATACGCTGCGCATCAGGCTTTTCCAGCGGTCTTTCGTTCCGAAAACGGTCGCGCCCTGATCCTGCACCATAACGAGCGCGACATTACCTGCGCTGTAGCTGGGATTGTCGGCTTGACAGTTCAGGTAGCGCAGATACGTTTCCGGGTCGCTGGTAATTTGCATCACGCCTGCATCCTGCATGGCGTTCGTGTTCTCGCGGTCAGCCTGCCGCTGCGCCTGCCAGAGTTCCGAACTCTGGTTCTTTTCGTTGATGATATTTCCTAAGTTTGCGATAATACTCACTCCTATCTGATATGCTCCAGCTCGCGCTGGGGTTCTGACCGCGTCCGCTCTGCGGCGGCGCGTAATGCTGCCAGCCGTCCGCGAACGGGCTGCTTTTCCTCATTGGTCGAAATCGGCCCCTGCGTCAAGCCACTCCTTTGCTTTTGCAAGGATGGTTCTGGTCGGGCAGGGGTCTGCTCTTTTTTTGGCTGCGAGTCCTCCAACTGTCTGGGCTGGTATCCCATCTGCTCTAGGATATAATTTGCCTGCGAGAGATGGTCAATGTTGGTCAGAATTTCAAGGTATGGCGCGTCGCCTTTCTTGTCCAAAATGGTTGAAAATAACAAGCCGACTTTCTTGGCTCTGCGCTTGAACTCGTCAAAATCCTCTGTGCGCAAGGGTAGAACCTCAATGGGCCGCTGTTCGCTCAATAGACGGTTCATATTGACCTTGCCGTAGAGCTTTTTCTGATCCTTTGCCAGCGCATACAACAGCGCCGCGAGATTCTTTGCGCCCCGCGCAAGTAGTTTAATTGCTTCTTCTGAAATTTGTACGCCCTCTTTCATCACGAGATCAGCAGCTTCGCCGCTTACCTCCATAGGCTGTGCCTCCTTTCTTTTGCCTTGTTTGGCAAATGATTTTCTGTTGATGGTGAAGTGCTTTCCTGCACCTGCCGCAGCATCCGCGGCGAATATTCCGCAATTTTTCTGCACAACCGCAATTCCCGACGCAAGGGCCTGAGCTGCGCGGTCAACGCATCAATGTCCGCGTTAAGCGGCTCAGACGGCTGCTCCCGGCGTAGCGCATATAATTCTTTGCGCCGGTCTACGATTATCTGCATCTCGTTTGACAGTGCATCGGACAGCATTTCTAACTCTGGCTTTGTATCTATGTGATACTTCTGTAAAAGGAAAAATTGCTGCCGGTATTGCTTCGCCCGGCGGATTTCGGCCCGCGTTTCAAACGGAACCTTTTGCGGGCGTTTCTTTCGCGGTGACAGCAGATACAGATAGTATAGGTATAGCGCCCGGAAACTGCCGCGCTTGACAGGTGGATAGCGGCGCGGACGCTTGCGGATGGTATAGCGTTTGGATTCGCTCTGTTCCGGCGGCATGGCAGCGGTCACGCCGCGCTGCCTACGGAGCCGCTGCAAAATGGCTTCCTCGGTGTAATCCTCGCCCAGACTGTCCAGCCGGAGAAACCGCGCTCCACCGGGCGGCTTGACGGCGGTATGCTTGACGTTGGAACCGTATTTGACGGTATATCCGCGTTTCCTGAGAATATCCAGCAGCGACGCAAATGTGAAGCTGGCCGCAATGGCCGCGTCCAGATCTTGCCGGACAAGATCGCGGATGGTGGTCTTGCTGCTGCGCTCGGCGTTCCATTCTGCATAGTGCTGACCGCTGCCCTCCGGCTGAATGACAGAGAATCCGTACTTACGGCTGACCTCATTGGAAATGCCGCGAATATCTTCAAAGTAATCTTTGAACGCATTGCGATATTTCACTCCATCCACGAATGAAACAGAGTTGAATACAATATGGCAGTGCAGGTGTTCCTTGTTGATATGGGTGCAAATGACGGCTTCATATTTGTCACCGAGCAGACGGCGTGCAAATTCCACTCCCGCTTCATGCGCCAGCTCCGGCGTTGTTTCACCCGGCACGTAGGAGTGGACAAGATGATAGCCGACAACGCCGCCCGGTTTTCCAAACCGCTCTTTCGTGCGCTGCATATCCAGATAGCAATTTTCTACTGTGCAGTTGATCGCGCTCTGCAATATCACTTCGTCGTCCAGAGTGGTTTTGCCGGAATCCTCAATGTAATCCAGCACAAGGGACAGTGCGGTTTTCTCGCCGTCCTGAACATAGCGCAGGCAATCATCCAGCCGTGCGCGGATGGTAATGATTTTGTCATAGGCCATCAGAGTGTGTCCAGAATTGAACGGTACGCCTGCTTTACGAGGCTGGCCGCTTCGTGGATTTCTGCTTGCGTCGCATAGCCTTTTCCGTTTGCCCAATGCGCGATCTGGTTGATGTTGTTGCCGATGGCGGACAGCTCACGCAGAAGTGCTGCGTAAGCGTCAGGTGGGCGCGGGCAGAGATGTTCGCCCATGATAAGTTTGCGGAGATAGGTATTGGTATTCAGGCCGGTGATCTGGCATTGCTGTTTCAGATGTGTTAGTTCTGCATCGCTGAGCCACAGACCAACAGAATTGCGGCGTGTCCGCATAACGTGCTCCTTCCTTATAATCATAGTTATTGCGTCCCAAGTTGGGACGCAATTCGTCGCGGGGTTTTAGGGTACACCCTAACAAGTGGCGTTTGTGGCACAAATGCCGTACTTGCTAAAGCAGCGCTGCCAAAGGCAACGCTGCCCGTTATCGCTGCGGCGCAGTAGATTTCGTCCGGCAAGAGCGTTTCGTTTTCTGTTCCATCCGATGCTCCAGCATTAAAATGTGCTGCAATTCCGCTTCGCTTTCCGGCACATAGCGGATGTCATGAATCCCATCCTCGTAGGGTAGGGTGCTGTTCATAAAGGCGTGATAGCTGTTCTCACAGAAAGAACCATTCTTATCTCGGTACTGAATTTTCACAATAGGCAGCGCGGATTGCATGACGCGCCGAACCTGCTTTGCATAGTCAATGGGAATGACCTTGCCTGCCAGCTTGCCATCCCGGATGCCCTCGACCACGATGCGGTACGCCAGAATCCCCTCCGGGCAGTCTGCGTAATGCGTCCAGATGCAGTTTGCGTTCGTATCGTCGAGAAAAACCTCGCGTTCCAACACGCACCATGTTCCACACGGACGGCTCATCCAGAGAAAAGAACGATGCTCCATATCCGTTTCCTGTGCGCTGTCCCAAAGCCGCTTTGCATCGTAATCAAAGTCAGCGGCGTATGCGCGGGTGTTTTGCTTCACAACCTCTGCCAGATAGGAAAGGATGTCCGGCTGATAATTGTTACGCTGCGCCATATTCCTGTTCAAACTCCGCCGGGCGGCAGTATCTTGTTTCCATCGTGAACGCGCCGTCCGGCACGATGCGGCTTCTGCGGGGCAGGTCAATTTCCTGCGCGGTCAGGATCGTGCCGTAGAAAAAATCCTCGGCGTGATCTGCAAGGACAAATACCTCGCTGGGGTTGTTCAGAAGCGCCTGTAAATCGTACTGATACAGTCCCCAGTGGACAGTCGCGCTGCTGACGCGGTAGGGCGTAAACAATGCAGGGACGCCGAAAATCCGGCAAACCCGCATTGGGGTAATGCTTGCGTTGATCGTATTCAAGCTGTTTCCTCCTAACGTTCTGAAAATGATTGTGTTGGCTCTTTTTTAGGCTGTAAGGATGGACATTTGGATTCAATAGCGTCGATCAAACCGGCGGCGCAGGAACGGATAGTATCCAGCGACGATTTCAGCTCGTCCAGGTCCTTGCCCTTGCTCCACCCGGCAACGTAGCCGAACGAATAATCCGACGTATCAATCCCAAAATGCTGGCAAACGACATACGCCACACTTTCGGCTTCGACCTCGCGCGTATGCTGATCTTTGGCCGGCGGAACGTTTTTCTTACGTCGGTGGAGTGTGGCGTGGCTGATTTCATGCAGCATGGTTTTGACCGTCTGCTTCTGGCTCATGCCGGGGCGTATCAGAATTTCTTCCGTAACGTGGTTGAAGCAGCCTTTTGCTGCCCCATGCGGCGCTTTATACAAAATGGGAACCGGCGAAACACTTGTGATCGCGTTCGCCAGTTCCTCAAACCGGTCAATATTTCCACTCAACTCCGATACACCAATGCTGGGAAGCTCCTTGCCCTCGGTCTGTGAAATGTCAAAGACGGTGACAATACGGAATCGCATGAGCTGCACCAGTGTCCGCTCCCGGAGCGGTTTGCCTGCTTCATCAAGCACAGGCGTACCGTCTTTGTCCAACTTATCCTGCTCAATGAACCGCCGATACGGGCACGGAGCGAGAATTTTCAGGCCGCTTTCATGTGCCTTTACAGTGCGTCCAAAATTCTTCTTCCATGTGTGAAACCCGGCCACACAGGATGCAGCCGGGTTTTGCATGAGAATGAGCATGACGTTGCCGAAACTGTATGTGTGAAATTTTGACATGGCAGACAGATATTCCGCGTAGCGCCCACTGGTAAAAATCTCGCTGACACCCTGTTCCAGTTTTTCGGTCAGTTCTTTGAGACGTTCGTCCGGTGTTGCACCGGTCAGTTCAAACCCCATTTCAACGCTCCTGCGACGGTGGTTTGCGCTGCTTTTCGGGCGTCGCGTTTTTCTGCTTTGGCTCGACCTTTAGCGTAACCGGCTCGTCGCCGCGAAAACCAAGCAGAATTTCAGCCTTATGGAATTTCTTCTTGAAGCGTTCCATCTGGTCGGGAGGGAGCGAACAAAAGCTGTCCTCCGTCAAACCGCACACGAAAAAAGGACCCACCAGACCACCATAGCCGCCCTCGACACTACGGTTGAAATCCATACCCAAAAGAAGTCCTTCATCGTTTGCAACAATGCCGACCGGTTCCTCGTATGGATAAATAGCAGTAATCAGGCCGCCCACGATCTTCTGCATGGCATGAAGCTCATGCGGAATCGTCTTTTCGTATGGCGCGTATCCCGGCTCGACAACAAGCACGGTCATTTGCTCTGCGCTTTTTCCTTCGTCCATATTCTTATTCACCACCGCCCCATTCCAGAACGAACACAACGCTCAGCACATCCTGCTCTGTGACCGGCTGCGAGACTGCCGACACAACGGCATCGTAGGAGAGCGGCAGTTTTCCATTTTCCGCAATCGTCCACGGTGAGGTCAGCGAGAATGTTTCTGCATCACCGGTTTTCGTCGTCAAAGAATCGTTGATTTTGAAACCAAGCTGTTTCGCATCGACTTTGGCGTGCGCCATATCGGTCGTGTAGGGTACGAGCTGCCAGCCGTTCTTCGTGCTGATACTGACCGAGGACACGACAACTGCGCCGGTAGACGCATTAATAATTTCAGCGCTGCCAGTGTGAACTTCTCCGTTTTCATCGACCGTAAGGGGCAGGACAACCGGTACTGTCACGGAAAAGACTTCGGTGATCTCCCAATGCGCGTAGTATGTCTTATCTATGGTGTCCGTGAAAACGTCAGTCGCGGTCACTTCCGTGCCGCCGTCCGCTTCTGTGAACCAACCTAAAAATTCGGCATTTTTGCGTGTCGGCTCAGTCGGCAGCGCCAGCTTTTCGCCGTAGGTCTGATTTGTGGTTTCCGTTTTGCCAGTACCAAGATCCCATGTCACGGTGTATTTGTTGGCTTCAAACTGCGCATAAAATGTCGTGCTGCTGGTGATCGTGACCGTACTGTAAAGGCTGCCGCCCGTTTTTGACGTGAACCAGCCTTTGAACGTGTAGCCGGTCTTGACGGGAAAGCTGCCCGGCGCGGTCGGCTTGCTGTTCGGCTTCACGGTTTCGGAAAAGCTGGCCTTGCCGTCGATCGTGCCGCCGTTGCTGCCTGCATCCCATGTAACCGTCAGCGAAACAGCAACTCCGCAGGTGTCACATTTGCCGTCGCCATCGGTATCCACATGGTCGGCGTATTCTTCACTGGATGTTTTGCAAGCCGAGCAGGTTTTCGTGCGTTTGTGCTGCACATCATCGGCTTTCGTCCATGAACCATAAGAATAGCTGTGGTCGGCATAGTCATAGGTTGACGCACCGCAGCCGGAGCAGGTTTTGCTTCTGCGATGCTGAGTGTCAGAATACTTGCTCCACGAACCGGTTGTGTAGCTGTGATTTCCATAATCGGTTGTGGAATATCCGCAGGTGCGGCAGGATGCCGTTCGGCTGTGCTGGCTGGAAGAAGAATTGCTCCATGATCCGTAGCTCATGCTATGGCTGGCGTATTCGTAATCCGAATCGCCGCAGTTCCGGCAATAGGCTTCGCGCCGGTGCTGACTGCTGGAGTATTCCTCCCAGCTTCCATAGGAATAGCTGTGGCCGGTTGCGTAGATGGTTTCGCGCTTGCTCTGGCCGCAATCGCAGCTATACTCCCGGTACCCATTCCGCGTGCAAGTGGCATCACTTTCATAGTCCAGAACCCATGTATGGCTTCCGCAATCCGGGCAAGTCCAAGAACCATACGAGCCGGCACCATGATCTTTATACACATAAGTCCCTAAATTTTGAACATAATGGCACTTGTAGCACTCATAATACTCCTGATGCCCTCTGGATGTATGCGTCGTGGAAACGTAGGTGCCCTGCAAAGAATACTGCTTACAGCTTGGGCAAGTGCCGACAATGCCGGTGGACGCGCGAGACACAGCCTTCGCGGGCGCTTTCATAATACCGGAATCAGCAACAGTGGATGCAGCACCGTCAGCGTTCGAATACACGCCGTACAAATCGTAAAAATACCGGCTGTTGCGGTTGGAAGCCGCCCAATCATAGGTATAGAACGGCACCGTTGCTTCCGGGTAGCCGATGATGTAGGCGATATAGAGCGTGTCGCCGGAATCCATTTCGCGCCAGAACGCATCCTCGCCGATGCTTTTGAGAACGGTTTCGCCGTAATACATCGTGATCGTACTCAGCTTGGAGCAGCCATAAAAAGCGTGCTTGCCAATGACCGGCGCGAGGGGCAGCTCAGCGGTGGTCAGGTTGACGCAGCCCTCGAACCAATATGCCAAATCCGGGATGTTCAAGGCTTCCATGTCCTCAAACCAAACTTCGGTGATTTGTTCCCGATATTCCGCCCACGGTTGGTCGTCTGCGCTTTGGAACACGGGCGCTTCGCCGGAACCGGAAATGGTCAGCCAGCCTTTACTGTCCAATTCCCACTTGATTGTGCTGTCCGTAATCGTGCCGCTGGCAATCGCATCACTGGCTGCAAACGCCGAAATGCTCAGGGAGAGCATCATGCAGAGGACAAGCAGAAGTGCTGTGATTTTTCTGAATTTCATAGCTTAACCCTCCATGACGGCGGCGATGGTGAACACAATCGTCGCGGCGTTGATGTTCGTGACGGCTTCACTCGCGGAAACCTTTGCCTTGTAGCGGATGGCGAGATTTTTCTCGGCGGCAATCGCCGGGAACGCGCCGTCCACGAGGGTCAAAGCGCCCGCGCCCTTGGTGTAGCAGCCGTTGATGCTGAGTGCAATGCTGTTTTTACCCGCGCTGAAATCGTCATAGCTGCCGATTTCAAACGTACCCGCCTGAACGTCCACTTTCGTGACCTTGATCGCGCCGCTTTTGCCGGTGTTCGTGATGGTGGCGTTATTTGCACAAACGACGTAGCCATCTACCAGCGACACGGGCAGGCAAGCCGGAACCGTACATGAAATCGGGAAAACCGTATTGACCACAGTGAGCGTCACCGGCACACGGGCCTCGGTTGTTTCCGCCGCCGATGCAGGCACGGGAAGCGCAAAAATGAGCGCCAGCGCCAGAAGCAGCGCCGCCGCTTTCTGATAGGTTTTCATCACATTACTGCACCTCCTTGGGCCAAAGATACGCCGTGTGCAACGTCAGCTCTGTGTTCAGCGTGCCGATCTGCTTGCCGTCACGGAACGCAGTCACAATGACCGTGCAATCCACATTGCCGAACTCCGGCGCTTCCAGAAGCGTAAGCGCCGAAATGCTCTTGCCCGCAGACAATTCAAATGCGTCGGCAATGAGCGCGTTGTCCTTGTTGCGGCGAATTTCGATTTTATAGGTATCCGATTTGCTGTTGTTGGTGAACTCGGCCTTTACGGATTCCTCCCCGACAAGCGCGTAAAGATGAGCAGGAGCAGTAAGAGCAATCTGATTGTCCGCGACGATGGCGTTGAGCTGCTTTTGCGCTTCACGCAGTCCGCTGACATCGTAAAAGATGATTTCGGTTTCTTTGTTCTGCTTCGCGCGCTCGGTAATTCTGGCTTTGATGGTGTCGATGACGGCTAGCGT
>JABLTR010002439.1_pt1 | contig 21323 bp, 19 predicted proteins | sample 7160071 | NCBI WGS metagenome assembly JABLTR01 (sample SAMN14651230, study PRJNA627086) | human gut metagenome | isolation source: feces | host: Homo sapiens | reverse complement strand
TGTCTTTTCTCATAAGGAAAAGCCTATCACAATTTTAAAGTTAACCTACATTTTCAATGGCCCGTTTCCTACATTTTAGCATGGCCCTTTACAGTATTGACCAACTCAAAAGGAAAATCTAATAGTTCTTGATAATCCTTTACTTTAGCTTTTAAATAAGCAAATTCATCTTCAGTGATCAATGTTGAATCAGTACGTGGATAAGACATATACCCCTTATTTCGCAATTCTTTTACAATCTCTAATGTTTGGTCAGCCGTGATGTGATGCTTTTTGGACATGAAATTCTGTAAATTATTTAAGTTAAAAAGTTTGGGTGCTGGAGTGATTTTCTCGTCTTTTTCGACACTTTTGACTAATGCCGTGTTCTGACAAGTGTCAACAATGGCTTGAGCATCTGATTGATTAAAATCATTATCATCCCCACCAAAAATAAAGTTATGTTTGGAAACAACCCCTTGCTCATCTTGAGCTTCTAGCTTCCAAAAGGGTTTTGATACATGGTTTTCAATTGCAAAAGTTCTATCAATCGCATAAACCATCATTGGGCATTTTACACGTCCAACAGAAAATGATTCATAGAAAGTAATTACAGTACCGTCTTCTCGTTTCTTTTCACCCTTCTTTTTTAACTTATCCTGTGCAATCAAGTCCTTTTTTATCATTGGCGTACCATTAACCACACCAAATTCCCAATCGGCTCGTCTTCTGACATTCGCAGCTAAGTAAAGGTTGTAAGTTTCTTTTGCTGGTATCAGATTTTGATAAGCACGTTTGATCCCATCTGGTGTCAAAGAATTAGCGCATAGGCGCCATTTGACTTTCTTGAGCATCTTAGGAAAGAAGTTTTCGAGTAACGTATAAAAAATAGATTCTCCCTCACTGTCTAAGTCTGTGCCCACGATTACTTCATCTGCCCAAGCAAGCTCTTTTTTTATATTTGAAAAAGCAGCCTTTTTCTTTTTTAAAATCGCTTTATAGCTGGCATAAGCAGGGGTGTCTTTCTTTTTGATTTGTTTGACTCCATGAAACTCAGAAAAACCATATTCCACTTTTTCTGGAAAATATGGAAGATCAACTTGATTCCCTTGTTCATCGACAAAAGGATTGGTAATAATTTCTACAAGATGGCCAACGCAGTAAGCGATGTGAAGGTCTGGAGTTGCAACGAAACTTTCTCCAACACATTTAGGTCGCCCTAAAGCAATGGCATATTTTTCACCTTGTTCTCTTTTTTCAGCAATAATTAATTGTTTTACCATAGTCCGCACTCATTCTATATCTGGGTAATCATCAGGGTCTATCTCAACCACCGGGTTTTCGTTCCCTTGTTCTTCTGCAATTTGAAAAAAGCGATCGGCTTGTTCGCGCCATTCTTCGAGCGTCTCAAACTCAAGTCTAAAGGTCATCCCTTTATCAACTCTCATCAAAAAGAAGTTCAGGTCAACTTGAGAACACTCTAAGACTTCAAATTTTGATACTGTCATATTTCTGTTTTCCTTATTTTGTTTTATGATTGTAGTATAACTTTTAATGAAAAATCGCGTGCTTATGTCCAAAAAAACAATGGTTTTATTTATTAGTAAAAGCATAAAAACACCTTTTAAATCGTACAGTTGTCACGTTTAAGCCCCTCATTAAAAAAGTTAAAAAATTTTTTTGTCCAAGTTTTGGAACAAAACTCATTTTTCTCTAATAATTAAAACCACGTGGTTTTAAATGTATAATTCTAAATATCTTTATATTGAACGTCCTTTAGGTAGGTTAGGAGAAACTCTCCGATGAGACACTTGTTGGGTTGGAGATTTTGAAAACTTCAAAGCATCATTCCAATCTTTTCCATGATCTGGTTTTGCACGAACAACTTTCATGCCTTGTTTCATGTACTCTTGAACAGGTGGAAGTGCTTTAAATTTATCCTCTACCAAATTGCCATCTTTATCATTATCTGTGGCAATAATGACTTCATCAGGAAGCTGACCGTATTTTGTTTTGCAGTCTTCTACAGCTTGTACAGCGGTAGCAAGCTTGGTATGCGCACCTTCAAGTGATTGAAAAACCGCGAGGTGCCCCGGTTCTCTAAATCGTTCAGCTTGATTTTCCGCAAAGCTGATGCAATCAATGGCCGACTCTCCTAAACTCAAACTTGATTTTGTCATTTGCTCTTTAGGAACAGTTTTAGTAAAGTTGAAGCCCTTCTTCGGTGTAGAATTTTTCCAAATTTGTTTTTTAAACGGCCGTCGATGAGCAATATCTTCAGCGACCGCCTCCTCTGCCTGTTCATAAGTTTCAGCGTGATCTGTTTTTAAAGGGTATTTCTCTAGTCCTTTCGGGCCAATTCCTGTTTTCCAGTCATATCCACCCTTCTCATTTTCCATAATTTGTGAGCGATAATCTAATGGTTGAGTACCCTGAAGTGTCAAACCAACATCCTCTGCACCATCAGCCCAAATGAACGCAACTTCACCATTTTTTGTTTGTCTGATAAGCCCTGATCGGTAAAGGTCTAAAACCATATTAGAATCTATCATTCTATCTTTTGTCATATAAACCATCCCTTCTTCAAAGCGCTCAGGGTTAATAATTGACTTTGGCATACTGAAGGGGACTTGTTCTTGACTAACCTCATACGTCCCTGCGCCTTCAGTTCCAAGCACATCTCGTACCGCTTGCCCAAAATTCAGCCCTTTCATATACTTGGCGAATGCTATGACATCGCCAGACTCTTTGTTCCCATTATTCCTAGTATTTCCAGCATAGTCACTAAATAGATTTTTATCTGTAGAAAACTTAATTTTCGTACCAGAAACACGGTATTCATTCTGTGCTGTTTTTTCAAGTTGAATTCCTTGAGCTTGAGCATAAGCTAATATACTCGTATTCTTAGCATTTTCAACCTGCTCGTCAGGTATCCTTTTAAAACCCTTCTTTTGATAGGTTTGTTTATTTTGAGGAATTGCGTCTCTTTGGACATTTTTTTCTTGATTGGCTCGATCACGTTTCTCAGTGAGGCTTTGATCCTCTTGCATATTTTGTTGTTCAATGCCTAGTTCTTTATGGAAATACTGAAGCGATGAATATTTAAATTCAGTTTGGGAAGGTTTGTTGGACAAGGCGACGTAATTTTTATAGCCTTCGACATACTTCTCTGCTTTATCATAAAATTCTTGAAGACGTTTTTGTAAATTTTTTTGTTCAATTTCTGAAACGTTTGAGTAGGGGACGAGTGTTAATAGGTTATTATTTTCAAAAGAGTCTATGACGACCATTTTCCTAAAATCAAGTCCTGATTTTTCAATAACTCCAGTCTCTGGATTTGTAATTTGTCTCCCTAACAACATTACTGCATTAGGATATTGTCTCTGAGCTTCCAAAGGAAGGCTGCTTCTGAATGGAACAAAATAAGAGTTTTGAGAATCGCTCAAAAGTAAACCATCAACATAACTCCTTCCTGCTTTTTTTAAAATCTGACTATCTTCTTTATGAAATTCAAAAAAATCATTTGTCAATTTTGCATACATTGGTAGCATTTTTGTTGTCTCTTTCTATTCAATGTGATAAAATGAAGATAGTTAGGATAGTTTTTGTAAATTTGTCTATCCGTTGTCCTCATTAAAATAAATTTACCGCCAGCAGTTCGCCCGAGACGTCTGCTTTAACAAAGGGATGAGCCTCATCAAACGATGGGGCATTTTTTTATACTAGAATTAAAAACAAAGCAAGGTTGCATTGTAACAGGTGGAGGTGCTACTTTCTGTATTTCAGATACCCCCCGATATTGTCTCATCAAGAGGCTCTAGATTAATATCTGGAGCTTTTTTCATGTTCATTTCGTAGTTTGTTGACGAAATTATCTTGTAAGTCCAAGCGGTTTAAAGCTTGGAGTAGCTTGTGTGCGTTCTATTGCATGAGCTTTAATTTGAGCTTGCTGCTGTGAAAGTTTAAGTGCAGGATCAAGTTGCGTGTCAATATAAGCTGTCATTTTATCTGCTGTTTTTTGAACGTGTGACAAAGAAGCTGAGAGTTCTTTATCTGAAAGCGATTTTGCATTGTTAGTCCATTTTGCTATATAGGAAAGAGACTCTTTTTCTGTGTCTAAACCGTAACGTTTTGATACAACGTAAGCAGTGAGTTCCGCTTCTAATTCTTGATTCGCATATTCTGAACTCATTTTGTTAGTATTACCCTCTTTGTGCAAGGTTGCGTGTGTCAACTCATGAATTAATACTGGTACATTTTCAGATGGCGTATTTAAGTGATTTAACCGTATTTTTTCACTGCTTGGATAGTATGCACCTTTCGCATTCCCAAGGCGATTATCTCCCGATTCAGTCATCTCAATTGGTACTTTTGCTTCGTCTTGAGCATAGATTTCCAATCCCTTTTGCATTGCAATCGCAAGTTTAGGATTAAGGTCAAAATTTATATGTCGGTTAGGCATCATTTTTGGCAAGCTTTCAGATTTAATGTTTGTTTGCGAAATTTCAAAATATGCTTGGGGGACATAAGAAGTCTTCTTTTTAACTGGGATATCTCCAGATTTAACTTTCTCTTTCTCCTCTTTTGACCAGTATTTTTTAAAGTGAGGTTGAATTTTTCCGTCACGTTCCTTCAAAATATACTCCTGAGCAACTGGACGCAACAACTTGATTTGTGACTTCTCGTCCAATCGAACTGAAAGTTGGCCCATATCCTTCTTCTTAGTAACGTCCGTTTTTAAATCGGTAACACTTCCTTTAATTTGCTCAATATCAGTAGGTTTTATATCTAAAACTTGGGGCATATTTTTAACTGGGTCAGTCGCTTTTCCGCGCCACTGATCATATGTAGCAACAACATTAGCTCCCTGCCATTGTTCATGGAGTAAGGCCGTGTTTCTCGGACTGAATTGAGGAAATTTACTCATAAAATCAAGATACTCTTTCATTTCTTTAGGATCTTGAGAATAATTTTTGATTTTTTGCATTGCTTCTTGTGCTAAGTCCATACTAGCGTTAGATTTTTCATTCGCTTCTGTATTTTTAGACTTGTTTTTATAAGTGGTTTCATACGTGTCTTTAGACATGCTTTCCCCTAGAGGTTCCACTTTTTCTGCTTTTCTAGGTGCAGTTACAGAGACCGGGAGTTGGCGTTGCACTCTTTCGTGTAATTCTTTTTCAATCAGTGGGTGTTCATTCATCTGGTAAATGATTTTTGAATCAAAATTATGATTAACAACCCAGCTACCTGTTCCAAAAATCTTTTGAAAAACTACTTCTTGCACATTACTTCCATCATGGCTATTCAAACGTAGAAAAATCTTTTGTTTGCCTCTCTGATCCATGTTTTGATCTTCGATAGAAAAAGTATAAAAAGCTTCTCCTACTCGGATTTTTCGTGTGTCTTCCTCATCTTGAAGCATGCTCAAGAATTCTTCTGGAATATCCAGTTTATCTTTACGTTTTAATCCAGTGCTTTGGAGTTTCTCTAACTCTAAAAGGTGTTGATCATAGAGTGAGACAAATTGATCAATAGCTTTTTCGTTATAATTGATAATATAGCCCTCTGAACCACCTGCTTTCAGCGCCTGTTCGTATGCTTCTCGACCGCCTTCATAAAAATGGTCATAATAACCATCTAGCCATTTTTCTAATTTATCTTTCTCATCAAGCGTGGCATACCGATATTTAGCATCCCTAACATCTTGAACTAAGGCTCCAAAAGCCTCGTTTGCGTCAGTTTCACCTGTAGGTGTTTTAAAATCTTCCCATTTCATTACCAGTTGCTCTTTTCGCTCATTGAAAATTTCTTCAGTAATGCTTTCAAAATTAAAATCTACCTTCTCAACTTTATTTTCTAGCACAGAACCACTTGTCGAATTTACAATTTTTAAATTATTGTCCATCACTCTTTCCTCATCTAGTTCATCTTGAATTATTTCCTGTCCATCTGAAACAGTTAATTTGGGTTCCTCATAAGTGATGTTCCACCCTAATTCTTGATAATCGCTTATGCGTTCTTTTTGTCCGTCATCATAATTAGCTCCATTTAAAAGCAATAATGTTTCTTTCTCTGGGACAACCATTACGACCTCTTTGAGCATCTCTTCCCAAAAACCATTCGAATCTCTATCTATATTTTTATCTCTCACAAATCCTTCAATTTCTCGATGTTCAATAGCACGTACTTCTGGAGCTTCTGAATAGTAACCTGACCATAAGTCCCCTTCTGGCAAAATATAAATAGCTCTGGTTAAGTCTCCGGTTCTCTCATACCCTTCATCTTCAAAAGCACTGAAATCGAGGGTAGATTGCCGCTTTTCTTCAAGAATTTGAGGGTTTTCATTACCAACTTCTTTGTACCCTTTAGACATTTCATCAAATACTTGCTGCTGAAGTTTTATTTTTTGAGCTTCTTCTTCAGCAATTCGGCGATTATTTACTTCTTGAAGACGTGCCTCTTTATCTGCCAAGGTTTGTTGAATAGCAATATTTTCTTGTTCTGCGTAGTTAACAACATTTTCGAGAGTTCCAAAATGTGCAACAAGATATTGTCCAAACTCATATTCAGTTTTTGTGACAGAGTTATTATTGATCCAATAGTCATATTTAGAAGAGTTTAACGGTTCCTTTGTTTTTAAGTTATAATTGCGCTGAGTAACATTAAAATCAGGATGATCAATTTTTGATTCCTGACCATTTTTCAGATAATCGTCCGTATATATCAATCGAACGATATGTTCTCTTCGATCAAAAGCTGCCTGCACTTTATCATCATTAGATTCAAAACATGAAGCATAGTTGTGCATATTTTCGAGAGTTCTTACTGAACGTTGTTGAACAATCGTACGGCGTTCCGTTAAATTTGGGAGAAATCCCAGTAAGCTATCTTTAAGCTGAAGTGGTGTCATAAATTATCCCTTCTCTTTCATTATGATTTCTGCCCTAATCATAAAAAAAAAGAAGAGACTTCTGCTCTTATGTCCAAAATTTAGTAAATAAACAGCAATATAAAACCACGTGTCTTTACACGTGGTTTTATTTTGATTGTTGGTATTAAGCGATTTTCTAACAATGAATTCTTTAAATTATTTGCTCTAACTTGAACTCCCTGTCCAAGATGCAATAATTAGTGACAACATTATTTAACGAAACTATTCGACAAAGATATTTAACTTTTCATGCTTATTGATAAATGTGATCATAAATGCAGTGCAAACTTTTAAACTGGATGTAATTACGGTGAGAGATTCTCTTGAACAAAAATACAAAGACTCTGACAAATTTGTCGGAGTCTTTGTATTTTCTCAAATATTCTCTCAAGGTATTTTATGGAAATTTTTTTGTACTTAAATGGTTTGTAATTTGACCTAAAAATAAAGTATTATCAGCTACTTCAGCATATACTGACCAATCGCGGGTAATTTTTAAATGCATATAAATATATTTTATTTTTCCGTTAAAAGTCACTTTTCTTTGTTCTTTTTTCTTTCTATTTTGTTTAACAGAAGGTGATTCATCATGGTATTTATAGTCCTCCAGCTGTTTCTTACCTAGAAAGAGTTTATAAAAAATTTTATTTATTTTCTGTTTAATACCAGGATCAGCAATACAGCAATAATCAGCATTAAATCGTGAGCTAATTTCCACCGATTTTAAATTCTTATATAAATCATCTAAGTGTCCTATTTTATTAGTTTCCCCACCAACTTTGATAATATCAACAATATAGTCTTGTATTTTTTCCGATTCATAATATTCATTAAATGAGTTCACATCAAAAATATTATTTGTTTCCATTTCTAATGGAGAATCTCTGTATATTCTTTCATGCCAAACTTTGTTATGAGAAATAGATAATAAGCAAGAATTTTCCTCTAATAAACAGTGATCTACTAGATTACCATTTGTTGTTTGACTTGAAATTAGTTTATACATTTGACGCTCGATAACTATTCTCAGATTTCTATCAATATTCTGCTTGTTTTTATTGAAATAAGCAAGAAACTGAATGTACTCGTCAGATGAAGGGTTATAGATAATTATAGGATGCTCAAATTTATTAATCTCATTATGAATTTCTTTTAGCGTCTGAATATGAACATGTTGGGAAGGATTTTGTAATTCTTTAAAAAAAATTTGATTCAAAAAAAATTCACTTATTACCATACAAGTTTCTCCAATTGATTTTCATATTCATCAAAAAAGTCATCAATATATAATTCAAATTTTCCATTAGAATCTATTGGGATCTCTGTTATGTTTTGATCTTTAATAAATAGTGTTTTAACATCAGTGTTATTGAGACATTTGCCTTCTTTTACGAGAACGCATACCGCATTAATTATATGATCACTATGAGTCTCAATGATAAGTTGATTGTTTTTATCTATTGCCTCTTTTACAAGGAATTCAACTAATTTTGTTTGCGCTTTCGGATGCAAATGTAGTTCTGGATTTTCTATACATATTGTAGCGTTTTCATTAGTTAAAACTGTTAAGATAATTGGTATTGTATATCTGATACCAGAACCTACATGTTCAATTGGGTCTCCATCAACTTTTACAATATAGCTATTATGCTTTTTTTCAACATCTATTTGCTTTCTTATTAATCCTATATCCCTTAATACGTCTGACAATTTATCCTTGATAGGATTTTTTAGTGTTAGACTATGATCATAAACATAATCAGCAATAGTGGAGTTATTATTTTTAGGTATATAGTTTTCATTATATGAACTTTGATATTGATTGCTTTGGTAGAATCTATCTGCATGAACAAATAACAAATTTTTCTCTTTAAGACTCGAATACTCTACTGATGTTAAGTTATTCTTAACCTCATCATCATAAAATGAAACTTCATCATATTCTTTTTTAATCTCATCAATTGTTATTGAAAATGTAACAATATCCTCGTCATCATCAATGTTCGTTTGTAAAGATCTTTTTCTTTTAAGTTCCTTAAATCCAATAAAATTACTATCTTTATCTTGACTTAAATCAATTATTGAAACTTCCTTTTTATGTTTACTTGGATACTTTTTGATGTTTTCACGATTAGTAAATTCATATAATTTCAATGATTGAATAATTGTACTCTTACCAGATGAGTTTGTTCCTGTTAGCAAGTTTATTTTTGAAAAATTTATCTTTTCATATTTATAACCTTTAAAATTCTTGAGCTCTAGTGTTTTAATCATAATAACCCTTCTATATATAAAAAGTCTTTAATATATTTATCTGCATTTTGAATATTTGTTATATTATTCGTTGCTGATGAAATGGATAACCAGAATTCATTACTATTCAGCAAATAATTATTAAATTTATCTTTCATATATCCTTCTTTTTCATCAAAATTAGGATAAGAGTCAATAGTTCTAATCAAAATCTGGGTGTATAATACAGTGTTTAAAGGACCTTTTCTATTTTCATAGGGTTTACGAAATGCATCATTTCCAAATAATTGTCGAGCATTTTTTAGAGATTTTTTATATGTATTTAATATTTTATGAATATCTATCCTTGTATCACTTTTTAAGAAAGTCAAAGTACGATCTAAAAAGACTTTCATATTTCCTTCATATCTAAGATTTTCATCTCTTTCTATTTGCCATAGATATGCTCCAAAATATCTTAAAATTAATTCATGATGTACAAAACGATTTACATTAACTCCATTCATGACCATACTGACAAAATATGGATCAGTTTCAATTGCTTTGTATAATTCTCGAATATCTCTAGTTGTCACTGAATTCCTAAGCTCTTGCGGGCTTAGCTTCACTCCGTTAGAATTTAATCGCTTAAATATGTCTAACTTTACTTCATCAGGAGTATCACTATCAATAATATTACAATTTATGGAATAATCCCTTATTCTTCTTTTAATTTCTATCGGTAAGACACTATCATTGTAAGCTGTCTTTTTATATTTATAACCATTATATTGTATTAGATATTCTAATCCTGTCAATTTCAATTTACCACTTAAAAATTCAGTTATTGCATTTAATCTTTGCAATCCATCTGCAGGGAGATATTGATTTTTAGTAGTTTGATTTAAATAGATTGATGGAATTGGTATATTTAACAAGATTGATTCAATTAATGAGCTCTTTGACTTATTCGACCAAACAAAATTTCTTTGAAAATCAGGGTTCATGTCAATTGTCGGATCTTCCTCACCGTCAAATCCAGTTATATAGTTATGTAACGTTCCAACCGTGAAGACTTTGGTCGTATATTTAACCTGATCGGGGTTATAAGGTTCAAAAATAGAATCTTCTTCACCATTTTCAGTATTTTCAACCCCTTCAATAGCTTTTTGAGTTCTTTCATCTAATATTGATTGAATTATCTCAGTAATTCGACTATTTATTTGGATATCATCAGTTAACTTTTCGAAATTAAATTTTTCAATTTCATCTAAAGTAAAACTATGTATTTTTTCTTGATAATAAAAATATACATTTTTATCATCCTTTCCATAGGAAACCGGTTCCTCCAAAAACTGTTTAGCTTCTTCCATAGTAGGAAATGATTTAAAAATGTAATCTGAATGCGCATCAATATTTTTTTTAGCTTCATCCCAAGAATTAAAGATTTCGTTATCTATCCCACTTTTTACGACATAATATTTTTCCATATCACTCTTTCTTTGATAAAACTACGTTCCGCTGTAAAGTTTATTTTTATCCGTTTGCTTATAATTCTAATTATTGTTTTATCTATAATTTTCTTTGTAGTCCCCAATAATTGAAAACTTACCTTAGTAACACCCCAATTATAACAATTAGTTATTTATAAATCAAAAATATATTTACAGTGTTAATGACACTTTTATATGCGACTTGAAAGTTTCAGAAAACTAAAAGATTTAATAACTAACCTAAAATCATTTTTAAATCTCTTTTCATGTATAATTGTTCATTGCTGGTGTTGAAATGCGCATAGAATGGCAATCTCAGCACCAACTATCTTCTGCGTTCATCATCTTCTTCTCTATCCGCTCGCCGCTTCATTCGTGCTGCTCGCCTAGATTCTGATTCTCCTAGTCGAATACTTCTCATGATTTGATTAATCTGCTGATTGCTGTTACCGCCTCGATTTAACCTTGGAATTCTTGGGAGTTTGAACGATGTCCTGTGAGAATTTGAGTTTGGAGGTGTATCCTGAAATTCTTTAGAAACGAAATCTGATAATTTCCTCTCCCATTTTTTGGAATTGTTCGCTGGTTCAGATTCACCGTATATTTTTTTCAACTCCGTAAACAAAACTTTATTTTCTTTGCGATGGTTGTTCTGATTATTTTCAAATATTTTTTGTTTCAGCTCTAAAATCTTGAGTTCTTGCTCAAGAAATTTAACCGCTTCTCGTTTAGGACTCCCATAAAATGCTTTAATTATATCTTTATCTTTTGTTTGGGTTAAAATTTGTTTTTCAGTTTCAAGTAATTGAACCTTTTTTATTATAAATGGAGTACTCGCTTGTTTGATTGGAATATCTCTCGCACTTTGGTACTTTGTTTTCAAGTTTTGAAATTTAGATTTTTCACCTTCAGATAAGCTCATCCCTCCAGACTGGACATGCTGTGCTAACTCAATTTTTTCTTTAAACTTCTGTTCAAGAAATTCTTTAAGTAAATAATTACTCTCTACTTTTTCAAAATCTCCTAACTTTTTAAGCTGAACCTTGGTGAAAATTTCATCTTCCTGTGCTTCAGATTGTTTTAATGCTAACCGATAGAGACCAACTTCTTTTTTGGGCAACTTACTATTTTTCAGATCATCCGCTACACTCATCCAGTCTTTAGTAGATAGGAAGTCTTGAGTTTTACCATCTTTTTGATCGATTGACAGAGGATGCTCCCTAAATGCTTTAAGAATCTGATTGCCTAACCGCTCTTTCAGGAGAGCCTCTCTTTTTAAAACTGCATCATCCAAATTAAATTTACCTTCACTAGAGTAGCTGTGTTCGTATTCTTTTAATTGTTCTTGAGTAGCAGTTTTAAAGGATTCATAAGCCTCTTTATTCTCAACATTCAGGTAATGATCAATAAAGGCAGAAAGAAACACTTTGGCCTCTTTGAAATCTGAACGATTTGAGCCATAACGCCATTTACCATCTTTAGGAAGACGTTCGTAGGCATTTTGTAAATAAAATTCAAGCAAGGGCTGACGCAAATTTTTCAAACTTGCTTCCACCCCCTCTTCAATTTTTGTTTTAATTTCCGCTACCTCAACTTCACGCATAATCCGAACTTTTTTGTGTTCATCAATATCTAAATCATGATATAGATTGCTTTTTAGACGATTCATATTTCTAACTTTGAGTTTACCACGAGGTTCTGACAGACCTGTCAGTGGATTTTCAACTCGCTTTCGACTGTTCTGAGTTTCAGAAACAGACACATGAAGATGGATATGTTTGGTATTTAAATGTACACTTCCCCACCAGAAGGCTTCTGAACCAAAACCTTCTGATTTTAAAAAGGAAGGCATGTTTTTTTGCACTACTGCTTTTAATTGCTCTTGGTTAACCACCCGTTGCTTGGCTAAATTTTCTAATCTTTTTTTAGTTTGATATATTTTTTGAGGGTTTTTAGGTTCTTCCTTTTCAGCAGCTTTTTTATTCCGATCCGCTTGATCAATCAAAGCTTCAAGTTTGGGGTTATACTCTAATGCTCCTATTTTTATCAAATAGGCAACATCAAATGAAATTGCGGAATTCCATAAATTGCACCCATGTAATTGTGCTTTTTCTAACTTTCCTTTCAATTCCTCAAGACCGTCAACACTCATATTTACGGACTTATGATTGAAAATTCCAGTGCGTCGTTCATCAGAATTGACTATTGCTGCATCACGTTTCATGTATGAAATCATTTGTTCGTATCCGGTTCCGTCCAGATGTTCTTCAAATGCTTTTTCTGCTTGGTTTTCTAGCACAGCTTCTTCACGACTAGTATAATCCGCAAATCTTGAAAATGAAGCGACACTTGTAGCTGTTTCAAATTTGAAGGTCACAATAATATCTGGAGATTGATTTCCAATTTTTTTAAACGCCATACTTTATCTCTCCGCTTTTTTCCCACTGTGAAAATCCATCACGTAAGACTGTTCGCTGACTTACTCCGACCATTTCTGCAATTTCATCTGAACTATATCCGATTGAGGCTAACCGCATTTCTAACTTTATCCGATGCTCAACAAATTTTGGATGATGCCGAACTTCATCATCATCCCATCCCCCTTCTTTTCTAAATAATGCAAAGAGAGGGCGAGCTTCTAATATCGCTTGAACCTCTTGTTCCAGATAAAAATCATTCGTTTGTGGATTAATCAGCTGTCGTGCTGGAGAAAGATAATCGTGAGTTCTTGCATTATATTCGCCTAAATCTTCTATTTCTAAACCTTGCTTTTTTAAAATATCAAACGCTAATCGTTGGTAATCTTTTGATCTCATATAGACTTCTTTCTAGAAAATTTTATTTAATCCTGACTATTCCTGTAAGATAGTCAAGTGATACTTTTGGATTAGGATCCTCATTTTTTAGGATAACTGTAGTTACATTTTCACTTCGTACTTCATAATCTGACTTTAAAGAAATAGGAATTTGCTTCTTTCCATCATCAGTAATTCCTACATATTTAAGTTGAATTTGACGAGGGACTAATTCATTTTCTTTATATATTGCACTCACTTCATAATCCAACCAAGCGTTAGGATTTTCATGTAACCATTCAACCAACCCTTGTTCATAATAAGTCATTCCTTGAGGATTTGTTTCATCAAATTCATATCCTCCTTCATTAAGGTAAGTGAATTCTGAAATTAGATTTTGTTCATTTGAATTCTCACCACAGAATTGGAAGCCAACAAGATGACCCCGATTCATGACCCAATACTCACCAGTACCATTAGGTTTTCCAGCTTTGATGTTGTGCCAACCTGATGGATCTACAGTTATTTTGTCAGGTCGCTCCGGTACATTCGCTAAATCTTGGGCACGTATTTGAATATGAGCTCGTTTGGCTCTGCTCAAAATGTCTAAAGATTGTGTTTCAAATTGACATTGTCCATTGACTTTAAACGGAAAATTTTCATCGTGAACTTCTTTACCATTTATTTTTAGTCCAGCATTTTTACCAGCCTTACTCAAATTTTGAGTCGCATTATCTGTTTGAGCACCAAGCTTATTTTGAGTAGATTGGCTAATCCCTATTTGAGTTAATAAATTATTTTTTCCAAAAAATTGTCCAATAGGTTCTCTTACCCAACCTTGAAAAGAGAGGATCACAACAACTATAAGTGCCAAAAATATTTTCCCATGGCCTTTATCCTTCATTTATTTTCTCCATTTTCTCTAACTCTTCTTCCAAGATTTTAATTGTGTCCTTCAAAATGAAATTCCTCCAAATTTCTTTTATTGGTCATATCCGTTTTCCTCCATCCACTCTTCATCAGTTTGTTCAAAATTCATTGCCTCCTGAAAATCTAAATCACTCTGATTAGGGAGCTTTTCTTTGAAATATTCTTGGTATCGTTTCGCAAATTTTTGAGAGTCTTCAATATTGTAGCCAATAAACATTTGTTGTATGCTAGTCAATACCTCTATTTGAAACTGAAGCTCTTTAAAATTTTTCTCAATGATCTGATTTTGTTGAGCAATAATCTCAGCATTTTTATTTTGGGCACGAGCCATAAACTTGAAGGATTGAATCACTTCTTCCCATCTCTGATCAAAATAATTCTTGTTTTCATTAAGTTTTTCATCATCTAAGTATTTGTTTAATATTTCAATTATAAAATCATTTGTGAAATCATAACCCTTTGTTTTTCCGATTTTAATAACTTCTTGCTTTAATTCGGATGGAATATTTTGGAGATTCCATCGTTCTGTTTGTCTAACCATTTATTTTTCCTTCAATAATTTTTGACCAATTAAAGGTCAATTTTATAAGTGCTTTAGCACGAGAAAGTTTGTTTAGCGCAGCGTAGGGTACCAGATTGCTGGCACCCGTTGAAACCCTTGCACTGCAAGGGACAACAGTTTACTGGTGTCGCGTTTCACTTATGCTCCTTGGACTAAAAACATAGAAATCTATGATTTCGTGATGTTTTTTGTCCCAGTGGGTCTGGGCAAAGCCCAGCTGTTTTTTTCTCTATTTGCATCCATATTCCAATTGCGATATAATTTAATTAAAAAAATGAGGTATATTTTATGTCCGAAGTCGCCTTTAGTCTTGAAAGAAAACTTGAAATCAATAAAGCTCAAATTCGTTCTTGGCAACGTCAATCTCTTATTTCTGATAAAACAAAATTTCAATGTCTTGATCCAAAATGTCATATTCCTTTAAGCTGTGCTTGTTGGGATGAAGCTACTCATAAACGTCAACCTTATTTCTATCCCACCTTTAAAAAAGAACATCCTCATGTCTTTGGGTGTAATTATGCTTCTCCAAAAGAAATTAAAGATGCTATCACTCATGAGGTAGAACAAGCATTTGAATCTCAACAAAAACGTACAGAGATCGTACTTGGGAATCCTAAATCTTTTTCAACAACTGTTGGGACTTCTACCACCACTTCTGATTCTACGGCTTCTGATACCAGCGATGACAAGTCTAAAACGAAAACCGTTCGGACACAAATTACTGAAATGGAGCATAGAGAGCAGTCCACTTGGTATCGCAATCTTGCATCATTTGTTTCTATGTTTAATGATGAGAAAATCAATAATTTAGCTCCTATCACTTTAAAACTCTCATTTGATAAGCGAGATAACTTTGATGTGAGCAAACTCACTGGAGCTCGAATTCAATCAAGTTTTTCGCGTTTCTTTTATGAAATTACTGCTTCTAATGTTCCTTTAGATGAACTCCATATCTTTTTTGGGAAAGCAAAAATTTTTAAGTTAAACAATAACGGCTTATGTAAAATTATTTTTACTAACAAACCATCTATTAAACTTTTATTTAATGTCAATCATCTCCCTGACAATATCAATATCAAAAAATATATAGGTATGCAGAGCAATTTGGAAAACCTGACTGAATTGGTAGTGTATTTCGAAGGCGCTCTATCTTTTATCAGACAACCCAAGAAAGATGGAACAACATATCCTCAACTTACAGCTATTCCTTTGACTAAAGAATTTTATCGCTCACTTTACTTTGAAAAAATCTAACTTATGATTTTCTAGTTTTGAAGCAAACTCAGAAAATTCTTGATAAGACATTTGGCACATCTTTTTTGTATAAATTCGATATTTGTAGTAAAAGTCAAATTGGTATCTAGTCTCAAACCAAAGTTCATCAATTATATTTTCAAATTGATTTTCATCTTTGTCTTGTGATAGTCTCAAAGTCATTGAATAATACTCATCAAAATACCAATAAGTGTAGATTAAAAATTGCTCTATTTTGTTTTGATCAGTCAATTCATTATTCACGAAAATTTCCATTTTATTTTCTACTTCTGGAAATATTTCAAAATATTCTCGAAGCATTCTCAGAAAAACTTCTCTATTATTATAAATTTTATGTCTCATTGTCGTATTCCCAACTCTACCGTTTTTTTCAGTACTCATTACTTTCCCCGTTATTCCAAACTTCAACTTCTTTTCCACTCCAAGTACACAAACTTTGAAATTCAAAATGAATTTTTTTGTCCAAAAGCTGTGATAATATTTTTTCAGATAAAACTGTATTAGTACCTGTTGCCTCTAACATAAATGGAAATGGCTCAAGCACTTCCTGAACAATCCAAATCTCACTTAGGTTGTCTATTGAGCGTAGTCTCGTGAAATCGAATAATCTGTCATTAGCATCTCGAATTGAATTTCCCGGATCTAATGGGTGTTCAAAATTCCAATCTTTACTTTGCAGCTTAACCTTTTGAGTTGCTTTTTTTATATAGTCTACAAAATCAATGTCAACTTTTTGTGATTCATCAAAGAGCGTTGTACGATTTTTCATTTCTGGTAAATTTTTTAACGTTTCCGTAATTTCATCGTATTCTTCATTGGTCATGATTTTTCTCCTTTACCTATTCTTGTTCCATAAGGCGGCTATTCGCCGCGGCTGATGAAAAATTTTCTTTTCTCATTTTTTTTCATTTAAGATTTTGTGACTTTTCATCCGCAGGGAATTTGTACTTCCCTGAATTAATGTCTGAAATTTGTTGATTCATTTTTTCTATTTTTTTCTTTACATCAACCAAATTTTCGTTAGCTGTTTTTATTGAACTTTCACTACTTTGAATATCAGAAACAAAACCTTGGATTTGAGTTTGAGTTTTTTCAAGGGTACCTCCAGTCTGATATTCCATTTGATTTTTTAATGTTGTAATCTGTTTTTCATCATTGTCAATAATGCTATGAAGTTTTTTAAGTGACTTATTCAGATGAGCTTCCTGTTCCTTTTGGAAAGCAATCTCGCTCTTAAGAGCACCCACAGCATAATCTTTTTGAGATTGTATCTTGATTTTTCCATCAACTGATTTTAACTTTTTGCTATTCTCAGTAAAGAAAAACTGTAATTCATTTTGTGGTTGTTCTCCTTTAGTATTTACATCTGAATCATGTTTAGCCTGTTGAGCTGCTTGTGAATCATCATAGATATTAATATCAACGCTTTGATTATTCTCAGCCTTATTTTCAAAAATGAGTGATACTGCTTCAAAGTGTTCTGGTAAGTTTTTTATAAAAAATGTGGCCCTACCATCTACAGTAGGTATAAATTGCATCGTACCTGACGAACCTTTCTTTACAAAGAATGAGCTTACTAAGTTTGTCATTTGAAGATCATCACTGATTTGAATTTCCAATTTCATAACGTGTTGTTTGCGATCCAGCTGTTGACTAAGAATCTGAATCGTTCCTGAATTATCTTGAAAGTTCTGAGTTGTTGCTAGCGCATCTTCAGGAACCAATTGACGATCTGGAGCAAGTGGAATCCCTAAAAGAAGTAATAGCATCAAACTTATTAAACTGATAACAATTTGAAATTTAGTTCTAGCAACATTCTCACTAAATTTTTGCATTATTTTTTTCATTCCTCTTTATTCCCCCAATGCTTGTTTAATATTTGATTTTATTGGTCTAATTTTTCCATCAATTTTGTCAGCGTAAGGCAAACTTTTGAACTTACCAGAATCCAGAACAGTTATCGTGCTTGCGTATTTTATACTAAAATGATTTACAAGATCTATTCCTGTCTTGCTTTCTGTATTGACTATGTACACCGGAATGTCAGATTGTTTTATTGCTGAAGTAATTTCATCCTTTGCAGAACGACAGTAGGGACATCCATTTTTGAAAAAGACCAAGACAAATTTTTTGCTATTTTCTTGATTTAATTTTTGGTATAGCTGGGGCGTTTCAACAAAATCTTTTTGACTAGTTAGTGGCTTGTAAAAAAACAAAGCCCCAATAATTGCTACGCCTGCAATAACCAATAAAACACCCAAAATCCAAATTGATTTCTTTCTCATTAACTCACCTCTAAACCTTCAGCAAGCTCCAGCGGATTAAATTTTACTTTCGAGATAATTTGAGGAAGTTGATCAATTTCGTCACACGAAAACGGCATTGAAGAGTTGTAACGTGAATGAATTCCTGTTATCCTAACTATCTGAGCAGCATTAGTCCCGAAGCAAGAGCGCCCCATCACAAAATCACCAACTTTGATTCTATCGTATAACTTCAAGGTTGGTTCAATACGATACCAGTGCTCTTTTTCATCTAGTCCGTTATCCAGTAGAACACGAATTTTTAACAGTTTTGGTAAGCTCGGCTGGTTTTTAGGGCGTGCCATAAGGTTTTCTCCTTTTCTATTTTTTAATTCCTTTATTTTCAAACAATTTTAATCAACAACAATATCGAAACTCTTTTTTTATTCTTTTTCTTTTTCTTGTTCTTGATAACCGCGATATTGACTAACTTCCATATTTTCCCAAAGCCCCCTCTCTCTCAAAACAAACCTACGATTAGTTATCGAGCTAACCGAACGATTCATTTGTTTAGAAATTTCTGGATCTGTAAAACCTTGATTAGAGAGTTCATAGAGTGCTTTCTCTTCTGTTTCAGTCCATCTATTGTAACCGTTACCCTTCGCAGTCTTTCTTCTTTTTCCACTGGCCATAAAATTTATTTAACCTCCTTTATTTTTTATTATTCCCACACATAAGTTCCATCTTGCCAATTATATCGGTCAAGAATTGATAAGCCTACGTTTTTTTCAGACGGATTTACAACTTCTGAAAGTGCTTTTTCTAAAACTTGCTGATCAAACTTCTCAAAATAACCCTGAAGTAGTGTTTTGTCGTGAATTCTGAAGAATGCTCTGGCATTTGGAATTTCATCATAACTACTTCTTTGGACTTGAATGGTTAATGCTGCTAACCAGAAGTTTTGCATCATTTTAGTAAAGAATCCCATCGGATTATCTACTTTTTTCTGCCTTGTGTTTATATCTAATTTTCTGTAAGCTGTATTAAACTTAACAATCTCAAATTGTAAATCCTCAGCCCAAAGTTCCCCACTAATTCTATCCTCTTGGGCATTATCTAAAACCACTTTATGAGTTTCTTCAACTTTCCGCTTTGTTCGGAAAATAATGTCTTGTAACTTTTGAGCATCATCAAATCCCCATTTTGAAAGTTCTTTGACTGATGTTTTTGTTAAAAATAAATGATTGACACCTGCAATAAAATAATCCTCAGAACCGTATTGATTTGTATCATTATTTTCAGGTGACTTATAGTCAGGTTTAATAGACTGCACTTTTTGCGGTTCCGGAACCGTATTTTTTGGAGCCTCATTTTTTGCGGTTCCTTTCAACGGTGCGTTTTCTACCACTTTTTCAACATGATAGAAACGCACTCCTTTATGATCAAATTTGTCGGTAATCTCATCTGTTTCTAAGTCACGCCATTCCGTAATTTTCTTAGTGCCATCAATTTTTTGAGGATAAAGACGATTTGCTTTGTTCATCCCCATTCTCTTTTCCCGAAGTAAACCGTGATTCACTAATTCCTTCTTAGCTTTTGTGACAGTATTTTCACTCCTTATGTCCATACGATCCATAATTTCCTTATTTGTAAAAACAATATAAGTTGAACCATTTTCATCAAGAAAATCTAACCGTTCTTTATTCACACCAGAATCAAGTAAAGACTTATTGGTTTTAAATGACAAACAAAGACGGTCAAATAAAATCATGTATAGAACTTTCGCTTTATCACTCATTTCAGCGTAACTACTTGTTTCTCTAATCTTGTGTTTAATAATTTTTTGACCTTTTTGGTCACGAATCAAGTCTCCAAATTCATTTTTGAGATAAGCGTTTGAGCGACTGCTCATGAAAAGCTTCGGATATTGGTAGTAAGACCATGACTCTAAGTCAGCAGCGGTATAATCAGCCATAATAATTTCCTATTTTTCTAAACTCTGAAATCATCCGCCAAGATTCTTTCTGAGTAATATTTTTATGCGAAATTGGAGATCCGACCCCCTATCGTCCTTACTGACAGAAGTCAGTACAGAATTTCGCAGATGCAAGCCTGTTGGCGCAACCTTGCACGGTAGTTATGGCTGAACTACATGAGCAACCGCTCAATGGCTTACACAGGAGTCGAACCTGTGCTTTAGAACAATCTTCAACCGTTTTCTTGTTCAAAGTTTCCAAAATAAGCCTTTTCTACTTCACACAATAAATATTTTCATTGCAAATGTTTAAACTAAGAGCTTTCATACTTTTCGTGTTTCGGATTTGTATACTTCTGTGTGATCAATCTGTCTTTCTGCAAACGAGTTTGCCTCATTCTTAGTTAAGAAAGTATATTTTGTACAAGATTCCTTTCTTCCAAATCTATTTTTAGTAACTTTAACGATCCACATATTTCCCTCCTAAATAATATTATTCAACAAAAGATGTATAATCAATGTATACAATACATTATTGTGCATATATATACCCTTCGATATATTTGTTTTTTAAAACAAAAAAAGTACCGATTCCAAACACGAAATTCGTGTTTAGAATCGGTACTCTTTGTACTTCTTCTTTGTTTTAATGCAGTTTTGCGCCTCTTTTGGTATGAAAATATAATTACAGTTTTTCGGAAAGATGTTACTTAAAACATATAGGAGTTCTGTGTCACACCTTTTCAAAAGGTTTCGTAAACCTTGCTATTATAAGGTTCTTGTGACACATTGTTCTCCTGCTTTTTGTTCTAAATATCTTTCTAAAAAATTTTTCAGAAGTTTTTTCGCTTTTCACAGAAACACCCTTTTTTGATAGATAAATACGTATATAGCCATTCACAAAAAAG
>JABLTR010080247.1_pt1 | contig 21334 bp, 20 predicted proteins | sample 7160071 | NCBI WGS metagenome assembly JABLTR01 (sample SAMN14651230, study PRJNA627086) | human gut metagenome | isolation source: feces | host: Homo sapiens | reverse complement strand
CTATGCGCACCTCGCGGCGACGCGCCTGCCGTCGAAGCTGACGGCGACGCAGCTGAAGGGCCGCCTGCTCGACGCCGAGGCCGCGGAAGAGGCCTACGTGCGCCCTGCGCCGCCGCCCACGTGGCGCACGCCACAGTTTTTGCAGACCGCGCCGCTGCAAGGGCGCGAGAAGGGGAACGCGACGCACCTTTTCATGCAGTTCGCGCGCTACGAAGCCTGCACGGCGGAGGATTCGCTCCGTGCAGAGCTTTCGCGTTTGCTGGACGAGCGGTTCCTGACGCCGCGGCAGGCCGAGGCCGTCGACCTTGGACACATCCTGCGCCTGTTTGCCTCGCCGCTCGGCGCGCGCATCTTATCCGCGACGGCGCTCCGGCGCGAGTTCAAATTCTCGATCCTGACCGACGCGGCGGACTATGACCCGGCGGCAGCCGGGGAAGAGGTGCTGCTGCAGGGCGTGGTGGACTGCTTCTGGGACGAGCCGGAGGGGCTGGTCATCCTCGATTTCAAGACCGACCGCATCCACGGCGACCTCGACGCGAAGGCCGTGCGCTACGCGCCGCAGCTGGCTGCCTACGCCGCCGCACTCTCGCGCATTTTCCAGAGACCGGTCAAGGAAACGCTGCTCTATTTCTTCGACTGTGACGCTGCCGTCCATCCGTAACCACACCGCAGCGAAAGCCTCCCCACGCGGTGAGGCTTTTTCCATTGGCTGTGAAAAAGAATGAAAAAACTCCTTTTTTGGTGAATTTTCACAAAACAAAGATTGATTTTTTGGAAAATGGGTGTTAAAATCAAATTATAATTGCGAAAGGGATGTCCCTTTCGCATATCTCCACAAGTGGAGATATGATAAGCTTTGATTGATGGAGGAAACAGTCATGAAAAAACGACTTTTGGCATGCGTCTTGACGCTGGTGATGCTGTTGGCCCTGCTGCCGACGGCGGCACTGGCGGCGGGCAGCCCGGTTTACCTGACCGGCAGCCAGACCGTCACAGGCGAACACAAGGACGGAACGTATTACCGCGTGACGGGCAACACGGCGCTGACATTGAACAGCGCGGTGATCGAACCGGGCGATGATGCGGATGCGGCCGCAATCGCGGTGCTCAGCGGCAAGCTGACGCTGACATTGGTGGGCGAGAGCACCGTCAGAGGCGGGCGCGGCTATGCGGGCATCTATGTTGCCCCCGGCGCGGAGCTTGTCATCACCGGCAGCGGCAAGCTGAATGCCTTTGGAGGCGAATATGAATATGACAATGCCGGAGGCGCCGGAATCGGCGGCAACGGCGTTCAGGTGCAAAGCTCGGCAGTAATTGCAAAGCCGGATTTCGGCACGATCAAGATCGAGAGCGGCGAAGTCAACGCGACGGGCGGCAAGACTACAGACAATAATTATGGCGCTGGCGCTGGGATTGGCACTGGTGGCATGACAATGTGGGATAATGAAACTGCTGCCTCTGCGGAGAACACGATCCAGATCAGCGGTGGCAAGGTCTACTCCACCGGTGGTGCAGGTGATAATGTCAGTACAACAGGTGGCGGCGCGGGCATCGGTACGGGCGGTGCAATCGGCAGCGGAACCTATCCGCAAAACGGCAGAACCGACATTTTGATCTCGAATGACGCACAGGTCATCGCACACGGCGGCACGGACGCCGCTGGTATTGGCGGCGGCACAAATGCTGGCAGTGGTACGATCACGATTATCGGCGGTAATATTTCTGCCGTTGGCGGTGATAAAGGCAGCGGCGGCTTTGGCGGCGCTGGCATTGGCGGCGGTGATAATAGTGGTGTGACAAGTATTACCATCAGCGGCGGTAAGATCGAGGCAAAGGGTGGCGGCGCTGCTTCTGGTATTGGTGCGGGTAATGATTTCCCTGTAGCTGAGATTGATACCAGCACTGGTGAGATTACGCAGTATGCAGTGATTTCCATCTGCGGTGATGCGGATGTGACGGCCTACGGCGGTTCTCATTATAGCGGAACGAACGGCGGCGCTGGTATTGGCGCGGGCCGGAGCTACAACAATGACAGCGGCTTTGGTACGATCTCTATCACAGAAAATGCAAAGGTACGGGCAGTTGCGGGTGCAAAAGCACAGGCCATCGGTGTTGGCACTTACTATGGCGGAAGCGACCCGAACAAAGTGGTCTTCTCCAAGACCGCGGACATCTGGATGCTGAATCAGGACGGCAAAATGAGCGCCTGCTGGGGTCTTGAAGACGACGGCACGGTGAGCGGCGACGTGACGCTAGACGGCGTGACGCCCGTCTGGTTCACTGGCGCGCTGCCCGCGGCTGATACGGAGCAGACTCTGAATCCGTCGAGTTCCGCCCTCAAGTGGAAATATACCGAAAGCGGAGCACGCACCATTCAGGTGCTCGACGGTGAAAATGCCGTGGCGGAGGTCACGGACGCTCGTTGGAACGGAAGCTGGGCCACGCTGGTCGCCGAAACAAAGACGCCTGAGACACCTGTGACGCCGGGCAAGGACGAAAACGGTCTGGGTCAGGTCATCGGCAGCCTTCTGGACAAGATCAAAGGCAGGATCTTCTTCGTGCCGGAGGATTTCCCGTTCTACGATGTGGACTCCAACCACTGGTTCTATGAGCCGGTCAAGAGCGCGTGGGCAAATGAGCTGATCGACGGCGTGACGGCGCGGTATTACATGCCGGACAACACGCTGACGGTTGCACAGGCCATCAAGCTGGCTGCGGTGCTGCATCAGAAACAGAGTGTCGGTTTTGTGACGCTGGCCAATGGCAGGACGCACTGGTATGACAATTATGTCAACTATGCGGTCGCCAACGGCCTGATTGAGGCAGCCTACCAGAGTAAGAGCGCCGAGACGATGAACGCGCCGGTCACAAGAGCTGAGTTCGTCCATATTCTCTCGAAGCTGCTGAACGCCGAAAGGATCAACACGGTCGACAATATCCCCGATGTGAAGTCCGGCGACGCCTACGCAGAGGAAATTTTCGCGTTCTATCGGGCGGGCATCCTGACGGGTTCTGACCGGCTCGGGACGTTCCATCCCGAAAGCTCGCTCAAGCGCAGCGAGGCCGCGGCCATTCTGGTGCGGCTCTATGACGCGAGCCAGAGGCAGTATATCACATTGAGATAAGTACGAAAACGGCCCCTTCCGGATGGAAGGGGCCTTGTTTTACTTGCAGTTCTTTTCGCTCTTGTTCTGCTTGTTGCTGTAGTTCTGGGACTGTTCGTTCTGGCTGTTCCGGTTCGTCTGGTTGGACGAATTGGTCTTATTCTGACTGTTCTTCATGGTTTTGCCTCCATTATAATTAGGATATTGCTATTCTGCGCAATAATTCAGGATTTATCCTTCGGCTTGCAGAGCAGAGCCGCGAGAAAGCCGAAAAATATTACTGCCGAAATGCCGCCCGCCGCGGCCTTCAGCCCGCCGGTGAGCACGCCGAGCCATCCGTCCTCCTGCACGGCCTGCTTCACGCCCCTGGCGAGGTTGTAGCCGAAGCCGGTCAGCGGCACGGTCGCGCCCGCGCCTGCGAAGTCCACCAGCGGCTTGTACACGCCGCATGCGCCGAGGATCACGCCCAGCACCACGAAGCAGACGAGGATGCGCGCGGGCGTCAGCTTCGTTTTGTCGAGCAGCAGCTGGCCCACCGCGCAGATCGCGCCGCCCACGAGAAATGCTTTTAGATATTCCATTGCTTCACCGCCTCTCCGCCGAAATGGCCACCGCGTGGCAGATGCCGGGGATAGATTCGCCCTGCCACGTCGACACGGGCGAGAGCAGCGCGCCCGTCGCGCAGAAGAGCAGGTTTTTCAGCGAGCCTTCCTGCATCCGGCGCAGCAGATACCCGCAGAGCACGCTGGCCGAGCAGCCGCAGCCGGAGCCGCCGGAGTGGACGTCCTGCTTTTTCGCGGAAAAGAGCAGCACGCCGCAGTCGTCATAGTTCTGCGAGAGGTCATAGCCATCCTTCGCCGTCTGTTCTAGCACGATCTGCTTGCCGAGCGCACCAAGGTCGCCCGTGACGATCAGGTCGTAATCAGCAGGGGAGACGCCAAAGTCCTGAAAGTGCCGTTCCAGCGTGTCGACAGCCGCCGGGGCCATTGCGGCGCCCATGTTGTTCGCGTCCTTGATGCCGAGGTCGACGATGCGGCCCACGGTCGCGCCCGTGACGTATGGCCCGCGAGACCCGCGCCCCACCACACAGCACCCGGCGGCCGTCGCTGTCCACTGCGCCGTCGGTGTCCGCTGGCCGCCATAGCCGAGAGGGAAGCGGTACTGCCGCTCGGCAGAGGCGAAGTGCGAAGAGGTGAGCGCCGCGGCGCGGCGGGCGTAGCCAGCGTTTACCGCTGCGCTCGCCAGCAGAAGTGACTCTGCCATCGTTGAGCACGCGCCGTAGAGCCCGAGAAAGGGGATCCCCGTCTCGCGCATCGCAAAGGCCGAGCCGATGCACTGGTTCAGAAGGTCGCCCGCGAAGAGCGCGTCGAGATCCCTGTATTTCGCGTCCAGCTTGCGCAGCGCCGTGTCCAGCGCGCGCTTTTGCAGCTCGCTCTCCGCCTTTTCCCAGCTTTTCTGGCCGAACGTCGTGTCGCCGGAGAGGAAATCAAAATAGCTGGCCAGCGGCCCTTCCTGCTCCTTTTTCCCGCCGATCGCCGCAAAGGACAAGATCGACGGCGGCGCGTCGAACCGCACCGACTGCGCGCCGATGTGCAGATCGTCCATTCCATCGCCTCCTGAATGTTTTTTGTAGTTTGTGCGATTATTTGGGTTTCATACAATGAAAGGCTCCCTTGTACAATCCCTCCGTCATTTGCTTCGCAAACGCCACCTCCCTTTACACAAGGGAGGCTTTTTTCGTTGCGGTGGGAAGAGAACGGGTAAAAAATACCGTGAAGGTTTACACCTTCACGGTCAAGAGGAATGGAAAAATGAAAAAGAAGTCGCACAGATAGTCTGTACGGCTTCTCATTCTTTCATACCTGAGATTCAAAAAATTCTTCTTGCACCCACATAGCGGCTCGCATAGAACGAATCGGAAAGATCCGTGATCTTCACGCCGCCCTCAGCCGCGTGGATGAACTGATTGTCGCCGGTGTAGATGCCGACGTGTGTCGCCGCGAGGGATGAGGAATATGTATTGTTGAAAAACACCAGATCGCCAACCTGAAGATTCGTGACCGAAACGCCGTTTGAGAGCTGCTGCGCCGCCGTACGATTGAGCGTATAGCCGAGCTGTGCATAGACATACTTTGTATAGCCGGAGCAGTCGAAGCCGGAGGTCGTCGTGCCGCCCCAGACATAAGGCGTGCCGAGATACTGCTTCGCGAGGTCGACAAGCTGCTGCCCGGCGGAGACCGCGCTGCCCGTGTTCGTCTTCGGCTTTTCCGTCAGCTCCAGAAGGTCGCTCCGGATATAGCCGGTCAGGCCATTGTACTGCACCTTATACCAGCCGCAGTTGAAGCCGATGATGTAGGCCTTGTCGCCTGCGTTCAGCGTGGCCGCAAGGTCGCTCGCCGGGTCGGGCTTGGCGCGCATGTTGACCGATGCGTCCACGACCTTGCCGTAGCCAAGCTCCACGTTTTCCCGTTCCTTGAACGTCACATAGCCCTTGGCCATATAGCCGATCTGCAGGTTATAGTCGACGAGGTAGAAATCGCCGGATTCGCGGATGATGACCACGTTGTCGCCGTAGGAGGCGTTGTCGAGAATGTCCGCCTCGGTGCTGGGCTTGGCCCGCAGGCGAAGCCCATTCGTCTCTACGATGCCGATGCCGGTTTTCAGTTCAATGGCCTGCGCGGAACAGAGCAGGGCCAAACAGACGCCGATGGTCAGCGTCAACGTTCTGATGAGTTTCTTCATATCTGTTCTCCCAAATCCCAAATGCGCTGCTGATCAAGGCAAGACTGCATTCTTCGGCAAGAGCATTCGGCGAAAGATTTTGGCCCAAGTCAAGATTGGAAAACGCAGACATACTTTGTGTATTTCAAGTTTTCCAAATCGCAGAATTGGGTCAAAAGATCCGCCGAAGGCCGCAGCCGCAAGAGTGCGGTGTTGCCTTACTTGTTTGCCAGCGCCCGCTTCAGCCACACACAGCCAACATCCAACGCCGTGTAGAAGCCGTCTTTTTCGGATTTTTTCACGATGCGGTCCCGCGCTCTCGCGTTGGGATCGGTGAGCTGAAGTTCCACGGAGACCTTGCTTGCAATGTCTTCACCGTTCACCTTTTTCGTCTCCAGAATTTGCAGCATCACAATATGCGAATCGGCCATCGAGCCGTAATATACCACGTTATCCTTCCGCATCAGGGGCTTGCCCTTGTAGGTCAGGATCGATTTTTCCTCTGCCATAGATACCTCCTGCATACATGTAACCAAATTGTAACACGTTGTCACTTAATTGTCAACGTCTATGCGCGGATTTTTGCAATTTGGCCCGAAATTCAAAAAACGCTGGGAAATTTGGATGTTTTGGGATGGGAGAATATACGATTATAGTTATTATACCAAAAAACGAAGCGGAAAGCAAGGAAAAGCAGACGGTCAATATGACCGTCCGCTAAAACCCTTTTGAAGTTCTCTTACTCGAACAGATAATGGCGCACCAGCTCCTGCAGCAGCTCATCGCGATCGAGCTTGCAGATGAGGCTGCGCGCGTTGTTATAGTTGGTGATATAGGTCGGGTCCTCAGACAGCAGATAGCCCACGATCTGATTGATCGGGTTGTAGCCTTTTTCGCTCAGCGCGCCGTAAACCGCGGTGAGGATCGCTTTCATTTCTTCTGTCGTGTCATCGGGAACTACAAATTTGATCGTATTGTCATCCATGCCGTGCAGCCTCCTTTGCTGTTTTCTGTCACCATCATACTATACTTGCCGAACATTGTAAACAGGTGGAACATTTCATTTGTGTTACAAGTTTGTCCACGACACAGTATATGGTGTTGGAGGCCGCGATATTCAGCGCAGCACGACGTCCAGCTTTTCGCGCAGCGCGTCCAGTACGCGGTTGACGGTGTTGACGGAGTCTTCGTCGGTCAGCGTCCGGTCATCGGCACGCAGCTCAAGCGAGAAGGCAACGCTCTTTTTGCCCGGTGCGATGCCGGGGCCGCGGTAGATGTCGAACAGGTCGATCTTGCGCAGCAGCTTGCCGCCCGCTTCCGCAATGCAGTCCTCCAGCGCGCCGACCGTGATGGACTCGTCGCAGACGAGCGCGAGGTCGCGCGTGACGGTGGGGAACTTCGGCAGGCTGTGGAACACACGCTCCGGCTCCAGCGCGCCCTCGAGCGCTGTGAAGTCCAGCTCTGCGACATACACATCCGCGCCGATGCCGTAGTTCTCCGCAATCAGCGGATGGATCTGGCCGAGGACGCCCATGACCTTGCCGTCGATGAGAATGTTGGCGCAGCGGCCCGGATGATAGCTCGGGTTCTGCTTCTCGGCGACGAACGTCGCGGGCTTTACGTTCAGCTGCTCGAGCAGCGCGACGATCTCGCCCTTCATCGAGAAGAAGTCCTCGTGCTCGCCATAGGTCCCGAAAATCAGGCGCTTCGGCTCATCAGGAAGGGTCTGTCCCTCGACCGGGAGATAGATCTTGCCCAGCTCATAGAGCTTGACGCCCTTGTTCTTCAGCGCGAAGTTCCGCGCCAGAATGTCCAGCATGCTCGGCAGGATGACGGTCCGCATGATCGAGCGGTCTTCGCCCAGCGGGTTGATGAGCTTGACGGTTTTGCGCAGGGTAGAGTCTGCCGGGATGCGGATGGAATCGAACGTGGAGGGCGAGACGAAGGAATAGGTGATGATCTCGCTGTAGCCCATCGCGCGCGCGGCAGCGCCTGCCGCGTTCTCCAGCTTCTGCGTCTCGGAATAGCCGCCCATCGTCGTCGCGCCGCGCATCAGCGTCGTGTCGATCTTGTTATAGCCATAGTACCGCGCGACCTCTTCGGCGAGGTCTGCCATGCAGCGAAGGTCGGGCCGCCACGAGGGGACCTGCACCATGCCGTCCACGACCGGGACTTCTTCGCGCCGCAGATAGTCGACCATGTCGGCCTCGGAAATGTTGGTGCCGAGCAGCGCGTTGATCTTGGCGGGCTCGAGCGGAAGGGTGACGGGCTCCGGAATATAGTTCAGAATGTCGATCATCCCGTCGACGACTTCGCCCGCGCCGAGCAGCTCGACCAGCTCGCACGCACGGTTGACCGCCGGAACGGTCAGCATCGGGTCGATGTCCTTTTCAAATTTCGCCGAAGCATCGGTGCGCATGCCGAGGGCCAGCGCCGTCTTGCGGATGGACGCGCCGAGAAAGTTGGCGGATTCGAACACAACGTCGGCCGTGTCGTCAACGATCTCGCTGTTCTCGCCGCCCATGATGCCGGCCAGACCGACCGGCTTCGTCTCGTCCGCGATGACGAGCATATCCGGCTGCAGCTGACGGACGCTGCCGTCGAGCGTGGTGAGCGTCTTATCCTCGCCCGCGCGGCGGACGATGATCTTGCCGCCCTTGACATAGCGATAGTCGAAGGCGTGCATCGGCTGGCCGTATTCGACCATGACATAGTTCGTGATGTCGACGATGTTGTTGATCGGACGGATGCCGGCGGAGCGCAGGCGCTGCCGCATCCACTTGGGGCTCGGCGCGATCTTGACGTTGCGCACCATGCGCGCGGTATAGCGCAGGCAGAGATCCTCCGCCGGAACTTCCACGTCCAGCAGCTCGGGCAGGACACCCTCCGCGCCGCCCTTCACGACCGGGTCGTGGTGCCGCATCGGGACGTTGAACGCTGCCGCGGTCTCGCGCGCGAGGCCCAGCAGGGAATAGCAGTCCGGGCGGTTGTTCGTGATCTCAAATTCAACGATGGAATCGTCCGTACCCATGACGTGGTTGATGTTCTCGCCGACGGTGCAGTCTTCGTTGTTCAGGATCCAGATGCCGTCCTCATAAGCCTCCGGCACGTCGTTCTGCGTCAGCCCAAGCTCCTTGAACGAGCAGAGCATACCGCAGGACTCCACGCCGCGGAGCTTGCCCTTCGTGATATGCACGCCGCCGGGGAGCCAGGAATTGTGCTGCGCCACGGGCACGAGATCGCCCTCGTGGACGTTCTGCGCGCCGGTGACGATCTGGACGGGGCGCTCCGCGCCGACGTCCACCATGCAGACCCACATGTGGTCGGAATTTTCATGCCGCGCCATCGAGAGCACCTTGCCGACGACGACATTTTTGATCTCGGCGTCCATGCGTGTGGTGGTCTCGACCTTCTGACCGGCGATCGTCATGATCTCATCGTATTCGCGGTCAGTTGCCTCAATATCTACAAACTCTTTGAGCCAGTTTCTCGAAATATTCATCGTTCAGCCCTCCTTAAAACTGCGACAGGAAGCGGATGTCGTTTTCGAAGATCATGCGCAGGTCGCTGATCTTATAGCGGCGCATCGCCATGCGCTCGAGGCCGATGCCGAACGCGAAGCCGGAATAGACCTCGGGGTCGATGCCGCAGTTTTCGAGCACCTTCGGGTGTACCATGCCCGCGCCCAGCAGCTCGATCCAGCCCTCGCCCTTGCACGTCGGGCAGCCCGCGCCGCGGCACTTGAAGCACTGCACGTCGACCTCGCAGCTCGGCTCGGTGAACGGGAAGTGGTGCGGACGGAAGCGAATGACCGAGTCTGCGCCGTACATCGCCTTGATCAGCGTCTCGAGCGTGCCCTTGAGGTCCGCCATCGTGATGCCCTTGTCGACGACAAGGCCCTCGATCTGGTGGAACATGGGCGAGTGCGTCGCGTCGACCTCGTCTTTGCGGTAGACGCGGCCCGGGGCCAGGACGCGGATCGGCGGCTGCTTGATCTCGTCCATCGCACGGATCTGCATTGGGCTGGTCTGCGTGCGGAGCAGGACAGACTCGTCCTCGGTGATATAGAACGTGTCGCTGCGGTCGCGCGATGGGTGGTTCTCCGCGATGTTCAGGCGCGTGAAGTTATAATCGGCCAGCTCGACCTCCGGGCCGTCGAGGATCTTGAAGCCCATGGAGATGAAGATGTCCTTCGCCTCGTCGAGCGCCTTGTTCATCGGATGGCGATGGCCCAGCTCGACCGGCTTGCCGGGGATGGTCACGTCGATGGCCTCGGCGTCCAGCCGCGCGTCCAGTGCGCGGGCCTTGAGCGCGGTCTTCGTCTCCTCGAGCTTTTCCTCGATGGCGGCGCGGACGTTGTTGGCCGCCTGACCCATGACCGGACGCTCTTCAGCGGACAGCTTGCCCATCATTTTGAGTACCGCGGTCAGCTCGCCCTTCTTGCCGAGGAAGCGGACGCGCAGCGCATCGAGCTCGGCGGAATCCTTCGCCTCGTTCAGCGCAGCCAGCGCCTCCGAGCGGATCTTTTCCAGTTGTTCTTTCATACGACGAAAATCTCCTTTTTCGTAATTTACAAATTGATCGGCGCCGCAAAGGCAAAAGAAAAAGCCCTTCCTCCCACATAAGGGGACGAAAGACCTGCTTCCGCGGTACCACCCGCAATTCGCCGAACGGCGCACTCCAACGTGTAACGGCGTCACCCGGCACGTCCTACTTCTCAGAGACATCCTTACGGTTTCAGACGCGCAGCTCCCGGGGGAAGGCCCGTTATTTCTGCCGCAGACAGCTCTCAGCATTGCTGCCCTCTCTGAAGCGGCGGGATGAAATCCGGACACCCGATCCTTGCTTTTCCAATATCAGAGCTATCTTAGCATATTGCCTTCAGTTTCGCAAGAGAAAAATTTGACTGTCCGGCCCAAATGGCATATAATAACGAAAAAAGGGGAGGCGAGAAGCATGGCAAAGGCCGCATGGATCGCGCAGCAGACGGACGCTCGCCTTGTGCGGGAGCTGTTTCCCGTCCGCAAGCGCGACACGCACAAGGGCGATTACGGAAAGGTGCTGCTGCTCTGCGGTTCGGAGGGATTGACCGGGGCGGCAAGGCTTGCGGCAAAGGCCGCGCTGCGTACCGGCTCCGGACTCGTGTACCTCGGCGTGCCGGAGAAGATCTATCCGATCGTGGCCGCCGCGTCGGGCAGCGAGATCGTCTTTCCGCTCCCGTGCGACGGGGAAGGACGGCTGAGCCTTGCCGCGCTCGAGCCGATCGGCGCGCGCATGGAGACGATGGACGCCGTGCTCCTGGGACCCGGCCTCGGCCGGTCGGAGGAGCTGACGGCGCTCTGCGCATCGCTTGTCCGCCGCTGCCGCGTGCCGCTCGTGCTGGACGCCGACGGCATAAACGCGCTCGCCGCGCATAAGGATGTACTGCGCGAGAGCGCCTGTCCCATTGTCCTCACGCCGCACGGCGGCGAATTTCTCCGACTCGGCGGCGATCCGCTGCACCGCGACCAGGTCTCTGAGGCGATGCGCGTCTCTGCGGAGACCGGCTGTGTCGTCCTGCTCAAGGGCTGCCGCACGGTCATCACCGACGGGCTGAACGTCTACCGCAACGCAACAGGAAATCCCGGCCTCGCCACCGGCGGGAGCGGCGACGTGCTCGCGGGCATGATCGTCTCGCTCCTCGGGCAGCATGTCATGCCGCTCGAGGCTGCTGCGGCGGCAGCCTGGCTCCACGGCGCGGCGGCAGATCTCGCCGCGCAGACGATCGGGGAATACAGCCTGCTGCCCGAGGACGTGCTGGACAGCCTCCCGCGACTGCTCAAACAAATTGGAGGGATCTGATTGCGGCGACTGCTTGCCGTACTGATGCTGCTGCCGCTCCTGCTGCTGGCAGGCTGCGGCAAGGAAGAAGAACAAACACAACAGGCGCTCGATTTCCGCACGCGCCTTCTGGAGACCGGCGGCTGCGCGTTCGATGCGGACGTGCAGGTCAGCTACGGCGAAACGGCGGCGCGGTTTTCGATGCGCTGCGCGTATTCCGCGCCGGACGGCATTACCATGACGCTCACCGCGCCGGAGACGCTCTCCGGCATGACCGCGCGCGTCGACAGCTCCGGCGCAAAGCTCGTCTTCGACGGTGCGGAGATTGGTTTTTCCACGCTTGCCGGCGGGCGGCTCGCGCCGATGGCTGCGCCGTGGGTGCTGGCCGACTGCTGGGCGAACGGCTATATCGCGTGGTCCGGCATGGAGGGGGATCTGCTCCGCGTGACCTACCGCACCGGCTACGGCACGGACGAGTTGCAGGCCGACGTCTGGTTCGACGGCGGCGTGCCTGCGCGGGCGGAGCTTTCTTACGAAGGAGCGCTGCTGCTCTCCGCAGAACTTACAAATTTCACTTTCGAGGCATGATATGAAAACACTCAAACGAACCTGGGCCGATGTGTCCATGGATGATCTGGAACATAACTACAACGCCATCATGGGCCACGTCCCGTCCGGCTGCCGCTTTCTAGGCGTCATCAAGGCCGACGCCTACGGCCACGGGGCCGTCCCGGTCAGCCAGGCGCTGACTGATCTCGGCGCGGCCTATCTCGCGGTCTCCAATCTGGAGGAAGCCATTCAGATCCGCCGCGCGGGCATCCGCACGCCGATCCTGATCCTCGGCTATACGCCGCCCGAATATGCCGACAGCATGGTCTTCATGGACATCACGCAGGAGGTGCACTCGCTCGAATACGCCGAGGCGCTGGAAACGGCCCTCTCCGGCACGAATTACATCCTGAATGTCCATCTCAAGCTCGATACCGGCATGACGCGCATCGGCTTCTTCGCCTACGGCGCGCCGCAAACGGCGGAGCAGCTGCTCACGGTCTGCCGTATGCGGCACCTGCGCGTCGAGGGTGCGTTCACGCACTTCAGCGTGGCGGACTCCAAGGCCCCGGACGACGTCGCCTATACGAAGGCGCAGTTCGCACGTTTTACCGCCATGCTGGCGGAGCTGTCCGCTTCCGGCGTGCAGATCGAGCTGCGGCACTGCTGCTCCTCCGGCGCGACGATCCTCTATCCCGAGTTCGCGCTCGACATGGTGCGCCCCGGTATCGCGACCTACGGCCTCGCGCCCTCAGGGGACGCGGCGGGCGTACTCGATCTGCGGCCCATCATGTCCCTGCATACCTCTGTCGCGCAGATCCGCGACGTCCCCGCAGGGACGGACGTCAGCTATGGCCGGACCTACACCACCGAAAAGCCTACGCGCATGGCCGTCCTGCCGATCGGCTATGCTGACGGGCTCTCACGGGCCCTTTCCGGAAAGGCCGCTTTCCGCATTCACGGCAAGGACGCACCCGTCATCGGCCGGATATGCATGGACATGTGCATGGTCGACGTTTCGGGTATCGACGGCGTCTCCGTCGGCGACACGGCGACGCTCTTCGGCTACGACGAGACCGGCGCGCTCATCCCGTGCGAGCGCGTGTCCGATGCGCTCGGCACGATCCCCTACGAAGTCCTCTGCTTCGTGAACAAGCGCATCCCGCGCTTTTACACGGAAAATGGCCGTCCTTCGCAGATTTTGCAGTACATCGTCTGACGGGCGGCATAGAATGGATTGAGAGCATTGCCGGGCGGTATAAATCCGTCCGCCGCGTGGGAAACTACCGGTAGAACGCGGGCGCGGCCCGCGCCTACTACTTTCCACGGAGTGTGAAGCGAATGGATACCAACGTGAAACGCGGCGATATTTTCTATGCCGATCTCAGCCCGGTGGTCGGCAGCGAGCAGGGCGGCACACGCCCCGTGCTCATCGTTCAGAACGATACCGGCAACAAACATTCTCCCACGGTCATCGCCGCCGCCATCACCAGCCAGACCGGCAAGGCGCGGCTCCCGACGCACATTTCGCTCGCCGGGCACGACGTGGGGCTGTATAAGGACTCCGTCGTCCTGCTCGAGCAGATCCGCACCATCGACAAACGCCGCCTGCGCGAGCACATGGGCCACGCGGACGAGAGCGTCATGAATCAGGTCGACTCGGCTATCGCCGTCAGCTTCGGCCTCACGGGCATATAAGAGGCCGCCTCCGCATAGTCTTTTGCGGAGGCGGTTTTTATGCGGTTTGATCTGGAACAGGGAACAGGGGAGTGCCGCGTCGGGGCGGACGGACTCTATTGGGTGATCGACGCCGTCTGCGCACGTCAGGGGCCGGACGCGCCGCGGCTCTATTGCGACGGGCGGAGCCTCGGGCCGTTCTGGCCGGAGGACGGCAAATGGCACCTGCAGACGCGCGTCTCGAACCGGGCCCTGCCCATCACGCCGCAGAGCGTCTTCACGCTCTCGCCGCCCGATCTCGTCCCATACGATCCGTCCCAGCCGCTCCCCATGATCGAGCGCTTCACCGACCTTGTTCCTGTGATGTGGAACGGAACGTTGTACTTAAAATGCGCGCAGCCGGTCAAATGACCGGCTGCGCGCTTCGTCTGTTGTTGCTAGATAATATAGATTTTCTCAACATTGTTGTTCTTGCCGTCGAAGATCAGGTACAGGTTCTTGTCAGTCATATTGTCTGTAAGCTGTCCAATAATCGTGGTTGTACTAGTAATGTTGAACACGTTAGAAGTAGTCGAGCTGCCAGCCGTGAAGCTGCCAGTCAGGATCTTGCCGTCAACGCCGGAAGGCATCTTCGCATTGGCGAGTTTCAAGACGCCTTTACCAGTTGCATCACCAGTCTCATACCAATACAGCTCATCAATTTCCCTTGCAGAAACGACAAAACCATTGGAATAACTGATGCAGAACAGCTTGTCAGTGCTGTCAGTAATGATTTTTGGCAGGAGATCCGTATTATCAACAGCATTCTTCTGATCCTTGAGAATTTTCACAGTCACCGGTGAGCCGTCTTCCGTGGGAACCTGGATGTCGACTTCGTTGTACTTAACGCTGCCGTCGGTCTTCAGCGTGGAGCTCCAAGCAGCGCCCTTGACGAGAATAAAGCCCTCATTTTCACTGTCAGCGCTCTTACCAATGCTGCCGATCAGATAGCCATACGGGTCGAGGAACCATGTGTATTTGCCTGTGTCAGTACCTGCCTCGTCCAACCGGTACTTGTGTGAATCGGCAATAGTATTGCCGTCGATTGTGTGCCGTCCGTAGCTCCAAGCGGCCGTCTGTAAACCAGTAAATTCCTCGGGGCAACCTAAGATTTGTGTGACCGCTGTCAGCTTTCCGGAGCTTTCAACGCTATTATTTTCTGCTGTATGTCCCCAAACCAGCACATAATCTCCGACATCATACGGATAGTCTTCGCTGCCATTGCGCAGGGAGCAGACGCGCACTGCGCTGCTATCATTGGCATCATGCGTCACCGCATCGTCCCAGATATTCAGCGAGATCTCCGCTTCATATCGCAGCTGTCCATTTTCCGCATATTCTGCTTTACGAATATCGGCTACACGCGCAAGGAATGTGTCGATCATCACGATCCGGTCTGAATAGACCTCCGTCAGCCGCCCTGGCAGACCATACGCAATCGGGTCGCCTAGCCGGATCATTCCTTCATATTGGCCGTTGACATAGAGATCCAATGACTGGTCGGCGCTCATGCCGCATTCCGACTGAAGATCCGATCCAGAGACTGATTCATGATAGCTCTGGATCGGCGTGGCCGGTTCCGTCGTCCCGTCGCTCCAGCTGAGCACCGGGCGGCCCATTTCTCCGGTCTCGACCGTGTAGGAACGCTTTCCATATTCGATGGAAGCGCCCAGCGGACGGCCCCCAGACAAAGAATCGACCGCAAATGCTTTCAACGCTGCGATCCTTCCGGCGGTGTTGTCGACTAATGCGCCAAGCTCGTAGACCGTCCCGGTCGGGACGGTGGCGCGCATCGTGTAAAGACCCAGGTAGCACCCGGCGCTGTCATACGTGGCCAGCAAGATCGTTGCGTTCAAATCGCCGGTCTTCTTCGCAGAGACAGAGGCCCAGAAATACCCCTTTGAGATATGGTCCAGCGCTTCGCCGCTTTCTGTTTTCAAGGTCATGTCGTATAGCCGGCACTCGTTTTTTGCGGAAACCCCCACGCAGAGCGCCAGCATCAGCAAAAGCATCAGCAGCAATGAACGAAAATGCTTCATGTTCATCCCTCCTGTAGAAAATCATGCCACATTTGATCAAAGAGCGCAAGCGTCAGTTGAAATATAAAAACCGCCCCATTGGAAGATGGGACGGCCATTTTTATTCCATTTCCGGGAGGGTATGCGTACAGACCTCTTTGACCTTACGCTGCAGACTTTTCAGGTCGCGGAAGGTATCGGGGCGCTTGCTCTCGTCGCGCAGCAGCGCGGAGGGGTGATAGAGCGCGGTGAACCAGATGCCGCCCTTCTGCGTCCACTGGCCGTGCTCGCGCGAGATCTTGAAATCCTCGCGGATCAGCTTCATCGCCGCGATGCGCCCGAGGCAGACGATGATCTTCGGCCGCAGCAGCTTCGTCTGCGCGCGGAGCCAGCCGATGCACGCCTCCTGCTCCACCTGCAGCGGGTCGCGGTTGTGCGGCGGGCGGCATTTGACGATGTTCGCGATGTAGCAGTTGTGCCGCCCGAGGTCGATGATCGTCAGCATATCGTCCAGCAGATGGCCCGCCGGGCCGACGAACGGCTCGCCCTTCAGATCTTCCTGCTCGCCCGGCCCCTCGCCGACGAAGAGCACCTCCGCGTCCTCCGGCCCAACGCCGAAGGCCACGTTGTGCCGCGTCTGGCAGAGCGGACACTGCGTACAGGCCAGGCATGCTTCGCGCAGCGCGTTCCAGTTCATTGCTCGTCCTCCTCCCACGGGTCGATCCCGCGTTCGCGGCGCTGCCGCTCGCGCAGGGCGTTTCGCCGCTGCTCGATGCGCTGCCGCCGCCGGATGCGCCGGCGGATGCTCGCCCAGACGTAGAGGCCCGCGAACAGCAGCACCACGATCACGATGATCAGCACGATCCACTTCCACCAGTTCCGCTGCATATAGGCCGCCGTGTCGGTCTTCATCGCAGAAAATTCCGAACGCGCCACGTCCGCGATCGCCAGCAGATCGGTCTCTGCCAGCAACTCGCCGTTGTAGCTGACCGTCGCATGGCCGAGCACATCCGATTCCTGCACCGGCGCCTCGACGCTCTCGCTCGTCAGCTCGATGTTCACGTCGAGCTGCGATTCATCGTATCCGTTCGGGAGCAGGATCTGGATGTCGTCCTTCGGCGACACGGCCACGGCCTCCGCGCCCGCGGAATTCAGCACCGAAACCTGCGCCACCGGATAGAGCGGCGAGAGCACCGACACATAGGAAAAGTTGTCAAAGCCATAGTTGAACAGGCGGATACACTCCGGAAAGCTCTCCATCTGGATGTCGCCGGTCTCCAGCACGGTCGTCTCCGCGCCGCAGATGATGCCGAGCAGATACATCCCGTCGCTCTTCGCCGCCGAAATGACACAGCGGCCGGCGGGCGTGGTATAGCCGGTCTTGATGCCGATGGCCTTCGGATAATAATAGCGGTTGCCGCTGTTCTGGAAGATGAGCATGTTCGTCGTCTTCAGGATGCGTTCGTCCGAGAGGTTCGTTGCCGGGAGCGTATATTCCGCCGTGTTCGTGATCGTGCGGAAATTTTCGCTCTTCAGCGCGGCCTCCACCATGAGGGAGAGATCCCGCGCGGTGGTATAGTGGCTGTCGTTGTGTAGGCCGTGGGGATTCATGAAGTGCGTGTGCGTGCAGCCAAGCGCGTACGCGCGCTCGTTCATCATCTGCACAAAGTCCTCGATCGCCCCGCCGATGTGCGCGGCGACGGCATTGGCCGCCTCGTTGCCGGATTCCACCATCATGCAGTACAGCAGATCCTCCAGCCGCAGCTGCTCGCCGACCTGCAGATCCGCCGTGCTGCTCCCGGAGACGAGATCCGCATACGCCTCGTCCGTGATCGTCACCACGTCCGAGAGGTTCCCGTTCTCCAGCGCCAGCAGACACGTCATGATCTTCGTCAGGCTTGCGGGGTAGACCTGCTCGTCCGCGTTCTGCTCAAAGATCGTCCGTCCGGTATTCAGGTCGATCAGCAGCGCTGCCTTCGCGTTTGCGTGATACTCCGGCGCCACGCTAACCGCGGCCTCGGCAGAGGTGTCCACCGACTGGGACGCATCGTCCGGCTTGGCCGCCGTGGTCTCATCCGCCGCGAGGACCGGAGCCACAAATATCACCAGACAGAGAAAAAGCGCCAGAAGCGCACGAATTTTTTTCATCGTTACCACCAAATTATCTGAAATTATAAGTTGAGGATTGCCGCGCAGGGCATCCATGTGGTACAATATTATAACAAATTTCAGTCGATGTCAATTCCAGGAGGGGTCGAAATGAAGCGCATCGCATATCGCGCATGGGTCTGGGTGCTGTGTCTCGTGGTCTGCACGGGCGCGGTCTGCTTTCTGATCGGCCGCCTGAGTGCGGGCGGTACCGTCCGTGTCCGGACCGGCCATCCCGCCAGGGACGTCGCTTCCGCCGCGGTCGGCACTTCCTCCGCAGGCTCCGCGGAGAAAACGTCCGCAGAAGCGGCCTCCGCGCCGCAGGCTCCGACGGCGGATGCACCGCTGGACCTCAATACCGCGACAAAGGAGGAGCTGATGCTCCTGCCGCGCATCGGCGAAACGCTCGCCGAGCGTATTTTGACCTACCGCGCGGAAAACGGCAGATTCATCGCGACCGAACAACTGATGGACATCGACGGCATCGGCGAGGGGACGTATGCCTCGCTCCGGGAACTGGTCACTGTGGAGGATAACTCATGAAAATTCTGGTAGTTGACGACGAGAAGCTGCTCGTCAAGGGGATCAAATTCAATCTGGAAAACGACGGCTACGAGGTCGTCACCGGGGCAGACGGCATGGACGCGGTCGAGCTGGCCGCGGCGGGCGACATCGATCTCATCGTGCTCGACCTCATGATGCCGCGCATGGACGGACTCGAGGCGTGTACGAAGATCCGCGAATTTTCGGATGTTCCGATCATTATGCTGACTGCGAAATCCGAGGACATGGACAAGCTGATGGGGTTTGAGCATGGGGCGGACGACTATCTGACCAAGCCCTTCAACATTCTGGAGCTCAAGGCGCGCATCCGTGCGCTGCTCCGCCGCGCGGGCTCGTCCGGCAAACAGCAGCAGGCCGACGTGCTCGAGTGCGGCCACATTGCCATCGACCGCGGCGCGCGCAACGCCTACAACGACGGCCGCCTCGTCGACCTGACGCAGAAGGAATTTGACCTGGTCGAGCTGCTCATGCGCAACCCGAACCGCGTCTATTCGCGCGAGGCGCTGCTCGACGCGATCTGGGGCTACGACAACAGCAGCGACATCCGCACGGTCGACGTCCACATCCGCCGCCTGCGCGAAAAGCTCGAACGGACGCCGGCCTCGCCGGAGCATATCATGACGAAGTGGGGAGTGGGCTACTATTTCAAGTTCTAAAACGCTGCGGCTCCTGCCGCCGAGCTCACAGCTCCGCAATGCGCTGGCCTATATGCTCATCACGTCGCTCGCGCTCCTGCTGCTGAACTATTTTTCCGCGAAGACCACGCGCGAGCTGATGTTCCGCGCAAAATATGCCTCCGCGCAGGACAAGATCCAGGTCGTGGCCTCGGCCTTCTCCGGCGTCGATCCGCTCACGCCGGAATCCGCCGAGCAGGTCATCTCCGTCCTCGGCAACATCAACGCCACACGCCTGATCGTCACGAACGCCGAGGGCACGGCGGTCTACGACTCCTCGGAGAATCAGAACGCGACCGGCTGCCGCGTCCTCCTGCCCGCGGTGGCGGAGGCGCTGCGCGGCAGCGATGTGTTCCACAGCGCGTATCAGGACGACGCGCTCGTGAGCTACGCGGCCATCCCGATCATGGACCACGACAGCCCGAACGGCTGCGTCTACATGATGGACTATGACGCGGAGCAGGGCAATATCATCGCCAACCTCGAGCGCACGATCCTGCAGGGCTCGTTCGTGCTGCTCGGGGCGATCGTGCTGTTCTCCGCCTTCTTTGCGACGACCAGCTCGCGCCGGATGCGCAAGATCCTGACCTCGATGCGCATGGTGCGCGAGGGCGAATACAGCCATAAGATCCAGATGCGCGGCTCGGACGAGTTCGCCACGCTGGCGACCGAATTCAACAAGCTGACCGACCGCCTGCAGGAATCCGAGGCGCAGCAGCGCCAGTTCGTCTCCGACGCCTCGCACGAGCTGAAGACGCCGCTGGCCTCCATCAAGCTCCTGTCCGACTCGATCCTGCAAAACGAGATGGATGCCGACACGATGCGCGAATTTGTCTCCGACATCGGCAACGAGGCCGACCGCCTCACGCGCATGACGCAGAAGCTCCTCACGCTCAACCGCGCCGAGAGCGCCGAGGTCGAGCACGAGATCGTCGACCTCAGCGTCACGCTCTCCAGCGTCTTCCGGATGCTCGTCCCGCTGGCGGACAAGGCGCAGATCAAGCTGACCGCCCGGGTCGACCGCGACTGCACCATCCTCGCCTTCGAGGACGACGCCTATCAGATCATGTTCAACCTTGTGGAAAACGGCATCAAGTATAACCGCCCCGGCGGTAAGGTCCATGTCACGGTCGAGCACACGGCGGAGGACGTCGTCTTCTCCGTGCAGGACACGGGCGTCGGCATCCCGGACGACGCGAAGGAGCATATCTTCGAGCGGTTCTACCGCGTGGATAAGGCCCGCTCGCGGCAGGCGGGCGGCTCCGGACTGGGCCTGTCGATCGTGCACGACCTCGTCGCGCGCAACTTCGGCGCCATCGACATCAAGACAGAGGTCGGGCAGGGGACCTGCTTCACGGTCACATTCCCGTACTTTGAAACGGAGGGTCTGGACGATGAACGTTAAGCTCTGCGCGCTGGTTCTGGCGCTTTTGCTGCTCGCGGGCTGCGGCGCGTCTGTCAGCGTCGAGAAGACCGAACCGATCGACTTTTATTTCTGCGCCGCAGAGGAGACCGAACAGACCATCGATTTTGAGCGGCCCTCCGGTGCGCTCTCCGTCCAGACGGTCGACCTCGGGCGGCAGGACCTCACGATCCGGGAGATCCTGACGCAATATCTCGCATTCTGCCGCGACGGCGGCTATGGCCCGTTCCCTGAGGGACTGGAATGTATGGCCCTGACGCTGGAGAACGGCATCCTCACGCTCACGTTCAACGATGCGTTCTCCTCGCTCAGCGGCGTGGACCTCTCGCTGGCCGCCGCTGCGCTGACCATGACGCTTACGCAGATCGATGGCGTCGACGGCGTCAGCATCCATGGCCGGAGCGCCATCCTCTCCGGCGACTGGCAGACCGTATTTACCGCGGAGGACTTCCTGTTTCAGGACACGGCGCTCGTCCATCCGGAATATGCGGTGCAGCTCTATTTCCTAGACGCGGCGGACCGTCTGACGGCGCAGCGCCGCGTGCTCTCCTGCGACGACCGGTCGCAGCTGCCGGAGCTGGCGCTGAACGCGCTCCT
>JABLTR010060827.1_pt1 | contig 21337 bp, 21 predicted proteins | sample 7160071 | NCBI WGS metagenome assembly JABLTR01 (sample SAMN14651230, study PRJNA627086) | human gut metagenome | isolation source: feces | host: Homo sapiens | reverse complement strand
TACGATATGATATTTGCAATTCCAACTCGTGTGTGCTAAACTATTCTTATCCATTTTGTACTCTCCTTTGCTATTTGATGCGGTTGGCAGACCTTACATCTATTCTAGCACAGGGTTGTACCCTTTGGACTGATAGCTTTAAGCTTTCCGGAACCCCCGCTCGAAGCGGGGGTTTTCGTTTTTACAAAAACAAAAGAGACTCTGATTTCTCAAAGTCTCTTTCTTGGCTAATCCCACCGAGGTTGATACAATATGAGAAAACAGAAGCAGGTTTCGCGTTAATAACGGGGGTAAACTGTACCGTCGCTCCTTCAGTTTTTGTTTTCCTTCCCAAGCAATTCAGGATGGACTAACTCCTTGATATGCTGCATCTGAGTCATTCTCAACGTCTTTCTGCCTCATCCCTGTTCTTGGCACAAACGAAGGGGAAAGGATTCCTCCGCTGTTGACAATATCTCGTTTTTTGAGCCTGCTAACTTTTTCGCGCCCTTTTTCACTTACATTTTAGTGAATACATGGAACGGAACATTTCAAGCCCTTAGATACCCCCGTACAAATTTTCATTAAAGAGCCATTCCAACCCGTCTCGGTGACGGGCAAAGCGGCGTTCAAACTCATTGGTCATGATGATTCCTCCCGAGCGAAACGGCGGTTCTTATCCCAGCGTATGCTTTTCGATATCCACCGTCAATTCGCCATCTGAGCAGAACGTTATGCCCTGCACATCCGCCGGCGTATCGATCAGCGCAGAGAGAACGTGTTCGCCATCTCCGACAAACAATTCGGCACATTCTCCGTCCAGAATCAGCCGCAGCTTCCATACGCCGTTTTTCGCTTCCGTCTTGATGCTGCGAACGTGCGAAATATCGCGTACGGAGCCGCAGTTGGTACGGTCAAAGACCAGCTCTCCGCGAGACAGTGCGCAGCGAATGGTCGTAAAAAAACGCTCATTCTGAGCAAAGCGCAGTTCAAATCTGCGGCAGCTTCCCTCGTTTGCATAAAGCCTTACCGTCAGATCAAGGCATCGCCCATGAACATCCGCAAAGCTCGTTTCCCCATCAATGCGCACGCCGTTCAGCTGCACGCTATCCCGCCAGAGCGTTTCGATTTCGCGCACAGGCTGCTGGCAGAGTCGTCCATCGCGCAGGCTCAGCTCTCGCGGCAGGCTCATGCGGCCAAACCACTTGTGCTTTCGGACGGTACCGCCCTGTGTTTCCCAGTTCTCCATCCAGCCGATCATGATGCGTCTTCCATCCGGAGCGACAGTCGTTTGCATGGCATAGAAATCAAGACCGTCATCCACAGTTTGCACATCGCGTCGTGTAAAGCGATGGTTTTCCTCGTCATAGTCCCCCAGCAAGGCAATCGTACCGAATCCGGCATGAAATACGCCGTCCGGCGTGGCCTGCATCTCCTGCGGACTGATGAGCATCACCTGTTGTCCGTCCATGTCGAAAAAGTCCGGGCATTCCCACATCCGTCCCAGTTCGCCCCGGCTTGCATCCAATTCCGTTACAAAGTGCCAGTTGGCGCCATCCTCGCTCTCCATGAGGATCACAGCGCCCTGCCGTTCTTCATGGCGATTGCCTGCTGCGCAATAGAATTTTCCGTCCTTACCGCGCCAAAGCTTCGGATCGCGGAAATCATGTTCGCTGTATCCCTTGGGCAGATCCGCGCCGCTGATAACCGGATTTTGCTCCAGCTTTTGAAAATCCACGCCGTCTCCAATGGCAACGCACTGCGCCTGCAATTCCTTATGGTTCGTTCCGGCGGGCTGTACGCCGGTATACATCAGCATCAGCCTACCATCTTCCAACGGAAGCGCCGTGCCCGAAAAACATCCGCTCGCATCCGCCTCGGTATCGGGCGCCAGTGCCGCGGGAAGATACGTCCAGCGGAGCAAATCCCGGCTTTTGGCATGTCCCCAGTGCATCGGTCCCCATACGGTATTATAGGGATGGTACTGGTAGAACAGATGATATTCGCCCTGATAATAGCAAAAGCCATTCGGATCGTTCATCCAACCGACCATCGGCGTCAGGTGGATCAGCGGACGGTCTTTTTCAGAAATTGGTTTGCTGGCTTCACGTTCGAATTTTCGTGCGGCAGAAAGGGGAGTCTGGTTCTTAATCATAGCATCGCCTCCAAAGAGTTTTGATCAATCTTGATTGAAGAAATAACGTTGAAAGGGCGCATTCCCCTCTGTGAGAAAGAGAATGTGCCACAAGAAGGGGGCTGATTTACTGTGCGGCAGCGTAACGATCGTAGGCGGCCCGATAGACCTCCAGCAGCTCGTTCATGCCGCAGTGGTCGAGCGTCTTCAGGTATTTTTCCCAAGCCTTATCATCCGGACCGCCGTCCTTGATCCAGAGTGCTTCCTGCTCGGAAACAGCGTTCTCAAAATCGGTGCGATGCCATACATCGAGCCATATTTATAAATGACCGTCACAAGAATCGGAATAATCAACAGCAGGTATAGCTGCCAATTATCCGCCAACCTACGTTTCAGGCTTCTGCCTCCCCGCACCTTGACTGCGGCATTGCTCTTCACGATGATTCCCCCCTTCTACTGGCTCTCCTTTGTTTTGTGAAACGTTTCATGATCATCCGATTCAACAATACCACAGTCTTTAATGCATGTTAAGTGTTTTTTAATTTTATGCTGGTTTTTCGAGTAATTCTGCCCTGATATGCATCAACCGGTCGGACAGCTTGACTATATGCACAATAAATCTCGCTCGATTCCCCGTTAATTTGCCGATGAAAAATCATAATCGTTTCATGAAACAGCTTTACATCATTCTGAAAACATGATATACTTTTTATAACAAAATCATCTTTCTCCTGAATAAGGAGGTGTTTCCTTGAACCATACAAAGAAAACCGCCGCAACCATGAGCGACGTTGCTCGGGAAGCAGGCGTTGCCTTGGGCACGGTTTCCAAGGTCATCAACGGGCAGAGCGTCGGCGAAAGCTATCGCCTTAAAGTAGAAGCCGCTGTAAAGAAGCTGAACTACCAGGTGAACAACAATGCCCGATCGCTCAAAACCGATCATACCAATACCATTGCTTTTATCGTTCCCAATACCATAACGCCCTATTTTGCCTTGCTGACCCATCATATCAACATGGCGTTGGAACGGCGTAATTACAAAATGCTTCTGTGCTTTACGGAATATAATCGGGAACGCGAACAGGATTTCATCCAAATGGTCCGTCAAAACCGCGCTGATGGGATCATCGCCCTGACGTATAACCCGCACCTCGAGATCCCCGACGATATTCCCTTTGTCACCATAGACCGCTTTTTCAGCGTATCCGTTCCCTGTGTAGCATCGGATAACTTCGCCGGTGGTCGAATGGCTGCATGTGAGCTTGCCAAACGCGGCTGTAAGCGCGTCGCCTTCATGCGCATCGGTTCTCTTTTAACCAATGAGCCGAGCAAGCGCAAGGATGGTTTCATCAGCGGCTGTATGGAATTTGGGCTGTCTTACGAATGTCTGCTGCTCAACGACGGTATGCCTGCCTCCGGCTTTGAGGACTTTCTGCGTAGCCACATGGAGAATGGCAGTCTTGCCTTTGATGGATTGTTCTGCGGCACTGATACGGTCGCCTACCAGGTCATCAGCATGCTGCGTGCCATGGGACTGCGGGTGCCGGAGGATGTCCAGGTCATCGGTTTTGATGGCATTCGAATGTTCGGCGACTTGGATTACGTCTGTTCCACCATCGAACAGCCCGTAGCCGACATCGCCGAAGCGTGTGTGAGCATGATTCTTTCCCCTGATTTCAAGGGGCTTCCCTCGCTGATCTGCCTTCCTGTCACCTATGCCGACGGCGGCACCACTCTGCCGTTGAAACAACCTTAATCCATTAAAAACGAGTTTCAAAAGGAGAGGACGCATATGTTTGATGTTGTCGCATTGGGCGAACTGCTGATTGATTTTGTCTGTCAGTCAAAAAACGATGCCGGATATCCAACGCTAGCCGCCAATCCCGGCGGCGCGCCCGGCAATTTTCTGGCCGCCCTGCAAGCCTACGGCTGTACCACCGCCATGCTGAGCAAGGTGGGAACAGATGCATTGGGAAAGCTGCTCGTTGGCACGCTGGAAAACCTTGGCATTCACACCCGCGGGATTGTCATGGCAGACGACGTGTTCACCACGCTGGCCTTCGTCACCTTGGACAATACCGGAAATCGTGAATTCAGCTTTGCCCGCAAGCCCGGCGCAGATACCCGCCTGACCCAGGCTGAAGTTCTCTCTTCCGGCCTGATTGACGACTGCCGCGTCTTTCATTTTGGCACACTCAGCCTGACGGACGAACCCGTTCGCACGGCAACATGTGCTGCTGTGGCGCGAGCCAAAGCCCAAGGCAAGCTCATCAGCCTTGATCCCAATCTCCGCAAGCCTCTCTGGTCAAGCGAAAACGAGGCACGCCGTCAGATTGAATGGAGTCTTTCTCAAGCAGATATTGTCAAAATCAGCGACGAAGAGATCGACTTTCTTTGGGGCATCTCGCCGGAAGAAGGCGCACGAAAGCTGCTCAGCGAATACAACGTTTCCCTTGTCTATGCCACGCTTGGTCCGAAAGGCTGTTACGCCGTCAATCGCAATGGTTCTGTTACTGTCGAATCGCCAAAGGGCATCCATGTCGTAGATACCACCGGCGCCGGAGACATCTTCGGCGGCAGCGCCATGAGCCGCTTCCTCTTGCTGAACAAGCGTCCCGAAGAACTCAGCGTTTCAGAAATGACAGAAATCGTGCGCTTCGCCTGCTGTGCTGCGAGCCTTTCCACGCAAATCCACGGCGGCATTTCGAGCGTCATTCCTATGGAGCAGGTGCTGGCTTGCGTAGAAAAAACCTATAAAGCCCGCTGACTTGCAGCGTCGGCATCTTCCCCGTGCGTACCGTCTGATACTCTGTGGTTCAACCGCATAAGAGCAAGGACTCGCAGTAAAAATAAAGTCGCGCCGTAACCGCTCAATAATCCCCCGATACAGAAAAGTCGTGGTTCCCAGCACTCATCCTGCCGAGAACCACGACTATTCTGTTTCGGGATTATTGGGTGGTTACGATCTCAATCAAACCACCGGCTCTCCAGTGGTTTTGACCGCGGAAATTCTCAATGAACAGAAAATCTGTCACAGGATCTGGATTCTCACGGAAGCCTGCTGCCTGCAAGCATGGCACTGCCATGTCGTGCAAAAAACTCCTCGCCAGTGTCCAGATGCGCTTCCTTGTCATGCATGCCGTCTGCAAGCTCCCCAGCCAGCACATACATATCTTCAATGACCTTCCATGAAAGGGGAACAAAGTATTCCGACTGGTTATTGAGATAATCCTCCTGCATCTCATCCATGCAGCTGTTTTCCTGAATGAAGTGGCCGCCAAAACATGTGTAGTCTTCCTTGCCCTTCATGCGCCCAATAAAGCGTTCGAGGTTATCCCTGTACCAAGCATATGTCTCGTGAAAGCGGTTTTTCTCGTATCTTACGCCGACAACATATCCGGATCCAACGGCGTCGCCGGTAAACAGGCAGCGGTGTGTATGATCGGCAAACACAACATGGTTCTGTGTATGCCCACCCAAGTACATCATCTCGATCGTAGTGCCGCCAAGATCAATAACATCGCCATCCTTCAGCCCGACGACCTGATGAAAATGATCCAGCTGATCCATATACTCTGGATAGGTGTTCGTCTGTGGACGCTGAGGAACCTTCCCTGCCTTCATGTCATACATGCCATGAATACAGTCATACATTGCTTTTCGATCGTCTTCGTGAATGTACACCTTTTCAAATTCAAAGGCATGAAGCATGTGATCTCTGTGTGGATGGGTAATCGCAAGCTCAACCGGAAGCCGGGTTATCCGCTTGACGACTTCATCCACATGCGCATGGGTCATTGTTGTATCAATGAGAAGCGCTTTCTTTTCGCCTTCAATGAGATATGCCGAGGCCATAAACCAATCATCAAGCCGATAGAGCCCCGGACGGATGAATGTTATCCAGATCACCTTCTTGCGGTCCTGTTCAAACAGCCAGTCCCAAGGCTCGGTGGATTGCATGACCCGTTCTGCCAGCTCTTCTGCTCCTGATGTGTACTCTGTATACCGGACCAATTCGGAGCCCTCGGTGCGCAGCGCATCGACAAGTCTGCGGCTGCCTGCCAAATACTTTCTGCCACCCAGTTGTGTCGCTTCGCTGACATGAATTTTCGGATCATTTGCCGCATGAAATGCCCAAATCGGCATATATTTTGCGTTTCTTATGTGATAGGGATCAGCGCATCCGCCAATGGCAACCATCGCGGCAAATAGGCGCGGATAACTGCCTGCCAAATGCCATGCGCCAATTGCTCCATAACCAGCCCCTACCAGATATGTCCGGCAGATATCCAGCTTATACTTGATGCGAAAATCGAATATCAGTCGCTGAATGGTCTGCGCGACCGCCGGGCACACCCAATCCATGACTTCCGGTACGATGACGCTGCAAGGATGATTGCGTTGGAATTCTGCCGAGATAAACTTCTCATACCCATGATCCAGAGATGAATCGGGTATGTATAGAATCATCGGCAGATATGCGTCCGCTTGAGCAGGAACATCGTACAGATACCGAACGGTCAGATCCCTAAATGTAAATTCCGCTTTTCTCATCATTGCGTTCTCACCTCAAATAAAGGTTGCCATGCCTGTTCATAGCGGGCAGGCATGGCACAATTTTGATTACTTATTACCGCCCTGGCTACGGTCATACATGGCCTGATAGATCGCAACAAATTCATCCAGACCCGCATTCTTGAGCGCAGAAACATACTCGTCCCACTGCTCGTCAGCACCGCCGTCCAGAATCCAATTCATGGTGTACTGATTCACGATGTTCTCCAGCTGCGGTTGCAGTTGCGAAGCCCGTGTCTGCTCCTCCTTAGTGAGGAATCCCTGGGGCATAGCTTTCAACTCAGCCAGACATTCCTGTTTGCCATTCACATTCTGATCATCGATATATTCGTGGAAGGTCGGATCCGGATGCGTAAGCGCATAAACCTCAGTGAGCAACGCACAAGGACCAGCCAGCGGCGTAATATTGACACGCCACTCAGGCCATACAGAATACTCCGGAGGCACATCGGTGATCTTGTTGACTTCGGTATGCGTGTCATCAGTCCACTCATATCGTGTACCGATCGGTCCCCAGTTTAGGAACTGAGAATTGAGCAGCGTGTAATTATTATCGATCCATCGTGCAACCAACTCCGGATATTTGCAATCCACTGTCAGGAATGTGCTATACGCCTTCTGCATCTCGGAATAGTTCAGCACAAAGCCCATCTTTCCTCCAGGACCTTCCAGACGCGGAAGCGCCACATAGCCTTCTCGCAGGTTTTCGTCAGAAATGACATCCGAGCGGGTCCACATGGAGCAAACGCCCAAGACCGGCTCAGTGCCCTTAAGCTTGCTGTAATACAGCGGGTTGCCAGCGTTGACTTCAGGAGAGAAGGAATCCGGATCAAGCAGCCCTTCCTTCCACAGCTCGTGATAGAATTTGCAGGTCTCCCTGTATGCCTCATCAATAGCCGTGTAGGTTACAACACCGTCAATGGGCGACAGGTGATCGTCCTGCGCTCCGCGAGCAGAATCTGCCTGACCGAAGCAACCAGTCAGCATATGGAACGTATTGCAGCTGCCAAAGGTTTCCTTGGAATTGAACGAAAGCGCGTAGGGAATCTCGTCATTGATGCCATTCTCATTCAGATCGCCTGCATTCTTGAAGGCAAGCAATACTTCATGGAACTCATCGATGGTGGTGGGCATCTCAAGTCCAAGCTTGTCGAGCCAAGGCTTGTAGATCACCATCGGGCCTGGCGTGAGCACCAGACCGTCCATCTCCTCGATATAGGGGAAGCCGTAAATATGTCCATCCGGTGCATACATCATTTCCTTATACTGGGGGTTCTCATCCAGGATCTTCTTCAGGTTGGGCATATGGTTTTCAATCAGATCCTCAACCGGCATGAAAATATCCTGATCCATCAGTTGAACAAACATATCCTTGGAAATGCCGTTCCAGATGATATCGGGAAGCTCATCGGCTGAAAGAATTACGGGCATTTTTTCTGTTGCGCCTTCAGAATTGATTTTCTGCCAGTTGAACTTCATGCCCGTTTCCGCTTCATTCTGCTTGATCCACGCGATTTCCTGTGGCTCCAGCTGGCACAGAGGGCTTGCAACCCAAAGGATGTCCATCTCTTCCAGCTTGGAAGCATCCGTGACAGGTACCGTCAAGTATTATGTGCAAATTCATTTACAAGTCTGGCAGAACAAAGTCTGCACAGGGCAGGGGAACCTGCCCTTGATTACCCGAAAGAAGAGGGCAGAGAGTGCGTCAAGGGCGGCGTAGCCGCTTGCGAAGCCCTTGACGCGAACTCTGTTTTCCGTTATTAACCGGCTAAGTCTTCCTGTATCTCAAGATGCTTCATGCACATGTATTTTTTACCATCCCATTGGGTTCCAGTGACATGACGCAGTCTGGCACAGACCAGCATGAGTGCGGAGTTGCCGCCGGGGAAAGTCCCTAGAAAACAAAGGTCTCACCTAATGAGATGTTTGAAAAATTTCTTTTTTGGATTTTGGCCGCAGTTGAAAGAAGAAAAAAAGGCCGGAATAATGCTGGACATACTCGTCCAGTCATTACTCCGGCCTTAGTGGTGGCATTCGCCCCGGCGGTCAGTCAGTAATGTTCAAATGCGTGGAGGGAACCGTACCTTTCACACGGTAAATCTTCATCGATAGTGTTGGAAGTTTCCTGTGCGGCACGATGCGAACCGCTGTCAGATCATCCAGTCGAACCTTTTCCTCTGGTCGAAAAATGTATTCGGTTTGACAGCGTCAAAGAGAGCTGCTTATCTCCGTCATTCGCCCGATGCCTTTTCCTGCTTTTCCCGCAGGATGTCCATGATAGTCGCCTCTGTCCCCACCATGCCCGGCGATGCAATCTGACCCATGTAGCGCATCGTATCCTCCGGCGTGCGGCCGTTGATGCCGTGCACAGACTGAACGGACACCTGTTTGAGCGCCATCTCAACGGACGCGTATGCAACACCCACTGCGGCGATTCCCTTCATCACGCACCCCTGATTGCCGCCGTCGCAAATCATGCCCGTGATGCTGGAAGCCATGTTGCAGATCACCCGCTCCATCGCGCCAATGTCGCCGCCGTGCAGCCACGCCAGCGCAACCGCCATGCCGGTGCCCGCGGCAATCGCACAGCCGCAGAACGCCGACAGCTTGCCAGAGTATTCCTTAATGTACATGCACACCAGATAGCTCAGCGCCGTTGCACGCAGAAGCTGCTCCTTCGTGTAGCCCTGAACCTTGTAGGCGGCGTACAGCGGCATCGTCGCAATAATGCCATGCGCGCCGGAACCGGTGATGCTCATTGCCGCCTTATTCAGACCAATGACACGCGCCTCGATAGCTGCGTTGCAGAGCAGATCCGCCGTCTTTTCCTCGTCATCCGAAATGCGCTGACCACCGTTTTTCGCCAAAAGGAACGGCGCAAACGTGGTTTTGCTGCTGGTGATGCCTTCCTCAAACAGCGCAAGATTTACGTGGTAAGCCTCTTCGATAAAGGCGATCTCCTGCGCAGGAACCGTCTCCGCATATCGGACAAGCTGTGCCAGCGTGTATTTGTGAATCTCAGCGCCTCCGTCTTCCGCCGCAGAGGCATGCTCCTCCTCTTTTTTGAATACCGTCTGGCCGTTGACGCGGATCTCCACAATATTGGTATGTGCGCCGCGGATGATCACCGTCGCACAGCCCTGTTCCGTGGTCACGTCAGCCTCTATGCTGATATGGCTGGTCACCTGACTCATGGAAACGTGAATCCTTCCGTCCGCAACCATCCTTTCGGCCTCTTGGCGCTGCGCCGCCGTAATGCCATCCAGACATTCCAGCCCCTTCTCTGCGTCCGCACCCACTGCGCCAAGCGCCGCTGCGTGGAGATTGCCCACCTGATCGCTGCCGGGGATGCCGCATGTAAACGCATTTTTGTACATGCCGCTGTTCAGGCGCAGATCCACCTGCTGAACAGTGCCCTGAATATGCGATTTTGCCGTCGCCACGGCAAATGCAATCGCGCCCGGCTCCGTCACGCCCAAAGCCGGTTTCATGTCCTCATAGATCAATTGCGTCAAACGCTCCATCGTGTTCTTCCTTTCTATGCTGATTGTACGCCTGATGAACGCCCACCCCAGCATACCAAACAGGCATGCCGGGGTGAACGCTTATGTTCGATGCGGTCAGGCCGCCTTATTCCCTGCCCTTGCGCAGGACACGGCCCGCAAACACGGGAAGCACCTTCGCATCCTCAACGGCGATTTGGCCGTTGACCGTCACGCATTCGATGCCGTCGCAAACCGCTTTGTCCTCCTTGTAGGTGGCGTTGTCATGCAGCTTCTCCAGATCGATCACCAGAATGTCTGCCTTCTTGCCCTCGGCCAGAATGCCGCGATCCGTAAGCCCCAGCTTAGCCGCAGGCATGCCGCTCATCTTGTAGATGGCCTGCTGCAGCGAGAGCAGATGTTCCTGCTTAACGTACTTCTCCAGAACGCGCACGCAGCTGCCATAGTAGCGCGGATGGCTCTTCTTCTTAGACGGGAAACCGTCGGTACAGACCATGGAATTGGGGTTGGCAATCGCACGGGAAACATCCTCCGGATCCATGAAGAACACGATCATCATGGTATTGTTGCGGCTCTCCAGCAGAATGTCCAGCGCCTTTTCAAACGGATCCGCGTTCTCCTCGCGGGCGATTTCGGCCATGGTACGATCTGCATACTTGTCGATGCTGCACTCCGTGATGTACATGCCTTCCCAGCCGGTGAGCTGATAGAAACTCTCCCAGTTCGGATTTTCGTCCTTCATAGCCGCAATCATGCGAGCGCGAGCCTCCGGGTCAGCCAGACGCTCCAGCATCTTCTCAATACCGCCCTCCAGCGCCCATGGCGGGAGAATGGAGTTGAAGTTGGTGCTGGCCGCATCGTAGGGGTAAACGTCGCAGTTCACATCGAGCCCCTTTGCGCGGGCGTCGGCAATCATCTGCAAGGTCGTGCGGATCTTGCCATGGTTGGGCTTTCCGGCTGCCTTGTGATGGGAAATTTCCACGCTGACGCCGGTTTCTTCCGCAATGTGGATGGCTTCCGTCACAGCATCGATCAGGCCGTAGCTTTCGCTGCGGATATGGCTGGTATAAATACCGTCGTGCGCCTTGACGACGCGCGCAAAGTTCACCATCTCTTCCCGCGTCGAGTACACTCCCGGCGGGTAAATCAGGCCGGAGGAGAAGCCGAAAGCACCGGCTTCCATGGAATCCGCAAGGAATTTCTCCGCCTTGTGCATTTCTTCTTCCGTAAAGGGGCGATCCTCAAAGCCCGCCACACAGGCGCGAACCGTACCATGTCCCACAAGACCCGCCATATTCAGGCACAGCTGGTTCTTTTCCACTTCCTTCAGGTATTCGTCATAAGAATTCCAGTTGAAAGGAACAGGCATATGCGAGAAGAACGGTGCGCAGTACGCGGCCCAGCGATCCTTGAATTCCGGCGTGATGGGCGCGCAGGAGATGCCGCAGTTGCCGACAACCTCCGTCGTGAAGCCCTGCTGTAAACGCTTGGGATTCTTTCCCGGCTGGAACACGATCGCGTCAGAGTGACAATGGATATCAATGAAGCCCGGGGTGACGATCTTTCCCTGCGCGTCAATCACTTTTTTCGCCGGCTCGTCAATGTGTCCAATCTTTTCAATACTGTCTCCGACAACGGCCACGTCAGCCAAGAACGGCACATCGCCGCTGCCATCCACAACCAAACCATTTTTGATCAACAGATCATACATAGAGCGTCCCTCCCTCTCTTACAGGCCCGGCAGGAAGCCGCGGCACATATTCAGCAGAATGACAATGGCAAACATCACGACACAGGCAATCGCGTTGCCAAAGGTGTGCGTGATCCATGTGTCCTTAAAGGACAGGTTGTTGAGCTTCTGCACCAGCCAGAAAGCCGCGTCGGTCGGCGTCGCAAAGGCCATGCTCGCCGCACAGATCGCAAGACCCATGACGATGCCGCTCTCGCCCATCTGCACGCACAGCGGCGCAACGATGGAAGAAGTCGTAACCATGGCCACGGCAGCGGAGCCGAGCGCAGAACGCATCAGCAGGCACAGCAGGAACGCCAGCACGATCAGCGGCACATTCCAGCTCTGCAGCAGCGTCACAAAGTAATTGCCGATACCGCTCGCCTGAATGATCGCCCCGAACGAACCGCCGGCACCCAGCAGCAGCATGATTTCGCCCATCTCGTTGAAGTTCTTGGTGATCAACGGCGCATAGCTGCCCTTCACATAGGGGCGGAGCGTCAGCGCTGCAAACGCAACACTGATAATCAGGGAAATGACGCCATTGCCTGCTGTGAGGAACTTGCAGATGGAAACCGCCATGGGATTGCTTGTCCACATCGGAATCAGGGTGCCGAAGACGATCAGCAGCAACGGCAGCGCGATGATGGCAATCGCCAGTCCGGCCGGCGCACGCTTGGTATCGTTCTTCTCCGCGGGCACGCTCTGTGTCGCCGCCTCGCCGACGGGCTCTTCATACTTGTACAGCTTCTTGCCCAGGAACTCGCCGTACAGCCAGCCGCCGATCAGCGCGCCCGGAATACTGACGATCAGGGAATACAGAATAAACCAGCCAAAGTTCACACCCAGCGTGCCCGCGACGCTCAGCGGACCCGGAGTCGGGATGACCAGGCAATGCGTCGTCAGCAGGCCGACGGACAACGCGGTGATGTACACCTGAATCGGCTTCTTCGTTTTACGGGAGAGGGTGCTCAGAATCGGGTTCAGAATGACGTATGCAGAACCATAGAACACCGGGATGGAAACGATGTAGCCCGTGATGTTCATCGCGAGGCTCGCACGTTTTTCGCCAAACGTTCTCAGCGTCGCGTCGGCCAGAGAGTCGGTCGCTCCGGCTTCGGAAAGCATGCCGCCGAGAAGGAAGCCCATGGCAACAACAATGCCCAATCCGGCGCAAATGCTGCCAAAGCCCGAAGTGATGCCGCCCACCAGTTCATTCAGATCCATTCCCGCCAAAACACCGATTGCAATTGCAGCGGAAATCATAGAGAAAAACGGATTCATCTTGAAGCGCACAATGGTCACAAACAGGTATACCATCGACGCCAAAAATAGGATGATCAATGCCGGTCCACTCATGGATATGCCCCCTTGTTCTTTCTTTCGTTTCATCGTTCCTGCAGGTGTTACCCGTATTATAATCGGATTTCAGAAAAAGGAATAATGCCAAAAGCTCATACGGGCTATACGCTATGCACATAACGAAACATATTCTCATGTGCACATCCGTCACACATCCCAAAAAACAGCTTCAATTCATCCGTGTTTTCGCGATGGTTTGCAAAAAAACAAACCCTTTGTGCATGACTGAATGTTACGCCATTTTTCTATACGTCAAAAAGAGGCCTTCCCATGGCGGGAAGCCCCTATTCGCAGTCTATGCTTTTCATTTCGCATCAAAGCGCCGTTTCTCCGCCCTTCTGCGTCGCGGAGACAATCTCCCGAACGTCGCTGAGCAGCTCTTTTTCTACCGGTGTAAGCGCATGCTGGCTCAAATGCAAAAAGACCAGTGTGTAAGAATTATCCAGATCCCGAATAGGCACATAGCATACCTCGCGATTGCCCCTGCGGATATTGGATAAATCCAGCCCAATGTAATATGCGTCCGTGTGGGTCAGGAGCGCGTACATTGTGGATTTGTCGTTGATGACAATGCGTTTTTTCTGAATGTGCGGATTGTATCCATGAACGTGTGCGCCGTACAGCGTCGGTTCCATCTCATCCTGCGCCATCGTCGCGCGAGGATACGCCATCAGTTCTTCCAGTGAAACCGACTTTCTGTCGGCCAACGGGTGATTTCGCCCAATCTGGATATGCGCCGAAAAGGAGGAAATCGGAATCCACGAGATACCGCGATGCATGCATTTCTGATAGAGCATGTCCCGGTTTTCTTCCGATACCAGAATCAGGCCGACCGCATACATTCCGTCGTAGACCAAATCAATGATCTTCTCCACCCGCTCTTCGCAGACGCACAGATTCAGATATTCGCCGTCCCTGTACCGGTTGTACAACTTGATCAGCGCAAATTCCACAATGACGCAGCGGAATGCCGCCAAGGATAGCTGAACTGTCGGCGCATGGCTGTTTACCACATATTGATCCCACAGCGCAATATATTGATTATCTAGATGCTTGGCTCGATGCAGAAATTCCTTTCCCTGATGCGTCGGCACAACGCCATTGGGCGTTCGCAGGAATAAATTGAAACCAAGTTCCCTCTCCAGCTCCTTGATTGCGCGGCTCAGGCTCGGCTGCGATACAAAGAGGTTCGCCGCCGCCTTATTGAAGGAACCGTAGTGAGCCACCTCTACCGCATAATGGATATGCGAAATGTTCATATCGCTCCGTTCCCTCCCATTTTAATGCTTGTTTCCAGAAGGAGGATGTTTGCGTTTTTCATTTTATGAGTCGTTCGGCTTCAAAGCAGATAAAGAAAAAGACTGAAACTTTCTCAAAGCTCCGGTTCTCCATGAAACCCGATGTCAGTTGTATTATACCATGATTATGCATATTTCGCAATAAAACAGATTTCGAGCTTTTCCTCTAGCTGTAAGAGTGTCAAACATAGGTTACACTTTAGTGAAGTAGCGTGCAGTCATGGAAAGGGTGGAGATTTGCGAAGCAAATACTCCCCCGACCTTGACAGCGAAAAACCCCTAACAATGTGCGCTGGCTGTCCGGCACAGTGGGACGGACAGCCTTGTGTTTACCACATAATGCCATTGTATCTTTCCAGAATCTGATTAGGAGAATGCATTCCTAAACAGGTCATGATATGGGTATTGGACTCTCGCTGGTAAACGGCCAGCTGCTTACGTCCATCTTCCAAACTGTACATTTTCATGTTTCTATAAAATCGAAATACATCCGTTCTATGTTGATGTTCCACCTTTCCGTTGTGACGAGGTGTAGCAATCCTGATGCGATGATATTCGATTCCCATTCCGATCAAAGCTTGCAATACAGCGTCAGCGTGATGTCCGGGCGCTTCTCGCCCTCATCCATGCCCTTCCACACCTTGCGAACCGCAATCTGCGTCACCGCGCGGTTGATGATCGTGCCGCCGTCGTAGATGAAGCTGCTTTCCGATTCGTAGGGCGCGACGTTCTTGTAAATCGTCATATATCCGCTTACAGGCCGTTCCTTCGCCGCATACTGGATGGGATTGCCCTTCGCGTCATACATCGGGACGGTTTTATCCGCCGAAGCGACCATCGCAGCTTTCAGCGCATCGTCAACGGCCGCGCCCGAGGGATAGCTTGCGGTTACAGCGTCTAGCGTCAGGCTCCAGCCGAGGAAATCCTTGGTGGTGCTGGTGAAGGTATCTTCGGTCAGCTTAAAGTCCGCGGTGTCGTATACGTATGTCTGATTCTCGACCATGCCGGTGGCGTCCGGCAGATTCGGATCATATTTGATGGTGTACTCGATGGGATCATACTGGGCGACCAAGGTAACATCGCTGTCCGGCACAAGATAATCGTTCGCGTAGTATACAGGCGCGGAAAGCGATTTTGCCCTCCACGCCTGTTTGCATGATCGGAATGATGATTGTATCGGGATACCTTTTCAAGAAAATGTCCGAAAACCCTTTGCCATCAGGGTTTTTGAGCCGCCATGGGGTAAAAGAAAAGCACCAGCCTTTGTATCAAAAGCTGGTACTTACTATGGCGCAGAAGGAGGGATTTGTCTCTCCTCACTCGACACTCGTCGGTCCGCTCGGCTCTAAGGCCGCACTGCGGCCTTATTCACCTCCTCGCGGTTCAAATCCCTCCGCGCTTCCTAGTTTTCTTTGCAAAAACAAAAGAGACTCTGATTTCTCAAAGTCTCTTTCTTGGCGCAGAAGGAGGGATTTGAACCCTCGCGCCGCTTACCGCAGCCTACTCCCTTAGCAGGGGAGCCCCTTCGGCCTCTTGGGTACTTCTGCACGACCGATATGCTATGCAATTCGCCATAAAAAATGGCGGAGAGAGAGGGATTCGAACCCCCGGTACCTTGCGGTATCACTGGTTTTCAAGACCAGCGCCATAAACCACTCGGCCATCTCTCCAGTCTGCTTGAACCAGCGACATTTATTATAGGATAGCCGGATGATTTTGTCAACCCCTTTTTTTGTTTTTGCGTCCAAATCCTCTGTTTCCGCTAAAATGTTATTCTTTTTTCTCTCCCTGTGCCACATCCAGCAGCTTTCCCAGCAGCGGCACATTCAAACCGAAGATTTCCAGATTCTCGATCAAACTCACCAGCTCCGTGGCAATCATATAGGTCATCGCCGCGCCGCAGACGCTCGTCATGCCCAGCCCGTTGCCTACGCTCACGCAAACGCCGACGACCAGCCACTCAAGCCCCTTTTTCATCACGCCCATCAGCAGCGCGCCGGAAGAAACCTTTCCGCTTTCCGTCTTGCGGGATTTTCCCGTCACCGCGCACAGCAGTCCGGTCACAATGTCCGCGCCCTGCACGATCAAAAGCGCCTGTGCCAGCGGCGGCAGCCCCGTCCACCATGCCAGCGCCGCGCCAATCGCCGCGCCGATCCAGTTCACCATGTTCGGTTTCACACCCTGCACAACCTGCATCGCCTTGTCTTCCATGTCCGTTTCCCCCTTCATTCTTTTGTCTTTTCCGCTTACCTCATTCCATGCTTTCCCACGTGTTTTTTTAGTCCTCCCCGGCTTTGCAGCAATATTCCCCGCTGATCCAGCCCGTAAAGCCGCGATATTCCACCCGCAGCCAGCCGTCTTTTTCCTCCAGCACGGCGAGCTGTGCGCCGTCCGGGATCATCTGCATATAGCGCCCTTTCGGCTTTTTCCGCATCCGAAGGCCGCCCTGTGCGTAGACGGTGACGCTCTCGCCCTCGGCGCTGTCCGCCGTCTCTTCTCCGTCCACCGCAATCATCCGGTGCTTTCCAAGCCCGTTCCACAGCGATTTGTCCGTGATTTCGGTCTCGACCACGCCGCCCCGGCTCTTGCTTGAGTGGATGACCGTGCCCCGCTCCGTCACCAGCCCGGTGTGGCTCACGTCGCCCGTGCCCACACCCATGAACGCCAGCATGCCCGCCTTCGCGCCGGAAATACCCGTCTGCCGCCAGATCAAATAGCGATACTTCGGCACGCTGTCAAAGCTGTTCCAGAGGTCGTTCGTGCCCGCCGTCGTGTAGTTTTTGTCGCCGCCCGGCGCTGTGCGGATGATTTTCTTGATGAGGTTGATACAGTCCAGCTCGCTGTACGCCGTCCCGATCAGCGCCCGCGCCGCGCGGATGGCGGTTGTTGCGTCAATCATCGTTCTCACGCTCCTTTTTACTCAAGTCAAGCTTTTTGCTGTTAAAATGTTTAACTTGATTCTTGAATAGACAAAATACACCCCATTCGGAAGAACGAGTATATTACTCCGTCACATAACGCGGAATTCCATCCTCAGTCGTCTCTTCTTTCTCCACCACGTCCAGCGCGTCGTAGTACGCCTGTGCAAGGGCTTCAATCTCCGCGATGTCGTCTTCCGTCAGCAAGCCGCTGTCAAGATGGGTGTATGCCTTGTCCAGCCAATAGGCCACATCTCGCCCGGCGGCGATCTCGCGCTTGATGGAGCGCAGGGTCAGGTCGTGCCGAGCTTTGCTTTTGATTGCCATATGCTTTTCCCCTTCTTTAGGTTGTAGTCATAGACGCAATCGCGTCCTCAAGATTTTTGATCACGATGTTAACGTCTCTTTGATAGTCCAGTTTCAACCCCGCGCCATCCGTGGCTTGCACCACGGTGTTGGGCGCGTAGGTAGTCAGCGCTTTGTAGGCGGTAAGTTCGGCGGGGGTGAGCGCGGTTTCGATGGGGGTGACGAGAATCACGCTTTGCTCAGCCAGCGCTTTGGTGGCATCGAAAGCACCTTTATCAACCCTCTGCACCCGTACCCCTCTCTCCAAGTCCACCTCATCGCACACCCACTGTTGCCCGCTAGGGTCAGTGTAGTTGCCGCCAGATGTGACAGGGATGCCAGGTAAGCCGTTGGGCGTTTGCAGGGCGATCGTCTGCCGCTTATCCGCCCCATCGCCGACCGTCACCAAGATTGTTCCGCCGTCCCCCGCACTCACGATCGGCGCCGGGTTGTCCGGGCTGGGTGTGCCATCCTGCGTACTCTTGCCGTACACGGTCAGCCCGCACAGCGGCGCGGAAAAAGCGTCAGAGGCGGAGACAGGATTGCCCGTTTCGGTGCCGATCAAGATATTCTGGCGCGCTTTGTCGGCCTTCTCGATTTCCGCCAGTCGCTTTCCCGTTGCGGCCGCGTCCGCCGCCTCCCCCTCCTGGGTCAGCGTCGCGTCGATGACAGCATCCTTGCCCGGTTCGCCTTTTGCGCCCCTGTCTCCCTTCGGGCCGCGGAAGGATTCAAGCTTGACCTCCATGCTGCTCACATTTTTTGTCTCACAGGTGCATGCAGGGCATCCGTTTGCTTCAAGCACGACAAAACATCCGGGCGGTTCAGGCGTGATCATTTCCCGATAACCCGTAATCTTTCCGTTGCTTTCCGTCACGTCCAGCGCAAACCGAATCGCATAGGTGTATGCTCTGTGCCTTTTGGAGAGGTTCTCCGTATCCGTTCCGGAAAACATGAGCTTACAAACACCGTCGTCGTCATCCGGCGTGACCGTTTTGTTGATGACGATCCTGCCGTCCGGCATTTCCGCCACCATGAAAAACATCCGATCTTGGCTCGTCGGTACATAGCCTGTTGGCACAATCGCCAACAAGCCCGTATCGCCTCGCGTAATGGTAATTTGGCCTTTCCTCGCATCAAACATAGTCGCCACCTCAGCCCATGTTCAGCGCTTCGCGGATGGCTTCCAGGTCGTCGGTCGTCAGTGCGGGATAATCCGCCGCGATATCGGCAAAATCCTCGCCGTTGGCAATGCGAATTCTAAAGGCACGGGTCATAATGCGCAGCTTCAAAGCGTTCAAAGTTTTCATCTTTTTATCCTCCAATCAAATCAGCCATCATCAAAATCAGATCGTCGTTTGCAGATTCCAGCGCGTCCGTGCGCTGCTCCACGTTGTTCACGCGCTCCTCAGTCGTCAGCGGCGGCGCGGGCAATGCGTCAAAGTCCGCATCCATCTCGGCCTGTGTCCGCTGCGCAACCAGCCCGTCCACGAGCTTGTAGCGGTACACGCCGCGCTCATCCGTGAGCGGCTTGAGCAGATAGTTGTTCTGTGCGTGCCTGTATCGGTCGCCCTCGCCCTCGTCAATCTGCGTCCAGCCGTCGCCGCTCACAAACGCGTTGCTGTTGATCGCCGTCACGCGCCCCGCGTCGTCGGTCTGCACCAGCACTTTGCAGCTCTCTGTGTCCATGTCACCCCTCCTTTACAGGTCGGCAGAAATGTCAATGTCGCCCTGCGGCGTAATCAAACCCGTTTGGATACCCGTTATAGAAGTTACACACTTAACGATAGCGCGGTTTGTATTTGCGTTATGCACCGTAGCCGTTTCGGTTGTTGTTCCGTGAGAACTTCCCAGAGTGTAATAAAACTTCCCGCCGCCCGTTACGGTCGGCGCGATCCGCATCGTCTGAGTTAGTGCGATAAACGCGTAGGCCACGCCATTCGTGGCGTACCCGGCGAACGTTTCATTATTGGCCTTGATCTTCCGATAATACCGCAGGCATTCGGCCAGTTCCGCCGCGTATCCCTTCGGCACATACGGCGGCAGGGTCTCCGCCGTGTATTCGCCCTCGTAGAGCGCCGCCCAACGGACGACCGCCGCCGTGCCGGTGCTGCCTGTGTCCGGCGAAATGTACACGTTCACCACTTCGTCCCCGGTCAGGCCATCTGGCTTTGTCAGCTTCAGCACCAGCGTGCGCTCCGCCGCGTCGCCCTGAAAATACGCCGTGCCAAAATTCGTCGTGCCGCTGCCGATGTAGACAAACAGTCGGCACGCCACCGGGAAAACGCCGCGCACCGCAAACGTCATCACGTCGGCAAACCGTTTCGCCTCGATCCGCTGCTGAATGCCCGCCGTCCAGCTCGTCTTGTCCGACACGATTTTCAGCCCGTCCGCCGCCTGTGAAACCGTCGCGCCGCTCGTCCGCATCCAGCGATCCACAGCATACCCGGTCGCGCCGTGCGCCCCGTTCACACCCGCCTGCGCAACCGGGTGGACAAAATCGCTGTTGTCCAGCAGGTTGTATACGCACGCGCCCGTGTCGCCCTTTGGCCCGGTTGCGCCCGTGTCGCCCTGTGGCCCCTGCTCGCCCTTCGGCCCTTGCACTCCCTGTAGCCCCTGATCGCCCTTCGGCCCTTGCGCTCCCTGTGGCCCCTGCTCACCCTTCGGCCCTTGCGCTCCCTGTGCCTGTACGCCCGTATCCAGTTCGCCGACAAACCAGTTGCCGTTCTCGCCGATGTACGGCGACGCGCCGGACGGCCCCGTCAGTTCCGCTTTCTGTTCCGGGGTCAGGTCGTCAAAGGTCAGGTTGAACGTCTCCTTCGCGCGTTCGATGTGAACGCGCATTGGCGCGCACTGTACGCAGCCCGTGCAGCATCTCTCGTTTTCCTTCATTTCATCCCTCCTTGAGTGCGTCCACAATGTCCATTCTCCCCGGCGCGCACGGCGTAATCACCTCGCGGCAGGCCGTCACCTTTCCCTTGGCGTCCACCGCCGCTTCCAGGGCGAACCGAATGTCCCAGACATAGCTTCCGGGGCTGAGCCGCGCCGTGTCCGCGCTGGCAAACTCGATCTTCACGCGCCCATCCGCCTCCGGCACAATCGTCTTTTCCATCACCGCGCGCCGCCCCGGCTTCTCCCGCACCGTGAAAATCGCCCGGTCTTCCGCCGTCGGCACATAGCCTTCTTCGTCCGGAATCACCGCCAGCAGCCCGGTGTCGCCCGCCGTCATCATGATCTGCATCCCGTTTACGCGAAACACGCCTTCATCCTCCTTGTAAAGACCCGCACGCCGTCCCGAATCAGGCCGCCCGCTTTCACCCCGTTCAGCCAGATTTCCGAGAGCTGCACGCCGTTGAAAAATACCGGCAGCAGGTCGTCCTGTGTCCCGCGCAGAATCACAATGCCGCTTCCGCCCGCGGCCGCTTCGCCGCCCATGGTTCCTTCTTCATAACCGCCGCCCGGCCCGCCTGCGCCGCCGCCCGTGCTGACCTGTCCGG
>JABLTR010099667.1_pt1 | contig 21365 bp, 18 predicted proteins | sample 7160071 | NCBI WGS metagenome assembly JABLTR01 (sample SAMN14651230, study PRJNA627086) | human gut metagenome | isolation source: feces | host: Homo sapiens | reverse complement strand
TATTTTGGATATAAATTGTACATCTGGAGGTTTTCGTATATGAATTCAAAAATTAGGGATGAAAATGTTGATTTTCTATTTGAAGCAATATTAACCTTAAAATCAGTAGATGAATGTTATGAATTTTTTGAGGATTTATGTACTATAAAAGAAATAAAAGCTATGGCGCAGCGTTTAGTTGTGGCAAAAATGCTCACAGAAAAATGTGTATACAGTGATATTGTAGCTAAAACTGGAGTCAGTACAGCTACAATAAGCCGTGTAAACCGTTCTCTTTATTATGGCAATGATGGATATAGTATAACATTTGAACGGATGGATAATAAGGAAGAGTGCAAGGATGAGGAAAAATAATGAGCGGATATGGTATTTTTGCGCAGTATTATGATAAATTAACCAATAATGTTGGATATGATAAACAGGCGGAATATTTACTCCGCCTGTTTGACTTGCATGGGAAAAGACCAACATTAATGTTGGATTTAGCCTGCGGGACAGGCAATATGTCGATAAGATTGGTTAAAGAAGGTATAAGCGTAATCGGAGCGGATATGTCGCCTGATATGCTTTATAAAGCACAGCAAAAAGCTATGGCTGAAAATTTAGATATATTATTTATATGCCAGAAAATGCAGGATATTGATTTATATGGTACTATTGATGGAGCGATATGTACATTAGATAGTATAAATCATCTTTTACGGCTTCAGGATGTCCAGAGAGTATTTGATAAAGTATCTTTATTTATGGAAAAAGACGGATTATTTATATTTGATGTAAATACAATTTATAAGCATGAAAAAATTTTAGCAGATAATGTATTTGTATATGAATTGGATGATGTATTTTGCGTATGGCAAAATGAATATAATAATAAAAATAATATTGTTAATATTACATTGGATTTTTTTGAAAGAGACGGACAATGCTATTTTAGAAGGACTGAACATTTCAGTGAACGAGCATATTCTGATACTGAGTTGATTAAGATGCTAAATCAATCAGGATTTGAATTATGCGCTGTATATGGGGATTATAAATTAGAAAAACCAGATAATAAATGTCAAAGAAAAGTATTTGTGGCAAGAAAAATGGAGGAAACAAATGGGAAAATTGATTAGATGTATAACAAAAGACGGATCTATAGTTGCATCAGCTATTGATTCAACAGATATTGTAGCAAAAGCTGAAAGAATACATGTTACATCTGCAGTAGTAACAGCAGCTCTTGGAAGAATGCTATCAGCTGCATCTTTAATGGGAGCTATGCTTAAAGGTGATAAGGATACTATAACATTAAGAATAAGCGGCGGCGGACCTATTGGAGCTGTGATAGCTGTAGGCGACAGTAAAGGCAATGTAAAAGGATATGTAGTAAACCCAGTTGTAGAATTGCCTTTAAATGAACATGGCAAATTGGATGTAGGAGGAGCGGTCGGTAAAGACGGTATGCTTACTGTTATAAGGGATTTTGGCTTTGGCGAGCCATATACAGGACAAATACCGATCGTATCAGGTGAAATTGCAGAAGATATTACAAATTATTATGCAATAAGCGAGCAGGTACCTACTGTATGCGCTTTAGGAGTATTAGTAAATCCTGATTTAACTGTAAAAGCGGCAGGAGGTTTATTAATTCAGTTATTGCCATATGCTGATGATAAATCTATTGATATATTGGAAAAAAATATACAAAATCTGCCGTCCATTACAAATATGATTACATCCGGCCTAAATCCTCAGCAGATATGTGAAAAGGCTCTGGAAGGCTTTGAAGTAGAAGTTTTAGATAGCTTTGAAGCTGAATATAAGTGCGACTGCAGCAGAGATAGAGTAGAAAATGCCTTGGCTACGTTATCAAGCCCAGAATTATTAAGCTTAGCTGATGAAAATGGACAAGCGGAAGTATGTTGTCATTTTTGTAATAAAAAATACCATTTTAGTAAAGAAGAACTAATTGAATTGGATAAAAGCAGACATACTAAATAATTTTAAACTATAACTTATTAAAAATTTTTTAGAAGTATTATATAAATATTTATTATTTTCTTTGTGTATTGATAATATAATATAAAAGACAACCTATACTGGAAGGAGGTAATAAATTTGAATATAAAAAATAATGTATCACAATCGGAAAATAAACATCATGTTACTGCAATTATTGTTGCAGCTGGTAATTCTACAAGGATGGGTTCAGAACAAAGCAAACAGCTTATAGAAATACTCGATAAACCGGTTATAGCATGGACTATCGGAGCTTTCCAGGATTCAGATTTAATAGATGATATAGTAGTTGTATGCCGTCAGGAAGATTTGCTTAATTTTTATGATATAACTTCATATTTTGAATTTGATAAAGTAACAACAGTAGTAACCGGCGGAACATCCAGGCATGAATCGGTATTAAAAGGCATACAATCGGCCAACCCAAATACAGAATTTTTTGCTATACATGATGGAGCACGCCCGCTTATTTTAACTGATGATATAAATAAGGTTATTAAAGCTGCCTTTGCTGTAAAAGCTGCTACTTTAGGCGTACCTGTTAAGGATACTATTAAATTTACCTATCCATCCGGTATTATTAAATCTACACCGGATAGAAGCAATATCTGGTCGGTTCAAACACCACAGGTATTTGAAAAAGAACTTTATTTAAACGCATTAAAACATGCATCAAATTTAGGCAGAGAATTTACAGACGACTGTCAGTTAATTGAAAATACAGGCAATCCTGTAATGATGTGTGAAGGTGATTATACAAATATAAAAATAACAACTCCAGAAGATATATATATAGCAGAAGATATATTGAAAGAAAGGGAAGGCTATGAGGATAGGGCATGGATATGATGTACATAGGCTGGTAGAAGGACGTAAGTTAATATTAGGCGGGGTTCAAATCGAATATGAAAAGGGACTATTAGGACATTCTGATGCTGATGTAGTCACTCATGCGATTTGTGATTCTTTATTAGGTGCTGCGGCTTTAGGAGATATAGGCGGATATTTTCCTGACAGTGATATAAAATATAAGGGGATAGACAGCCTTATATTATTAAAAGAAGTGTGTCAAATTTTAAAAAATAATAATTACAGTATAAATAATATTGACGCAACTATAATAGCTCAGGCGCCAAAATTAGCACCGTATATTAACAAAATGAGAGAAAGCATAGCAAAAGCATGTATAATAGATATATCAAAAGTAAGTATAAAAGCAACAACAGAAGAACATCTTGGATTTACTGGAAATGGACAGGGAATAGCCGCGCATAGCGTATGCCTTATTGATGAAATTAAATAAACATTAAATAAGCCGTTAATCACTGACAATATTGTTACCTTTAACATATACTGATAACAAGTTCAGTATAAAAAATAAGTACTGTATTTAATTTGAACAGTAATAAAAAATAGAGGTGAACAATATGCAAATGGGTCAATTGCCTTTTATAATGACAAGTTCAATAACTTATGCAATAAAAGGCCGTGATTATTTAAATAGAAACGGCATAAAAGCTTATATAGAAAGAACACCAAAGGGTAAAGATAATACGGGTTGCGGATATAGTATTTATGTAAACGGCGATATAAATTATGCAAAAAATTTGTTAAAACAGGCTGGGATAAAAATTAAAGAACCCAGTGGTAATAGAATGCTATGATATATTTAGATAACGCCGCGACAACTTATCCGAAACCAAGAAGTGTAATTGAAGCTATGAAAAGCGGTATAGAAAGATATGGTGCTAATCCCGGAAGAGGTTCATTTAAAATGGCTATAGCGGCTTCAGAGAAAGTATATGAATGCCGTCAGACAGCAGCAGAATTATTTAATGCTGATGGAGCTGAAAATGTTGTATTTACTTTAAACTGCACACATGCGGTTAATATGGCGTTAAAAGGCATATTAAAACGAGGCGATCATGTAATAACATCATCGTTAGAGCATAATGCTGTAATGCGGCCGCTTATGAAATTAAGAAAATGCGGTATTTCCCATAGTATAGCAAGGGTATATCCAGAAGATAATGAAAAAACTGTAGAAAATTTCCGTAAACTTATTCAGCCTAATACAAAAATGATAATTTGTATGCATGCGTCTAATGTATTTGGAATAAGATTACCAATTGAACGTATAGGCGAATTATGCAGGCAGAAACATCTAATATTTGTTGTAGATGCTGCGCAATCAGCAGGTATTCTGCCGATTGATATGAAAAATATGAATATATCTGTATTGTGTTTACCAGGCCATAAAGGATTATACGGCCCAGCAGGTACAGGTATGCTTATAGTAAATGGGCCAATAAAGCTTGATACCATTATTGAAGGCGGTACGGGAAATAATTCGGCTCAATTTGTCCAGCCGGATGATTTACCGGAACGTTTAGAAAGCGGTACGATAAATCTGCCGGGTATAATGGGATTAAAAGCGGGTATGGATTTTGTAAAAGAGAAGACTACAAATAGGATTTTATTGCATGAAACGGTATTAATGCAAAGATGCTATGATGCATTAAGCAGTAATCCTAATATAGAATTATATATGCCAAAACCTACTAAAAATTATTTTGTACCATTAATTTCATTTAATATAAAGGAAAAAGACTGTTTTGAAACAGCAGATATATTATCTGAAAAGGATATAGCAACCAGATCTGGGCTTCATTGTAGTCCAGCTGCGCATAAATGTTTTAATACATTTGAAAGCGGTACGGTGAGAATATGTCCATCAGCTTTTTCAACAAATCAAGATATAGATTATTTTATAAATTGTATTAATAATATTAGTAAATAGAGTATAAAAAATATTTGCAAATTAATGTTATCATGATAAAATATAATATAATAGTATAAATTCTTTATAAAACTTTAATATAAAATAAGTGCCGTATATCTCAGGCAGAATGGACGATATAAAATGGGAGATTTTTTTTCATCTCTTTGGCAAAATTTAAAAGGGATTCAAAATGTATTCCAATGGAATGATCTGTTTGATATTTTAATTGTTACTATAATTATTTATACAGCGATTAAAATATTGCGTGATATGAGGGCGCAGCAGCTTGTAAAAGTAGTAATATTCTTTCTATTGGCATATGGCGCGGCGGAACTTTTTGGTTTAAATACATTATTAACTATATTACAGTTAATAGCGCCTGTAAGTATTACGATACTAGTAGTTTTATTCCAGCCAGAACTGCGAAGGGCCTTAGAAAAACTTGGACGTACTAAATTTAGTAAATTAAATATACTGCCTTTTAGTCAGGATACTGATGAAGAACGTATAAAAATAATAAAACGTGCTATTAAGACAGTATGTGATTCAGCTATAATTTTGCAAAGGCAGCGTATGGGTGCGCTTATAGTATTTGAAAATGAAATTGCTTTAACCGATATTCTTAACACCGGTACCTATATAGATGCTTATCCAAGTGCTGAATTAATATGTAATATATTTTATAATAAAGCTCCATTGCATGACGGTGCATTGGTAATACGTGACGGCAGGCTCCATACAGCTGCATGTATTCTCCCATTGTCATCAAATCTAGAGATAAGCAGTGAATTAGGAACACGCCATCGTGCAGCTTTAGGTATGAGCGAATCATCGGATGCAATTATAGTTGTAGTTTCAGAAGAAACAGGAGCTATATCAATTGCTATGGGCGGAACTTTAAAACGTAATTTGCCTATAAATGAAGTACGGTCTATTCTTGAGACTAATTTTAGCGCTGTTAAAGATGATCAGGCTAATGGTTCTAAGACTCCATTTTGGAGGAAATCAAAATGAAAAAAATAAGAATACAGAAATTTAGTATGAAACATCTGTTTAGCAATAATAAATTTTTATTTGTAATATCTATTTTAATTGCTATAGTTTTATGGATGGTATTTGTATTGAATTCAAAAAATGAAGTTCCACAAACAATAAATAATGTGCCTATTCATATTGATACAAGCGGTTTATCAAGTCATTTGAGTATTATAGACGGAGCTGACCAAACAGCAAATGTAACAATATCTGGTAAACGTCTTGCAGTAAGCCAGATAACAAAGGATGATATTCAATTGACAGCTGAAATTAATTCAGGTTATGTTACTGGCGCTGGTACGTTGCCGTTTAATATTAATGCAAAAATTGTATCTAATAAATCAGGTTTAGACGATGTAAAAATAATTGAAATTGATCCTAAAACAATCCAAATTACTTTTGATACATTTACATCAAAAGAAATACCAATCCAAATTGATGATAGTAATATCAGCGCTTCAGATGGATATATCAAGATGGGTACTTTAAGTGATATAGAAAATGTTGTAGTATCTGGACCATCTGCTGTTCTGGATCGTATTGATTCTGCTGTAGCTACAATAGATGGCAGTAAACAATTGAGCGCTTCTGAATCATTTATAGTAGCTATAAAATTATATAGTAAAGATGGTTCTGAAATAAATGCTGAACAAGAAAATATTGAACTCAATTATAAAGAAACCAGAGCTACAGTAAATATATATAAACGTGCAGAATTAACTTTAAATGTTGGGTTTACTAATCAGCCTACAGAATATCTTGAACAAGATATAGGATATACTATAACACACAGATATATAGAAGTAGCAGCTCCGGAAGATAAGCTTAATGAAACAGAATTTACTATTGGTACAATAGATTTCCGTGATATTGCACCTGGTTCAACATTTACGTTCCCTATTGAGCTGCCTGAAGGTTATACTAATATAGATAATATAACTGAGGTTACTGTTACTCCTGATACTGAAGGACTTGTTACAAAACAATTAGATGTAAAGACTTTTAATGTTATTAATGTACCATCTAATAAAATAGTAACAGTCAGCAGCAGGCAAATAGCGGATGTAATAGTTGTAGGCGATCCTAATATGTTAACTGATTTGACTTCTGATGACTTATATGCTGAAATATCATGGAATAATATCAGCGGAAGTACTGGAGAAGTAGTAGTACCAGTTCGTATCAGGATTAAGCAGATAAGTAATTGCTGGGTATATGGCAAATATGAAGTATCTGTTAAAATTACAGATAATATTGCTGTATCAAGTGTAGCATGATTTTATTATTTAATATAATAATTAGCGCAGGATAAGAATATATAAGCTTATCCTGCGCTAAAGCTATATTATCCTAAATCAAACAAGATATAAAAATAAAAGTAAATAGTATTAAAGAAAATATTTAAGGTTACGTTATCGTAAAAGGGGGCGCCTGCGTGCAACCATATTTTATATGGTTGCCAAATGCAAAATAATTTGCTAAATAAAAGAAACTGAGTATTTAAGTGAATATTAGTTTCTCTTTATAACTCAGCCTGAATATTTAAAAAATTATTTTGCGTAAAGCGCATCTAAAGATGCGCTGCGCAGGCGCCCCCAATAAACGGTACTTTTTACATTATCAGTTGCTTTTTTATTTTAGTTTTATTTAATTTTTCGTTTTGAGTGATTTAAATTATTTTTAGAAAAAGCTATTTAAAAGTTATAATATTAAATGCTTCTCTAATAATTTATGTATTGTAATTAAATATAAAGCATATATTTAATTGATATGTTATATGAATGGGGGAGAAGCAATTGACAAGAGCTGATAAAACTTATTTTTCAATATTTGGAGCATTGCTGATAATATTTGGAGCGGCTATGACAGGTATAAATAATTCAGCTCAAATGGTAAGTAATACTTCACAAGATATAATAGAAAAACAACAAATAGTTCTAGATGCAGGGCATGGCGGATTAGATGGAGGTTCTGTAGCACCAGATGATACAGTGGAAAAAGATATAAATTTAGCAATTACATTAAAATTAAAAGATATACTAAAATTTATGGGATTTGATGTAATATTAACAAGGGAATCGGATGTATCTATACATGATGAGACTGAAAAAAGTACGCATGGGAAAAAAGTATCCGATTTAGAAAATCGTTTGGATATAATTAATGATCATCCTGACAGTATTTTTATTAGTATACATCAAAATCATTTTCCACAAAGTAAATATAAAGGCACACAGGTATTTTATTCATCAAATAATGAAGAAAGTATAAAAATTGCTCAAAGTATACAACAAAGGATAATAAATGATTTACAAAATGATAATAATCGTGCTATAAAAGATATAGGAACAGCTTCTTATCTTATGAAAAATTCAAAAGTACCGTCTGTATTAATAGAATGCGGTTTTATCAGTAATAGTGAAGATTTAGCTAATCTGAAAGATGATGAATATCAAAAGAAATTTTCATTTTCTGTATTATGTGGTTTAATGGAAGCAATAAATTATAGGGATCAAAGTACATTTACTCATGTAACAGATGTATTTGAATAAAAATATAAGGAGGATAAAATGGCTTCAAAAAATAGGACTGTTTATAGATGTTCAGAATGTGGATATGAGACATACAAATGGGCAGGGAGATGTCCAGGATGCGGTCAATTTAATACAATGAATGAAGAAGTGATACAAAAAAGCCCTTCTGTATCGTCACATTCTAATATAATAACAGGGGAATGCAAAGCCTTTACATTAGAAGAAATTAATTCAACAGATGAACAGCGATACTATACAGGGTTAAAAGAATTAGATAGGGTTTTAGGCGGAGGCATAGTAAAAGGATCATTAGTATTATTAGGCGGCGACCCGGGTATAGGCAAATCTACAATAATGTTGCAGATATGCCAGCATCTTGGCAAACAGCTTAAAATATTATATGTATCAGGAGAAGAATCAGCAAGACAGATAAAAATACGAGCTCAGCGCCTTAATGTTGATACAGATGGATTATTAATAATGTCTCAAACTGATATAGAAATAATAACTGAACAAATTTTACGTATTATGCCGGATATTGTAATTATCGATTCAATACAAACAATGTCGCATAATAATATAACATCTTCACCAGGAAGTGTTGTTCAAGTAAGAGAATGTACAAATGCTCTTATGAGAACAGCAAAAAATAATAATATTTCAATATTTGTAATTGGGCATGTAAATAAAGACGGCGCTATTGCAGGACCAAAGGTACTCGAACATATAGTTGACGCAGTATTATACTTTGAAGGTGAACGTAATCTTTCATATAGAATATTAAGAGCTGTAAAAAATAGATATGGATCAACCAATGAAATAGGCCTTTTTGAAATGCGTGATGCAGGTTTATTTGAAGTGGAAAATCCATCTCTAATGCTATTATCAGGACGTCCAGAACATGTTTCCGGAACATGTATAGCATGTGTTATGGAAGGCAGCAGACCTATATTAGCAGAAGTACAAGGCTTAGTAACGCCAACAGGATTTGGTACGCCAAGAAGAATGGCTACAGGGTTTGATTATAATAGAATGTCTCTTTTATTAGCTGTTTTAGAAAAACGCGCAGGTTATTATTTTTCACATCATGATACATATTTAAATGTTATAGGCGGGCTACGATTGGATGAACCAGCGGCAGATCTAGCTGTTTCATTAGCTTTGGTATCAGGGTTAAAAGATAAACCAATAGATGATAATACAATAGCATTTGGCGAAGTAGGTTTAGGAGGGGAATTAAGAGCTGTTACAAAAGCACAGGAAAGGGTGAGTGAAGCAGCAAGATTAGGCTTTACCAGGTGTATTTTACCAAAACAAAATTTAAAATTAATAACTAAACCAGAAGGTATTGAGCTTATTGGTATAAAATCTGTACGTGAAGCAGTAGAATTTTTATAGTACAAAGAAGGATGAAAAAAGAAAATGTATGAATTAATTAAAGTAGGGGAGCGGACATATTATATTGATTGTCCGGCTAAAATAGGAATTTATAAATGTTCTGATAATGAGGTTTATATAATAGACAGCGGTAATGATAAAGATGCTGGTAAAAAAATATTAAAAATATTGGCTGCAAATGATTGGCAGTTAAAGGGTATAATAAATACCCATTCACATGCAGACCATGTAGGTGGAAATGCTTTAATCCAGCAGCGTATAGGTTGTGATATATATGGAACGCCTATTGAAAATATAATTACTAAATATACTTTTTTAGAATCAGCTTTACTTTATGGCGGATATACTTGCAAACCTTTACGTAATAAATTCCTTATGGCCATGCCATCTAATCCTACTTATGATATTACACAAAATTGTCCAGATGGCCTTGAATATATTAAATTACCTGGACATTATTTTGATATGATAGGTATAAGGACATCTGATGATATAATATTTTTAGCCGATAGTATTTTTGGAGAAAATACTATAAATAAATATCATTTTTTCTTTATATATGATGTAAAAGGATATTTAGAAACGCTTGATATGTTAGAAAATATGCAAGCTAAATTATTTATACCATCACATGCGGCGCAAACTGAAGATATAAAACCGCTTATAAAAATTAATAGAGATAAAATATATGAAATTATTAATGTGATTTTGGAAATTTGTATAGAAAAAATATCATACGAGGATATTTTAAAAAAGATCTTTGATAAATATTCGCTTAATATGACATTTGATCAATATGTATTGGTAGGAAGTACGGTTAAATCTTATTTATCTTATTTATATGATAAAGGTGATATAACATATACTTTTGAAGAAAACCGTATGTTATGGAATATACAAAAATAGTTTAAATAATATAATTTTGCAAAACATATTTAGACACTAATTTAAATTAAAAACAGATAGTGGATAAGTACCGATTATGGGGGGCGCCTGCGCAGCGCATCCTTTGGATGCGCTTTACGCAAAATAATTTTTAATAAAGGACAAAGATAAAAGAGAAAAAGAGGCTTTTTTATTAGTAACATCTTTATAATGGCAAATTATTTTGCAAATAGCCACCATATTATATATGGTGGCACGCAGGCGCCCCCTTTTTTAGGTAACGTAACCTTGAATGCTTAATATAATATGTTGATCTTTACTTTTATTACCTTTTACTAATTGTTATATAATGTAAAACAGTATAGTTAAAAATATAACAAAATGCCAGTTAAAACAATTTTGCTTTAACTGGCATTTATTATTTATAGTAAGATTTTGATTATTACTTATTAATCAATTGTAATTAATAAATCTTTTTCAGAAGTCCAATCTATACCGTTACCGCCTTGAAAAGTTAAAGTTCTTGTACCTTTGGATTTTACAGCAAAATTAACTGTCCAAATACGGATATCACCACTGTCTGTATAAGAAGTATTACAGGAAATAATATTGTCATATTCATTAATAATTCTGAGATATGTTGCAGATTGAGAAGTTTCTACAGTAGCTGTAATAATCTCATTTTTTTGATACACTTGTTCAAGAGTATTAACAGAATATATCTCAGTTGCTACAGACTCAGATGGGATTGGAACACCTATATATGCTTTAAAGGATGATATATTATCACTCCAACCAGCATCAAGATTATCGCTAATTTTTACAGTAAGTGTTCTTTCACCTTTGGAACCCATACAAAATGTTACATTCCAAATCTTTTGATTATTAGTTTCCTCATAAGATTTAATGCTAGAAATTAAGTTGCCATATTCATTAAATAATTCAAGACGCCTTACACTAGCTGTAGTAACAACTTGTACGTTGACTAATTCATTTTTATCAGCACCGACTACATCAGGATTAATACTAATTATGCTGCCAGTTTCTTCAGTAATATTTTCAACAATTACTTTAAAGCTAGTATTTAAATTGGATTCAATCAATTGTTCATCACTATATGTTAAGATATTAATTGTACGGTCGCCTTTTGTACCAAGAGATATAACAATAGTCCAGGTAGATGTACCATCAGAATTTTGTATTACAGATTCAGAAAGTATTGTAATATTTTTACCATATTCATTAGTAACACCGATATCTGTAATTCCTTCTGGAGTAGTTACTTTAAGAGTAATTAATTCATTTATTAAATATGTATCTTTATCAGCTTCAACCTTTGGTCTAAGTACAAGGTTGTCTATGGCATCATTAATTAAATCTATTGCATTATTTACATCTTCCTGTGAAGCATTATCATTTTCTAATACATCTTGTCCATTATCAAGAGCTGATTTTAAATTATTAAGACTGTCCTGAGTATAATCTGTATTATTATAATATTGATTACCAGAAGTTAATGCATTTTCTAATGCTGTTTTATCAACTGATGTAGCTTGTTGAGCTTCATATACCATCCATTCTACAATACCAACAGCATCAGCGTTTTCATTCGGATATATAACAAGTTGTAATTGAGTTGTTGTTATAGTATCAAAGACAGCATAATTAAATATATTTTCAGTTTTTGTTCCATTATTACCTATAAGTGAACAATTTGGAACAGGTACCATATTTCCAGCTTCATTAAGATAATATAAATAAGCATTTTTGGGGACCTGTACACCGCCGTCAACACCTGATTCCTGATCAAAATGCCATAAAATATCCATTGAATCTATTGTTACTTTATTATCCCACGTAAGGGTAACAGTATGAGGACCAGCTTCAGGCCATGTACCCCATGCTTTATCTTCAGTTACCTGTGTATAAGTAGAATATGGATCGGATGGAGAATTATCATTTATAGCATTTGTATTATTCCAGCCAGTAACATAACTTACCTGGACATCAGCGTCTATTGCAATATTTTTTCCTACTTTATCAGGACGTTCAACTGGATTTTGAATTTTAATTAAACCATTTATAGCATTTAAAATATTATTGCATGCATTGTTTATAATTTCCTGAGTAATATCTGACAAATGCACTACTCGTTCCCCAAAATCGATTGCATCAGCTAAAACCTTATATGTTTCAGACATATATAAATCAGCATCATAAGTTTTACCATTATCAATTGCATTAATTAATGCTGAAAAATCTAAAGGAATAAAGCTTTCAGCTGTTTCAGTTGATTTAATTTCCCATTGCTGTGTTTTTGCACCTGTATATGCTCTTTGTACTAAACGCATTCCATTTAAGGTTGTTGTGCTGACAACATCAAGTGCAAGTCCAGATAATTTATTTTCTATTTTATATAATCCATCAGATATAGCAGTTAATTTCCATAACTGTCCGTCATCAGTACTGTCCATAGGATTTTGTACAATATATCCTCCGGATTGTGTAGAATTATACATTACATCCATACATAATGAACTGCTTACATTTATTATACGATAATATCCATCAAGAACATATTCAAGTTCCCATGATAAATTATTTGGAACATTATTTACTTCATAAGTACCATTTTGAGTAATTGGGTAATTACTGTTATCAGTTACTGATGCTATACCAGCAAGTCTTTGGCTATTATTATTAATAATAGCATATTTTTCCGATTCAGAAGAATATTTCCATATGGCAGTATTATATTCTACAGTTGAAGAATCAAACGTATCAGGATCGGTTGTACCTTGGGAATAATCATAATAATTATGCTTTAAATTCCATGGTTCAGGCATACTTGTTTTATTATAAATTCGTTCCATTAAAGCATATGTTTCAGGATCATATATCTTTAATTCTGCCCTGGTATTTATTGGACTCCATGTGCCGTCAAAAGTCGCTGATTCAGACTGTGTTCCAAGCCAGATATTGGTCATTGTAGCATAATATTCATCAATGTTTTCTGCTGCATATGTATTATCCCATAAACCTTTTGAACGTACAGATTCATATGTATCTATAATTAAATCAGATAATGTAGTATCATCCATAAGATCAATACCACAGATTTTTATACCATGTCCAAATTCATGAGCTAAAATATTTTCATCTACATAACTGGTTGTATCAGGATAAAGGTTGCTGTCAAGCCATCTGTTAATATTTGATTCAGTGATTGATGAAGTATAATCATTCCATGGTGTTCCGCCATAACCTTCAACCCAATAGTTTGCTATATCATAACCCTGCCTGTGTTCAGGAATGGCATAACAATGTTCACCAGGGCCAATTATAGCAAGGCTTGCATTATGACTTGCCATTTCAGCGGCAACTTCCGGTATTTTAGAAAGCAGTATATCTACTTGGCGTCCTGCCGCTATAATTGAATCATCACTTACTGATTCAGGAGCTTTAACAATTATACCAGATTTTGTAACAAGTTTTTTCTTATAATGTGGGTCATATATAGCTGTATATTTTTTTGTTGTATCAATTGGAGTTGATGATGAAGTACCTTTTATAGAGCTATCAGTAATTTGTACTTCAATTATTTTGTCAAGCGGTTCATTTTGAGCATCATTAAAATATATAGTCGCCATATTATCAAAATAACACCAGAAAGAGTATTTTGATTGTGATAATTCAGTACCGTTTACAAAAATCTTAAAATCTGAAGTTGAATTAACATTAGAAACATCTTCATTAAATCTTACTTCCATATGATGAGATGTTATCATAGCGACTTCTTTTACTAACGATGTTTCCTCTGCAGAAACAGGAACAATGCTTATACTGGTTATAAGCATAATAATACATAAAAATATACTGACCAATTTTTTCATATAAAAGCTCCTTTATTAAATATTTCACAATTATTATAACATAAAATGGGAAATATTTTATATTTTTTTAATAATTTTACAAAAAATAATAAAGAAACAAATGCTCTGGAATAAACTTATTCCAGAGCATTTGTTTCTTTTAGGGGGGTAAATATGAAAGGTTGTAAGCAAAAATTAATTTTTAACCCGCTTTGAGTCTAAGTCTCATTTTATCAGCTATCATAGCAATAAATTCAGAATTAGTAGGTTTACCGCGGGAAGTATGGATGGTATATCCGAAATATGAATTGAGGGTATCTACGTCACCTCTATCCCAAGCGACTTCTATCGCATGACGGATAGCGCGTTCTACACGGGATGATGTTGTTTGATATTTTTTTGCAACAGTAGGATAAAGCTGTTTTGTAACTGCATTAATAATCTCGCTATTATTAACAGATAATATTATAGCATCTCTTAAATAATGATAACCTTTTATATGTGCAGGAACGCCGATTTGATGTATAATATCAGTTACAATAACTTCAAGATCGGTATCTTGTTGACGGAAGGTTAACTGCTGATTATTACCTTTGACTACTGTTGGATGCCAACTGCATATTTCTTTAATTCTACCGGCAATACTTATAAGATTTAATGGTTTAAGGAAATAATAAGCTGTTCCAGCGGCCATCAATTCATGTTCAATTGCCTGGTTATCAAATGTTGCCATGGCCATGAACTGAGGTTTATGCGGTAATGCTCTTTGTTCAATGGCACGAATGACGCCGATAGCGTCGAGATGAGGCATGAATACATCAAGCAATACTACATCCGGACAGGTATTGATTATTGTATCAACAACTTTATTTCCATCTTTAGGACAAGTTACAACATCAATACCATGTTCGGAAAATGTAGAAATACATTGCTTAGAAAATTCGGTACCTTCATCTGCTAAAAGTAATCTTATTTTGTTCTCCATACTAATATTCCCTCTCTCATTTCATTTATACCAGGATTTACCATTTATTGGCAATTAGATATTACCATATTTTAGGAATAAATGCAATAGCAATTGGGAAAATTTTCAAGAAATTTCCAAAATTAGGAAACTAATGGTAATGAATTACTATTTTCTGTTTCTATGGTATTAATCATATTTTCAGCGAATATACCGTAACCTCTTGTAGGATCATTGATAAAAACGTGTGTAACAGCACCTATAAGCTTACCATTTTGTATTATAGGACTGCCGCTCATACCTTGAACTATACCTCCAGTTAAATTTAAAAGTTCTGGATCAGTAATTTTTACAACCATATTTCTTGTTGGAGCGGAATTATTTAAATATACTTTTTCTATTTCCACATCATAATAACAAGTTTGATCATTTACAGTACAGATTATTTGTGCAGGGCCTTCAGTTACTTCCTGTTTCATAGCCATCGGTATAGCTTTACTTGTATCTATAGATGTTTCCATCTGTCCAAATATACCTGTTTCAGTATTCATTAAAAGCTTGCCTATCTCAGAAGATTGTTTAAAACTTCCTCGAAGTTCACCAGGTTCGCCCTCAGCACCTTTGACAATACTATTAATTTCTACAGGTACTATTTCACCAGACATAAGCGGTAATATATCTCCAGTATCAGAATCGCATATACCATGTCCTAAACCAGCAAAAATATTAGAATCTGGCAAATAGAAAGTCATTGTACCAATTCCTGCGGAACTATCTCTTACCCAGGCTCCTAATTTATATCTGTTTTCACTTACTGATTTTGCAGGTGTAATTTTTATATCAAATGATAAATTTTTTCTACGGATATCAAATACTAATTCTTTACCATCACAGGCTGATATAATTTTAGCAACATCTTCATTTGTGCTTACTTTTTTTCCATCTATTGTTTCAATAACATCACCTATTCTCAGCCCAGCTGTTTTAGCGGGATTAGCATTGCCTTCAGATGTATCTATATCATCCATACCAATAACTAATACGCCGTCTGTAAACATTTTTACTCCAAACGGAGTACCGCCGGGAACTACCATAATAGGTTCTACGACATCAACTTCAACCTGTTTTACAGGAAGTAAACCTAATAGTTTTAAATCCACTGTATAATTATCTCCTCGTTTTGCTGTTATACTTACATCATCAACATTATTATCTACCGTTTGATATGAAGGCTGGATAAAATTATCGTTTAATGTAAGAGTTTGTCCTTCAACGACATTAAAATTTTCAGGAATATGAGAAGATAAGGCAAATATTAATATCATAACAATTAATGTAATAAAGGCTAATGCAAAGGATATAATCCTAATGGCTTTTCTCAATTTTGTCACTCCAGTGCTTTAATTTTTAATGATATAAAATAACTTGCCTTATTAATTTGTTCAATCACATACGCAAAATTTCATCCAAAAATGCTTTTCCATTTAAGATTTATGGTGTGCATTACAAATTTTTTCAGTTAAATAGATTTATGTCGTTTATTGACATTTTTTGATGTATATGGTATTTTTAAATAAATTAAAAATAAAATGGGATGATTTTTTGCGAGTTGCAATTATTGGTTCACGTGATGCAAATGAAGATTGTTATAATAAAATTATTGAAAATTTACCAGCTGAATGTTCAGAGATTATAAGCGGCGGAGCAAGAGGAATTGATACATATGCCAAAATGGTTGCACAAAATCTTGGCATTGCATATCGTGAATATCTTCCGGATTATGATAAATATGGGAAATATGCTCCTATTCAGCGCAATAAATTAATAATAGAAAATGCGGATATGGTTTTAGGCTTTTGGAATTTTGAATCTAGAGGAACTCAAAGTACAATAGCTGAATGTATTAAAAATAATATTCCATTTAAAATCATAGAGCTTTAAATAGCTGTTTATTGATAGTTTAGTTTAACTATTGCTTCAAATATATATTATTGCTATTTTTCTGAACATTATGTCGCAGTAACAGATTGTTACATAAAAATACAAAAATAAAAAAAGGTACTGACCAATTGGTCAGTACCTTTTTTAAATTTTAAATTTTTAATTTAATCTTATTTTATTGTCCAGGAACATGCGTAGGGACTTGAGTATCTGCAGTATTAATATCACCGGTTTGTGATGAAGATTCAGGAGCAGTTTGGCTTGAAGGCGGTGTAATTGGCACAGGATTAGGACCAGTATTAGAAGAAGGAGTTGTACTTGATGGAGTATTGTTGGAAGGCTGAGACGATGACGGGGTATTAGTTGATGAACCGCCATGAGAACCATCACAGACAGGTGGAATATTTCCTGAACGGTAATATCCTGTACCACCTGATGGACAACCAGGTCCAGCAAGATCGCCGGTTATAGAACAATATTTAGCTGTTACAACAGAATCATCTTTTTCAAATGATTTGTCAGGAAGATCTTTATGAATTTCCTTCATAACATTTTTCCAAGCATTTTGTGCACCGGAAGTAAATGATCCGGTGAGATCACGCGGTGTATCAAAACCAAACCATGATGCTGCAACATAATAAGGTGTACCGCCGCAGAATGTAACATCAAAAGTTTCATCTGATGAACCGGAAGTACCGGTTTTAGCAAATATAGTCCAATCGCCAAACCTGGCATTAGCACCTGTACCACGGGAGCTTACAACTGTTCTTAAAAGCTGATTCATAACCCATGCTGAATCAGAATCTATAACTTGTTGCGGATTAGCAACATGTTCAAGAATTATATTGCCTTTAGCATCTGTAACTTTATAATAAGACCATGGTTCATTATAATAACCACCGTTGCCAAATACCTGGAAAGCGGCTGCCATATCCATAGAAGAAACGCCATAGGTAAAGCCGCCCAAAGCAAGAGGTGCGTAACCTATATCTGATACGGTGTATTCATCTTCTGTACCAGCATTTTTTACTTCATACCGTACAAGGTCAAGGCCAAATCTTTCAGTTGCATATTCAAATGAAGTTTCCAAACCTAATTGCTCAACAACTCTAACAGCAACAGTGTTAAGAGAACGCATAAGCCCATATTGAACGGTTACAGGTTTGCCATAACCACCGCCGCCATAGTTTGGAGGCCATTTTTTACCGCCAACAGTGATAGGCTGGTTTGGTATCATAGTCGACCATGTTATTATGTTTTCGTTTATAGCAGGAGCATATGCGCCGATTGGTTTCATAGAGGAACCAACTTGTCGTCTGGCTTGTGTAGCCCTGTTAAATGAAAGATTATATTCTTTTTCACCTACTCCGCCTACCAGACCAAGTATACGTCCATCATAACCTAAAACGGTCATAGAGGACTGAGCCTGAATAACGCCGCGTTTTTGAGGGAAATTATCCGGATCTATATAATAAGATTCAAGTGCAGACTGAATATTATTATCAACGGCCATATATATTCTTAATCCGCCAGAATATAACATCCATTCTGCGTATTCTTCGTCATAACCAAGTTCATCCTGTAAATCTTGTTTAACATCTCTTATTACAGTATCTGTATAATAGCTTTCGATATTTGATGGATCGTCTACACTGGTTTGTTCTTTAAATACCAGTTGATATGCCACAGCTTCATCATATTCCTGTTGACTTATTTTACCTTGATCCAACATCTGATAAAGTATAACTTCTTGGCGTTCTTTATTATTATCAGGGTGGATTAATGGATTATATTTTGTAGGATATTGAGTAATACCAATAATAGAAGCACATTCGGCAAGATTTAAATCTTTAGCATCTTTGCCAAAATATTTATTAGCTGCCGCTTGGACGCCATTACATCCTGCACCAAGGTGAATAGTATTTAAATAAGCTTCTATAATTTGATCTTTAGAATAATGTTTTTCAAGATCAAGGGCACGCATTATTTCTTTAACTTTTCTATCGATAGTTACTTCATCTTCACCTGTAAGATTTTTTATAAGCTGTTGGGTTATTGTAGAACCGCCTGCATTACTGCCATAAATATTTACAAGTGAATTAGCAAAAGCACCGGCAGTACGTTTCCAGTCAACTCCTTTATGCTCCCAAAAACGCTTGTCTTCAATTGCTACAGCAGCATCGACCATATATTTAGGTATTTGGTCTAAATCAACCCATATTCTATTTTCAGAACCATGAAGCCTTGTTACTTCTACAGGTTCCTGAGTTTGGGTATCATTTGCATAAATTATAGAAGTTTCATTTAGACTTAAATGTTCTAATTCGATGCCTGAACTGCTGTCAACCATATTAAATACATAATAAGCGACACCGGAAGCTACAATTGTACCTGCAATACAAAATACAAGAACAATTGATAAAAACAGCTTCATAATGATATTCAGGATTGTTACAAAGACATTTAATACTTTTTTAGTAACCCTGAGTGTCTTATTCTGCACTTGTTGAGTAGAATAATCATTCATATTTGTTAAACTCCATTCCGCCGTTGAGCACCGGCATAATAAAATGTAAAAAATGTTGTAATGTATTAATATATATGTGAAAAAGCTGAACAAATATAAATATCTAGCAGAAATAACTGATATTTATATACTTCTAATAATGGAAATTATTATAACATATTTATTTAAAAAAATAAAATGAATTTTTCTTTAAATAACTGATTTAAATTAACCTAAAAAATGCTTATATATTAGGTTATTTAAGACATGTATATTATACCCAGATTTATTAATAATTGTATAAAAATTGCTTAATTAGGCAATAATGATATTATAAAAATTATTACAGGTTATTATATAATAATTTGTAATATGGGAACAGGTGATTTATAATATGAAACGTTTTTTAGCATTATGCTGTGCAATGGTCGCTGTATTAGCGAGTATAGCTATAGGAACGTCGTTGAATAATCCAGCGGATATAAAACCTGTGACTGATGATACAAGTCAGGTGAGCGCACTGAATGTACAAAAAAATCAAAATAATGAGGAAATAAAATCACAACCTCAATCTTCCGCAACCGGTTATATAGTACGTGAACAAGATGGACAAGTAGCAGTTTTTCAAAACGGTACAGACCATCCAATACAAATTATTGACGTTGATTTAGAAAGTCTTCCAGAAACTGATAGAGAACTATTATCTCAAGGTATATATGCTTTTGATGAAGCGGCATTACAACGTCTACTTGAAGATTATACGGGATAAAGCTTTTGACTTTATCCCGTATAATCTTTTTATTTATTTTTGAAACTACATTCATAGCAGGTAGAGAAATCCTGTAAAAAAGCTTTAACTACAAGTCTCGAACGAAGCGAGTTGCTAATAAAAAAGCGAATAGATTAATGAAAATAATTGTTAAGAGGGTGAATTGTCCGTTCACGGGCGGTATGGAACATGATGCAAGTGACGGAATGTGCAATGCGTTTAGATGCCAGACGGTAAAGGATTTTTCTAGGGTCTATTCAAGCCACCACTTAGCTGGTGGTTATGACTTATATTATAAGAGATACAACTACTGAAGCCATAATTGAATATGGTTCGTCATCAGAAAAAATTTGTACTGGTATATCCAGCGGACCAATTGGTTCTCCTTTAATTGATATAAGTTCACGTAATATTGATACCACTGCGCTATTAGACGACATACTTGATATACTAACGCTGCTTCCTGTAGACATACCGCAACAAATGGCAGTATTGCCATTATCATATAAGAAATTTAGAGCGTCAAGATTATCTTCTGATACAATAAATATTTTATCATCTGATTTAATATTATAATTATATGGTATAATTTTTGAACCGAATATTATAATATCTCCAGTATCCAAATCATTAGATTGAAATATATTTACATATTCATATTTTTGATTGGTT